>Ga0265331_10000427_pt1 | contig 42238 bp, 33 predicted proteins | sample 41923metaG_FD_202088 | JGI IMG/M metagenome (GOLD analysis project Ga0265331, IMG submission 202088) | Rhizosphere microbial communities from Carex aquatilis grown in University of Washington, Seatle, WA, United States - 4-19-23 metaG | ecosystem: Host-associated > Plants > Roots > Rhizosphere... | reverse complement strand
GCCGCCGGGAGGCATGGCACCGCCGGGTCCACCGGGTTGTCCTGGCGCGCCACCGGGAGGCATGGCACCGCCGGGTCCACCGGGTTGTCCTGGCGCGCCACCGGGAGGCATGGCACCGCCGGGTCCACCGGGTTGTCCTGGCGCGCCGCCGGGAGGCATGGCACCGCCGGGTCCACCGGGTTGTCCTGGCGCGCCGCCGGGAGGCATGGCACCGCCGGGTCCACCGGGTTGTCCTGGCGCGCCACCGGGAGGCATGGCACCGCCGGGTTGTCCTGGCGCGCCGCCGGGAGGCATGGCACCGCCGGGTCCACCGGGTTGTCCTGGCGCGCCGCCGGGAGGCATCGCACCACCGGCCGCTGCAGAATTCCCAGGGGAGGGCGTCACAGCCTTACTGTCAGAATTGGGCGCGTTTGTGGCTGTCGGGCCGGCACTGGCAACTGGTGACGAGTCATCGCCACCACCGCAGCCGGCGCACCAAACCAGCGCCGTGATTGCAACACACCACATCATATGGCACATAGCAACGGAAAACTTTGGAATCTTCATTTCATCGGTCCTGTCGCAGGTCTTTGGCATGAAGCAGTGACGGTCATTAATCGCGTCGTGGAAGCACGAAAGCCCACCCTATTTAACCGCTGGTATTGTGACAGGAGGCGCAAGCCAATGCAAGAGATAAGTCGGCTGGGAGCGGTGTCTTTTGGGCGAAACTCAGCTTGGAACCACTGACGACCACGTGGTACGTTGGCCAGCCATGGCCGCTTGAAATTGGACGCAGAGAATACTCCAGCTCATGGTTCCGTTGTTGTATCTGGCGCCGGTTGATTGGAGATCGATTCGCCAGCGACCCCAGCAGTTGGCCCTTCGGTTGGCACACCGGTACAAGCTGAGTTATGTCAACCCGGTCGGGTTACGCTCGGTTCGACCTGGCGATCTGACAAGGGTCGTGCGTCGGGCTCGTGGGGGGGGCGGCGATTCGGCACCATTCGCTGTACTCGATCCATGGTACGTGCCTCTGGTCGGCGTACCGGGATTGGACGCTGAGAATCGCCGCTGGCTGTTTCGCCAGATCGAACATGCGTTCCCTTTCGACCGACGTCCGTGGATCCTTTGGTTAAGCACGCCCAGCTTGTTGGCCGAAGCTCTGATCGAGAAATCGCACCCTAGTCTCGTCGTTTACGACTGCATGGATCGTTACGCTGCCTTCCACCGAGGCCGCGACCGGGCGCGCGTTGAACGGTCCGAACGGATGATAGTCGAACGGGCCGACCTGGTCTTGGCTAGCTCGCGCGCGTTGGTCGATTCGCTGGCGCTTTTCGGTCGAGAAGTGCTGCACGTCGCCAACGGAGTTGAATATACGGCATTTGCGCTTGCCCATCGCCCAGGGCCACCCAAGTGGCGCATGAAGATCGCCGGCCCCATCATCGGCTACCACGGTACGATCGGCGACTGGCTCGATTTCGATCTCTTGGAATGGCTCGCCGTCGAGCGTCCCGACTGGACGTTCGTATTCATCGGACCCAACGCTACGCGTCGCGGCGGCCGATTCTTTTCGTTGCCGAACGTGGTGCGATTTGGCCCGGTCCCTTATGCCGAATTGCCCGCGCACACGGCACACTTCGACGTTGGCATCGTGCCCTTCGAACTCAACGAAGTGACGCGGCATGTACACCCGATCAAGGCCTTGGAGTACCTCGCCGCCGGCCTACCCACGGTTACAAGTGCTCTGACTGACCTTGCCGATGTGGCGGAAGTCGTGAGCTTTGCCGAATCGCGGCGCGATTGGTTGGCGGCATTGGACGGCGCGATTGAACCAGCGTCGCGCAGCCCCGAGCGGGTCACGGCGCGGAGGGCCGCGGCACAGCGCCAGTCCTGGGACCAGGCCGCGCTGCGGATCGCAGACCGGCTGGACCTGGTATTGGCGGCGAATCAGGGTTGCAGGCACAATTCGAGTCTTGTCGCCAAGGTTCGCGCGACCCTTGACACTCGCAACGACGTCAAAGAGAGCGTGCCCGTGACGGAGAACTGCGACCTGGATGTGGGAATCATCTACAGCGGCGAGCGCTGCTTCATGCCTCCGCTCTTGACGACAATGAGCGCGGCGGCACCGGGGCTATCGGTGAGGTTGCTGTTGGTCGATAACGCGTCGCGCGACGGCACGGCCGAATGGCAGGCCGGCTTCGATCGAACCACCGTCATGGCCAATGCCAGTCCCTTGGGCTACGGCGCCAACCTGAACCAGGTGCTCTCTGCGGCGACGGCACGCTACGTGCTCCTGATGAACACCGACATGTACTTCGATCCCGTCGAGCCTTGTCTTGCCGAAATGGTCCGCTTCATGGAAGCCAATCCGCGTTGCGGCGTCGGCGCTTGCCGGCTTTATCGGCCCGACGGGAGTTATTGCCACCCGGCGCGCCGGTTTCAGACACCACGTGTCATCGCCGCTCGCCGGTTCGGGTTGGGGAAGGTCTTTCGCGGCACTGTTAGCGATTACCTCTACCGGCAACGGAGCCGATTCGAATCGTTCGAATGCGATTGGGTCTCCGGCTGCTTCCTCTTTGTGCGTCGTGCGGCTTACGCCGAGGTCGGCGGTTTCGACCTTCGTTTCAAGAAGTACTTCGAGGACGTCGACTTTTGCGCTCGGGTGGCCCAAGCCGGATGGCAGGTAATGTTCCACGGCGGCACATACTGTTACCACCACGAGCAGCGGGCAAGCCGGCGGTTGCTTTCAGCCGACGCCCGGCAACATTCAATGTCGTACCTGAGTTGGCTCTGTAAATGGGGCCTCACTTCCCCCCCATCAAGCCAATCGGCGAGACAAATCCTCAACCCAGGGGCGTAACCTGCACTTAAAACTCGCTATAATTACGTTGTGTTCCTAAGATTCTCGCCCGAAAAGACGAATTCACTTGCGGGAATCCATTTTGCCTGGAGTAGCCAACGTAAATCGATGCGATCCTTGGGATTATCGCTGACGGTCGTTTCCGGCGCGGTGCTGGCGGTTTGGTTGGGTTGGCCGGCGCCACAACCCCCATTGGCCGCACCGTCGTCGACCGTGGACACTCGGCGTGAAGCGGTTGCCCGGTCCAAGAAAAGCCTCGCTTGGGCCGAACGAAAGGCCCGGCACGCGCTCGACGGCAACCTGGCGCCGCTCGACGACTTCTTTGGCGACGTCAAACGGCGAACACCCGAGTTTGCCGACGACGTCTTGGGCTGGGGAAGCAAGTGGCGGTTTGTTGCCGACAAGACGCCTTTTACCAAGGGAGGACGACATGCCGCCTTCCTCCGGCGTGCATTCGAGCGGCACTTGTTTAAGCCCGACGACCTTAAGCGTGCCATCGAGCAGACCGTCCTTGGTTACGGCGACGAAGTGACTGCGATCGAGAACCGGATGTTGCTGAAAATCAGCGAGGACTTGAGTGACTTGCCCGTTGCCGAACTACCGGAACTCGCCGGCCACGCGACCTTGATGGCTGCCTACGAGGCGGCGCTCCAGCGCGCCATGGAGCGGGTTGGCGACGATGTAACGGCCGACGTGGCGACTCAGATCGTCTCACTAGTCGCGGGCGAAGTCCTAACGCAAGTTGCTGCAAGGCTGGGCGTCTCGGTCGGAATCCTCGGCGTGGGCGCCGGCAGTTCTTGGGCGACGTTGGGAGCAGGAGTGGTGATTGGCCTGATCGCCGATCAATTGATAAGTTGGGTTTGGGACTGGTGGGCCGACCCGCGCGGCAGCCTCGCCGCCGAATTGAACGATAAGCTCGACGAGTTGCGCGATTTGATCGTCGAGGGGGGAGGACAGACAGGGGGCGTTCGCGCCGCGCTCGCCCAATTCGCCGGGCGGAGGGCGGAGCTCCGCCGAGCGGCGGTGTTAGGAATGTTGGGGAGTAGTCATTAGTTACTGGTTGATGGTTAGTCATTACAAACGACATTGGTTGCTCGCAACTGCCAAACAAATGACGAATGACAAATGACATTATCATCATCCTTCCGGCCGACAATTTGGAGTCTGCTGATGCGAACCTGCCGAAACCTGGTCATCCTCATCCTGCTCTCGTGGGAGAGCACGTTGCCAAGTGTGGCATATGCCGGTCCCACGACCCTGGCCGCCAAGGAGGCGGCTGAAATGATCATGCGAAAATTCGGTAAGGAGGCTGCCGAGGAAGGGGTCGAAAAGCTGGCGATCAGGATCGAGGCTTTAGCCTTGAAATATGGCGACGATGCAATGGCAGTGGCCCGGAGGGGTGGCCCGCGGGCGTTACGGGCCGTGGAAATGGCTGGCTCACAGGGTGCAGTGGCGACGAAGCTCCTGGCACGTGAAGGTGACAAGGCGCTTTGGATTGTCGAACATCCCGAGCGTCTTAAGCTCTTTTCGTCGTACGGCGACGATGCTGCGACGGCGATGCTCAATCACAAGGCGTTGGCAGAACCTCTGTTGTCGGCGTTCCGCAAGCCCGCCGCGCAAGCGCTCGCCCAACTCGACGGCCGCAATGCGAGACGGCTGGCGATGATGGCCAACGAAGGGAGCCTGGCGCAGATCGGCCGAACCGACGCACTGTTGGGTGTGGTCGGACGCTACGGCAATCGAGCGATGGACTTCATCTGGAAGAATAAGAAGGCTCTGGCGGCGACCGCCGCGTTGACGGCGTTCCTGGCCAATCCCGAGCCATTCATCGATGGCACGGTGAAACTCGCCCGTGATTTTGCACGCCCTGTGGCCGAGACCATCGGCGGTGAGGCCGCGAAACGAGCCGACTGGACCTGGCTCGGCGTAACCGCAGTTGTCATGTTAGGCTGCTACGCAAGCTTCAAGTTCTATGTACGCGAGCGGCTGCGGGCGATGTTCGTGCGTCGGGTGTGACAGCCTACCCAAGGCCTGACATCACGCCCGACCGACGCTATAATTCGCCCACACGGATTCTTCCGAGGACCTTGAGCCAATGCCTTCGCCGCAAGGAGTTTCTTTCGATGGATAAATATGTCTTGCCGTTCGTCGTCTTGCTGAACCTCTTGGCGGTCTCATCCGCTGCCGACTGGCCGCAGTTTCGTGGCCCGAACCGCGACGACATCTCGAAGGAAACGGGCCTGCTCAAGTCGTGGCCGAAAGACGGACCGCCTCTTGTGTGGCAAGCCAAAGATCTCGGCGGCGGATATTCCAGCGTTAGCGTCGCCGGTGATCGCATTTTCACGCTCGGCAACAAGGGCTCAATCTCGAAAGTCGTCGCCCTTGATCGGGTCAACGGTAAGATCATCTGGTCGGCCGACGTCGGCCAGGCCGGAGGCAACCTGGGTTGCACTCCTACCGTGGACGGCGACCGCGTTTACGCCCTTGGCCAGGAAGGCGATCTGGTTTGCCTGCAAATCAAGGACGGCAAGCGCCTTTGGCAGCGTAACCTGCTCAAGGAATTCGGCGGCTCGATCGGCAATTGGCACTACTGCGAGTCGCCGCTGGTCGATGGCGATCGCGTCGTCGTCACCCCCGGTGGAAAAGACGCCACGATGGTCGCCCTCAACAAGTTGACCGGCGAAACCGTCTGGAAATGCGCCATCGGCCTTGAGCACACGCGTGCCGGCTATTCTTCTGCCGTGATCGCGAAGGTTGGCGGCGTCAAACAGTATGTCCAGTTGCTCGACGGCGGCCTCGTCGGTGTGTCGACCGACGGCAAGTCGCTTTGGATATACGAGAAGCTCGGCCCCAATACCGCCAACATCCCAACGCCGATCGTCCTCGACGATCATGTTCTCGCGGTGGCCGGCTACGGCAAAGGCGGCGCGCTGCTGAAACTCGCGGCCAGCGGCAAGGATGTCAAGGTTGAAGAGGTCTACTTCAATCGCGAGCTGACCAACAAGCACGGCGGTGTGCTGGTCGTCGGCGATCACGTCTACGGCGACACCGACGATCAGGGCAAGCCCTACTGCGCCGAGGTGAAGTCGGGCAAAGTGCTGTGGAAACGCACGGGCAACGAGGGAAAGGGAGGAGACAAGGGCAGGGGTTCGGCATCGGTCACTTACGCGGACGGCAGGCTCTACTTCCAATACGATAACGGGGTCGTGGCGCTGGTCGAGGCATCGCCGGACGGCTATAAGGAGACTGGCACCTTCCAGGTCAAGACGGACGGTAGCGCGTGGGCGCATCCAGTAGTCGCCGGAGGCAAACTATACCTGCGCGAAGGTGACTCGCTGTACTGTTACGATGTGCGGGCGACGAAGTAGGAGGCAACCAGGATGCCAATCGGCTCAAACACGGATGAGCAGGAGCTTCTTGAAACCCTGAAGAAAGTCGAGGCGTTGTTCAGCGGAACGACGTTCGATGGCGAACGGAACGCCGCCGCCGAGGCGATCGAGCGGATTCGAGAACGGTTACGCTCGGTGCAGGCCACGCAGCCTCCCGAGGAATTCAGCTTCTCGATGCCGGACGGTTGGTCGCGAAGACTATTCACCGCATTGCTCTGCCGCTACGGTATTCAGCCTTATCGTTATCGGGGCCAGCGGCGCACCACAGTCATGGCCCGAGTACCCAGGAGATTCTTGGACGAAACGCTTTGGCCGGAGTTCAACCAACTCAACGCTGTTCTGCGTTCGTATCTGGAACGAGTGACCGAGAGGGTGATCAAGGCCAGCATCTACGCAGACGACGCTGAAGCGGAGATCCGCAACGAACCGGCCGCTCTGGCCGACGGCCGCGCGACGCCGCATTGAACGTTGGGTTTATTCGACGGGCCCCTCGACCCCACCTGCGAACAACTCGTTCTCCTCCTCGCGGCTCAACAGCACCTCGGCCTTGTAGCCGCCAAGTGCCTTGTCGCGGATGGCAATCAATCCAAATATGATCACGAGTGCTAACGGCAATGCGCTTACATAGCGGAACGCCATGGCCGCCCCTTGGGCCTCAGCTTCAGTTACCTTTTCCTTCTTGTCGGCCGTTAGTTTCTTCACGGCGTCGGTGTCGATTTTTTTCGTTTCGGAAATCCCCGCCAAGTTCAAGACCCAATTCGCTTTCTCCTCTACAACTGCAGTCGGCGCCACGTCGGCGGGCACGGCGGCAACCGATTCCCGGTCGTAGATATAGCCCATGAAGGGTAACACGACTGCAATTGATAAATTCCCGAAACACCCCATCAGCCCCAACAGCCACGCCCCTCCCTTGGGAAAGCGCTCCGCAGTAACGCCAAGCATCGTCGGCCAGAAATACGCGATCCCAATGCCGAACACTGTGGCGAACAAAAATACCGTGCCCGCCGTGGTCGCCCCGCTCAGCAAATAGAGGCCAATGCCCGACAACGCCGCGGAAATCGTGAGCATTCCGACCGGCGACAATGCGTGGGCGAGGGGACCCGCAAAGTGCCGCATCACGAACATCAGCGAACTTGTATAGATCAGAACCGTAGTGCCGGAGAATGCGCCCTTGGTGGTTCGCGTGATGACCGACTCCTGCCATTGTTGTGGACCGAGTTCGGCGGCCGCAGTGAGCAGCATACAAAAAGCCCAGATCAAGAACATCGGACGAAATGTTTCGCGGAACATGTCACCAGTTGAAACTCCTGAAGCCACACGCTCAGTTTCAGGAAACTTCTGCGTCAAAACGATCAGCACGTAAATCACACCAGGGATGGTGATCAAGCCCACGAGCGTCTGCCACCCGAAATCCATCCCTGTGATTGTCGTAAAACCCAAGTTAAGCCCTTTGCCCATGTACCGCGCAATCAGCCCGCCCAGGATGAGGCCGCCCGGCCACCAGGCATGGAGGATGTTCAAGTAATGAGTTTTTCTATCTGGGAAGAGTGTCGCCGCCAGCGGATTGATGGCAATTTCAACCAGCCCGTTCCCACAACCACCAAGGAACATGGCTCCAAACAATACCGAAAACGCCAAATCGCCATGCGGCGCGAAGATTGTACCGAAGACTCCGATCATGTGGCTTGCAAATGCCAGAAACAGAATTCGCTTCATCCCCAATAAGTCGCAAAGGGGTGCGCCAAAGAGCATGGAAAACGCCATTCCCCAAAACGCACCGCTGGCAATCCAACCTTGATTTTCCTTGGAAAGATCGAATTCCAACCCTAAATCAGGCAAAATGTCCCCGCGGATGATGAAGGTAAAAGCGGACGTAATCAGAGCGATGCAGCTTCCCACGAATAGGATGCGTGGATTCATTCAGCGACTCCTCGTGTGATTCCACCCAGACGCCTATCAGCAGCTTGAGCGGGCATGATTGGTGGGCGCGTAGGATTTATAAGCCTTCGAGTATATCCAGGTGCTAGCGTAAGTAAATGAACGGAAGCCCTGGAATCGCAAAGATCTACGAAGAGCGCGACGAATCCCGGTGAACGTCAGGATTTGCAAGCTGAACTACTCAAAAGGTAATCGCATCATGCATGAAAGCTAAATCAACTAGGCGCAATCCGCAGCCCTGCCCCACCCGTTGGGCGGGCAAACCCGACTTGACCCTGTCGACGTAAACCGAATAGCATACGCGGCTTTTGTTCGATTGCGGAATTGCGCTTCGGTCGATCGTCATGCTTCTCACACCGTATCGCCACGGGTTGCTCTTAGCCTTGGTGCTCGCCATCGCGTTTGCCGCGCGGATGGCCGCCGGGGTCTGGTGGCAATCGCGCTTGCCGCAAGGTACGCGTTTCGCTTTTGGCGACAGCCAAACGTATTGGACGCTAGGCCAGCAGCTAGCGCGCGGCGAGCCGTACCAGTACGGCTCGCCCAACGCCAGTGTGTTTCGAATGCCGGGCTACCCATTACTCCTGGCCGCGCTATTTCGCGTGGTAGGCGACGATCCACCGGTGGTTTGGGCGCGCGGGCTGGGGGCGGTACTGGGAACTTTGGCAGTGGCCTGCCTGTATTGGCTTGGCCGACAAGTTTTCGAACCGCCGACAGCGCTGCTGGCGGCCGGCATGGCGGCAATCTATCCAGGGGCCGTCGCGACGAGTGTCTTTGTCCTCAGCGAGGCCGCCTTTTGCCCGCTCATGGTCGCACAGCTTGCCGCTTGGGTGGCCGCATGGCAAGCGAGCGACCCGCGACGCTTGTTCGGTTGGGCCGCCGTGGCCGGCGTTCTGGCGGCCTTGGCAACGCTGGTACGTCCGAGCTGGTTGACGTTCATCCCTTTCGGCATAGTCGTTGCGGTAATCATTGACCGGCGTCAATCAAGGCATGTGCTGCTGGGGCTGGTCATGCTGGTCGGTATGGCAGTGACGATGTCACCCTGGTGGATTCGCAACTGGCAACTCGTGGGCCGGTTCGTTCCCACCACATTGCAAATGGGCGCGAGTCTGTACGACGGGCTCAACCCACGGGCCGATGGGTCGAGCCAAATGGCGTTCGTACCGGAATTTGACGCCCTGGAAAGGGCGGAACACGGTGGTGGCGTTGGTTTCGAGTACCGCCTCGACCGTCGATTGTTTCGCGCATCGCTGGATTGGGCGGCGGGTCATCCACGCCGCGTTTTGGAGCTTGTCGGTGTCAAGTTCGTGAGGTTGTGGAACGTCTGGCCAAACGACGCCGGGCATCGTGGTTGGGCACTCCGTCTGGTATCACTTTTGAGCTATGTTCCAACGCTCGGTCTGGGCCTGGCGGGCGTTTGGCACGAGCGCGGCCGCGGCTGGCCGATCGCGCTCTGCTGGCTGCCGGCGGTCTATCTGACGTTGCTGCACGTCGTCTTCGTCAGCTCGATCCGCTACCGCGAGCCAGCCATGCTTGTCATGCTATTGCCGGCGGCGGCCTTTTTGAAGGCCAGGTTGACGAGTCGCGACCAGGATCTAAGGAAGGGTTGATACCCATCGTCAAGTCACTTCTCAATTTCGCCTGGTCCTCATGCAAGTGGGGATTACTGGTCGCCCTAGTGAGCGCGGCGGGGGCGGTTCTGTTGTTCTACAACCGCGTCGACGAAGAAATTCGTCGCCGGGTCGAAGCCCGCATCGCCGCGCAGTACCCCGACCTGACTGTCAGCGTGCGTTCGGCGCGGCTCGTGGCCGGTCAGGGAATCGAGCTTCGCGGGCTTTCGATCGCCGAGCCCGGAGCCAGTGGGCCGGGCGCTGAATTGGCATATTTAGAGGAAGTTTTTCTCGCCGGCCAGAACGACTGGCAACAAATGTTACAGGGCAAGCTATCGATCTCGAACATCGTCATTCGCCGTCCGACAATCCGCATGACCCGCCGCTCCGACGGCACATGGAGCGCTGCTAAATTGTTGCCGTTGCCACGGCTGAGCGCCGACACCCCGCGCGGAAGCATTGAGAATGGCGTCGTCGAAATCCACGACCCGTTCAAGAACCAGCCCGGCGCCTTCGTGCTGCGCGACGTGCAATTGCAGTTCGAGGCGGCCGCGGGTTCCGTGAAGGCTGCGGGAGATCGACCTGATTTCGAGGTACGGGGGCGACTTTCGGCCGACCATGTTCGCAAGATCGACGTGCAAGCGACCATGGAACCGAGCGGTCGGCGCTGGTCGATTTCCGGAATGGTAGAGGAACTCGACATTTCACCGGAGCTAGCCAGGGCGCTACCCTCGGATCTTTCGCGCCGCTTGTCCGCGTGCGGGCCGTTACGGGCGCAGGTCAAAGCGACGTACCGCCTGCGCTACGATCAGGCGGCCGATCCGGCGCTGGATTTTGATGCCTCAGGGCAACTTAGCCGTGGCCGAATCGACGATCCGCGGCTTCCGTCGCCGCTGACCGACCTGCGCGCGACGTTTCGCATTAAGCCAAGAACTCTCACCGTCAACGATCTTACGGCGCGAAGCGGCCAGACCACATTGAAGATCGAAAGTTTCGTACGCGATGGTCATGCGCCGAAAAGTCCCTTCACCATCAAGGCCGAAAGCCATGGTCTCGTGATCGATCGAGGCCTCATGAAACTGTTTCCCGTTTCCTGGCAGGATGAATGGCAAAAATCCCAACTCAAAGGCGAGGTCGACGTCGAGCGACTCGAGCTGGCCTTCGATGGCGAACGTTGGTTCCCACGATTGCTGTTGAAGTGTGTCGACGTGGCCTTCAGTTACCAGGCGTTTCCATACCGACTCGAACACGGCAAAGGACGCATTGAATTCAAGGACGGTCTGCTGACGGCCGACCTGACGGCGTACAGCGACAGCGAGCCCGTGCGGATCGTCGGCTCCGCCCGCGACCCTGGCCCCAATGCGAGGGTCTCCTGGGAGATCCGCGGCGACAGCCTGCATCTCGATGAAAAGTTGTTCAAAGCGCTTGATTTCAAAGCGTTCAATCCCAGGGTGGGGCAATTAGTGCGCGCGCTGCACCCGCGTGGCACGTTCAGTGTGCTCTTTCGCATTGGTCATGGCGACGAACGTCGGCCGCGCTTGCACAAGTACCTGTCGTTAGGGCTGAATCGCTGTTCGCTCCAGTACGAAGGATTCCCTTACCCGCTCGATAACGTCCGTGGGACGCTCGTAATGAACGACGACGTTTGGGAGTTCAAGGACCTGGAAGGGACCAACGATACGGGCCGAGTTACCTGCCACGGCAGGCTGCTACCCGCGCGCGGAGGCAGCGAACTGGTGCTGAACTTCGAAGGGCGGAACGTACCGCTGGAGGAAGAGCTCCGCGACGCGTTGGCCGTACGGAGTCCCGGCGCGGAGAGGCTTTGGCGTGACTTGAAACCGCGAGGCACCGTAAACCTGGAATCGGTGCTGACCATGGCGCCAGGCCAGGCGAATGTGGATTTGAAGGTCACCGCCTGGCCTGTTTACAACGAGTCCACCAATCAACTCGCCTCGATCGAGCCGATCTACTTTCCCTACCGCCTCGAGAAGCTTCAGGGCGAGTTCACCTACCAGAATGGCAGCGTTCAGTTGCATCGCGTGAGGGCGGAACACCGCGGCACGAAACTGGAAGCCGCCGGAGAGTGCAGCATCGACTCGCTCGGCGGCTGGAGGCTGCGGCTCAACCGGCTCCACGTCGATCGCCTCCGGCCGACCGAACGCGATCTGCTGCAGGCCCTCGGGGCCCAATTCAAGAAGCGCGTGGCCGACTTGTCGCTGAGGGGTTCGCTCAACCTCCGTGGCAGTCTCGAACTGGCGTCCGGTGGCCAGCCTGGCGAAGGCGTTTCGGCCGGCTGGCGTTTAGACGTCGACTTTCAACCGGGCCGCCTCGATTGCGGCGTCGCGTTGGAGGACGTTTACGGCGGTGTCACGCTCGAAGGCCGATTCGACGGCCGCCGTTTCCTTTGTCGCGGCGAACTCGATTTTGACTCGCTCACCTTGAAGGAGTTTCAGTTCACTGAAGTGCGCGGACCGTTCCTCATCGACGACGGCCTGGTGTTGATGGGTACGGCGGCCGATCGCCCGCAACCTGGCCGCGGCGCACCGCCTGGTCGGCCGATCACGGCGAGGCTTTACGGTGGGCGCGTGCAAGTCAGCGGCAAGATCTCGCCGGCCGACCAACCGGACTACTTCGTGCAAGTCGCCTTGATCGACGCCGACCTGGCCCGCTTTACTCAAGAGGCAGTGCCTGGCCATCAGAAATTGACTGGCCTGGTTTCGGCCGACCTCGACCTCGACGGACGCGGACGCGGCATGCACAACCTTGCCGGACGCGGTCGAATTCGCTTGCGTAACGCGGACCTGTTCGAATTACCTGTGATGGTCGCCTTGCTCAAGACGCTCAATGGCAGGCCCCCCAGTACGACGGCGTTCAACACCGGCGATATCAGTTTCCGCATCCAGGGCGAGCACGTGTACCTGAACCAGATCGACTGCAAGGGCGACGCCATCAACCTTCGTGGCAAGGGGGAGCTGAACCTCGACCGCACGATCAAGCTCACGTTCCATTTGGTGGGACACGACAACGTGCCCTTCCCGATCCTCGACAAGATCGGGGCGCGCGCCAGCCAGGAGATTCTGTTGATCCACGTCGACGGGACGCTTGACAAGCCGGTCCCGCACCGTGAGCTGTTTCCGACTCTGGCACAGGCGTTGGAGCAGTTACAGCCAGAACCGCCGCAGCGCTCCGGCCTGAAGCCGCGAGTTTTGTCTCCCGGGCGCTCGCCCGCGACCGGAGCGTCAGCGCCAAGGCGATAGGATCTTGCAAGCATGAGCATCGGACCATTGGAACATGCTGGAATCGCGGCAGGCGTGCCGTTGGCCTTGTCGAAAGGGTCGGAACTTCAGCGCGCGGCGCACGAATCCGCACACCATGCGAGGCAAGTGGAAGCGGGCCGCAAGGCTCAGGACGCCGCGGGTATCGGCGCGACCGAAGGCGACGAAAACGAAACTTCCGATCGCGACGCCGATGGCAGGCGTCTTTGGGACGATTCAATAGGCTCAGCGACTCGCAGTATCAATGCGGTCGACCCTGTCGGCAGCGGGACCAAGGATCCGACGGGCCAGAGCGGGACGCAACTCGACCTGGCCGGGTGAGACTACCCCCACGCAGGAAACGCAACCTGCCCAGGCACTTTGACGCGCGTCGAGAACAGCGTTTTGCCTGCGGTGATGTAAAGAGAGCGACCGTCAGTTCCACCGAAAGCGAGGTTCGTAAGTACGTCTTCAGGAACCGCGATACGTTCGCGAAGCTCCCCGGAGGGCGTGATAATATAAATGCCCGGTGGCACGTCGGCAGTTTCGCCGCCGTGCCGCGGACAGAGGATTCCGGCGGCGACGTAGAGGTTGCCCTCAACGTCGAGGCGCATGCCGTCGCCTCCCCGGCCGGGCGCAAAGTCGTAAACCAGCCGCTGGTTCGAAGGTTGGCCCGCGTCGTCGAGATCGAACGACCAGATTTTGCGATTGCCGCCGACGAGCGGGCAACTGTCGACCACGTAGAGCCGCCGCGAATCCTGGGTCACCGCCAAGCCGTTGGGGCGCTCGACCGTGGGCTGGGCCACGATCCGCGTCACACGGCCATCGAGATCGACTCGGTAGACGCCCTCGATTTCCATTTCCATCTGCGAGCGGTCGCCGTAGCAGGGATCGGTGAAATAGATTCTGCCGCGTCCGTCCACGCAAATGTCGTTTGGCGAGTTGTAGCGCACGCCGTCATAGCGGTCGGTAAGCACGGTGTATTGGCCGGTCGCCAGATCGGTGCGCGTCACGCGCCGGCCGCCACCCGGACCGAACTCGGCCCCTTCGCAGTGCAACAAGCGCCCCTCGCGGTCGAACGTCTGGCCGTTCGTGCGATGGCTCGGCTCGCGAAACACGCTGCGCTGACCGCCAGGCTCGAGCTTGAGGATACGATTGTTCTCGATATCCGAGAAATAGACGTTTCCCGCCGCATCGACGGCTGGGCCTTCAGTGAAAGCAACACACGTTGCGACGTTGAGAGGGTCGATGGTGGGCATAGGCTACGTCCGGCTTGCATTCCGCGGGCCGATCAACGAACATAGTATCCTAGCCCGCCCCCGAGAACCACCACCCCACCAGAATTCGCGCCATGCCCCGTATCCTGCAACTCGTACTGATCGCCACGCTTTCGACGACTCCCGTCACGGCCGACGAGTGGCCGCAGTTTCGTGGTCCTGGTGGCGAAGGACACGCGAGCCAGCAAGGGCTGCCGTCGTCCTGGAGCGAGACGGAACACATCGTCTGGAAGGCACCCGTGCCGGGGTTGGGCTGGTCGTCGCCCGTCATCCGCGGTGAGCAAATCTGGCTCACGACCGCGCTCGACGAGGGTCATTCGTTGCGGGCCGTTTGCCTGGACGCCGCGACTGGCCAAATCGTCCATAACGTCGAAGTTTTTCATGTCGACAATCCCGGCTCGGTGCACAAGAAAAACAGCCACGCTTCGCCCACACCCATCCTGGAGGGAGACCGTGTTTACGTCCACTTCGGCGACAACGGCACCGCCTGCCTGACGAGTGACGGAGCGATCGTCTGGCAAACCAACGAACTTAAATACTCGCACGGCCACGGTCCGGCTGGTTCGCCCGTCCTCTACGAGGATCTGTTGATCACCAGTTGTGATGGGACCGACGTGCAATATGTCGCCGCCCTTGATAAGAACACGGGTTCGGTCCGATGGAAGACCGACCGCAAGGGCGCGATGGCCTATTCCACGCCGCTGGTGATTCGTGTCGGCGATCGCGACCAACTCGTGAGTACCGGAGGCGAGTGGGTGATGGCCTACGATCCTAAAACTGGCGCCGAGCTGTGGCGGGTTCGCTACCCGTCCGGCTACTCCAATGTGCCCAGGCCGGTGTTCGGCCAAGGCCTGGTCTTCGTCGCCTCCGGTTACGACACACCCTGGATCTATGCCATTCGGCCCGACGGCAACGGCGACGTGACCGATACGCACGTGGCATGGAAGCTACAAAAAGGTGCGCCCCGGAACTCCTCGCCGCTGATCGTCGACGACGAACTGTATCTGGTCGACGACCAAGGAATCGCAAGCGGCCTCGATGCCGCGACGGGCGAGCAACGCTGGCAGAAACGCGTGCCAGGCAACTATTCCGCCTCGCCACTCTTTGCCGATGGCAGGATTTATTTAACCAACGAAACGGGCGTCACGACGGTCATAGCCCCCGGCCGAAAATTCAAGGAATTGGCGACCAATACGATCGATGGCGACACATTGGCTTCGCTATCGGTCGCCGGCCGCGCCATCTATCTGCGAACCAACTCGCACCTTTACCGCATCGAGGAGCCATGATGTTCCACGCTCAGCTCTGTTCCCGTGCTCCGCGTCGCGTGGGGCAGGTTTCCAACCTGCTATCCGATAGTTCAAATGGCAGATTGGAAACCTGCCCCACGTTGGTCGTTCCCATGCCGAGCGTGGCATCGGGCCGCACAAACACATCGATACGCTCGTGAACGGCAAAGTGGAGCCTGCGGCATTCCGCCGTCTCTTCGGCGTCGTGGGATTGGCGTTCGTTCTACGTGCCGCTTTGCCGTTGGCGGCGCTCGCCGCCACCTGGCCGCGGCCGCCACTAATTCGCGAACCCGACAGCGAAGGATATGCCCTATTGGCGGAGGAATTGGTCGCGACGGGGCAGTTTACGCGGCACGGCCGACCGGAGCTCGAACGCACACCGGGCTATGTCTGCTTTCTTATCCCCGGCGTGCTTGCCAACCATATCGACGCGGTGACGATCGTCCTTCAATGCGCCGTCGGCGGTCTAACCGTGCTCCTGACCTACCAAATTGCTCTCGTCGTCTTTGAGAGGTCGAATGTGGCAATCGTCGGCGCGATCGCATGTGCCTGCGAGCCTCTGACGGTGCTGTACACCAGCAAATTGCTCAGCGAAACGCTATTTACTTGCCTGGTCGCCGCGTTCCTGTACTTGTTCGCACGCTACCTTTGTCGCGGCGGTTGGTGTGACCTGATCGGATCGGCCATGCTGCTTGCCGCCGCGATTTACATTCGACCGATCGCCCTCTACTTGCCCATCGTGCTGGCCATGTTGATCGTGGCCGGACGCTGGCGGCAAAGCAACACCTGTTTACGGCTTCTGGGCCAGGTGGCGACGTTCGCCGCCTTGGCATTGGGCCTGCCTGCCGCCTGGATCGCCAGGAATGAAATTGTTGCCGAGTACGGCCATTTTTCGGCGATGGGTGACGTCAATCTCTATTTCTGGGGCGCCGCGGGCGTCGAAGCGGCGCGGCAAGGCCAACCGCTCGCGGACGTTCAACGCGCTTGGGGTTACTCCAGCACTGATACGTTTCTAGAGCGAAACCCCGAGGCGCGCGGCTGGATGGCGGCCCAGCGGTACGGGTTTTTCCGCAGCGAGGCCCGACGCATCCTCAGCGAGTCGCCCGGCACGACGGCGTTCGTTTACTTCGATGGAATTCGCAGTACGCTCATCGACCCTGGAACGCAGGCATTTCGCGAGTATTTCCGTGAAAGACAAACGCCCATCGCCCAACTAGCAAAGGGTCCAACGAGTGCCTGGACGCGCCTCCGCCATGCGCTGGCCACCAGGCCGCACGTGGTTGCGCTCCATCTCTCACTGCAAATCGTCGTTCTCGGATATCTCGCTTTGGCCGTGATTGGTTGTCTCAGCGAAGGTAACTGGCAACGGTTCCCGGTCGTAGTCATGCTTGTCACGCTTGGCTATTTACTCCTCCTCTCTGGAGGACCCGCCGGGTACCACCGCTTCCGACTGCCCCTCGTGCCAATCCTTTCCGTCTTGGCCGGCGCCGGCTGGATATCGTTGTGGAACTGGAGCTCAAATCCCAAGCGTCCGCCACTGCGAGACACAGGCTGAACGGAGAGATACAGGTTGAACGGAGACCCGTTCATGGATTTGATTTGGCCCTAAACTACGTTTGCTCCCGCGCGTTACGCAACTGGCCGTGGACAGTGCCGTACGTCCGGTAGTGATCGACGATTGCCCGGACAATCGTGTTTTCAACGGTGGGCTGCCCGCCAAGGACCGGTAGAACCCGAAAGCTATAGCAGAATCCCGCCGGCGGGCGACCGTCGGCCGCAACCAACCGATCAACGAGCGGGATCATCAACCATTTGATCGCATTCTCGCCCTCGTCGATTTTGTGGCAGAACTCGTCCTGGCTATCGGCCAACTTAGTCAGCGTGCCGGCGCCTAGATCTAAAAGGTGAATCGAGTCGTCGGGCAACACCAGGAACAGGTCGCCGAACCGGTTCACCAGCCAGACAGTGAATTTTGGCGGCAGAAGCCAGGTCCAGCCGACTAGCAGGTTGGGCCAGTCGTAGTGGGTGTGGTCGATCAGGTAATCTTGTACTGCCATTGGCATGACCCCGTGCATACTGTCCGCATTCTACCGCGGCCCTCTTCAGTAATGAACGGCCAGCCAGATCGTCGGCTCATCCCTCGATCGCCTCGAATCCGAGCCGACTTGCGAACACTTTCTCCAGAGCCGCCATCGCCTCGGCGGCCGGCATTATATCGGTCTGCAGGATGATATGCGAACATCAGCAAAAAGAACTATGGGGGGCTTCGCTACCGTCGTTTGTGCTAAACCGACGAAGGCTCCAGGCCGCAATTGTGCCTCTCGACGTCAGACGCCGCCTTGTAGTCCGCGAGCCCCATGTTGGGATCGTCGTACCGACTCAATAGGGGAGTGTGCCACTGACCCTTCTTCCAAACCGCCGGACCGACGACGCGATGAATGTTCCGGGCGCCTGAATGCAGCGTCGCAATTGAACCCCAGGCCAAGCCAGCGACCTCGGCCAGGTCTGTACATCCTTCGAGCGGCACAGCCAATTTCCCCTTGAGGACCGCCGCGAGAGTCGCCGGCGTCACTTCGAAGTCGATCCGCTTCGGCTTCCCGCCCGGCCATTCCACGATTTCAACTGTCGCGCCGCGCTTCTTCGCCGCCGCTAAAACCAATTTGGCGACGGTCGCCCGATGGCAGTCCCTCGGCCACTGGCAGCCGCAGAAGAAGAGCAGTCGAGAATTGCTCTTCGCCGATTCCACGGCCAGGTCGAGCAGGTCATGGGCCGCACTCGGCTCTGCAATCTGAATTCGTGGACCGGTCTTGGTCTCGATGAACTTGTTGCCCAGCGACTTCATCCACAGATGACGCTCTTGGCCCAATAGCCGTTCGAACGCTGGTCCGTTGAAACCGGCCGCCCGAACTGACCGCCGGATGCGGATGTCGACGAAGATCGGTGACCTGAAACCACGGCCCTTTTCGACGGCATCGGCGGCGACGATGAACTGCTCAGTGGCATTTCCCCAGCCGTAATAGCCCCAAGTGAAAAGTGTCAATCGTTGCATCGATGCGATGATGGCGGCCTCCACGATAGAAGCGTTATTCTTCCACGACCGCATCGGCCTCGATCTCAACCAGCATCTCCGGCCGGATGAGCCGGCTGACCTCGCGTGCCCGTCGAATGGATTTGTCGCTTCACGGCATGTCTTCCTCGATAAGCAACTCGCCCCGGGCCACCGTCACAGTTTTACCCCCGAGGTAAACCCTGTCATTCGCCACCCGCACTTTCACCATGCCACCTCGTGCCGATGCTTGATAGGCCAGGAACGTATCCTTGCCCAACCGCTTCTTCCAATATTCGCCGAGACAACAATGGGCCGATCCCGTTACTGGGTCTTCGTTAATGCCCGCCGCCGGTGCAAAAAAGCGGGATACGAAATCGAAGCTGGTGTCCGCTGAACGGCTGGTAACGATAACGCCCCGGCAAGGGACTGTGGCCAGCAACTTGAAATCGGGCGTCAGGCCTCGCAAGACCGTTTCCGACTCGACTTCAATCAGGAAGTCGAAACGGTTTTTGCCGGCATACTTGGCCGTTACACCCAATGCGGCGAGCAGGTCGGAAGGTGGCTTAATGGGCACTTCCGGCGCGGCGGGGAAATCAAGTTCGATGTCGCCTCCGCGACGAACCGCCTTCAGAAGGCCGCTCCTCGTGGAGAAGCAAACTTCATCGTCTAGCCTGGCGATGCCCTGCTGCCACAAAACATGGGCGGACGCGAGCGTTGCATGTCCGCAAAGATCGACCTCGACCTTCGGTGTGAACCAGCGGAGTTTGAAGATGTCGGCGTTGTGAACCACCAGGAAGGCCGTTTCCGATTGGTTCATCTCGGCGGCGACGTCTTGCAGCCAGCGGTCGTCCTTCCAGGCGGAAAGAAGACAGACGACCGCAGGATTTCCGCCAAACAGCCGGTCGGTAAACGCATCGACGAGGAAAAAAGGAATGGGCATTTTTGTTCTTCGATCAAGCGGGAGCCAGGTCGGGACGGTTCACGAATTGCCCATCAATCATTCTTCAAGCTACTTGAAGAATTGGTCGAGAGGCACGGCCAAAGTCGGAAAGCGGCAGTCTGTGCACGGGTTGCCGCATTGTAGCCCAGAATTCTGCCTGGTCGCCAGCGGCTCACCACCGCGGCTGGCGCAGCCCATGAATCTCATTCACTCACTTTCGGCCCAAACCCGCACGTCTCCGTCTCCGTCGATTTCGACGTGAATCACGTTCGGAGAGCAGCAGACGGGGCAATCCTCGACGTACTCCTGGCCTGATCCTGCCGAGAAGTCGATGGGCACCACGATCTCCTCGCCGCATGAGTCGCAGTGGTAGCTGGCCTCGTCCTTCATCCCAATGCCTCAGTTCGCAAGTCGTTGTCGATAACCACCAGTGTGCCCCGATCTTGCGAGCCAGTCAACGCATGGCTCGCTGGTTGCCATCGAGCACCACGAGCGATTGAATGAATGGATTCGGCGGACCGTGGCGCTGATCGTGACGCTATCGGTGAAGCAACGGGACCTTTGCCGTAAGCCTCTTGTTCCTCTAGAATTCATTTCGTCGCACTCGTTTCGCATGGCGGCACCATGGTTCGGGAGATGTAAGCGCATGGAGCTGGTCGAAGTCACGGTCTACTACCTCGAGATGTTCGCTCGCTCGAACCGCTTCGTGCCTGCCCCACGCGATGTCCTGACGGTTGTTCATGTCCCATCGCCGACCGTGCCATATTACCGCTCGCTCTACAACGCCGTGGGCAACGAATTCTATTGGCAGAGTCGCCGAAAGTTGTCGGACGAGGCACTCGCCGCCATCATCGGCGATCCACGGAACGAATTGCATGTCTTGCACGTCGAGGGGGCGCCCGCCGGATTTGCCGAGTTGGATCGCCGCCAATCCAATGAAATTGAGTTGGTCCAGTTCGGCCTGATGCCGGCTTTCATCGGTCAGGGATTCGGAAAATGGTTTCTCCAATGGGCCATCGACAAGGCATGGAGCTACAAGCCGCGACGATTCTGGTTGCATACCTGCACGCTGGATCACCCCGCCGCCTTGCCCAACTACCTGAAGGCGGGCTTCGCGCAGTTCAAGCAAGATGTAGTTCGAAGGGAGCTTTGATCCCGCGTAAGATTGCACCTTCCGCCCGCTTCCTTTAGAATCATATCAATCGCCGTGCATGGGTTTTCCCGGCCGTCGCGATCCCGCCCGCCGACACAGGTTCGAAACGAACGCCTCCCCGCCAAAGCGATGCGATTACCGGATTCGACAGCCCGTCTCGTGCCGTGCGACGGATGTACTTCCATGCAACGTGCTGCGCGAAGCCCGGGATGGATCGCGTTTGTTTTGACGGGCCTGGTGATGCCAGGCCTGACCAAACTCGCGACCGCCGCCGACCTATCCGAGCCGACCGCCGGGCAGGTCGAGTTTTTCGAAAAGAAGGTCCGCCCGCTTCTGGTCACCCGCTGCTTTGAGTGCCACGGTAATGGGCGAACGAAGGGCGGGCTGAGCCTGGCATCGATGGCGGGCTTGCTGGCGGGCGGCGAATCGGGTGTTGCCGTCGTCCCACGACAGCCTGAGGCGAGCTTGCTTCTGGCCGCCGTGCGGCATACGGGCGATTTGCAGATGCCTCCCGATGGCAAACTCTCCGAAGTTGAAATTGCCGACCTGGCACTTTGGATCGAATCAGGCGCGTTTTGGCCCGCCAACAGTGTTATTGACGGCGTCGATAAATCCAATGGCGACGCAATGCGCACACCAGGCCGGCCAATTACCGCCGCGGACCGTGCCTTCTGGTCGTTCCGGCCGGTCGGCAACCCCGCCGCGCCCATGGTGCGCGACGCGGCATGGCCGCGCGACCCGATCGACGCCTTTGTGCTGTCAAAGCTCGAATCGCAGGGCCTCAAGCCCGCACCGATGGCTGACCGCCGAACCTTGATCCGCCGGGCTTCGTTCGACCTGATCGGCCTGCCTCCGACGGTGGAGGAGGTCGAGGCGTTCGTCAGCGATCCGCGGCCCGATGCATTTGCCGATGTGGTCGACCGCTTACTGGCGTCGCAGCACCACGGTGAACGCTGGGCGCGCCACTGGCTCGACGTGGCGCGCTACGGCGAAGATCAGGCACACACGTTTCAGGCCCGGCTTTATCCCAACGGCTTCCACTATCGCGATTGGGTCGTTAAGGCCTTCAACGATGACCTCCCCTACGACCGTTTTCTGGTCGAGCAGATCGCCGGAGATCTTGTCGACGACCTTCCGGTGGATGAAGTTACCAAACAGCGGCGGCTGACGGCGTTGGGCTTTTTCGCCTTGGGCCCAATCTATTACGCCGACAACGCTTGCGCCGCCAAAGCGGCGCTCGATGAGCTCGACGACCGGGTCGACACGCTGGCGCGCGGTGTCCTGGGCTTAACCGTTGCTTGCGCCCGTTGCCACGATCACAAGTTCGATCCGATCACGCAGCACGACTATTACGCGCTGGCCGGCGTGTTCGCGGGTACCGACTATCTCGAAGCGCCGCTTGTGCCGCAAAGTGTCGTTGAGGAGTACAACCAGGCGAAAGAGCGGATCGGCGCACAAGAGCGGGCGGTGGGCGAATACTTGCAGCGCGAGAGCGTGCGTTTGGCCGAAGCTACGGCCGCCGACCTTGCCCGCTACCTGGCTGCGTGTTGGGGCCTCCGCTATCCGCCGGCCGGTCAAAAGGCTGAGACGCCGGCCGAGCTGGCCCAGCGCGAGCAACTTCGCGAGTTCATCCTCCTGCGCTGGCAGCGTTTTCTCAAGGCCGAGAACAAAGGTAAGCTTCCACTGCTCGACGGTTGGATCGACCTGGCGGAAGCGGCGGCTGACAAACCGGCGGACGAGCGGGCCGCACTGGCAGTCCGGGCGGCCACTGTGGCGATGGAGTTTCAAGCGGCGGTCGTCGGCGCCTTGACCCAACGGGACACTCAAGATCGCGAATTCGCGCAGGCGCTGGTAGAGCCGGGTACGCCGGCGCCGGCGAAACCTCAATTGGAGAAGTCGAAAGCGGACTTGCTCGCCGCGGTGTTCACTGGCGACGGACCTTCAGCCGTGCCCCGCGACCAGGCCGAGGCCTTGCTGGACGATGCCGGCAAGCAACCGCTCGCCGCCTTACGCGCCGAACTGGAGCGGCTCAAGCAAACCGCGCCGCCAAAATACGCGTTCGCCCATTCGTTGACCGAAGGCAAAGCCGCCAACATGAAGCTGCGCATCCGCGGCAGCCCGGATAAGATGGGCGAGGAAGTGCCAAGGCGCATGCTGGCGATCATTTCCGGCGATCAACCCAAGCCGTTTGTCGAAGGGAGCGGCCGGCTCGAGTTGGCGCGCGCGATCGTAAACCGCGACAACCCGCTCACGGCACGCGTGATCGTCAATCGCCTCTGGCAGCACTATTTCGGTCGTGGCCTGGTTGGTACGCCCAGCAATTTCGGCGCGCTGGGCGAGCGGCCGACACACCCCGAGCTACTCGACCATTTGGCGCACGCGCTGATCGAGCAGGGCTGGTCGCTCAAGGCGTTGCATCGTCGGATCGTGCTCTCAGCGGCTTACCAACAGTCGAGCGCGCTCGACGCGCGGGCTTTTGAGATCGATCCTGACGACCGGTTATTATGGCGCTTTCCGCGCCGCCGGCTCGACATCGAGGCCTGGCGCGACGCGCTGCTGGCCGTCTCCGGCAATCTCGATGCGACGCTGGGAGGACCCTCGTCGGCGTTGGACGCGGCTGCGAACCGCCGTCGCACCCTGTATGGCGCCGTCAGCCGCCACAATCTCGATTCGCTTTTGCGGCTTTTCGACTTTCCCGATCCGAACATCACCGCCGATGGGCGGACTTCGACGACTGTCCCGCTCCAGCAGTTGTTCGTGCTCAATAGCGATTTCATGCTGGCTCAGGCGAAGGCGCTGGCGGCGCGAATAGCTGCCAGCGGCTCTCCGGGTGAGCAAGACGACGCGTCGCGCATCCGCCGCGCGTTTCTCCTGGTCTACGGCCGGGCGGCCAACGAGCAGGAGGTGCAAATGGGGATCGAGTTTCTCGCCACTCCATCGGCAACCGCGGGAAGCGAAGCCAGCGCGCTTTCGCGCTGGGAACAGTTTTCGCAGGTGCTCCTGAGCGCGAACGAGTTTTGCTTCCTCGATTAAGGGATGGGCCATGGCAATGACAAATCGGCAACTTGATGCTTGGCTCTCCGCATTCCGCGCCCCTCGCTCGCTCTCTTTTTCTCGCCGTGAAATGTTGTCTCGCCTCGGGGGCGGTTTCGGCCTGTTGGGCCTTGCCGGAATCCTGGCAGAGGAGCTTGCCTCGCCGCCGTCGGCGAAGGCCGCCAGTCCGTTGGAGCCGAAGCTGCCACACGTTGGAGCCAAGGCGACGCGAGTGATTTTTCTGGTGATGAACGGTGGGCCGTCGCAAGTTGATACCTTCGATCCCAAGCCAGCCCTGGCCAAGTACGCCGATCAGGACCCGCCCGAATCGCTCTTTCCGCCCGGTCGCGGCCGATCGAAGCTTCTCCCGTCTCCATTTAAGTTCCAAAAGTATGGCCAGTGTGGCACCGAGGTCAGCGAGATTTTTCCCGAACTGGCGCGCAAGGTCGACGAACTATGCGTGATCCGTTCGATGCACACCAACTTGCCCAACCACGAGCCGTCGCTCTTGATGTTGAATTCGGGCGAAACCCAGCCGACTCGCCCCAGCATGGGTTCCTGGCTCACGTACGGGCTGGGTTCAGAGAATCAAAACCTGCCCGGCTTCGTCGTTCTCTGCCCAGGCAACCCGGTCGTCGGCCCGCAGTTGTGGAGCAACAGCTTTCTGCCCGGAATCTACCAGGGGGTGCATATCAACAATGCAAAGCTCGACGCGAGGGCGGCGATCCGCTACCTGCGCAACGGTTCGGTGACGCCGGCCGACCAGCGGCGGCAACTCGACCTTTTAGCGCGGATGAACCAGGCGCATCTGGCCGAGCGCGCCAGCGACGCGCGGCTCGAGGGGCGGATCGAGGCCTTGGAGATGGCCTATCGGATGCAGTTCGAAGCCCAGGAGGCGTTCGACCTGGCACTGGAAAGCCAGACCGTGCGCAAGGCGTATGGCGAGGGGGAATTTGCCGATGCCTGCCTGATCGCCCGCCGACTCGCTGAGCGGGGCGTGCGGATGGTGCAGGTTTATTACGGCAACGGCCAGCCTTGGGACGACCATGGCGATATCACCAACCACGCCAACCATGCGCGCCAAAGCGACCGGGCGATCGCGGCCTTGCTCGACGATCTCAAGGGGCGCGGCCTGTTGGACGACACGTTGGTGCTCTGGGGAGGCGAGTTCGGTCGCACCCCCTCGTCGCAGGGCGCCAAGGGGCGCGACCACAACAACCTGGGTTACACCATGTGGCTGGCCGGAGGCGGAGTGAAGGGCGGGCTGGTGCATGGCGCCACCGACGAGATCGGCTTCGCGGCGGTCGAGAACAGGGTCCACGTCCACGACCTGCACGCCACGATTCTGCGGCTATTGGGGCTGGACCACGAGCGGCTCACCTATCGCTACAGCGGCCGCGACTTCCGCCTCACCGACGTGCATGGCAAAGTCGTCGATGCGATCATCGCGTAGTTGGTGGCGCCCCAGGCTATATGCCTTCGCCGCGCGAACGTTGAATCAGCGTGGACGAAACCATCGCCAGGGTTGCGCCGCTGGCGATTCGTCGACTTCACGATCGATCTCACCGTCGTCGGACGAATCTTCATCGTCCTCGTCGTCATAGTCGCCGTCGACCAAGGCCAGCGGCATGGAGTTGTCTGGGTCGAGGCCAACCATGTAGTGGCCGCCCAGCTCTTGCATGCGATCGCAGATGGCGCGCGCCCTGGCCCACGACTCATTGGGCCCCCGGATATAAAATGGCTTTCCATCCTTGCCGAACTCCAATTCGTCCAGGCAAAGCGAAGGATCGATGCCCGCCAGCAGCAGGCGCGCCGCGCGGAAGTCGTGGTGCGGTGCGAAGCCCAGCGATTGGGCGTAATCGGCGGCACAATGCACGAGCTTCGAAAAATACTCGGGCGTGACTTCGCGCAACCGGCCGTGGGCTTCGATCTTGTCGATCAGCGTCTCGTACTCGGCGCTGCCCATCACATTCCAGAAGGCGTCCTTCACGCCTAGGCAAAAAACGTCGACGAGGAAGACACCGCAGGCGATCTTGCCCGTAGGCGCCCGCCGTGCAATGACCAATTGGCCAAGGCCCCTGTCCCACAGGCCATCAGGCACCAAGGTCGCCACGATCGGCCAGGTGTCGGCCGCTCGCAACGAGATCATCGGGTTATCCGAAGTAACCCGGGCCAGTTGTCGTTTCTTCTGGTCGCGTTTGGCCTTTTGCTTGGCCAATCGCTTCTGTTGACGTGCTCCGTGTTGCTTTGACATCGGCGACTCCTTTCCGGTGATTCAAGTGGTTCCGTTCACCTCCGCCATTGAGCGCCGCGTCGTGGGGCAGGTTTCCAACCTGCCATAGAAACCTTCACGGCAGGTTTCCAACCTGCCCCACAGGGTCGCGCTGCGCGCTTGGCGGGTCGCTGTTTCTTATCTCTTTGGCGCGTCGGACGCCAAGATCAGCCGCCGCCGCCGACGGGTTCGACCGATTCATGGCAGGTTGGAAACCAACCCCACGAGGTCGAGTCGCAACGCCGGCTATTTCGACAGCGCCTTCAAGTACACGTACAAATCGGCCAGGTCGTCGTCGCTGACTTCGTTCAACAGTCCGGTCGGCATCAGCGATTGACGGCTGGGGCGGGTACTTTGAATGTCGTCGCCGGTGACGCGGATGGTGGTGTCGGGACCGGTCTGTAAGAGCAGGCCGTCGGCCGAGTCGTAAACCAACAAGCCGTGATAGACCTGGCCGGAACGCGTGGCGACGAGCGTGGTCTGGTACAACGGCGAGACGTCGCGGTTGGGGTCGACGATGGCAGCGAAGAGGTCCTCGCGCGAAAAGCGGCGCGCAGCGCCGGCCAGATCGGGCCCCAGCCGACCGCCGCCGATATGGCAGCGGTTGCACGAGCGTTTCTCGAACACCAGTTTGCCTCGCGCGCGGTCGCCACGATCCCAATCGACGGCTGCCAACCGCTTCTGCCAGGCCGCTGCATCGGCGCCGCCGAAACCGGCTAGCATCTTGGACTCTTCGGGGTGTGCCTTGGCGAACCACTCGAACCACGGGGCGTAGGCAGCCGCCAGGTCGGCGCCCTCGGGATCGGGAACCTCGAATGTTTTGCCCGACCACGCGGAGAGTAGCTTCGCCAGCGCCAACCGCACGGGCCGTTGCTCCGGCGCGGCGCAATACGCCTTGAGCGTGCGCAACGCAGCGCCCAGTTCGGCCGCCGTGGCCGAAGCGCCAAGCGAGGCCAGTGCCTCAGCGGCGCGGGAAACGACCTCCCCTTGTGGCGAAGCCAGGGCTTCGACCAGCCGCGCGCGGTCTTCCGGCCTGGCTCGCGCGGCTAGCGCCAGGGCAATGGCGTCGCGCAGGCCGAAATCGCTCCATTGCTCGCGCAGGACGGACAGGCACTCTTCATCGGGCAACGACGCGACGACGGTCACGAGCTCCGGAGTCCAATGCGATTCGTCGTCGTCATCACCTGCCACGGATTGAGCGACCTTGAGTAACCTCCGAGCCGCCTGCTGCCGCTCGTCGCCGCGCATGTGGGCCGCGAACAGACTGTGCGCCGGCAACCCAAAGCCCGGCGATTCGGCAACCGCGCGTGCAAGCCGTGGGTCGCGATGGCACAGCTCATCGAACATCTCGCCCACGCGCAACGGCCAGTTCGTATCGGGGTACATCCGTCGCGCCGCCATCTTGCGGTGCAGGTCGACAAGCGTCTTCGCCGTTGCGAGCGTAACGTTTTCCGAACGCGGTCCCCATAGCCGCGAAAGCACGATGAGGAAGTGGATGTCGTCCACAGGCGAGCTGTCGGGCGTGCAATACGAAATGACCACTTCCGGCAAATTCGTGCCGACGGCGGAGATCATCGCCAGCACCCTCGCGACCTCATGTTCAGCCTCGCCCACCCGACTGGTCGGTGCCTTCGACAAGGCCGATCCGTCGATCGCACGGCTGAGTCGGGTTACAAACCGCGAATTCGAGTTCTTCAATAGATCGATTCCGCCGGTGGCGTTGCCTGTATATCCACTGTAAACTTCCGGCTGGTCGGGCTGAATGTGCAGGTCGCCTAGTCCTAATTGGATCAATCTCAGCGCCTCGAGCCGCACAGCAGGGTCCGCCGATTGATTCAGCACATGGAGGCAATTGTCGAAGTACGCGTCCTGCATGGCTTCGCCGTCGGCGGGACGATCGGCGAACCAAAGTCGAGCCAGCCGACGACTCGGCGACTTGTCCTTGATAGGGTTGCCTAGCACGCGATTGAAACTCTCAAGGCCGACATTCCGCGCAGCGACCAGCATTGCCGCGCGCACGCGGCGGCAATCATTGCTGTCGGCGGCGCCAGCCCAATTCGGTGGGTCCGCAACATCCGCCGCGATCGGAGCGGGAAGCGTTGCGATCGCTTCCCAAGCGGCCCGCGTGACCCTGGGCGAATCGTCATACGTCATTCCTGCAAGCAACTGTGTCGTCACGGCGTCGGTCGGTTGGCGCGACAATGCCCACGCCACCCGTGCCGCGAGCGTTGGCCTCGCGAGCAATACGGCCTTGCGCGCCTCGTCGTCCGTCAGCCCACCAAACAGCTCGACGAGTACTTCCAACGCGCGAATTTGCTGGTACATGTCGCGCTGGTCATCAAGCATTGCTGCAACGAAGGCCTCACGGCCCAATTGCCTGGCGAGCGGCACCCACTTTGCGCGCGACCAACTCGAAAGCGGCTGATCGGCCGCCAGTACCTGTTCCAAGGGCGCATCGGGGGTTTTGACCGAGGCCGGCGTATACCGCACGCGGAACACGCTGCCGCGTGTGCCACGCCCGCCAACGGCGACAAACAAATCGCCTTTGGGTCCAACTGCCAGGTCGACCGGCGCGAAACCGACGTCGCCCGTCGTTTGCAGAAACGTCTCCAACTCGCCGGTGAAGCTCGCCTCGTTGGGCAAAAGGCGGATGAAGTAGACCCGGCCGAGTGTCCAGCAGGCCGTGAATACGCCGCCGCGATAGTAACGGGGAAACTGCCGGTGGCGGTAGACCGCCAGGCCGGTGGGCGAGCCGCGGCCGATTTCGACCAGCCGCTCGACGTTGTCGGGGAATGACTCGGGCCGGTTCCAGCTCCGCTGCCAGCCTTTCAGGAGCCAACCGTGCTCCATGCCAGTGGCGATGTCGAACAGCCGCGTGGGCGCGTACCAGGGGAGATAATGATCGCGTTCGCCGTCGGCATCGACGGTAAAGAGCTGCCCGGTCGCGTTGAAGTCCAAGTCGTAGGGGTTGCGAAAACCGTGAGCCATGACGTCCATCTCGCGGCCGTCGGGCGCAATGCAGACCACGCCGCCGCAGCGCGGCTCCTTCACCGGCGAGCCTGGCCGCTGGGCGTGCTCGGCGGAAATGCCCGCGTCGTTGCCGCAAATCACGTAGAACCAGCCGTCGGGCCCTTTGACCACACCATTGGCGCCATGCTCGGGGTGCCGCAGGTGGGTCCAGACGTCGCCATCGTCGTCGGCCTTGCCGTCGCCGTCGGCGTCGCGCAGCCGGCGAACCGCGTTGTCGCCGGTGCAGATCAGGTCGGGGCCGTCGAAGTACATTCCGTGGGCGCCGCTCTTGGGCGTAGGCGAAAAGAGCGAGGCCCGCTCGGCCCGGCCGTCGCCGTCGTCATCGTGCAGGATTTTCACGTAATCCGGCCCCGCCACGACGACCCGCCCCTGGGCGTCGATCGTCATCGAAAAAATGTTGTGGGCCAGCGCATCGTCGGCGTAGAGCGATGCCTCGAACCCCTCGGGCAAGTCCAGTCCCAAGCCGCCATCGGGCGCGATCTGCGCTGAAGCAACAGCGCAACCCATGACGAGCGGGCACGCGAGAATCCGGTACCAATGCGACATTCTTGCGGCATCCTCAAAGCGCGGCTCGAGCGTGCGAATATGTTACCATGCTATCGGAGCTGGGACCGTGCGGCAAATGGCGGCATGGCGAGGCGACCAATGTTTGCCTTGCGAGAACTCTGGACTACAATCGGTGCGAGGTGCTCGCCGGCACGTGTCTCTGGAAAAACACAAAAGGAGCAAAGCATGAGCGGAGTGCGAGTTCTGGTTGGCACGCGGAAAGGCGCGTTTGTCTTGACTTCGGACGGCAATCGCCGGCATTGGGATATCAACGGCCCCTTCTTCGCCGGATGGGAGATGTACCACATCAAAGGCTCGCCCGCCGACCCGAACCGGCTGTATGCGTCACAGTGCAGCGGCTGGTTCGGGCAGCAGATTCAGCGTTCCAACGACGGCGGTAAGACGTGGGAGCCGGTGGGCAACCAATTCGTGTATGACGGAGTCCCCGGCACTCACATGTGGTACGACGGCACGCCGCACCCGTGGGAGTTCAAGCGGGTCTGGCACCTCGAACCATCGCTCACCGATCCCGATACCGTCTACGCCGGAGTGGAAGACGCCGCCCTGTTCCGCACCACCGACGGCGGCAAGTCGTGGCAGGAGCTCGCCGGACTGCGCTGCCACGGCACCGGGTCCAAATGGCAGCCAGGCGCAGGCGGGATGGGACTGCACACGATTCTCTTGGACCCAAGCAATCCCGATCGGATCTTCATCGCCATCTCGGCGGCGGGCACCTTCCGAACCGACGACGCCGGCAAGACGTGGCGGCCGATCAACCGTGGACTGCATTCCCAATACATTCCCGACCCGAACGCCGAGGTCGGCCATTGCGTTCACCGCATTGCATTGCACCCGTCGCGTCCAGAAGTGCTGTTCATGCAAAAACACTGGGACGTCATGCGCAGTGACGACGCCGGCGATTCATGGCACGAGATCAGCGGCAACCTGCCCACCGACTTCGGGTTCGTGATCGACGTGCATGCGCACGAGCCGGACACGATTTACGTGGTCCCGATCAAGAGCGACTCGGAACACTTCGTGCCGGATGGAAAGCTGAGGGTCTACCGCAGCCGGACGGGCGGCAACGATTGGGAGCCGCTCGCCAAAGGCCTGCCCGAGCGCGACTGCTACGTCAACGTGCTGCGCGACGCGATGGCGGTCGACGCGCTCGATTCGTGCGGCGTGTATTTCGGCACCACCGGCGGGCAAGTCTACGCGTCGGCCGACGCGGGAGACAGTTGGACTCCGATTGTCCGGGATCTTCCGGCAGTGATGTCGGTCGAGGTGCAAACACTGCCATGATCCGAGTCGTGCTCCCGCACCATCTGCGGACACTGGCGCGTGTCGGCGCCGAGGTGCAGCTCGATATTGAGGGTCCGGCGACGCAACGCCTGGTGCTCGACGCGCTGGAGGCCAGCTATCCTGTGCTACGAGGCACGATCCGCGACCACGTCACTCACAAACGCCGGCCATTCGTGCGGTTCTTTGCTTGCCTGGAGGACCTTTCCCACGAGTCACCCGATGCGCCGTTGCCGGACGCGGTTGCGTCGGGAGCGGAGCCTTTCTATGTTATCGGGGCAATTGCCGGAGGATGAGGCGCCTGGGTTTACCATGGCGGCTCAAACCTCGGTGTCCCGAGCATGGCTCCCCATCAACCGTGCGGGGCCAGGAACAAATCGGCGACGGCCACGATAATTCCCATCAACGCTCCGCCGGCGATCAGGCCCGCGCAAATCGGTTCCTGGTTTTGCACGACGACTTGATTGATCCTCGATTCTTTGCTGGAAAAGAGCTTCTCCGCCAGCCAGAACAGCAGAGAACCGACGAAGATCGACAGGCAGGTGAAGAAAGGGATCAGGAACCCGAGGCCAATGGCCACGGGTGACAGCGGAAAGCGATTCTTCGAAGCCATCCGCCCGATTTCCAGGGCAATCCCGATCAGGATTCCAGCCAAGGCCGCATATTGTGCGCTGGGCTTGATCTTGTGGATCCCCTCGGCAAGCACGTCGGCCACCGCTTTCCAGACGGTCGCCGCCGGCATGGGAAAGGCCGCGTCCATCGTATACGGAACTGATAGCTCCGTTGCCAAAAGTTGACTGGGCGACAACTGCAAAAACACCAGATAGAACACCGGAATCGAGAGCACGGCCCCGGCGAAAATCCCCAGGACGTGCCCAATCGCCTGTTGCCGGGGCTTGGCCCCCAGCATGTAGCCGGGCTTGATATCTTGCAGGAGGTTCGCGGCATGGCTGGCCACTTCGCCGGTAATGCCCGCCGTCATCAGGTTCACTTCCTTGTTACCAGGCGCCAGCGCGCCGAAAGTCAACTGTGTCAGCTTACCCATCGCGCCGATGGGAGTGATCGAAGTCAAGGCCGTGGAATTGATCGCGATCAGGCAGAAGACGAACACCAGTGCCAAGGCCACGACCGAAAGCCAATACTCAACGCCGAAGAATTGGTGGGCCATTACCGCGACCACCGCCCCGACGACCGGTACGCCGACCAACGAGACTTTGAGCGGCAATTCGATCTGACCCAGTAAGTCCGCGTTCCGGCCTTCTGGGCCGCTGGGGCCGGCGACGACACCGACCAGCTTCGACAACGCAGCCCAAATGATTTTCGGCCTGCCAAAGAACGCCAAGAGCGAAGCCGCCGTCATCATTGCCACACCGCACCAAAGCGACCAGAACGTAATCTCGCGAAAACCAATCGTGCCTTTTGCGTTGGGCGCGATATCGTGGCGGTCGATCATCATCGGCGCCAACACGGCGTAGTTGATTGTCGCGCCCAGAATGATCGAGGTGCCGGTGCGAATGCCCATCAGTCCGCCGGCGCCGACCATGGGCAAATCGAGCTCGGGACGTAACGTGAGACTGGTTACCGGTGTCCCCATGATCGCGGGCGTCCCGGTAAGCTTGTAAAGCCATTCGTCCAGGAACTCGGGAATGTGCAGTCTAAAGTCCTTGACCTTCAGGTAGGCGGTGATGCTCTCGCTCTGCAGCAGCTTGACGGCGGCGGCCAGCGAGGCGAACGAAACCAAGAGCTTCGCCTTGAGCAAGCCGGCCGCGGCGTCGCCGTGGTGCAGCGAGTCCATCACGATGCCCGCGGCGCGTCCTTCGGGAAACGGCTGCTGCTCGTCGTTGATGAACCGGCGTTTGAACGGAAAGGCGAACAGCACGCCCAGGATCGCCAGCACGATCACCCAGCTCATGAGCTGCCACATGGGGATCACACGCTCGGTGACCATCATATAGGCCGCCAGGCTTGAAATCAGCGGCGAGGTCATGTAGCCGCTCGCTGTGGCGATCGACTGCATCGCGTTATTTTCCAGAATCGTGAATTCGCTGGCCAGTCCCAGATGGGAGAGGGCTTTGAAAAAGGCAAACGCCAGAATGACGGACGTGATGCCGACTCCCAGAGTCCAGCCGGTCTTGGCCCCCACGTAAATGTTCGTCAGCGAAAGGACGGCCCCCAAAGCCATGCCGGTCAGCGCCGAGCGCACCGTAAGCTGCGGCATGTCACCCCGAAAGACGTTTTCCAGCCACCAACGGTCTTTCTGCTCCAGCGACCAGGTGCGAATCTGTTCGTCGCTCAATTCCTGAATGGCCACGCGGTCCTCCCTTGCACGGCGAATTGATTGATAACCTGGGCTTCGCGGGCTTGAACGGCGGCTGCCATCATACACTACCGTTTGCCGAAGGCCCAACGGGTTTCGAGCCGGTCCATGAAGCGCGTGAACGGTGCGAATTGGAAAGAGCCGATGGCGAACAGCCAGCCGATGGCGGCACCGCCGCAAATGTCACTAAGAAAATGCGCCCCGCATTGAAGCCGTTGCATCGCCACCAACACGGCCAGCGCCATGAACAGCCGCCGCGCATGGGGATACAGGCACGACAAGACGAGCGCGAACGCCACGGCGGTGGCCGTGTGCGCCGAGGGAAAGCTCTGGTGCAAACTTCCACCCGCTCCGAACGAGAAAGAGCCCCCGAACGTCTGCCAGACGTTTCCCGCCGCGAGGTCGAAGTCTCTCGGGCGCGTGCGGGCAATGAGCATCTTACCGATGTTGGCCGCCAGTCCCGCGCCATAAGTTACCATCAGCAGGCGCGGAATCGCCCAACGCCGGGCGGGGTCGAGCATGAAAACAGCCAGCGCCAGCATGGCGACGCCGATGCCGTGGCCGAACATCTCCGACATTTCGAGCAATTCACAGAATTGGCGCAACGTCTTTGTCCTCTTCGCAGGGTCGACATCGTTGATCGAGATCGCCCACTGAGAGAGGGGAACGTCGATTGACAACGCCGCCAGTCCGGCCAGGACGAAGGCCACGGCCGGCAAGAAAACGAGGCACCAATATTTTGTGCCGCCCACACCCCTGGCAGGCGAATTCCAACCCACCGTGGCGTGGCTCGCAAAGCCACCACGTTGCTGGCTATCTTGCCCGGTTTCCCCATACTTCATATCGCACCAGCTTCCATCCATGCTTCACCTGGCAAAATGACTCCTCGCGGAAGAATGAAACCGTTGGGCCGGTCGTAGGTCAGGCTTTCGAGCATGACGGGATGACCAGTCGCGAGAGTCAGGCTGGAAAGCCCAACCTATGCCACTATAACGGGCCGCCGATTTTCGCGCAATTGAGGTTTTCTGGGGCATCAAACTGCCGTTGCCATGCTCGCCGACGCTACCTAGACTCTCGCACCTGTCGGCCTAACCTCAAAACCGTCTTCGGTCGCCGTCCCCTTCCAATCGGCGGCAACGAGCACAACGACATGCAACGCACGAACTGGCAACATCTCCTTTGGATTTCCTTGGCGGCGCTCGTGGTTTTCTTCACGAACCTGGGCGTGCCGCGCCTGTGGGACGACGACGAGCCGAGAAACGCTGAGTGCGCCCGCGAGATGCTCGCTCGTGGCGACTGGGTCGTGCCGACGTTTAACGAAGAGTTGCGGTACGACAAGCCGGTGCTGTTGTACTGGCTGATGATCGCGGCCTACCACGCGTTCGGTGTGAACGAGTTCGCCGCCCGGCTCCCCTCGGCTGTGCTGGCCGTCATGACGACCTTGGCTACTTACCATTTGGGCCGGCTGCTCTTTCAACCGCGCGTGGGGCTCTGGGCCGCCTTGGCGATGTCCACGAGCACGCTGTTCGTCGTCGCCGGCCGCGCCGCCACGCCCGACTCGGCGCTGATTTGCGCGACGACGCTGGCCATGCTCGGCTTCGTCAGCGCGACCTGGGGCGCGCGGCGCACGATGGCCGGCGCCGACACACTCGATGAATTCATCCCTAGGTCCTGGATCGGTTGGGCGATGGTCTATGCCGCGATGGGCGTGGGGGTGCTGGCCAAGGGACCGGTGGCTGTCGTGTTGCCCACCGCGGTGATCGGACTGTACCTGCTGTGCGTCAAGCAATGGGGCGTCATGCCCCATGGACCGACGGCACGCGGGTGGGTGCGATTCGTTCGAGCGTTGTCGCCTCGCGCGTGTTGCGAAGTCGCCTGGCAAATGCGGCCATGGACGGCGCTGGCCGTCGTCGCCGCGATCGCTCTCCCTTGGTACCTTGCCGTGGGCCTGCGTACCGACGGCGATTGGCTGGCCGGGTTCCTGGGTAATCACAACATCGGCCGGTTCCTCAAACCGATGGAGGGGCACCGAGGCCCGATAATTTATTACATCCCGGCCGTGGCGCTCGGGTTCTTTCCCTGGTCGGCGTTTTTGCCCTTGGGTCTGGTACACCTTACCGGGCGAGCGCGACGCGACCCGGCCTGGGCGGCGTATGTTTTCGTCGCCTGCTGGGCCGGAGTGTACATTGGTTTCTTTTCGCTTTCCAGGACCAAGCTGCCCAGTTACGTTCTTCCCGCTTATCCGGCGCTGGCCCTGATCGTTGCGGCCTTCATCGAACATTGGCTGCGCGAGCCCGCGACGGTGCGACGCTGGTTGCTTTTGCCGGCACTGGGTGCGATTGTCGCTGCGGGCGTCGGGCTCGTAGTCGGTTTGCCGTTGGCGGCGGCGCGCTTCTTTCCGGGCGGCTGGGCGTTGGGTTTGATCGGAGTGGTGCCGCTGGTGGGAGGCATTTTGGCGCTCCGGCTGGCAACTCGGCGGCCGGGGCGTGCGGCTTTGACGGTGGCTTTCACGGCGGTCGCTTTCGTCACGGCGCTGTTTGGTTTTGGCGCGGTCGAGGTCAGCCGTCATCAGAACAGTGCCTCGTTGGTCGAGCAAACACGGCGCGGTGGCCCGGCTACGATCGAGCTTGCCACGTTCGACTTCAACGTTCCGAGCCTTGTCTTTTACGCCCGGCAGCGGGTGCAGAGTTACTTTGGCGCCGAAGATGTGCGGAGATTCTTCGACGACTCGACTAATCCGTTTTTGATTACCCGCGCCGACCAGCTCGATCGCCTGCGTGGAGTGCTCCCACGCGACGTCGACGTCGTCGCACGCCAACCGCGCTTTCTGCGACCCGGCGACGTGGTCTTACTGGGACGCGCGCCACGCACGGCGCAGAGCGGAACGCAGGGACCGGAAAGAAAATGACGAATCCAAGCCATCCGTCGTCGACTCGGCGAGCGGCCCCGTTGCGCGTCGCCGCGCGGTTGGCCGTGAGCGTGGGACTGTTGGCTTATCTGTTTGGTCGCATCGAATGGTTTCAAGTCCGTGAGTTGTTGGGCACGCTCGACTCCGGCTGGTGGTTGGCGGCACTCGTCGTTTATGTGGCCTCGCAATTCGCCAGTGCCTGGCGATGGAGCCGATTGGCGAGACCCGTCGGCCTGCCCGCCACGTATCGCCAGTGCCTGCGTTGGTACTTCGAAGGCTCGTTCTTCAGCCTATGCCTCCCCACGTCGATCGGCGGCGATGTTTGGAAGGCCTGGCGATTGGCCGGCACGGCCGACGAGAGATTGCTCGCGGGCTGCACGGTGCTGGCCGACCGGCTGGCCGGATTGACGGCAGTCCTGGTGATTGGCCTGTCGGCCCTTGCCAAGCAGTCGTTTCGGCTCACGTCGGGTGAAGCCTTGTTTCTTGGCGCCGGTCTCTATCTTGGCGCGCTCGTGGTAATTTACCTCGGGCTGACCATGCTCGGTTGGTTCGGCCGACGGCTTTGGCGCTGGCCGCTGATAGGCGATTTGCTCTTCAAACTAATGCCCTTTGGGCACCATCCGGCCGTCGCCTGGAAAGCAGTCTCGTGGAGCATCGTGGTGCAATCGCTGAACGTTGCCGCCGTGATGCTCTTGGGCCGGGCGATGGCGCTCGATCTGCCGCTGGGGGCCTACGCCGCCGCCGTGCCGCTGGTGGCCCTGGCCACTGTCCTACCGATCAGCCTTAACGGAATTGGCGTGCGCGAAGGAGGCATGGCCTGGATGCTGGCCGCTTACGCCGTGCCGCAAACCGAGGCCGCCACGCTGGGGTTGCTCTGGACGATGGTGAACATGACCTCCGGACTGTTGGGCGGAGTGGTCTACCTCGTCGGACGCGAGAAGCGAGTCAAACCCGCCGCCCGAAGCGATTCAAGCACTCACGAAACTCCGTTAGTCTCACCTCCTATCAGGATCTCATCCATGAGTCTGTCGGCGGTCATTCCGGTTTACAACGAACGCGAGAACATCGTGCCGCTTTACGACGCGGTTACAAGCTCGCTGCGCGCGTTGGGCCAGCCGTTTGAGATCGTGCTGGTCGACGATGGTTCGACCGACGGCTCGTCGCGGGCGCTCGACCAGCTCGCGGCCCGCGACCCGAGGGTGAAGGTGGTCCATTTCCGCCGCAACTTCGGGCAAACGGCGGCGATGAACGCCGGTCTGCATCTGGCCACGGGCGACGTGATCGTTACGCTCGACGCCGATTTGCAGAACGACCCGGCCGACATCGCGGCGCTCCTGGTGAAACTCGATGAAGGTTACGACCTGGTCCACGGCTGGCGAAAAGACCGGCAAGACGCTTTTCTCAACCGCAAGCTCCCCTCCGTAGTTGCCAATTGGATCATTTCCAAAACGACGGGCTTCGCCGTGCACGACCTGGGGTGTACGCTCAAGGCGATGCGCCGCGAGATCGCCCACGACTTACAGCTTTATGGCGAAATGCACCGCTTCATCCCGATATTGGCGCACTGGCGCGGGGCCCGCTGCGCCGAGGTCGTTACCCGCCATCATCCGCGGCGCTTTGGCACGTCGAAATACGGCATATCGCGCACCTTTCGGGTCGTGCTCGACCTGATCACGGTCAAGTACCTGATCCAGTACCTCACCAGCCCAATGAAGCTCTTCGGAGGCATGGGCCTTTCGAGCCTGCTGTTGGCCGGGGCCTCGGGTGTGGCGACCGTGACCATGAAATGGTTCGGCCAGGTCGACATGACCGGCAACCCGTTCTTGCTTTTGACCGTGTTCGCTTCGCTGGCGGGGATGCAGTTCATCGTACTTGGGATGCTGGGCGAGCTTTGCGTACGGACCTATTACGAGAGCCAGAACAAGCAGCCGTACTCCATCCGATCGCTGGTAAATTTCGACGCCGCCGCGATCGAACCGCGCAAGGCGGCGTGACGGGACTGCCTCCTGCCGACTTCCTCGGACAATTTGCAAAGGCGCGACTCTACCCCCCTCTGCCGTGAAGTTAGGAATTTCAGCGTCAGCAGCGTCAGCAGCGTCAGCATTCTCCAATTCACCCTACGCAACATCCTGCCATCGACGCGCTTGCGCCAGGCCTGGCAACCAGACTGAGATCTTCCGAGTGAGCGTCAGCAGCGTCAGCACGGTATGGCCAGCGTCAGCAGACGACCTCCTCCAACAATTTGCAATTTGCAGTTTGCAGTTTGCAATGGCGTCGTCCTACCGCAACGGTGCGCTACTGCATTTCGCATCGCGCGCCAGTTGAACGCCTTACCCCGCCAGTTGAGCGCCTTGCCACGCCAGGCCAAGTTGAGTCGCCGACAACGACCGACAGTTTGAACAAAAGGCAACGAACGAAACGAAGTACGGAAAGAAACTACCTGGAAGTTCAGGTTCCGGTTGTGTGAGAATGACCACGCAGCTCTGACACTCCGTGGCGGAGATCGCCGGTCGCCTTTGGCGAACGGCCTCATGGCCCCTGTCACGGAGTGCCGCGGCTATAGGGGCCGCCAGGACGCGTCGGCAATCCTAGCCTTTGAGCGGGCCGTTGTTTAGAAGTTGGGGGTAAACAACTGTCCGCACTGTCCGCATCGCCCACGTCGTGAACGCAAATGGCAGTTTGACATGCGGTTACGTCGTTTGTTGGTGCGGACAGTCGTCTCTTTTTCAACTGTCCGCAACTGTCCGCAACGCGTCGTGCTTCAACCATTCGGTGGGGCTAATCGCTGTCCGTTCGCGCGCGAGTTGAGCACCTTGCCCCGCGAGTTGAGCGCCTTGCCCCGCGAGTTGAGCTCCTTGCCCCGCGAGTTGAGCTCCTTGCCCCGCGAGTTGAGCTCCTTGCCCCGCGAGTTGAGCTCCTTGCCCCGTGAGTTGAGCTCCTTGCCCCGCGAGTTGAGCCTTTATCGGTGCAAGAAGGTATGGCTTTGGCAAGACGCGGATAGCCTTGAATCGTGAGTGCGTTAGCCTGGGTCTTTGGCCGGGTGGGTTTCTGGTCCGGCGGATCGATCCGCAAATAGAGGACGTCGCGGAAACGCCGCACGCCCTTTCGTAGGTCACACGGTCTCCCATTGTATCTCTTCATCGATCGCTTGACTTTTCATCAATGGGTGGACCGCACGCGCGATCCGCTCCTCAATCGAGAACAGGAAGCGATGGGTATCTGCCAGGTTGATGTTTGGCTGCTGAATCCCAATCCTTTCACTATGGCGTCACTCTGGCTTGGGACGACTGCGGCTTGGTAGGACGTAGGACTGCCGTTCGTGGTTGGGGGTCGACCAATAATGCGCCGATCGGCGCATTTAAGATGCATTGGGCAGGGCAAAATAGGGTGGGCGTTGGGCAGGACAAGAGGCGATAGGCTTTAGGCGGTGGGCGATCCGGACGCCTGCGGGCGCCTAATGCCTATCGCCTTACTCCCTGCATGCCAAAAGCGCCACGAAACCGGGCGCTTTGACCGAAATCGAGCGCATTTTTTGGGAAATTATACCTGCCCATGGTTATACCTAGCGCTGCCCCGACCAGCACGAATTTCCCAGCAGATCGCGCCTCGCCACTTGGCGTTGCGGCGCGCATCCTTGGCAGCCCGCATTCTGGGCCGGCCGCAATCAATGGCTGCCGCTACGACGAAAACGATCTCTGGCATCCGAGACGATGTGGTTCTGACAAGGTATAGACGATGGTGTTGCCGGGCGCAAATCAGAATTGAACACCGAAGCGTCGCGTGTCGGCGTCGCCGGTCATTCGTCCCCTCAGCCGAACATCTCGCGAATGGGCTCGCCGCTGGGCAGCAAAGGGATGGGTCTGCCGGAGAAATCGGTTGGTGACAGGTCGGTCGAAATGCCCAGGAAGCGGTACATCGTCGCCAGCAAATCGGTCGGGCCGAGCGGTCGATCGAGCGGCAAGGCCCCCTTGGCATCGCTGGAACCGATGACTTGACCGTGGCGTAACCCGCCGCCGGCGAACAGGGCCGTGAAGACGTTCCCCCAGTGGTCGCGGCCGGCGGTTGTATTGATGTTCGGCGTGCGCCCGAATTCTCCAAACACTTGCACCAGGACACGGCCCAGGAGACCGCGCTCTTTCAGATCGAGAATCAGGCTCGATAGCGCCATGTCGAGCTGCGGGCCTTTGGTTTTCGTCCCCTCGATGCCAGGACCGCCGACGGTTCCGTGCAGATCCCATTCGAAAAACTCGTAGTCCTTCACATTGACGAACGTGACACCGGCTTCCACCAACCGTCTGGCGAGCAGACACGCCTGACCCAACCGAGTTCGTCCGTAGCGATCGCGGAGCCGCGGATCCTCGTCCGAGATATCGAATGCGCTTCGCACTTTGGGTCCCGAAATCATATCGTACGCCGAAGTTTGAAAGGCATCCAGCGCTGCGAACTGGCCGTGCGTGTCGAAATCACGTCGGAAGCGGTCGAGGCCCCGCAGAATACGCATCCGATCGTCAAGGCGATGCGCCGTGATGCCGTCGATCAGCTTTAGATTCGGAATGCTGAAGTCGGGCTTATTAGGGTCGCCGACTTCCATCGGGTCATAGCGCGCTCCCAGATAGGACGCGGTGCTGTAGTAGAATCCATTGGGTATCGCGACATTCGGCGGCATGCCATCGACGTTTGCTCCCCGATAGCGGGCGATCATCGCACCGGTCGCTGGAAATTGATTCTGACCGAAGACAAGTTTGCTCGGATAATGCCCGGTCTGCAGCCAATGCACGCTGTGATTGTGGCTGCCATCGCCATGCGCGACGGACCGGACCACCGAGAACTCATCGAATATCGCAGCCAGTCGCGGGAAGAACTCCGTGACGCGCACCCCCGGCATCGCCGTCTCGATGGAATTGAACGGGCGGCATTCCGCCGGGGCGAGCGGCTTGGGATCAAACGTGTCGTGCTGACTAGGACCACCGCACAAAAAAACCTGAATGACCGCGGTGTCGTTGCGAGCGCCTTGCGCGCTGGCGCGTTGCCGCAAGAGATCGGCCAGACTCACTCCGCCGGTAGCCAACGAACCTATGCGCAAGAACTCCCGGCGATGGATGTCCTTGCGGTCAGTCGAGAGGAGATTCAACATGGCAAAATGCCCGTCTGTGGTCAGTGTACCGGTTCTATCCCGCGTCTGCTACGTTCAAGATACCTTTGAGCCTGGAGCCTCGGCTCGCCATCGGTTCCCAGTGGAGCGATGGATGCCGCGCAACGGGGCCTCCGCGCAACGGGGCTTCCGAGCAACGGGGCCTTTTGCATTTGTACTCAAAAGCTCGGGCCCGTGATATATTCACTTCATGCACCCGGAGGCTTCGCCCATGTGTGTTTTCGACCGCATGCCGGTTCTCTCTCTGACGATGTCCCTCCTTGTCGTATCGATGGACCTGAGCGTCGCAGGCGCCAGCGCCGCGGACACGCTCGCCGGTCTTCAGGAGCTTCACTGAACCGTTGAAGGCGTTGACAGAGTCGCATGGGTACGTCTTCCGCCTGGCGCCAACGTAAATCCCGCGCCGATCGTCTTCGCGTTCGATGGTCATGGCGGCACAGTGGAGCACGCGGTGCGAGAATTTGGTAGTGGGCCAGTCTAATCTTGGGATTTTTTGTGTCGGAGTAGCAGTGTCGATAGACTGATGGTATGGCTGTCCACGAAAACCGTCGATTGCTCCAGTTCAGCTTGAAAGCGCTCTTTGGGGTTGTTTTGGTATCGAGCCTTCCACTTGGCTGCGTAGCTTTTATCCGGCATCAGGCTGCCGACTTCCGCCGCGCAGAAGCGCCGTTCAAGGAATTGTCAAACCACCCTGTGCGAGCCACAGGGGATGGAGCGGCAATGCTCCGTGGGCGCGGGGGGATAATTTATATTGATCTGGGTGGCACGGCCCTCGACGATGCAAAACTGGCGCGCCTGAAGGAGCCGCTTGAAGAACTACCTAGTGCCGCCCGTCTCAATTAACAACGCATGCCAGTGCCTTTTTCGCCAGAGTGATTTTTGACAGGGAGCGTCGGCGGTGAGGTGGGCAAAACTTGGTGGAGCGGGTTTTGGCGAGGGGCTTGCC
>Ga0265331_10000426_pt1 | contig 42359 bp, 33 predicted proteins | sample 41923metaG_FD_202088 | JGI IMG/M metagenome (GOLD analysis project Ga0265331, IMG submission 202088) | Rhizosphere microbial communities from Carex aquatilis grown in University of Washington, Seatle, WA, United States - 4-19-23 metaG | ecosystem: Host-associated > Plants > Roots > Rhizosphere... | reverse complement strand
AGACAGTGCTTCAGTCGTTACGCCATTCATGCAGGTCGGAACTTACCCGACAAGGAACTTCGCTACCTTAGGACCGTCATAGTTACGGCCGCCGTTTATCGGGGCTTCGGTCGCGAGCTTCGCCTTGCGGCTAACCCTCTTCCTTAACCTACCGACACCGGGCAGGCGTCAGACTCTATACATCCTCTTGCGAGTTAGCAGAGTCCTGTGTTTTTGATAAACAGTCGCTGAAGCCGATTTACTGTGACCTCCAGGAGCGTGAACCCCCGGAGGCACCCCTTATCGCGAACTTACGGGGCCAATTTGCAGAGTTCCTTAACCAGCGTTCTCCCGAGCGCCTTAGACTTCTCGTCTCGCCTACCTGTGTCAGTTTTAGTACGGTCACTCGAGCTTCAACCCTTAGAGGCTTTTCTTGGACGCTGCGCCGATGACTTCCCGAACATAAACGCGGTCGAGACGCACCCCCGGCTGATGAGGGCGGATTTGCCTATCCCTCACCGAAGGAGCGCCTGCGGACATTTCTAGTCGTACCGCTCACCATTGCAGCGCCGTCCCCTCAATCGGTCCACTCGAGTGGCGCAGGAATGTTGACCTGCTGTCCATCGTCTACGCCTTTCGGCCTCGACTTAGGTACCGGCTAACCCTGGGCGGAATTACCTTCCCCAGGAAACCTTAGGCTTTCGGCGAGCAGGATTCTCACCTGCTTTATCGTTACTCATTCCGGCATAATCACCTGTAGACCCCGCGACCACTCCTTACGGTATGGCTTGTATCTGGTCTACAGCGCTCTCCTACCAATAGGCGAACCCGAAGGTTCACCTAGTCCATTGCTTCGGTGTAAAACTTACTCCCGTTCATTATCGGCGCAGAATTGCTCGACTAGTAAGCTGTTACGCACTTTTTAAATGGTGGCTGCTTCTAAGCCAACATCCTAGCTGTCACTGCAACTCAACTTCCTTAGTGACTAAGTTCTACTTTGGGACCTTAGCAGATGGTCTGGGTTGTTTCCCTCTCGACCGCGAAGCTTATCCCTCGCGGACTGACTCCTGAGATAGTCGCACCGGTATTCGGAGTTTGGTTCAGCCGGGTAGTCGGGAAAGACCCCCATGCCGATTCAGTATCTCTACCCCCGGTGCGTAGTGGCTCAAGGCTAGCCCTAAAGCTATTTCGGAGAGAACGAGCTATCTCTGCGTTTGATTAGACTTTCACTCCTCCCCACAAGTCATCCCCTCGGTTTTCAACCCAAGTGGGTTCGGTCCTCCACGCGGTATAACCCGCGGTTCAACCTGCTCATGGGTAGTTCACGCAGTTTCGCGTCTACCACCAGCGACCAATTGCGCCCTATTCAGACTCGGTTTCCCTGGGGCTTCGGTCCTGAAGACCTTAACCGAGCCGCTGACGGTAACTCGCCGGATCATTATGCAAAAGGCACGCCGTCACACTTTGCTCTTGCGAGCCATAGTGCTCCGACCGCTTGTAGGCACATGGTTTCAGGTTCAATACCTCCCCTAGCCGGGGTTCTTTCCATCTTTCAGTCGCCCTACTGAGTTTGCTATCGGTCGTCAGAGAGTATTTAGCCTTACGGGATGGTCCCCGTAGATTCAGTCGAGATTCCACGTGGCTCGACCTACTCAGGTACTCCTCGGGAGGTGAAGCCGTTTTCGCTTACGGGACTGTCACCCTCTATGGTTCAACGTTCCAGAAAATTCTGCTAACGGATCACTTTGTAACTCCCATGTGAGGAGCCCTACAACCCCGCGGAGGAAAACCTCCGCGGTTTGGGCTAATTCCCGTTCGCTCGCCGCTACTGAGGAAATCGAGTTTTCTTTCTCTTCCTGCGGTTACTGAGATGTTTCAGTTCGCCGCGTTGGCGACGCGCACCTATGGATTCAGTGCGCGACAATTCGGGTACCTCGGGATCAACACTTGTTTGACAGCTCCCCCGAGCTTTTCGCAGTCTTCCACGCCCTTCCTAGCCTTCTGACGCCAAGACATCCCCCATGTGCCCTTAGTAGCTTGACCACATTCATCCACAGCTCTCACCGTGCCTGACGTGGCCGCCACAACGGCCGCCTCCTGGATAGGGAGACGGCCGAGTAACGTTTTTTGATCCTCGGATTACCCCTCAAGCGATTTGCCTTGCACGATCGCAAGGCACAGCCCGCTCAAGAGGTGACCGTTGTACTAAGTGCCGTGAGAACCGACCCATCGCTTCAAAGAAACGACGAGCCGCTTCTATCAGATGCCACTCTTACCACAACCAAATTGTCAAAGATCGTTCGAGCCCATCCAGATTCACATCGAACCGGATCGGCCCCGCCGCTCATCATGCCACGTTCGTCCGTGGCTTCAAAACGGCCCTACCCAAGGCATCTCGCCGGGTAAGCAGAGGTCGAACTCGCGACCACCAGAAGAATGCAGCCTTCAGCCTGCCGATTCCGTGGCCCGAATGCGTCCTCGAATCACCCTCGCCTTTACCACCAAAGGGGTTCTGTCGTTCACCTCGCCCCCAAGGGGAAAGAGCGAGTATATCGCCGAAGGTTCAAACCGTAAAGGGGTGCAATCCGACATTCTGCGAACTTTTCTTGAGCCGCCGTTCGGCTCTTGAGTCGTCGGCCAGGTGCCCCCCTTGCGGCCGGTTGATACACTATCTTGATTCCTGTTGCAGAATCCCCAACACGATCTTACGCAGTTTCGGCTCGGCCGCCGCGGCATGCCCCAAAATCCGCCCGATGTCGGCCGGTTCCAGGGCGTCGGCCAGGCACATGTCGGTCACGATCGACAGCCCCAGCACGCGCATTCCAGCGTGGACCGCCACCAGGACTTCGGGCACGGTCGACATCCCCACGACGTCGGCACCGATCAGCCGTAGAAAACGATACTCGGCGCGGGTTTCGAGGTTCGGGCCCGTAACGGCAACGTAAACGCCACGGTGCGCGGCGAAGTTCTCGCGACGGGCGATCTCCAAGGATCGTGAAATCAACGTCACGTCGTAGGGACGGCACATGTCGGGGAACCGTGGGCCAAGCCGCTCATCGTTGATGCCCACCAATGGATTGCCGCCCATCAGGTTGATGTGGTCCTCAATCACCATCACGTCGCCACAAGCATATTGCGGGTTCAGCCCGCCGCAGGCATTGGAGACGATCATCAATTCCGCCCCGAGGGCTTTCATGACGCGTACAGGAAAAGTGATCTGTTGATATGAATAGCCCTCATACGCGTGAAAGCGGCCTTCCATGGCGACCACCGGCAGGCCGCACATGCGGCCGCAGACGAGTTGGCCGGCATGACTGACGGCGGTCGATCGGGGGAAATGAGGGATCGAAGCGTAATCGAGAATCGCCTCGCGATCGATCTGCCCGGCCAAACTCCCCAGGCCCGTACCCAAGATGATTCCGGCACAGGCCGAGGCGCTCCACTGCCGACGAATGACGGCCACTGCCTCGTCGATTTGAGTGGCAATCGCAAGCATTTCCAAACCGCCGCAGTGGTACATAGCCAATCTCCGCCGTTGGTAGTGGACGAGTGTGATTTTGTCAAGTTCGTTTCATTAAAACGATCGATCGCTAGAATCCGATTGTCGTACTGGTTGACATGACAGGCCGCTCACGGCAACATTTCCTGGAGCCACGCCAACTTCCGCTTGCTTGGATATCAATCACACGTGCGCATTGACTCGATCGAAGTGTTCCACATCGCGATGCCCTTGATCAGCCCCTGGCGGACGGCATACGGCGAAGATGCGGCGATCGAATCGGTATTGGTGAAGATGCGAAGCGGCGACACCATCGGCTGGGGTGAATCGGCTCCGTTTGCCGCTCCCTGCTACAGCTCGGAATGGGCGGGCGGGGCGTTTGGCGTGGTGCGCGATTGGTTCGCACCCGCGCTGCTGGGAGAGTGGATCGAATCAGGCGATGCGCTGCAGCAGCGTTTGGCGCATTTCAAGGGAAACCCGTTCGCCAAGGCTGCGCTCGACACCGCCTGGTGGGTGCTCGAAGCCAAGCGCCGCGGACTGCCGCTGCATAAACTCCTGGGTGCCACGCGCGACGCGGTTGACGTCGGCGCCGATTTCAGCGTGATGGACTCGATCGGCGATCTGTTGCGCGCGATCGGCGGCGCGGTCGAGGCGGGCTTCAAGCGGATCAAGCTCAAGTACCGTCCAGGCTGGGACATCGCCATGCTTCGAGCAGTGCGACAGGAGTTCCCCAGCCAGACGATTCACATCGATTGCAACAGTGGCTACAGCATGAAGCACTTCGAGATGTTCTGCCAGCTCGACGACTTCAACCTGGCGATGATCGAGCAACCATTGTCGCACGACGACCTGATCGATCATGCCCGGCTGCAAGCCAGCATTCGTACCCCGGTCTGCCTGGATGAAAGCGTCAACTCGGTGTTCCGCGCCGAGCAGGCACTCGATCTGGGCAGTTGCCGCTGGATGAACATCAAGCCCGGCCGCGTGGGCGGGCTGACGAATGCCGTGGCAATTCATCACCTTTGCCGCGAGGCGAAGATCCCCTGCTGGGTCGGTGGTATGCTCGAAAGCGCCGTTGGAGGGCGAATTTGCGCCGCGTTGGCCACGCTCGATAATTTCACTTACCCGGCCGACATTTTTCCCTCGTCGCGCTTCTATACGCGCGACCTAAGCCAGCCGGAAATCGAATTGGTTCGCGGACCTGGCGGCAGCCCGCAAGTCGCATTGCCCGACGAACCGGGGATCGGCACGGAACCGGACCTGGAACGACTGGAAGCGTGCTGCCGGGCTCGGGTAAGGATCGAGGCCTCGTAGCACAGATAGCCGCGTTCACGCCAACAGTTTTCCGACGACCTTGCCGGCAACGTCGGTAAGGCGAAAGTCTCGTCCTTGGAAGCGGTGGGTGAGCTTGAGATGGTCGAGCCCAAACAAGTGCAAAAGCGTGGCGTGCAGGTCGTTGACGTGGATCGGATCCTCCGTCACGCTCCAGCCGATCTCGTCGGTGGCGCCGACGACCTGCCCACCTTTGACGCCGCCACCGGCTAGCCAGAGACTAAAGGCGAAGGGGTGATGGTCGCGGCCCGTGTTCGAGTCGCGCCCGGCGCGGTTTTCACCCAAGGGTGTGCGTCCAAATTCGCCGGCCCAAACCACGAGCGTCGTGTCCAACAGGCCACGCTGCTTGAGGTCCTTGATCAAGGCCGCCACCGGTTGGTCGGCCATTTGGCAGTTGAACGTCAACTCGGGATCGAGGTTGCTGTGATGGTCCCAGGAGGCGTGATACAGGTTCACGAAGCGCACTCCCCGCTCGACCAGTCGCCGGGCAAGCAGGCAATTCGAGGCAAACGATTTGAACACGCCGCGCCCGCCGCCACGGTAGTTGTTGTCGGGAGCATCGGGACGATCAACACCGAAGGCCGCCAGCGTCGCAGCCGATTCGTCAGACAGGTCGATCAGCTCCGGCGCGGCCGATTGCATGCGGAAAGCAAGCTCGTAGGAGGCGATCCGCGAAGCGATTTCCGGGTCGCCCAGGTGTGCCAGTCGTCGCCGATTGAGCTTCTCCAGCCCGTCGAGGCTCTTGCGTTGCATCGCGGCCGATAGCCCGGCGGGGTTACTCAAATTCAGAACCGCCTCGCCCTGATTGCGGAACAGCACTCCTTGGTACGTGCTGGGCAAGAATCCGCTCGACCAAAGCGACGCCCCGCCGCTGGTACCTCGGCCCGCATTCAGCACGACGTAGCCGGGCAAGTCGTTCGATTCGCTCCCGAGCCCGTAATTGAGCCAGGAGCCGACGCTCGGCCGGCCGAACGTCGGCACACCCGTGTTCAGTAGAAGTTGGCCAGGGTGGTGGTTGAAGGCGTCGGTGTGCATCGAGCGGACGAGCGCGATGTCGTCGGCGCAGGTGGCCAGGTGCGGCAACAAGTCGGAAAGATCCATACCGCACTGGCCGTATTTGGCAAACTTTCGCGGCGAACCCATCAGGACGGCCGTTTCCTTCTGGATGAAGGCGAATCGCACTTTGGTGGTCATCGACTCGGGTAGTGGCTGGCCGTGCAGCTCGTTGAGCTTGGGCTTCGGATCGAATAAGTCGATCTGGCTAGGGGCTCCCTCCAAAAAGATGAAGATGCATGATTTCGCCTTGGGCGCGAAGTGCGGCGTCCGAGGCGCCAATGGGTTCGTCGGAGCGGCCGGCGCGTCGGAGGCGAGCACGCCATCGGCTTTCAACAACGTCGCCAAGGCCAATCCGCCGACGCCATTCGCCGTCGAAGTCAGGAAGTTACGGCGCGATTGGAGCAGATATTCGTCGATGGGGTGCATGGTGAGTCACGTGTGGCGACTTGGCTACTCTACATGATCAGAGTTGGCCCCGATCACCTCCAACATAGTTTACCACAATCGCGTGAACGTGTACCATCCATAGAAAGGGATGCTCGTGATTTGGAACCAGTTAAAATGCCGTCTGCCGATTCCATTTCGCTTTCACGAATCGCCCACGCTCGCAGCGGCGACAAAGGGAACCATGCCAATATCGGCGTGATCGCTTACACGCCGGCCGGGTTCGAGTACCTGCGTCAAGTTCTCTCGGCCGACCGGGTCGCCGGGTATTTCGCAGGTCTGGGTGCCAGCCGCGTCGAACGCTTCGAGCTGCCCCGCTTGTGGGCACTGAACTTCGTGTTGTACGATGCGCTGGCCGGAGGAGCCAGCCGGTCGCTGCGAATCGACACCCAGGGCAAGCTGTTGAGCACGGCCATCGGCGAATTGCAGTTGGAGCGGCCGGAAAACCTGGAGCTAATGGAAAGGGCTACCCCATGTCTCTCCTCCGCATCAATCTCCATGAACACGCCGGGACGATCATCCTCAACCGCCCCGACAAGCGAAACGCGCTGAACCGGTCGCTATTGACCGCTCTCGACGAGGCCCTGGACGATTTGCACTTGGAAAGGAAGGTGCGCGCCGTGGTCCTGACCGGCGCGGGGCCGGCCTTCTGCGCGGGCATGGACCTCGCGGAAATGCGCGAGACGAGCCTGCAGAACGATGCCTACGCCCAATGGCACGCCGACGCCCGGCAATACCTCGACTTGATACTGAAGATGTGGCGATTTCCCAAACCGCTGATCGCCGCCGTCAACGGGCCCGCGGTGGCCGGCGGGGTTGGGCTGCTGCTGGCCTGCGACATCGTGCTAGCCACCGCTGACGCGACGTTCGCGCTCACTGAACCACTTCGGGGCATCGTCGCCGGCATGGTTTCGCCCTTGTTGGCGTTTCGCATCGGCGGAGGGCACGCCGCGCGGCTTTTGCTCTCGGCGGCCACGATCGACGCCGCCGAAGCCAAACGGATCGGGCTGTTCCATGAAGTGGTCCATCCCGATCATCTCTGGCCACGGGCAGTCGAGGTGGCGGGACAATGCGCCCGTTGCGCCCCCGAAGCATTGCTGCTAACGAAGCAAATGCTGAATGAGACGATCGGCGAGCACCTGCCAACGTTGCTTTCGGCTGGCGCCGCCGCCAGCGCCGCGGCACGCACCACCGAGGCCGCCGCCGAAGGGCTCGCGGCGTTTTTGGAGAAGCGCCCCCCGCAGTGGAAGTAATGGAGTTTTCCTTTCGTTCCCACGCTCTGCGCGCAGAGCGTGGGAACGAGGATAATCCGTACGAATTCCGCTACCGTCAAGCTGGAAAGCCTAACCTACCTACGCCCGTTTCGGTCGTGGCACCCGCGCGCCTCCCTTGCGTCGCGCGCCCCGGGCGTCTTTACCACCGGAGCGCAGCTCGACGTCACCGACTTTCTTGCCGATGCTCTCGCGCATCTGCTCGATCCGGTCGCGCAGCGTAGCGGCGCGCTCGAACTCCAAGGCGTCGGCCGCCGCGAGCATTTCGGCCTCCAACTCGGCAACGTATTCCTCGGTGATGTAGACCGCTTCGTCGTTGCGGCCCACCGCCGCGTTCGCCTTGGCGTGCGCCTCGGCTTCGGATTCGATCCCCGCCTTGATGCCCTTGCGGATCGTCTCGGGAGTGATCCCGTGCTCGCGATTGTAGTTCTCCTGCATCGCCCGGCGGCGGTCGGTCTCCTCGATCGCCCGCTGCATCGAGTCGGTCACCCGGTCGGCGTAGAGCATCACCTTGGCGTTCACATTCCGCGCCGCGCGGCCGATCGTCTGCATCAGCGAGGTCTCGCTCCGCAGGAAGCCCTCCTTGTCGGCGTCGAGAATCGCCACCAGCGAGACCTCTGGCAGGTCCAACCCTTCGCGCAGCAGGTTCACGCCCACCAGGGCCTCGAACCGCCCTTCGCGCAGGTCGCGCAGCAGGTCGACTCGCTCGAAGGCGTCGAGCTCGCTGTGCAACCACTTGCACTTGATCCCCTGCTCCGACAGGTAATGCGAGAGGTCCTCGGCCAGCCGCTTGGTGAGAGTCGTGACCAAGGTCCGCTCGCCCGCGGCGGCGCGCTGCCGAATCTGCTCGAGCAGGTGCGGCACCTGGCCGCGGGCCGGGCTGATCTCGATCACCGGGTCGAGCAAGCCGGTTGGGCGGATCACCTGCTCGACCACCTCGCCACCGGTCTTTTGCAATTCGTACGGACCCGGCGTGGCCGACACAAACACCACCTGCTTGATCCGCCGCTCCCACTCCTCGAATTTGAGCGGCCGGTTGTCAAGCGCGCTGGGCAAGCGGAAGCCATGCTCGACCAAGGTCGACTTGCGGCTGAAGTCGCCGGCGAACATGCCGCGGACCTGCGGCACCGAAACGTGCGACTCGTCGACGAACAGCAAGTAATCGTCGGGATAGTAGTCGTAGAGCGTTTGCGGTTCGGCCCCCGGCGGACGGCCGCTCAAGGGACGGCTGTAGTTTTCGATCCCCGGACAGTAACCCACTTCGAGCATCATCTCGATGTCGAACCGCGTGCGGGCGTTGAGCCTTTGGGCCTCGAGCAGCTTGCCGGCGTTTTTTAGCACTTCGAGCCGCGCTTCGAGCTCCTGCTTGATGGCGTCGATGGCGGCGGCGATGCGTTCCTCGGGCATGACGAAGTGCTTGGCGGGGTAGACGAACAGCTCCTCGAGCCGCTCGATGACTTCACCGCTGGTGGGGTTGATCGTCGAGAGTTGTTCGACTTCATCGCCCCAGAACTCGATCCGCCAGGCGTATTCCTCGTACGAAGGCCAAAGCTCGACGCAATCGCCCCGCACGCGAAATTTGCCGCGCGCAAACTCGACGTCGTTCCGTTCGTACTGCACGTCGACCAGCTTCAAGAGCACCTCATCGCGATCGACCGTCTGTCCGCATCGCAGGCCGATGACCATCGCCTTGTAGTCCTCGGGTGAGCCAAGGCCGTAGATGCAGGAAACGCTGGCCACGATAAGCACGTCGCGGCGACTGACCAGTGAGCTGGTTGAAGCCAGCCGCAGGCGATCGATTTCCTGGTTGATCGAGGCGTCTTTTTCGATGTAGATATCGCGCTGCGGGATGTAGGCTTCGGGTTGGTAGTAGTCGTAGTAGGAGACGAAGTAGTGCACCGCGTTGTGGGGGAAGAATGCCTTGAACTCGCTATAGAGCTGAGCGGCGAGCGTCTTATTGTGCGAGAGCACGAGCGTTGGTTTCTGAATGTTCTGGATCACGTTGGCCATCGTGAACGTCTTGCCCGAACCGGTCACGCCCATCAGCACTTGTTGCGTGCGGCCCTCGCGCAATCCAGCCGTCAGGGCATCGATGGCCTGGGGTTGATCGCCGGCGGGCTGGAATGGACTTTCGAGTCGGAATTGCACGCGGCTGGCTCCCGGAGGCTAGTGTTCCTTCAACTCAATGTAGCGGAATCGGTGCAAATTCCGAAGCGTGACGGCACGGACGGTCGTGATTCTCTCGAATTCCACAATGACTTCGAAGTGCGGGGATCGCCGCACTCGATCGGCCGCTGGACAAACGAGCCCGAGCAGCCTACGATCCATCGGCATCGGCCCCATACCCGTCAACATCGGCCCGGAGGACCCTCGCACCGTGGAACTTGATTATGTCGGAATTCTCTTCCGTTGGACGCACATACTAGCGGCGATTACAGCCGTCGGCGGGACGATTTTCGTTCGCGTAGCGCTGCTCCCAAGTGTGGCCGTGCTCCCCGACAACGAGCGCAAGGCGCTCCATGAACAGGTTCGCTCTCGCTGGATCAAGTTCGTGATGGGGGCGATCCTGTTCCTGCTAATCAGCGGGTTCTACAACTTCATGGTGAAGGAAAGGCCGCCCGGCGTGACACCGCTGTATCACGCCCTGTTTGGCATCAAGTTCCTGCTGGCCTTGGTAGTTTTTTTCATCGCCAGCGCACTCGTGGGGCGCAGCCCGGCACTGGCCAGAATTCGTCAAAACGCCAGATTCTGGCTGACGCTGAACATGATTCTGGCCATCACCGTGGTCTGTATCTCCGGAGTGTTGCGGGCGCTTCCACCGGGGAGCAAGCCAGCCAAGCCCACCGCGACTCAGGCCGATGCTGCTGATTCACCCGCGGAATTTGCTTTGCGAAGATAGTGCGGAGTGAATATGCTGAAGTGGGGGAAGGGCAACGCCGTGAAGGATTTTTTCGCTCGAAAATACGCAGCTTGCGCGGGCGGGGCCGCCGGCGTCCAAGCATGGGCGTACGGAAAACCAGCCAAACCACGCAGATTATCGCCCGAAAAACCTTCACGGCATTGCCCGTTGGGGCTAACGGCAACCGACTTGGTTCCGGGTCCAAGGGGCGTTGCCCCTGGCTTTTACAGCATCGCACCTTCGGTACTCATTCCACTACTCTTGAATCGTCCATGCTGACGCCCCTTTGCGTTCCACGCATCCTCTACTCCTAGACCCGACTCAGGCACCAGATATGAACGACCGCGTGCGGGCGATGACCCTCTTGCAGGAGGCCCGCGAAATCCTGGCCCAACGCCTGACCGAACGTGTTTTGGAACTTGGCAACGATCTTTTGGACGACGCGAGAGGCGAATCGTTCGCGGGAGAGATCGATGGCCTGTATGAACAGATCGGCTTGAGGCTCAGCCAGGTCAACTCGCTTCTGGCCGGATTCCCAACTACGTCGGTACTGGCCGCCCCCACGGGCCACGGACCGTATTCAACCGTCGAGGTCAGCGCGGCGTCGAACGGCCTGATGGGTTTCCTGCCGCAAGCTGAGTCGGACACCACACACCCGCACGCAACCCATGAAGCGGCGGCCAGCAACGAACTGACCATGTTGCGAATGATCGTCGATTCGCTGATCAGCGGCGACGTCGAGACGGCGGGCGGCTTCTTGTCATGGTGGTTCGAAACGCCGTTAGAACACGGCAGGCAATGCGCCGCGGCATTTCGTGAGCGCTGGACGAACGAGCCCGATTTCCCAAAGAAAGCCAAACAGCTCCGACAGGAATTGGCGGGCGGATCGTGGTCCCAGGCGGTGTCGCTATGGCACGATTGTTTTGGGATACCAGCAGCCGATTCACCGGCGGCTGACATGCCCCGGACGTTTCGCATTCCACGAGCCTAGTCGGGGCAAGCTGACGATGGACAAGAAGGCGAAAAAGCGGATCGAGCTGTTGCAAACTCGTTTACAGAAGCTGCGGATGCAGCTGGCGGGGACCAAGAAGCAAATGGACGACCCGGCCGACGTCGCGCGTCTCGAACGCGAAATCGCCGACGCCGCCTCCGAGTTGGAAAAGCTCAAGAACGGCTAGCCCGCCGTAGTTTAGGCTTTCCAGCCTGACGGAACCACGAGTTGCGAAGTCCGGCTTGAAGTCCGATCCTACCATCGCGCCTCCGCGGGCAGCTCGGCCATCCGGACATCAATAAAAAGGCCACCCCCATCAACGTAGATGGGGGTGGCAAGCTCAAACCTGAGTCAATTTGTACGCCAGCTAATTGGCTGAATTGTCATCCAGCGGCGTGTTGCGGAGCTGCAAATAATTGTCATTTCCACCGCCCGGAAACCAAGCGGCACCAGTGGCAGCAGGAGTACCGGTCACGGTTGGGTCGTCAAGCGGGGACGCCCCGGCGGCAGGAACATAACCTGGCGTATTGCAGTTCTGTCCGTCTGGAGTCATGAGCAAGCAGTAGACCGAGTATTGAACGTCCTGCGAAATAAACCGCGTATGCCCATCGCAGAACGTTACGTTTACACCGCCCGGATGGTAACTCGAAGGCCGAATGGTGTAGTTGGTTGATGTCAGCGCGGCACCTGGAGCGAGTTGGCTATTGATAATCATCATTTTGTCCAACTGCCCTGCTGGGATGGGCCAGAAAACGAAGCCATTCGCCATCTCGGTGCCGGCCGCGCCTACCGCATTTGTAATACCTGCCGTACTCGGCTCTGCCCAGAAATTTCCGGTCGTGGGGCTGCCAAGGTTCCAAAGATTCTCCGATAGCATCAAAGTCAGCGACGTTCCATCCCGCGCGCTGATGAAGTCCTGTGTCATGGTCACTAAAGGGCTTGTTGTTGGATTATCCCCAGCGACCGTCGCGGCTGGCAAGAAATTAGTGCCGGTGTAGGGATTAGCGATTGTCGGAGGGATACCCGGTCCGGAGGCCGGCTGCGGATTCTGATAGCGGTTGAAGAAAACCCCGTTCGATCTCCAATCGGGGGGCGCGCCAGCGGGTGGAGAGGCGGCAGCCAAAGTGTAATAGTCCAGCATGCCGCAGTTGACAACGTAAACACAGGGCGTTGATCCTAGGGTGCTCGTGGGCGGATTGCTCGGGCAATTCAAGAGATCGAGATAAATCTGTTGAAACGGCGCCGTTGTAAAGCTTGGACCGGTGCCGTTATACGGCACATTGGCGCCTTTCCGCCAGATCTGGTATAGGTCGTTGCGCTCGATGAATGGCAGAACAGGGACGATCCAACTAACCGGGTAATTGTAAGTTACCGTTCCGCTCGCGGAAGAGGTGCTAACAGCAAGCGTATCGCGGTAACCGGGATAACCTCGGCCCGGTGAACTGACGATGTTAATCACCGCCAATGCCAGGTTCTTCTGATTGTTGTTGCAAGTATTGCGGCGGCCAGCTTCACGGGCCATTTGCACCGCGGGGAGCAACAAGGCCATCAACATCCCGATGATGCTGATCACCACCAGCAATTCCACCAACGTAAACGCCTGACGTGGCCCGCTACGCGACTTGCTACGCGACATGTGAATGACTCCCGAGTCCTAGTGCGCCTTTGGAAATGTCTTGCCGACCCGACCTAGCCGCCACGATTCTACCAGGCAGACATAAGCCGTGCAACCATTTTGTGCAACTCTCATGCCATGACGATGCCATACGGCAATGATTGTCGTAATTCGTGATGCACACGGCAGATGCGATCGCCGCCGATTGTTGACTCTTGAACGCCGGAAGTATCCGATTTGCGACACGTTTCGGAATTGGCTTCGTAAGTTACTATGCTGTAATCTTTTGCAGTGTCTCAAAACGGGAACGGCGTTGGAGACGTGCGTTTACATGGGGTGGAATCCGTTTCGTCCGTGTCGCCGAAGGCGACCAGACTTCACGGAATGAATTCCGTGCTACGTGACGCGGCGGCGCGTGAACGTAGGGCAGGTTCCCAAGCGGACAGCAGCGTCCATGTGGCAGGTTGGAAACCTAGCCCACAACGAGGTCGCGATAATAACCGATCGATTGCCGCAAACCTTCGTCGAACCCAACATGCGGTTCATAGCCCAGCGATTGCCGAGCCGCGGTGATGTCGGCCAGGCTTTCTCGAATATCGCCGGCACGCGAAGGGGCGTGGATCGGTTCGATTCGCAAACCCAACAGGCCATTGAGCTGTGCGAGAAGTTCCAACAGGCTGGTGGCTCGGCCGTTTGCGATGTTAAACACTCGCCCGGCCACACCCGGCGCATCGGCGGCAAGCAGGTTGCCATCCACGATGTTGGTCACGTATGTGAAGTCGCGCGACTGATGACCGTCGCCATAGATCGTCGGCCGTCGTCCGGCGAGCATCGCGGTGAGGAACAACGGAATCACTGCGGAATACGGGCTGTCGGGGTCTTGCCGGGGACCGAAAACGTTGAAGTAACGCAAGGCCACGGTCTCGAAACCGTAGGTGGCCGTAAACGCCTGGCAGTAGAGTTCGGCGGCCAGCTTGGCGGCTCCATAGGGCGAAATGGGCAGCGGCAGGTCGCTTTCGAGCTTAGGCGAGGTCGGCCGGTCGCCGTAGGCGCTGCTCGAGGCGGCGTAAACGAGCCTGCGCACCCCGGCGCGGCGCGCAGCGTCGAGCAGCATTAGAGTGCCGGTGACGCAGGCCGCATGAGTTTCAAGCGGTGCCTCCACGCTCCGCGGCACCGAAGCCAGCGCCGCCTCGTGAAATACGCAATCGACGCCACGTACGGCCTCGGCAACGGAGGCATGGTCGGTCAGGTCGCCTCGCAGAAGCTCGACCTTGCCACCGCACGGCTCAAGATTGGCCACCTTGCCCGTACTGAGGTTGTCCAAAACCCGAACTCGATCGCCCCGGCGAACCAGCGCCTCGGCAATGTGCGAGCCGATGAAACCACATCCGCCGGTGACCAGGAAAGTTCGCATTTTTGCCATTTTCCATTCGCCAATTGTGGAATGGCAATGCGCCCCGGCCAAGTCAAATGACACTTAATCATATAGTTCGCAAGGGGCCACTTGCCAAGGGCGCCAAGGAGTGCGATCGATACCGCACGCGTGCTGTAGGTTAGGCTTTCCAGCCTGACAGGACTAGGAGACTCGCTGTCAGCCTTGAAAGCCAATCCCATCGACCGGTGGATTTTCTCGTTCGGCGTGGATTTTTGAGAGCTTTATGCCGCCAAGGCCCCCTCGAGGGCCATCCGCCGCCGCTTGAAGACGCAAAACCAGTGGCCATGTTGGGTCTGGTAGCAGAGGCTCACGAACTCCCAGCCCTCGAAATCATCGGCGACAAGTTGGCGGGCCAGGTCGCAATCAGGGGAAACTCCCAAGTAACGAAATTCCCATGTGAACTCGAGCTGCGGCGGTTGAAGCATGGTTGTTCCCCCCGACGAGTTATCGGCAGTTCAACCCCTAAATTCCGGAAAAACCACCGATCCCGGGCAGGCGGTCGGTAGAATTTTTGCGAATTCCGCTATGAAAGCCTGGCTGGTTCACCTGGTCCGACGAGCCGGCCGGGGGCACGGCCAATCAACACGCCACACATGCCGCCGCGTTGGGCGACATTGACCACCTGTTTTTGCGACGCCCGGCCGACGATCCCCAGGCCGTATTTCGTCGGCGCGAAACCCATCACCGTATAAAACGGCTCGACATGGACCGTCCCGTCATCGCCCACGACGGGGAATTCATTGACCGTCATGCTCGCCATCCGTTGTACGACCCAGCCATCCGGACCTGCCAACGCCCGCTCGATGGCGCCGTCCCATTCGCTGAGGCTCATGGCGTGGCCGATATGCACCCGGTCGCCACCGTAGGAACGGTTGGGCTTAAGCACCAGCCGCTCGTGCTCGCGGCGAGCATATTCGATGAGACCGCCGACTTCACCGTGCGGCAGCGTCGTCTGGCGATCGGATAAGAGTCGCGTCCAGAGAACGTGGCGGCGAAAGACCTGCCGTTCGTCGGAGTTGAAGTACTTCTGCGTGAAGCGCGGTTCGGTCAGGATTTCCCAGCAGCTCTTATGGTCGAAATCGCCGCCCACTGACGAGATCATGCGGTTTTGCTTGAAGAGCGTCCGAACGGGCGTAACGTCCACACCCGTGGCTTCCAGCGCAAGCAAATCGCGGATTTCATAATCGCGGTAGGCGATGTCCACTTGCGTGTCGTCATACCAGACTTGCCCGTCGCGCAATACCAACTCGGCCGGGTCGGCGTGGACGATCGTCATACCGTGCCGCGCGTGGAAGTAATCCGCCAGAGGCGCCTGTTCGCAGGGGCCATCGCCGGAGTACTTCGGTTCGATGAAACAGACGTTGCGGCCGGGCCGGCCGATCGACTCCAGATGGTCGATCACCTCCTGGATGAACAGCTCACGCAGGTCCTGTCCGGTCTCCATCCTCAATTGTGTGTCGTGCCGCAAAAGCTCGGGCAAAACCACGTCGGCCAACATTCCCTCGCAGGTGGGGCCCAAGTGGATGCCTCCCACACCGCAAAGATTCGGCTCGAAGAACTTCAACGACTCCTTCCAGGTCGGGCTGGTGAACTCGACCATCGCGTCGAGCCGGCCAAAAACCGGGTTGTTTTCGCGTTGGCTTGGTCCCCAACTGTCCCAGAGCCATTTCTCTTCCGCCTCCGAAAGCGGGGCCGCCTCGCGGACCGCGAAATCCTGCATGTACAGGTCGGGCAGTCGCTTCAGCGCGTTAAGAAGGGTCAGCGACACGACATGGACGTATGCCAATTGGTCGGGCATAACCCCGATCGGGCGCAACATCACACGGATGGCTTCGACGTCGCCGTGTCGCGTGTAGATCAGGCTCCGGCGAAATGCCTCCTCAATCATGCGGCCGTTGAGCCGAATGATCGATTCGCGCGAGAGTCCGTAAATAACCTTGCGAATGCGGCTTTCGAGGTTCAGGCCGCTGAGGCCCTGTTCTTCGGCGGGAGTCAGCATGGAATGATGAGGGATGTATGATAAGGGATGAAGACTACATTCCGATTGTAGCGTTAGTCGGTGGTTCGAGGTTCATCCCTTCCCCCTTCTATGCTAGCAAACCGATCGGGTTCCATCTTGACCCAAAACGAACTTTCGGCGAGACTCCGGCGCATCAGGGATGAAATCCAAGCCACAGGAGGCGACCGCGATGGAACGCGTCAAAGTGATGATTTGCCTGTTGGTGTTGCTCGTCGCCCCGGCAGGCTGCAACAACAAGTCCGAAACCGAGCTGGACGCGACCGCCCAAGGGACCCAATCGGGAAACAAGCATGCGTCGGGCGCACGCAACGATGACGCGGAAGGACCGGCCGAGGCCGTGTTCGCCTTCTTGGAGGCCGTCCGCACCGGCGACGACGCCAGCGCCAACGAGATGCTGACACAACTGGCACGCGAAAAGACGTCCGAACTCGATATGGTGGTCGCCCCACCGGGCAGCGAAACCGCGAGCTTCGAAGTCGGCGAAGTCGAAATGGTTCCTCCAGACGAACCGGACGTCGATGAGGAAACGGCGCACGTGGCCTGCACCTGGACCGATATCGACGATGAAGGTGAGCCTCACGCCGACGAAATCATTTGGGCCTTAAGGCACGAACCCGAAGGCTGGCGGATCGCCGGCATGGCCACCAAAATCTTCGAAGACCAACCGCCGTTGCTGCTCAACTTCGAGGATCCAGAAGACATGCAACGCAAACAACGACTCGCCGAAGAGGAAATGGAACGCCGGGCACGGAGCGACGCCGAGGAATTCTCCGGTGACGGGCCCAGCGAATCGACCGTCGCGGACGATGCGGACGACGAAACTCAAGATGAGATGGTCGACGAGGCGCCAGAGGAAAAACCCCACCGCGAAGTTCGGGACACCAAAGCGAAGGCGAAACCGAAACGCCGATAAGCAACCTCTTGCCAGAATTGATTTTCTGTTTTCGTCATCAAATCAAGACCCCGCCCGGCGGGGTCTTTTTTTTTGCGCATTTTTTGCGTTTGATGGGTTGATTTCGGGCTACAGTTGATAGACAATCGGTCTAGTGCCCCTAAAGCACCAACATGACCCAGGGCTTACACTTTATCATTTGGCCGCTTGACAACGCGAACTTCGATGGTAACCTTGGCAACCTAGACTGTGCCATCGCGTGCAGAATACGCAACCGTTAAAGGCTACTAACAGGGCAGCCTCGGTGGCAGAACGATGCAGCGACACGGTGCAGCTTATATGAACACCCTTGAGTGGCCGTCACGAGGGGGGATGTGTGTGAGGTTCGACGGCCAACTAGTTTCGTGAGTCTCGTAGGTACCGTACCTGTTTTTGTTTCAGTTGGAGGAATCTAGAATGAATCGTGCATTGTTGTTTGGAATCGCGATTTTCTTCGCGGTTGTCGGCATCGCCCTCTTGGGGGGCGATAGCAAGGCGGTGGCTGGTCATAGCTGCCATTGCAGCTGCTCGTGCAGTTGCGATTGTGGTGGCTGCGGTTGTGGCTGTGCTTGTGGCGGTCGGCGTCATCATCGCCGTAACCGTTGCTGCGGATGCCATGCCGACACTTGCTGCGGAGCTCCCGCATGCTGCCCGCCGCCGCCATGCTGCGGTTGCGAAGGCGCCCCCGCCGCGGCCCCCGAGGCTGCTCCGGCTCCCGCCACCACCAGCCTTGATCGCGCTGGTTTCAGTGCCCGCAAGGTTAGCTTCCGTCGTTAAGTTGAATTGGTTGAGCCATGAGGCTCATTCCAAACTAGACCCGGTCGCCTCCGCCCTGTAGGACGCACCTGGTCAACCGAGGCGACACGCCGGATCTCCCTTTCGAGGGAGATCCGGTTTTTTTTCGCCGTATACCGAATTGCGCGTTAAACTATGTAGGCGAGGAGGCGCCGTGTTACTCGGGCCTTCCTTGCCTCCCGCCCCCGCCTCCCTCCACGGGTCCCATGCACGCAGCCGACCCCGCGAATTCGATCTCGCCGAACGACGACGCCGGCATGCCTTCGCAAGGGGTACGCACGGTCATTAGTTTCCTGCTCTTCTTGCATTTCTTCGCCGTTGCGATCGGTATGGCTTCGAGTTGGAGCCCGTCGGCGCTAACGGCAGCAGTGCGAAGGGTGCCGACCGTGGCGCCCTATCTCGAGTTGCTCTGGATCGACGCATCGTATTTTCCGCTTCATCGCCTGACCCAAGGTAATCTCGAAGATACCGACGCTTTGGTTGAAATCGAGATTCAAAATGCCGACGGCGTAACGACGCAAGCCACATTTCCTTCCGACGAAATGTGGCCCCACCAGCGCTTTCGCCGCTACGCGAGATTCGCGGAACACCTGGCTGGTCTGGCCGAAACCGAATCCGTGGCCAGCCTTCTGCCTCAAGACGTGGCCGTACATTTCGCCGGCGATGTCGACCCGAAGAAGATCAAAGGTACGCTACGTTGCCGTCGGCATAAGATGCTCGACCTGAGCGAGGCGACGTCGTCCGACCGCACGGTACGCGACCCTTATGCCGAACGGCTCTATGAGGACGTCTACAGCGCCAACGTGCGCCAGTTCCGTGGACAAATCCAGGTCCGCAAGATTGAGGCCAAGGGTGAAAACGCCCCCGCCGCCGGTTCCAGCAGCAAGGAAACGCCGTGACGAGTGCCATCCTTGATTATCTCAATACGCTGTGTCAGGTCTTCGGCCGAGGTTGGAATCGTTTTTGGTTTACTCCGTCCGACCCATTTGCCCTGGCGCCGGTGCGCATCGGCGCTGGGTTGATGGCCTTTTACCTGGTCGCGACGTACACACCGGACCTGGAAACCTTTTTCGGGCACAAGGGTCTGATCCCCGTTGAATCGCTTAAGTCGCTCGAACTGCAGGCGCGCAACGTCCGACCTTTCCTGCCCCCTACGATTCGCGAAACGCTGCCGCGGGGAAGCCGTTTTTCCTACCTCGATTACCTGCCCAACGACACCGGATTATGGGCGGCGCACATCGCGGGTCTGGTCGTCTTGGCACTGTTCACGGCGGGCTGTTTTACCCGTTTAACTTCGATCTTATCGCTCGTCGTATTTCTTTCGTACGTCCATCGAGGTCCGATGCTCACCGCTCAGGTCGAGCCAATACTGGCTTTCGTCATGCTATACCTCTGTCTTGGTCCGGCGGGACGCTCACTTTCGGTCGACGCCTGCCTCGCCGCGCGGTGTCCCACGGAACCGGTAGCTCCACCCCGGCAATCGTCGTCCATGGCACGGGCATGTGCTTCCGTTCCGCAATTTTCGGGGAGCGTCGCCGCGACGGTCGCGATCCGTTTGATCCAGGTCCATCTCACGCTGGTTTACGCGATGATGGGGATCGGCAAATTGGCGGGTGAGGTGTGGTGGAACGGACTTGGCATGTGGTGGTTGATCGCGCGGCCCGAAATGCGCCTGGTCGATTGGACCTGGCTGGCCGCCTACCCGAAGCTGGTCGCGGCGTGGACCCACCTTCAAGTTGCTTTCGAGCTTGGCTTCGCCGTGCTCATCTGGAACCGAACCGCGCGGCCTCTGATATTGGCGCTTTCGGTCGTCGTCTGGGTGTTTCTGGCACCCGTCACCGGACTGGTGACTTTTTCGCTGATGATGCTGGTGGCCAACCTGGCGTTTGTCTCGCCCTCGTGGATGCGGTCAGTACTCAGTCGACGAGCCAAATCGGTCCTGCAGGTGGATCAACCGATCCAGGTCGCCGGCGCCGCGTAGATTGGGGTCTCCGGCCTCACTACACGTGGATTGACAGTGATCTCGCTGAGGGCTACTTTCAGCGTGAAGGCGTTGGCGAACGCCGATATGTCGCCGGTGAATCGGTCGAGCGCCCCGTCACCGTCCCCAAGGTCTTCACTGGCGAGATGCGCACAATTTACCTCGACTATAACGCGACAACGCCGGTCGCCCCCGCCGCGCGGGAGGCGATGCTGCCGTATCTGGTCGAGCATTTCGGCAACCCTTCAAGCAGCCACATCTTGGGTCGCGCATGCCACGATGCGGTGGCCGAAGGGCGCCGGCGAATGGCGAATTTGCTGGGCGCTGAACACAACGAGATCGTGTTCACATCGGGTGGTACCGAGAGCAACAACCTGGCGCTCAAGGGTGTGGCCCTTGCCGACTGGAAGCCTGGGACTCCCGGACATTTAGTGATTTCCGCAATCGAGCACCCAGCCGTGGTCGAACCAGCGCGGTTTCTTCAGAAACTGGGGTTCCGTCTTACCGTGGTCGGCACCAGCCGCGCGGGCATCGTTGACCCGGCGGCCGTGGAGGAAGCACTGGCGCCCGACACGCGGTTGGTGAGTGTAATGCACGCCAACAACGAAATCGGCACCTTGCAGCCGATCCGGGAAATCGCCGATATCTGCCATCGCCGCGGCGTGTTGGTCCATACCGACGCCGCACAGAGCATCGGCAAGGTGCCCGTGCGCGTCGACGAGTTGGGCATCGATCTCCTGACGGTGGCGGCGCACAAGGTCTACGCTCCGAAGGGCGTCGGCGTGCTTTACGTTCGCACCGGCACAAGGCTCGAGCCGCTGCTGCATGGCGCAAGCCACGAGCGCGGGCTGCGTGCCGGGACGGAAAACGTCGCTTACATCGTCGGTCTAGCGCACGCCGCCTGCCTGGCCAAGGAACGAATGACCAACACCGGTCCGAGAATGGCGCAATTGCGCGACCGCTTGCACGCTCGGCTGCGCGATGCGATCGGAGATGGCCTGACAGTCAACGGTGAAGGTGCGCCACGGCTGCCGAACACGCTTTCGGTGAACTTTCCCGATGTCGTAGGCGAAGAGCTCTTACGGCGCGCGCCCGATTTATGCGCGTCGACCGGTGCAGCTTGCCATTCGGGTTCGACGAAATTATCGGCCACATTGGCGGCCATCGGCTTGGAGCCGAAGGTAGCTCGCGGAACCATCCGGCTCTCGGTCGGCTGGTACACCAGCGATGACGAAATCGAACTTGCCGCGGAAATGCTCATCGCTGCCTGGAAGGCGAGCGGATAACAGTGGCTTCGCTTTGGTTGGGAGGTTTTTTTCATGGTGGATGCCTGGTACGAAATCGAAAACGTGGACGAAATTCCGTCGCCCGCCTTGGTGGTTTACCCGTCACGCGTCGAGGAAAACCTGCGGCGGATGATCACTCTGGCAGGCGGAGTGCGGAGGTTACGGCCGCACGTCAAGACTCACAAGATGACCGAGGTGATCCGGATGCAATTGGCCTCCGGCATCACGAAATTCAAGTGTGCCACCATCGCCGAGGCCGAGATGGTCGCGCGCGCCGGTGCGACCGACATCTTGCTGGCCTACCCACAGATCGGGCCCAACGCGACACGACTGTTGCGGCTCGTCGAGGCCTTCCCCGATGCACTGTTTTCGACGGTCGCTGACGACGCAGGCGCGCTTCGGGCTCTCGCGAGGGTCTTTTCCGACGCGGGCCGCTCGATCGAGGTGTTGCTCGACATCGACAACGGCCAGCACCGTTCGGGCATCGCCCCAGGAGCGGAAGCAGTCGAGCTCTACCGCCTGTTGGCAACTCTCGATGGGGTCCGGCCCGGCGGATTGCATATCTACGATGGCCATATTCGCGACATCGTTCTCGCCGAGCGGATCGCACACGTCGCGGCCGACTTCGCGCCGGTCGGTACTCTTCGGCGCGAGTTGGAGCGCGCCGGTCTTCCGGTGCCGCGGGTCGTCGCCGGCGGCACACCGACCTTTCCGGTCCACGCTCGCCGCGACGACGTTGAGTGCAGCCCAGGAACGTGCGTGTTCTGGGACATTGGTTACTCGACAAAGTTCGCCGACCTCGACTTTCTGCACGCCGCGCTCGTCTTGACCCGAGTCGTGAGCAAGCCGGGCGGCAACCGGCTCTGTCTGGACCTGGGCTACAAGGCCATTGCCCCCGACAACCCGCAGCCACGGGTTCAATTGCTCGATCCGGCCGACGCAGTTGCCGTGATCCACAACGAAGAGCACCTGGCGGTCGAAACCAGTCGCGCTGGCGACTTCGCCGTCGGCGACGTGCTATATGGCATTCCTTACCACATCTGCCCAACCTGCGCGCTGCACCGCGAGGCGGTGGTCGTCGAAAACGGCCGCGCCATCGGACGTTGGCAGGTGGCCGCACGCGATCGGATGATCACTCTGTAAAGCGCGCCATACCTTAGCCGTCTTCTCAAGCCCAGGCATATTCCAACTTGTTCAGCGAATCTCGGCCCATTGGCCGCTCTTGGCACTCGCCAGGACGGCGTCGCACACCTTTTGTGTCGCTAGCGCGCAGCGGAAGTCGGGCTGCGCGGGCTTCCCGGTCTCCAACCCTTCCAGGAAATCGGCAAGCGCATTGATGAAGGTGTGCTCGTAGCCGATCGTACAGCCGGGCACCCACCATTTGCTCATGTAGGGGTGTTCGCCATTGGTGACGTGGATTTTCCGCCAACCAGTCACGTGGCTGTCGATCTTCGCGCCTGTTTTGGGGTCGGAATACTGGAAGTACTGCAAGTATTGTGGATCCTCCAAGTCGAAGAACACGCTTCCACCGGCGCCGTTGAGCTCGAAGGTGTTGTAGTTCTTCCGGCCGCGCGCGTAGCGCGTGCTCTCAAATGTTCCCATCGAGCCGTTGGCGAACTGGGCCAGGAACATACAGGCGTCGTCGATCCCGACGGGCTGCTTCTTGCCCGTCTCCTGATGGACACGCTCTTTGACGAACGTTTCCGTAGCGGCGGTCACGCGGCGAATGGGACCATTGAGCCACTCGGCCGTGTCGATCGAGTGGGCCAACAGGTCGCCAGTCACACCCGAACCGGCCACAGCCAGATCGAGCCGCCAGAGAGCGGCCCCACCCTGGGGCACGTCCTCGGCGATGGTCCAGTCTTGAAGGTAGGTTGCGCGGTAGTGGAACGGCCGGCCGATTCGGCCCTCGTCGACCAGTTGCTTCGCAAGGCTGATGGCGGGCACGCGGCGGTAGTTATACCAAACCATATTGGCCACGCCCGCCTTTTCGACGGCGATGCACATTTCCTCGGCCTCGGCCACGTTCATGGCCAACGGCTTCTCGCAAAGGATCATTTTCTTCGCCTTGGCCGCCGCCAGCACGATCTCACGGTGCGTGTTGTTGGGCGATCCGATGTCGATGAGATCGATGTCCTTTCGCTCGATCAGTTTCCGCCAATCGGTTTCGTACGATTCATAGCCCCAATTTTCGGCGAAGGTCTTGATCTTGGCCTCATCGCGGGCACAACAGGCCTTGAGCACAGGGCGGTACTTCCGCTGGAAAAACTGGCTCACCTGGCGATATGCGTTCGAGTGGGCACGACCCATGAAGCCGTACCCGATCATGCCGATATTGAGAGGTTGGGACATGGACGGTTCCTGAGGAAAGGTCGAAAATCGGAGGTTGGAAGTCGGAACGACGCGCGCGAATTCACTTTCGCTTCTTGGCGGTGTTCACTCTCGCCATCCGTGCGCGTCCCGCACCGAAATCATCGCCGCGAGAATGTCGTTCCAGGTCTGGGGTTTCATCATCACGGCGTTGGGGAACATGCAACCGTCCCAGCAAATGTGCCGGAACTTCTTGGTCAGGTTTCCCTGCTCATCGCGGAACCAGGGGCCAGCATCGCGCGCGATCTTGAGCTTGCCGTTGGGGTCGTTGGGCAGGCAATGTCGGCCTGTTTTGTCGTGCGAGCCGGTGCCGTACACCGTGGCGTCGTTCTGGGCCACGTGGAAGTCGATCGTCCAGGGACGCAACGCTTTGGTCAGCGTTTTCAGCCCCTCTTGGAGCTTGCCATCGTCCTTCCAGTCGAAACCCTGCGGCAAAATCGCGTCTTGGGGGGCGTTGTAACCCAATAGGTACAACAGGGTGTGGGCCATATCGGCCTGGAATCCGATGGTTTGCGGACGGCCGACCGCCTCCAATGTCTTGATCATCTCCCTCCAACTGTGCATGCCTCCCCAGCAGATTTCACCCTCGGCGGCCAGCCGTTCGCCGAAATCCTCGGCGATCAAACAGGCCTGGCGAAATGTCTCCGCGATCCGCTTGGTATTCTCTGCCGGGGCTTTGAGCCAGTCTGAAGGGCCGCAGGCTGAGTCGATGCGGACTACGCCGTAGGGGCGGATGCCCAGCTCGCGGAGCCGCCTGGCGATACGGCAGCCCTTGCGGACCTGGTCGCAGAATTGCTTGCGATCAACGTCGCCACCCATCGCCGAACCGCCACCCGTCGGAGGCCAAACCGGCGCCACGACCGTCCCAATCACCAGGTTCCGTGAGCGTACGTTGTCGGCAAGTCTCTTGAGTTCGTCGTCCGATGAATCAATGTCGACGTGCGGGGCAAACAGGAACAAATCGACCCCGTCGAACTTGACGCCATCGACGTTGGCGGCGACAGTCAGGTCGAGCATCGTGTCGAGGTCGATCGGAGGCTCGGAGTCAGGGCCCTTGCCGACGACGCCCGGCCAGGCGGCATTGTGGAGTTTCGGCCAGTTGTTCGTGTGGGTGGTCATGGTTTCTCAGTCGTTAAGGCGTAAGAGATTTCTTCCTTTTCAGGGGGACAGGCTTTGGGGATTCACGAACCATCGCCGAGCTTCGGCAGCGTCTTGTGGACGTTGGGACCGAAGTAGCGAAGCCCGACTAACGGCTCGCTACCCGTGTTCTCGATCTGCACGCCAGCCGTCGCGGCATCGTAGGTGACGAACACTTCGTCCTCAGTCTCTTCGCCGAAATGGATCATGGCCGGGGTCTGCAATGCGAGCTTGCCCATACGGCCGCGCCCTTGCACCGTAATCCAACTGCTCGCGCCGGGATCCTTGAGCACGCACTTGGCGCCCGGCTTTACGGTCAGTTCCTTCGAGCTGAACAGTTGCTCACCATCGACCGTACCGTACACGATCCAACGGTCGGTGTAACCGTGGCCGCTGGCAGTCTGGTCGACGATCGGCTCCAGGTAGTTGTGTTCCTTGAAATGGGTGTCGACATTCTTCTCCCAATCGAGCTGCTCGATGATGAAGTCGAGATCGCGGTGCTTTTCCTTGGGCACGTCCTTGACCAACAGCGACCAGGGCACCTCGCGCCCCTCGACCAGCGATTGGAACATGCCGAACACGTCCGAGCCCCATTGCGGTTCGTAAGTGCAGAGCGAACCCGGGGCGTGCAAAACGCCGGGCGGGATCAGCCAGCCCGTACCTCGTTTCAACCGGTAAGCCCGCGACAAGTCCAAAATGCCGTTGTCCCCCTGCGACCAGTTCTCCAGGCACTTGCGAACCTGGGTTTTGGTCGTGCCCGGCTCCAGCCCCATGAAGGTAAAGGCGAAGTTGTTGTCGACATTGTTGAGCTGTGGCGGGAAGTAATAACTTTCGGGCTTACCCTCCTGGCCGGTGAGTTTGGCGTGCTTGAACCCTTGGTGCATGTGGTGCGGAATGGGGCCCATATTGTCGAAGAATTTCGAATAGACGGGCCACCGCTTGTACTGATCGTACATCGACTGACCGATTAGCCGAATCCCTTTTTCGCTGACGGCGTCGCGGAGCGTGAACCGTTGGCCGCCGAAAGCCACGTAACTGAGCCCTTCGTCATGAACGCGCCCTTCGTTGGCTGCTTCGGTCGTGCTGCCAAACCAGCGTTCGTCAATGCCACCGCGGTGGGCGCCGTAGGCATACCAGTCGGTTGGAGCGAGCTTGATTCGTTTGCCGGGATGCAGAAAACTGCGTGGCACCCAGGTGGGCGTGAGCCTCAGCAGGCCCCCGCCGGCGTCGAGCGCCAAATCAAGCGCCGCGGCGACATTGTCTTTTTTGATGGGCGTGGAAGAAACCATGGTGGCGTGGCTCCGGTCGGTGTCGGCCCGGCCGATTCGCCGGGCTGCTCTGTTTTATTCGCTGACTTCGCCGATGGCAAGCAGCCGGGACGGCCATCGGCTGGAAATCGCGCGCCTTTGGACGTAGATTGACGGTATGCCACAACACACCTCGTCGCAATCGTGGACTTTTTCCGACGTCGATGCCGATGTACATCTTGCCGATTTTAGGATCGAGCCCCGTGACAACTTTTCGTTTGGCACGCGGACCTTGCGCGGCGGGCTGCGCGAAGGGGTCGAAGTGGTCGAGGTCGATAACGGATGCCTGCGGTTCATTATCTTGCCGACACGCGGCATGGGCTTGTGGCGGGCATGGCGGGGCGAATTGGAGATCGGATGGCAATCGCCCGTTAAAGGTCCCGTCCATCCGAAGTTCGTTCCTCTGGCCGAGCCAAGCGGCATCGGCTGGCTTTCCGGCTTTGACGAGCTGCTCTGCCGGTGTGGGCTGGAATACAACGGTGCGCCCGAATGGGGGGCCGATGGGAGGCTGAAGCACTCGCTGCACGGCCGGATTGCGAATTTGCCCGCCCACAAGGTAGTCGCCACGTTCGATCCCACGATCGACGAAATCGCTATCAGCGGCGCGGTCGACGAGGCTCGGCTCTTCGGCAACAATCTACGGCTCACGTCGACCTACCGTACACGGTTGGGCGAGCCGAAACTGACTATCGTCGACGAAATCGAGAACATTTCGGCTCGGCCGGCGGATTTGGAGTTGCTCTATCACATCAACATCGGGCCGCCGTTGGCAATGGCTGGTTCCCGGCTGGAAGCTCCGATCGCGACTTTGGCCCCGAAAGACGCACATTCTGCGAGTGAAATGTCCGATTGGCACAGGTACTCCTCCGAGAAGTCCGGAGTGCAGGAAGCCGTGTTCTTCTTCGAGCTCGCCGCCGACGCTGAAGGCCGTACCGGCGTGTTGTTGACCGAACGCGACGGCGGCCGCGGCGTGAGTTTGAAGTTTAATCGCCGGCAATTCCCCTTTTTCACGCTCTGGAAAAACCCGCAAGCGCTGGCCGACGGCTATTGCACAGGCTTGGAGCCGTGCATCAATTTTCCCAACGTCAAATCGTTCGAGAAGGCAAATGGACGCGTGGCAACACTTGCGCCGGGCGAGAAGCGGCGATTCGAGATCGAAATGGAAGTCCACGACACGGCCGACGCCATAAGGCGAACTCACGATGCAATCGCCGAATGGCAACGCCCCACCCAACCGAAGATCTACGACTGCCCGCGCGCGGATTGGTCACCTCGGTAACTGTGGAACCATCCAGGGAAACAGATACGCCTGCGCCAGGGTGACCAGCCCCACGAGTACCGCCAGCGCGACGCTATGCAGGAATACGAACCGCAGAATCCTTCCTTCTCCACCAGTCTGTTCGGTGGCCACCGCGGCGACAACGATGCTTTGGGCATCAATCATCTTCCCCATCACGCCACCCGTACTGTTGGAAGCCACAATCAAAATAGGATCGAGCCCCAACTGCTCGGCCGTGATTCGCTGTAAGCTGCCAAACAGTGCATTCGACGAGGTGTCGGAGCCGGTCAGCGCGACGCCCAACCAACCCAGAAGTGGCGCGAAAAAAGGGTAGAGCGCGCCGGTTCGCGTGAACGCCAGGCCGAGCGTCGCGTCGCCACCGCTGTACTTGGTCACGAAGCCCAAAGCCAACATACATGCGATCGTCGCCAATGCCCAACGCATTTTGAATAGCGTATCGAAGAATTGCGAAATAAACGCCCCGAAACCTATTCGCAGCCATACCGCCGAAAGGACCGAGGCCAGAAAAATGCCAGTCCCTGTGGCCGAGAGCCAGTTCAGGTGGTACACGGCCTCTTCGGCCGCCGCGCGATCGGTGCCCTCGGGTACCTCGACGACTGGGCGCGTGCGATGGACAAGCCGGTGCAATCGCGGCACTTCGAGCAAGAATTCGCTACGGCCAGCCAGGAAATTCCGCGCAGCGGGCGGGCCGCCGTCGAGCTGTGTTTTCGATGGCTTCCAACCCCAGAAGAAGACAAAAACCGAGAGCAAGACCCACGGCATCCAGGCGTAGGCCACTTGCCGGGCAACCAGCGGCTGTTCGTCAAGTTGGTCGATAGCGCCCGGTTCGTCGGCGAATCGCCAGATTTCCTTAGGCTGCCAAAAGTGGAGGAAAACGGTCAACGCCACAAGTGAGCCGAGCCCCCCGATCACATCGACCAGTGTAGGACCGTGGAAATTGGCGGTGATGAATTGCAAGCCTGCGAAACTGCCGCCACAGACCACGATCGCCGGCCAACAGCCGACGACCCCCCGCCAGCCCGACATGACCGCCACCAGCCACGCCGGCACGATCAGCGAAAACAAAGGCAACTGGCGGCCCGCCATCTGGCTGAGCGCCATTTCGTCAAGCCCGGATACTTTCGCCAGTGTAACGATGGGTGTGCCCAGCGCGCCGAAAGCGACGGGCGAGGTGTTAGCCAGCAGCGCCAGTCCAGCGGCATATAGTGGTGAAAAGCCTAGTCCGATCATGAGCGCGGCCGAGATGGCCACCGGCGTGCCGAAGCCGGCGGCACCCTCGACAAATGTTCCGAACGAGAAGGCGATCAGCAGAGCCTGCATCCGCCGGTCGGGCGAGATAGCTGCGACCGACCGCTTCACAACATCGAATTGGCCGGAGCGGACCGTCAGGTGGTACAGAAAAACGGCGGCCACGACAATCCAGCCAATTGGCAGCAGTCCGAAACACGCACCGTAACCGGCGGATGCCAATGCCGGCGCAAGCGGCATGCCAAACCCCAGCACCGCCACAGCCAACGCCGCGGCCAGACCCACCAGCGCAGCCAAATGGGCGCGCACGCCAGCTACCAATAAGCCGAGCAAAAACAGAATTGGCGCCGCCGCCAGCAGCGTCGAGAGCCAGACGGATTCGAGCGGATCGTAAACTTGAACCCAGGACATAGTTAAGGATGATGTATTAAGAAGGATGATCGGTGAGACAAGCGCGCGTTGTAGGTTAGGCTTTCCAAGCCGACGAATTCACGAAGTTGATGTCACGCGGGTATGGTTAGCCTACATTACCTCCCCCGAGTGGCCTATGCTTCACGCGGCCGACGATGAGACATTCTGTCACAAGGTGGTGGCCGGTGGCAGTATATAGCGCATTAGCGATATCTCGCACCGCCGAAGCCGCTGCGAATCGACGGGCATTTGGCGGAAATCGCGGCCCGTGCCCCCGGAGCGCAACAAAATCGGGCATAATGTCCGGTTTTGAACGCAGTTTTTTCAGAATTGTACCTGCCCGGGTTATACATCCTTCGCAATCGCCCTCACAATCGACCTGGACACTGGGGGGGCTTTTGAGTAATTTCCGCCCCTTCTTCTACCGACAAATCAATTCCATTCGTTCCGTCCGCCGCCTGACGTCCGGAGATGCCCGATGCCTCCTGGTGCCACGTCCGGAAGCGGCTTGGGCTCCGCCCTCGCGCGCTTGCCGGAGCTGATTTTGCCCATTGGAATCATCGCCAGCGTGCTGGTGATCATGGTTCCGATGCCAGCGGCGCTGATGGACATACTACTGGCCGCCAACATCAGTGTGGCCGTGATCATGCTGCTAACAACGGTCTACATTCGAACGCCGTTGGAGTTCAGTGTTTTCCCCTCGCTGTTGTTAGCCACCACACTCGGCCGGCTGGTCTTGAACGTCGCCACCACACGCTTGATTCTCACGCGGGCTGGCAACGACGGGCTTGAAGCGGCCGGCGGCGTCGTGCGGAGCTTCGGCGAATTCGTAGCCGGCGATAAACTGGTTGTGGGGCTGATCATCTTCGCAATCATCGTCGTAATCCAGTTCGTCGTCATCACTAAGGGCGCAACTCGAATCAGCGAAGTCGCCGCCCGGTTTGCGCTCGACGGCATGCCGGGACGTCAAATGGCCATAGACGCTGACCTCAACGCTGGGGCCATCGACCAGCGCGAGGCCCAACGCCGACGAAACGACATCACCCGTCAGGCCGACTTCTTCGGCGCTATGGACGGGGCCAGTAAGTTCATTCGCGGCGACGCAATTGCCGGCGTCGTCATCACTTTGATCAACATCTTCGGGGGCCTATTCATTGGTGTGATCGAGGACGGTATGACGATCACCGAGGCCGCAGCACTATTTACCAAGCTGACGATCGGCGATGGCCTGGTGAGTCAAGTGCCCGCCTTGCTGATCTGCCTTGCTGCCGGTCTGCTGGTGACCCGAAGCACGAATGAAGTCAATTTGCCGGCCGAGTTCCTGCGGCAGCTTTTCTCGCGGCCACAGGCCCTGGCGGTGACGGGCGGATTTCTCGGCACCTTGGTATTCACCAATCTGCCCACTTTGCCGTTAATCGTCATGGGCGCAGCTTGCGCTGGTTTCGCGTTATCCCTCTCGCGCAAACAAAATGCGACCAGGTCGGAAGCGATCGCCAAAGCGCAGGAAACGAAGGCCCCTGAAGAGCGCATCGAGGATTATCTGGCGGTGGATCCGATGGAGATCGAAATCGGTGTGTCCCTGATCAGGCTGGCCGATCCCAAGCGAGGCGGGGACCTGCTTCAGTGTATCCAAAAGGTTCGACAAAGCATTGCCGCTGACATCGGCATTCTCGTACCTAAAGTCCGAATCCGTGACAACCTGCGGCTTGATCAAAATGCCTATCGTATCAAGGTGGCCGACGCCGTAGTGGCCGAGTCCCTGCTCTACTCGAACCTGTTACTGGCAATGGAATCCGCACACACGTCGGGCAAGATCAAGGGAATCGCCGCCCGCGAACCGGCCTTCGACGCGCGGGCCATCTGGATCGAACCCGGCCAACGCAACCAGGCCGAACTGTTGGGCTATACCGTGGTTGAGCCGCAAAGCGTATTGGCCACACACTTCACCGAATTGGTCCGTAAGCACGCCGATGAAATCCTGACTCGCGATGCGACAAAGCACCTGATCGACGAAGTGAAGAAGACCTCGCCCGCCGTGGTCGACGAACTGATTCCCGCGCAAATGAACCTTGCTGAAGTGCAGCGGATCTTGCAGATGCTCCTCCGCGAACATGTTTCGATCCGCCAGCTCGGCCCGATCCTTGAGACGCTGGGTGATCATGCCGGCCGAACGAAGGACCCAGTGCTGTTGACCGAGCAAGTACGATGCCGACTGGCACGGACCATCTGCTCTCGCTTTCGCGATGACCAGCGACGGTTGCGCGTCGTTACGCTTGATTCGGCACTCGAAGACCAGATACGCTCGGGCTTTGAGCAGACCGAGCAGGGAATCGTCATTCGTATGCCGCCCCAGGAAATCGAGGCCGTCTGCGGATTGCTTGCTCGCGAGGTCGAGCGACTGATTGCAGCCGGACATCCACCTGTCGTGCTCGTCAGCCCACAAATTCGCGCCGCACTCCGCCAGCTCACGGCGCCGCATCTGCCACACCTTCACGTGCTCGGCTACGGCGAGGTCACGCGCGACACGCAAATCGAGGCGGTGGGGATCGTTGCCGAAGGGGCGGCCGTATAAGTGTCATTAGGTCTGGCCAACCGCCTAGTAACAAATGACAAATGACACCAATGACCAATAACAAGTGACTAATAACCAATGACCAATGACTAACATGGACGTCCGCACTTACCGCGCCGCGACGATGCAAGAAGCCCTGGCCCTGGTTCGCCGTGAACTGGGACCATCGGCCGCCGTGCTGCACACCCGCGAGGTGCGCGGCAAGGGCCTGTTAAGCTGGATCCCCGCCAAACGCCAGATCGAAGTCACCGCATCGAAAGAATTCAACGTTCCCAGCCGTCTGCCATCGTCGGCGCAACCTTCGACCAAGGAAGTGGTCCCACCTCTGGAATGGGCGGGCCGTGCGATCTTCCGTAGTGAGCTCAAAGGGCAACTCGACCAGTTGCAGTCGCTCGTCGAGGATCTCTGCCTGCGAAGCCGCTGCTTGCCTCAGGGTGACTGGTCCGATTCGTCGTTCCGTATCTTCGCCGACTTGATCGAGGCTGAGGTCAATGAGGAACTGGCCCGCGAGTTTGTCGAACGATTGCGACTCGAATCGCCCGACGAGGATTTGGGCGACACGCTCCCGGCGAAATCGCGGATCGCGCGCTGGATTGAAGACGAAATCGACGTGACGGGGCCGATCGTACTCGCACCCGGCCGACGGCGACTGGTGGCATTGGTTGGGCCGACGGGAGTCGGAAAGACGACGACCATTGCCAAGCTCGCTGCCAACTTCCGGCTCCGCGAAAAGCGCAAGGTTGGACTGATCACGGTCGACACTTACCGCATCGCCGCAGTGGAGCAACTTCGCACGTATGCCGACATCATCGACCTGCCGATGCGGGTGGTTGCGACACCAGGCGCGATGCGCGAAGCAGTGGACAGCATGACCGATCTCGACCTGGTGTTGCTCGATACCGCCGGCCGTAGTCCCAAGGACGAGGAGCAATTGCACGAGCTGCGCGCATTTCTTTCAGAAGCGCATGTCGACGAAGTTCACCTGGTGCTTAGTAGCGTGGCGGGCGCCGGCACGCTCGCCCGCACAGCCGAGCGATTCGCCGAGGTCGGTACCACCGCTTTGATCTTGAGCAAGCTAGACGAGGCCCACGGATTGGGCAACCTGCTGCCACTGCTGCGGTCGTGCAAGTTGCCGCTAAGTTATTTGACGAACGGCCAAAACGTGCCCGACGACATATCGCATGCGGACCGACGACGCTTGGCGCGGTTTATTTTAGGAATGGGATAAATCAAATCTTTCCACGCTGAGGCGTGGAAGCAAGGCGTGGGAATCGTAGAAGTACTAAAATGTCCGATCAGGCCAACCGCCTCCGACTACTGGTACACGAGGGCGCAACGCGCGGGGCGCTGGGTGTTGAGCCACGCGCATCGCGGCTGGTGGTCGTGACAGGTGGAAAAGGGGGAGTAGGGACAACGACGATCGCGGTCAACCTGGCCGTCGCATTGGCGCTGGACGGCCACCGCACCGTTCTCGTCGACGCCGACTTGGGACGCGCCGACGCCGCGACGCTCTGCCGCACAGGCGACGGCTATACCGTGGGCGATGTGCTCACAGGACGCCGTAGCGTGCATGAGGCCCTTGTGCGAGGCCCGGCGGGAATCCTAGTGCTGCCGGGAGCTTGGGCCACCGGGCACGCTTGGGAATGCTCTCCGGCGGCGCAGGAGCAATTACTCCACCAGCTTTCACGCTTGGGTCCACACGCCGACTTTATCGTACTCGATACTGGCTGTGGCCAGAACCGTGTCGTACGGCGTTTTTGGCAGGCGGCCGACAGTGTATTGTTCGTCACTTCCTCGGACGACCCGGCGGTGATGAATACCTACGCCGCGATCAAACTCTTAGCGGCCGCGGCAGCACGGCCACGGTTACACACCCTGGTCAACCTGGTTGCCGATGCGGTACCAGCCGCCGACGCGCACGCGCGGCTCGCCCGCGCATGTCGGCGCTTTCTTTCGCTCGAATTGAACGATGGGGGGCAAGTGCCGTTGGATAGCTCGGTCGCGTCCGCCACCCGGTTGCGGATGCCATTCTTGCTCGAATCGCCGGCCTGCGCCGCATCTGCATCAATGGAAACCTTGGCGGAGACCCTGGCTGCGGAACCCAAAAAATCAAAATATTCGGCTCAAGCCATCAACCCTGTTCGGTCGATAAATGATACCACTGTCGGTCGCGAAAGCGCCGTCACACTGTAACGATTACATCAAATTTGACGAGGCCGATCGCGGACAAATCCGTGCGCGACGGGATCACAGCGAAACCGGCCGCGCGGCATGCCGCCCCGGTGCCCAAGGGCAAGACAAATTCAACGACGGTCGGGCCGAAGGGAATCGTGCCCGGTTAGGCCGCCCGATAAGACGGCGGGCGTGAAACCTTTCGCGGCCGATCGGCCGAATGCGCAATCACGGAGGAATGCATGGCAACCACGGTCGCAGCCGAGGATGTGACACAACTCTGGGAAGCATTCAAGAGCGACACGTCGAATCAGGAGCTTCGCAACCGACTGGTTGAGCTGTACCTGCCACTGGTCAAATATAACGGCGAACGCATCTGGTCGCGGCTTCCCGAGGGCGTCGAGCTCGACGACCTGGTCTCTGCAGGCGTATTCGGATTGATGGACGCCATCGACGCCTTTGACCTTTCGCGCGGCGTCAAATTCGAGACCTATTGCGTTCCCCGCATCCGTGGCGCCATGCTTGACGAGCTGCGCACGATGGACTGGGTGCCGCGCCTCGTCCGCTCGAAGGCCAGCAAGCTCAACGAGGCAATGAAGTCCCTTGAGGCCAAGCTCGGACGCCAGCCGACAGAAGTCGAACTCTCCAGCCATCTCGCCATCAGCGTGCCAGAACTGGAGAAGATGATCCTCGATGCCAACGCCGTTGGTCTGATCAGCCTGAACAAGAAGTGGTACGAGACCGACAGTTACAAGGATGTCCGCGAAATCGACATCCTTGAAGACAAAAAGGGCGAAGATCCCACACGCCGCATCCAGAAGACCGATCTGATGCGGCTGGTTACCAAAGGGCTGAACCGCAACGAACGATTGATCATCATCCTCTACTATTACGAGGAGCTTACGATGAAAGAGATCGGTGCGACGCTCGATCTCTCGGAAAGCCGGGTCAGCCAGATGCACAGTTCGATCGTGCAGCGCCTGCAAAGCCAACTCGAACGTCGGCGTCCGGAATTTGGGACCTGACCAAGGACACTATGATCTGTAACCCGTCCACGCAGAACACCTTCAACGCCTGAGGCTTCGCAAAACCCTCTCGCTCCGTGCCGCGGCGGGCGCCGCGAGATGGGCCCAACGTGCGACGAGCTTTTCTAGCTCCAGGTCGAGCCACCGGCCGAAAGGGGCATAATCGACCCTGGCGAGTGGCAAAGCCCCGATCTGGTTTCCCGGTCGCTCTTCGGCTGGATCGTTTGATGCACGGCTCATGGTTGCGTTCCCCTCGCTAAGTGCGCGCGGCTTGCCCCCCCACCCGCCCAGTCAAGCTGGCAAACTCTTGCGTTGACTCTTTCACTGTCTATTACGCAAGACAGGGCAAGATGGGTCGAGGTTCACCAGAACGTCGTTTATTCACAACGACCGCACGGCTCCGACGATAGCTAGACCGGGAAGTCTACAAAGAGTCGATAAGTCGCGTCGAGTTGTCCGATACCACAATCTGGGCTTTCACAAGCCATTTCGCCACGGTCGGCGGTTCGCATCACGTTGGGTAGGAGAAGGAAACTTGAACAATACTACCGACAGAATGGATTCAAACGCGGCCACGGACGGCACACGCTCAAATAAACTGAAGCAGTTCCCAGGGTGGGCCTTGTTTGGCGGAGGTTTCGCGGTAGGGCTATTGGTGATCCACCTGGGGACCACTCGCCCGATGACTGAACAGTTCGCTCGCCTGCAGGGCCAGGTCGGCAACCTGGAGCGCAGCATGAACAAGCTTGCCGGGTATCGCGACGGGACCGCCAAGACGAATGATCTGTTGGGCCTGCTGGCCAAACAAGCTCAGCATACCGAGGCCGCCGCACGGGCACTGCGGGGAATTCAATCGCTCGAGTCGCAATTGGTCGACCAGCAGGGTGTGACCGCCGAAACGACACGATTGCTGGCGCTTCTGGCCGATCAGGGGCGGCAAACTCAAGCCGCTGTGGAATCGCTCAACGGCATCCAAGCGCTGGAATCGCAATTGGTCGAACAGCAAGGCCTCACCGCCGAGACGACTCAGTTACTCGAACTCCTGGTCGACCAGGGCCGGCAGGCTCAACTCGCGACAGGGGCTCTCGATGACATCCGTTCGCTTGAGGAGAAATTGATCGCCCAGCAAAGCGACACAGTCGAGGCCCATTCGGTTTTGGCTTCGCTCGGTAAGGTCCGCGACGAGGCGATTGAGTTGCAGGAGAGTTCCGCCGACATCGTCGACGCACTTGACCAGCTCGGCGATCTGCAAGACCGCATCACGCAGCAGTACCATTCGATCCAGGCTGCGGAACAGACGCTCGCCGCGGTCAAACGGCTTCGAGCGATGACTCAGGCCGAAGGGCCCCACGTCGCCAAGGCGCAGGAAGCACTGGATGCCCTCGTGCGGCTCAAGAACGCCGCAGTTGCAGGCGCTGATCAGATGGCCTGGGCCGGAAGCGTCGTCGAGGAATGGGCCAAGATCAACGATCGGATCGCCAGCGCTTCCGCCGACACCGGACCCGCCCGCCAGGCCGCCGAGGAATTGATCGCGCTCAAGGAGAACATCCTTTGCGGCAGCGACCCGCGGCATCCCGAGCAAGCCCGCGAAACCCTGGACGAGTTGGTCAAAATCCGCGAAACGCTGCACGGTCAGGCGGGGGAAGTGGCCGAAGCCCGTACCAAGCTCGACGGCCTGGTTGGGCTCAAACGGTCGGTTCTCGCCCAGACGGGTGATCTGGCCGAGGCCGTCGAAACGCTTGAGACCGCGGCCGACCTGCATCATCAATTCGAGGACACCGTTCAGTCGTTCGATCGTGTCCGACACTGGATGACCGAAGTCTTGATGTTCGAAAACACGGTCGAGCGAGCGGTGGCCGCGATCAAGCCGCTCGTCGATTTGACCAACCTCCGCCGGATGAGCGCTGGGGAGTTGCGACAGGCGGCCCGCTCGATAACCGAGGGTCGCAAAGCGGCGCGCCTCGCGGAGAAGGCTTCGGCCAGCGGACAGGCGAAGGTCGGTAGCTCCGGGGCCGCGCCCTCCACCGGCGGTGCCTTGCCGCTTGACACGCTGCAAAACGATTGAGGCTGAAACTGCGATGGACTTGAAACTGACCGACGAGGTGGCGGTGGTAGTCGGCGCTGCCAAAGGCATCGGGCGAGCAATCGCCGAGGCCTTTGGCAGCGAAGGGGCCAGGCTGGCACTCATCGACCGCGATTCGGCGGTTGCCGACCTGGCCGGTGAAATGTCGGTCAAGAACGGACGTCCCGCCCACGGTTTCACCGGCGACGTCGCGGAATACGATACGATGCTCGCGGCAAGCAAGGCCGTGCATGAGTGGTTCGGGCGTTGCGATCACGTAGTCTATGCCGCTGGCATGGGTTCGGGCAAATTTGGTTATCCGTTCTGGAACCTCCAACCTGGCGATTGGGAGCAGGTGCTGAAAATCAACTTGCTGGGGGCTGTCAATGTGGCACACGCTTTCACGCCCGCGATGGTCGCCGCGCGCCGCGGCACGTTTCTCTTCATTGCGTCGATCGCCGGCCAAATCGGTTCTCAGACCGATCCACCCTACAGTGCCGCCAAAGCCGGCTTGATCAACTTCGCCCAGTGCGCCGCCAAGGATTTGGCCTTATATCAGGTGCGCGTAAATTGCCTTTCGCCGGGCATGGTCAAGACCGAATTGAACCGCTCGGTTTGGCAAGCCTGGAACTCGCGTCAGATGATCGGCGAAGAACGTTCTTACGAAGATTGGGCCGACGACAAGATCCGCCGCACGGTGCCGCTGGCCCGCTGGCAAGATCCTGAGGACATGGCCGCCGCCGCGGTGTTCCTTGCCTCGCCGCGTGCCCGCAACATCACCGGGCAGACATTCAACGTAGACGGCGGCCAGGTAATGCACTCGTAGGGCGGGTCCTTTTCCTTCGTGTTTCATCGTTCATTCACGGCTTGCGATCGCCAATGGGGGCCTTTTGTCGCTCCACGGCTGCACTTGCTCCCAGGAGCGAGCGGCTTGCAGCACCAATTGATCGGCGTACCGGTCGCCGACGATCTGTGCGCCGATCGGCAGGCCGGACTTTGTCCAGCCGGCGGGAATGCTCGCCGCTGGCTGCCCGGTGAGATTGAACGGGTACGAGAACTGCGTCCATTGCAACGGCCCGAACCGTTGGCCATCGACGGGGTCGGCGTCATTCTGGCCCACGGCAAAGGGGGGCACCGCCAATGTAGGGCACAACAGCAAGTCGAACTGCTCATAAACGCGCCGCACGCGCTCCCACAATTCGTGCCGCGCGGCCAATGCGTTGGCAAAGTCGACGCCGCGGAGCTTGAGCCCCTGTTCGACCACTCGCTTGAACCCTGGATCAAGCAGTTCTCCCTTGGTTGGCAACTGTTTCTCCATCGTGGCGGCCGCAGTGCCGTAGAAGAAAACGCTCCAAGCCTCATAAGGATCGCGCCAATCAAGCGTTACCTCTTCGACTTGGGCGCCAGTCTCGGCGAATCGTTCGGCAGTCCGTCGGCAGATTGCCGCTGTTTCGGGCTCGACCCGCGCATAGCCCAGATCGGGGCTAAAGGCAATGCGTTTGCCGCGGATGCCGCTGTCTAGATCGGCCGAAAAGTTCACCCCGGTCGGTGGCAACGCCAACAGGTCCGCCGAATCTGGTACGCCGATCAGATCAAGCGCCAAAGCCTGATCAGCGACCGTGCGCGTGATCGCGCCGATGTGCCGCAGCATCGCGCCACCGCTTCCCGGCCAATTAGGCACGCGACCGAAACTGGCTTTGAACCCCACGACACCGCAGAACGACGCAGGTATTCGCAGCGATCCTCCACCATCGGTTCCCAGCCCGATCGGCCCAAGCCCCGCGGCAACCGCGGCCGCCGCCCCCCCACTGGATCCCCCTGGCGTCAAGCCGGTATTCCACGGGTTTCGCGTGGGACCAAAAACGCGGTTGTCGGTCACGCCCTTCCAACCAAACTCCGGGGTGTTTGTGCGGCCGATCACGATCATGCCCGCCGCGCGCATCCGTTTGACGGTAGGACAATCTTCGATAGTCACATTGTCTTCGAACAGCTTGGAACCGAATGTTGTCCTCGAATCGGCAACGTAGAGATTATCCTTGACGTGTAGTGGAACTCCGTGCAGAGGGCCGATCGCATCACCGTGCATGACCGCCTCTTCGGCCTTGCGGGCGGCGCACATGGCGGCACCATTCGCTACTGTTACGAGCGCATTAAGCTTCGGGTTGAGCTGCTCGATCCGGGCCAATAAGGCTTCGGTTATTTCCACTGGTGAAATCTTACGCGTCCGAATAGCCGTCGCCAGTTCGACGGCCGAAAGCCAAGCCAGATCGTCATTTGCCATATTTCAAGTCTCCACATGGCATTAACCGTTTGCCGGGAGGACGAACACGGGACGCGTGCTCCCCCGCACAACGCGTTCGGCGGTAGTGCCGAACAAATATGGCTCAAGTTTGCCGCGGGTCCCGAACTTGCCCATCACGATCGCATCAACGCGGAGCTCCTCGGCCTTTTTGATGATTTCGAGGAACGGCACTCCTTCCACGATGATCGTCATGACCTCAAGAGGAGCACCGGTGGGAGCCCGGTAATCGGCGAGCGCCAGTTCGGCACGTGCCCGCATCGCATCGACCACTTCCTCTCGGGCCGCCAACTGGTTTGCGGCGGCGAATTCGATCAACGAGGTATCCATCACGTGCAACAAAATGATCATCGCGTCCTCGCCCGAGGCCAATTCGAGCGCGCGATCAAACGCGGCCCTCGCGGCCGCGGAGAAATCAACCGGGACCAAGAGCCCATTGAACTCGTACATATTTGCTCCACCTGTTTCGCCGTTGTAATCGTCTTTAGTCAAACGCGTTTCAGCAGCGCCGCCTGGGCTTCATCGAGGGTCCCGTACAGCGGCCAGTGATTCTCGAGATTCGATGCCCGAAGTACTTCCCTGCCAACCTCCGACACGCGGCAGAGCACCATTCGCCCACCTCGGGGCACGATCCGGTGCGACAGCTCGATGAACCACCCCACAGCCGACGATCCAAACAACTCGACGCCGCCAAGGTCGAGCACGATGTCGCCGACGCCCGGCGATTCGCAACGCTTCAAGACGGCTTCAAGGTCCGCTTCACATTCCTCATATTCCAGCTCGCCCATCATTCCAATGGGAGCGACGACGAGTACATTTCCGACACTATGGATTTCAATTCGCACGGGTTTGGCATTCATCGCATGGCTTTCGGGTGTTAATCGCATGACTTTCGGGTATCACAGGAAACGTGGCGGCCGCAGGGGCAAGACCCTAGGTTCCTCAAGCGGCCGTTCGTTCGCCGGTCGATTGCGGACCACGACCACCGGCGAGCGGGCATGTCGCAAGACGTGCTCGGCGACGCTCCCCAGGAACAGGTGCGCCAGGCCGCCGCGACCGTGCGTGCCCATCACAATCAGGTCGCAATGTCGGTTCTGCGCCATCCAACAAATCACCTCCGCCGGCGGCCCTCCGTGAAGCACCCGTTCGACGCGAACGTCCGGCACCGAAGGCCCGATCGCTTGAAGTTTGTCGGGCAGCGTCGCATCGGCTGGCACCTGCTGGCCCAACATTCCCAGGTCTTCATACACGTCGAATACGTGCAACAGGACCAACTCCGCCCCCGTGCTCCTGGCCACGCGTTCGGCATACTCCAGTGCTTTGGTCGAGGTCTCGGAGAAATCGACCGGGCAGAGTATCCGCTCAATCCTCTTCATGAAAGGACCGCTGGGCAGATTTGATTCGGTCATTTTCGTCTCCCTGAAGTTCGTCGACATTCTATAATCGGCCTGGTTCCCGCTGCAACTCATGCTCCGACAGCAACGGCCATCGGAAGCTCTGAGGCTTGACGATCAGCAGGGAGCAATGCACGTATGGCAGCAATCGCTCGGCGGTGTTGCCCAGCACGATCCGCGACAGGCCGCTGCGAGCGGCTGTGCCCATTACGAGCAGGTTGATTTTATGTGCCTGGATGAATTCCAGTACCACAGAATCGCACACCCCATTGATCACTTCGACATTGATTTCGCCCACCGTCTGCGCTTCGCCGATTCGCGCGATGTGCGCGGCGAGCGTCTCTTGGGCAGCGGCGTGGACGTTCCTGAAGAACCGCCCGACACTTGCTTGTGCTAGTTCACTGCTCAAGATGCGTGCAAACGGATTCTCCACCGCGTGGAGCAAGTGAATCTTCCCACCCAGGAGCGATCGCAAAGTGACAGCGATGCCCAGGGCGCGCTCGCCCACTTCGCTCAAGTCGCTCGCCACGAGAATATTCAATTCCGCCTGGTCCATCTCAGGTTTGGCGACCCAGACCGGGCAAGGACAATAGTGGACCAATTTGACGGCCGTGTGGCCCAATAAATCGCGCCAGGCGTAGTCGTGACAAGAGCGAGCCACGATGACCAGGTCGTGGTCGCAATCCGCGACACGGTCGATGATCTGATTCCACGCTGTTCCGTGCTTCATATCCCATTCCGCTTGCACGCCCTGCATGCCGGCCAATTGGACGAGCTCGCTTAGAACGCGCTTGGCCGACTGTTGAACGTGTTCGACGACGCTCTGACGTTCCGGTTCCAAGAGGTACTTTTCCGCTTCGGGAACGTCGATGATCGACAAGAACGTGAGTTTCGACGCTTCCTTGGCCGCGACTCGTATCCCTAGGTGAACGGCTCCCGCCGCGGTGGCCGTGAAGTTGGTCGTCCAAAGCTGTTCGGCCTGCAAAGGGTCGACGCCGACAAGGATGTTCCGAAGGTGTGCCATTGGGATTCTCTATGGGCGTATTTCTTAGCCGCCAGATAATACCCTGGCAGATTCCGTACCAAATCGCACGACTTCCTCATCTTGGGCAAACTCCCCGCGATTGGATTAGATTATTGGCCTGGGCGGTATGACACAGTGTTCCAGGTGATTCTGGCGTGTGCGGCGGGGCCACAAAGCGTGCGATTCCGCACGCAATCAAGATGTCAAGTCAGAAACACGATGCTGTTCAACCAATCCCCGAGGCGACATGAAACAACTTACGAGATCGAATCAGTATTGGCACCGAACTTGCGAGGGTGTACTGAGGGTAACCAACCACGGTGCCTGAAAAGAAGCGGCGATCGCATCCCTCAACGCCGCGAAAGGAGACTGCCATGAATGCCAAAACGATCTTGTTTCCGACCGATTTTTCGACGCTGGCCGATGTGGCGCTCGAACATGCCACCGCGCTGGCCCTGAACATGAATGCCACGCTGTTGATCGTCCATGTGGAGGAGCCACCTT
>Ga0265331_10000424_pt1 | contig 42675 bp, 32 predicted proteins | sample 41923metaG_FD_202088 | JGI IMG/M metagenome (GOLD analysis project Ga0265331, IMG submission 202088) | Rhizosphere microbial communities from Carex aquatilis grown in University of Washington, Seatle, WA, United States - 4-19-23 metaG | ecosystem: Host-associated > Plants > Roots > Rhizosphere... | reverse complement strand
CGGAAAATATTGAGACTTCCGAAAGTACAGGTAAAGCAATGCTATGGATGCAACTGCAAAGAGCGCGCTTGCTACCATCTGAAACAGAAGCAAAGGCACGAGCAACGGATGATAGGTGGGTGGCGTCATCAGCGCGGTCCACGCAGCGTCGGTAGTGAATCCGTTAAGCGTATTCAGCACCACCTTGGACATTCGAAATGTGCCCGTGACGAGCCCAATGGGAATTAAAAGCAACCAGCCTGCAAGGCCGGATGGTTCAGTTTCGGTTTTCATAGACAAGCACCATGGATTGCGCGATAGCGGTCACTCCTTCGAGGCGCAACCCGAGCTTAAAACAAAAACGGCCTGCCCGAAGGCAAGCCGTTGATCTGATTGGTTGCGGGGGTCTGCAACCTGACCCGGTTACGAGTTCGCTGACGTCTTCCCTCCCTCGATCCAAGGCGCCTACCGCAAGCACTCGTGTTCTGCCGGACGGCTGCTGCCGGCCAATAGGAGCCAATTGCGCATTGCGCCCGATGCATCAGCGAGCATTGCGAAACGATTCCATCGCGCGCTCGACGATGGCGTGGACGAGCTCCGGCTCGTCCCACGGAATGTCTACCGGATATTCGCGCAGATAGCGGCTTTGCGGATCGCGCGTCCATTCGAGCGGGAAGTGCACAGTGAAATGCTCCTCGCCAGGATCGAGATCGGCGCGCGTCGGTGGCGCGGTGCCCTGCATTGCCGCGTGCAAGGCGGCGCCGAGGTCGACGTCGAATGCGGCGCCGCGGTGCGTGCCGTGCGTCATCCGCCGATTGACTTCGATGAGGTAGGGCTCCCCGGTGTCGTGGTGGAGGATGAACTCGGGAACGAACACACCGGAAATGCCGAAGCCGCGCGCGAGCGTCGCCGTAATCGCGCGAAGTTGCGGCGAATGGTAATAGCGGACCACGCTCGCCGGCCCGCGCTGGGTCGCCGCGAGCTGCTCGCTCGCCTGTCCCGCCAGGAGCTCGCCCTTCCACGCGACCGCGTTGTGATAGTGCGTCGTGCCCGGAACGTGCGCCTGCACCAGCACGCGACCGTGCTCGGCGTCGCCGAAGTCGAGTGCTTCCGGCCGAAGTAGCGTCGTCACGGCCTGCGCGAGCTCCGTTCGGCTTGTGCACACGGCGACACCGGCGCCCGCCGCCGAGTGGCTGCACTTGACGACGACCGGGTAGCCGTTCGCTGCGACGAATCCCTCGGCCTCGGCGAGCGTCGCCGCGACAGCGAAGGGGGGAACGCGCAGGCCGAACGCACGGGCGGCATCGGGCAGCCGGAGCTTGTTGATGCTGGCTTGATAGTGCGCCGGATCGCCGAGGGAATCGGTGATCAGCGTTGCGAGCTGCAGCTGCACCGTCGAATGCATGTCGGGATGCGGCGAGAGCACGAGCGCCTGCAGCAGTCGCAGCGAGGTCTCGTCGCAGGGCAGTACGATGCGCGGCGCCGCCGCCTTCACCATCGCCGCGAAAGCGTAGACCCAATCGAGCGGCGACGCATTGTCCGCGAGATAACCTATCCGAGAGATGAAGCGGCTCTTCTCCGCGGGCGCGCCGTGCGGCGTCAACAGCGACACGGTAAAACCGGCTTCGGCAAGGCAGCGCGCCATCCGCGCTCCGCCGTACCATTGCGTGGCGGTGGCGACGAGCAGTGCCGGGACGCTCATCGCAGGGTCCGGATGCCCGCACCCGGTACGGCCGTCATGGCAGGCATGATGCCGGCGCCGCGGTGAAGTCGCGCAGCACCCGGTTGAATACCGCCGGATTCTGTGCGCTCGCCGCATGGCGCGCGCCAGGAATCACGACCATGCGCGAGCCCTCGACGCAGCGATGTACGGCCTCGGCGCAGATGCGCATGTAAGGCCGTGTCAGCGCGCCGCGCGTGACAGTCAGCGGAACGCGCAGCAACGCGAGTTCCGCGGCGCCGGTTGGCGGCCGAGGCTGTGCGCGAAAGTGCAGCGCGATAGTCCGTCCGTTGGCAAGATGCGCCGCCTGCGCGTCGCCAGGCAGCTCGTCGAACGCATCCTCGACGCCGTTCACCCAGTCGTAGAAGCGGCGCGTTGCCGCATCGGCATCGCCCGCGCGTGCCGCCTCGCGCACCGCCGCGAGACCTTCGCGCTCGGCGGCGATGGTGGCCCGATCGGTCGGATCGGTGACGAGCGACGGCAGCTGCGGCTCCTGAACGAGCAACGCGTGGAACAATCCGGGATCCCGCAGCGCTGCGAAGAGCGCAACGTTCGCGCCATACGAGCGTGCGGCGACGTGGACCGGGCCGACGTCGAGAAACCGGATGAACGCAGCGAGGTCCGCTGCGTGCGTCTCCAGCGAATAGTGCGCTCCGGCATCGGGCCAGGGATCGGGGCCGAAATAGCGCTGGCTGAAGGCAATGAAGCGCAGATGCGGCGCGAGCGCCATCCGCTGCGAATCCCAGTTGCGGTGATCGGCGAACGCGCCGTGGACGCACAGGAGCGGCGTGCCGGCGCCCTCGTCGACGTAGCGAAGTGCAACGCCATTCACTGGCGCCCGCCGTACCGGTGGCATCGCGCGGCCGGTGAATGGCGACGCAGCCGTGGACAGGTTGTCGTGCGTTGGGGCGGTCCGGTTCAAGCAGGCATGTTATCAGACACCTACGCATCAGCGCGCGCCAACCGGGCCCTGCAGCGTGCCATCGACAAGCGCCCGCTTTCGGCCAACTCCAGCCGGTCGCCGTCGCTGCCCAATAAGATCGATACACGTGATCTGCGTATGATGCTTATGGATATGTTGCTTTAACAATTGGCGGGGCACCGCCAACAATGGAGGGCACTATGACGCTAAACGCAGGTCTGTGGATTGATCACAAGGAGACGTTCTTGGTGTTTGTGGGAGACCGGGGAGAAGAAACGAAGCGCATAGAATCAGGAATGGAAAAGCATGTCCGATTTTCCGGTGGCAATCGACCCGCAGACGGGTCAGCGGATGACCAGCAAGACAGGCAATTCATGACTCACCTCAACCGATACTATGACGACGTGATATCGCATGTGCGGGACGTGGAGTCCATCCTGCTTCTTGGCCCGGGGGAAGCGAAGGGCGAGCTCGCGAAGCGCCTCGCGAGCAAAGGGCTAGGTGGGCGCATCGTTGGGGTTGAAACGGTTGACAAGATGACGGCTCCCCAGATTGCGGCAAGGGTACGCGAGCACTTTAGGACGTAGGCAGTGTGGCTAGGGAAGCCAGGGGTGTCTGCCGGATGAAACGACCCGCCGCAATCCGCAGCCCACAACCGTCGACTATGGGTGGCGGCGCGTCAATCGATTGAGATTCGACTCTGATCGAACCACGTAGATCATGTGGGGCGTGCGTGTTGCTACGGCGTCCCGGACAGCCGCGCACCGATCTCTCACCTATCAAAAAAACGCAGAGCTACCGGCGCACCTTGCGGACATGGCCGCTTTTTCCCTGCGGACGGGTTTGCGTGCAGCCAACGTCACCGGGTTGGAGTGGTCGCGGGTCGATTTGGCGCGACGGTTGGCGTGGGTGCATCCCGATCAAGCGAAGGCGCGCCGTGCGATCCCCGTGCCGCTCAATGCGGCGGCGGTGGCGCTGGTGCAAGGGCAGATTGGGAAGCACTTAACGCACGTGTTCAGCTTTCGGGGCAAGCCGGTCACCCAGGTGAGCACCAAGGCGTGGTATGCGGGGTTGGCGCGGGCGGGCATCACAGACTTCCGCTGGCACGATCTGCGGCACACCTGGGCCAGCTGGCACGTGCAGAATGGCACGCCGCTTTTCGCGTTGCAGGAGTTGGGGGGCTGGGAGAGCCCGGAGATGGTGCGGCGGTATGCGCACCTCGCCGCGGATCATTTGGCGCCCTATGCGGAACGCCTCGGTGCGTTGCGTGCGGTCGAGCAAGAAATCGACGGCACGTTTACGGCACAGGCCTGAAAAGACGAAGGGCCTGCCATCGGCAAGCCCTTGTTTTGTTGGTTGCGGGGGAAGGATTTGAACCTTCGACCTTCGGGTTATGAGCCCGACGAGCTGCCAGACTGCTCCACCCCGCGGCAGGAGGTGAATTATACGCGATGGGCGCCGTTCGCGTCAAACCGCGTTCCGTTGCGCGGGAATGTATCCAGTCCAAGCGCGCACACGCTCGCTAAAGGGTCTCCGTTTCCGCGGTCTTCGGCCGCCACACGAGAAGTCGCGCCTCGATCCGCGTGACGGCGGCATCGAGCAGCAATGCAAAGACGGTGAGCACCAGGATGCCGGCGAAGACGGTGTCGATGTCGAACGTGCCCTCCGCCTGCAGGATCAGGTAGCCCACACCCTTCGCCGAGCCGAGATACTCGCCGACGACGGCGCCGACGAACGCCATGCCGATCGACGTGTGCAGGCTGGAGAAGACCCACGACGTCGCCGACGGCAAATAGATGCTGCGCAGGAGCTGTCGGCGCGACGCGCCCAGCATCCGCGCATTGGCGAGCACGACGGGGCTCACCTCCTTCACGCCCTGGTAGACGTTGAAGAAGACGATGAAGAACACAAGCGTGATGCCGAGTGCCACCTTCGACGTAATGCCGAGCCCGAACCATACCGCGAAGATCGGCGCGAGGATCACGCGCGGCATCGCGTTCGCCGCCTTGATGTAGGGCTCGGCCAGCGCGGATGCCGTGGGCGACAGCGCCAGCCACAATCCGATGAGGAGTCCCAGCACACTGCCCGACACAAAGGCCAACATGGTCTCCAGCAGCGTGACGCCGAGGTGCGGATAGATCTTGCCGGTGGCGAACCACTTCCAGATCACCCCGAGCACCTGGATCGGCCGCCCGAAGAAGAACGCGGACGTCTTCGCGAATTCCTCGCTGACGAGGCCGGGCGTGGTGAGCGCGTACCACGCCGCGAATACCGCGCCGAGCAGCAGCGCGTGATAGAGCGCGAGCCGCGCGCGCTCAGCCGGTCTTGCTTTGCGCATAGCCCTTGAGCACTTCGGATTTGAGCGGATGCCAGAGCGCGCTGTGCAGCTCGACGAAGCGCGGCGTCATGCGGATGTCAGCGACATCGCGCGGGCGCGGCAGGTCGATCGAGAATTCCGCGATCGGATGCGTCGCGGGTCCGGCCGAGAGCACGACAACGCGGTCGGAAAGCGCAATCGCCTCCTCGAGATCGTGCGTGATGAAGAGCACCGACTTCCGGTTCGCGCTCCACAGCTCGAGCAGCTCGTTCTCCATCAGCTGCCGGGTCTGGATGTCGAGCGCGGAAAACGGCTCGTCCATCAGCAGGATCTGCGGATCGAGGATCAGCATCTGCGCCAGCGCCGCGCGCTTGCGCATGCCGCCGGACAGCTGGTGCGGATAGCGATCCTCGAAGCCGGCCAATCCGACGCGGGCGAGCCACTCGCGCGCCCTCGCCTGCGCCTCGCCCTCGGCCACGCCGTGGAACTCGAGCCCCGCGGTCACGTTGGCCAGCGTGTTGCGCCACGGCATCAGCGCATCGACCTGGAACATGTAGCCGGCGTGCCGGTTGATGCCCGCGAGGCGCTTGCCGAAAACGTCGACGTGGCCGGATGACGGCGCCAGCAGGCCTGCGGCGACGTTGAGCAGCGTCGACTTTCCGCAGCCTGTGGGGCCGACGACCGACACGAACTCGCCCGGCGCGACGCTGAGCGTCGCATCCCGGACCGCCGTGTAGCGCGAATCGCGTGCGCCGGCTGCCGGGTGGCGCGCCGCGAACGTGCAGGTGACCCGCTCGAACGCGAGCGCGCTGGCGGGTGAAGGAGCGTTCGCGGGCGCAGCCGGCTCCATCAACGATACTTCTGCGCGGCTTTCTGCTGGAACTGCATGTCGATCGTCTTCGCGAGATCGATCGACGCCGCACTCTGCAGCCCGGGATCGAACGTCTTGAGGTCGCGGTAGACCGCCTGCGCGGCGGCGAGGCTGATGCCCCCGTCGTGCCGGAACGTCTCGAGGTTGGCCTTCAGCGCGGCGGTGTAGATGGCCTTGTCCGAGTAGTACTCGGGCGGCACGGCCGCGACGATCTCCTCGGCCGTGGAATTCTGGATGAAGCGAAGCGCACGCACCATCGCATTGACGACCGCCTGCGCGGTGTTCGGGTATTTCTTCGCGAAATCCACGGGCGCGTAGATGCATCCGGCGGCGTACGCGTCGCCGTAGATGTCGTGCATGCCCTTGGCCGTTCGCGTGTCGACGACTGCGACGGCGTCGCCGTTCGCCTCCAGCGTCGCGATCACCGGATCGAGGTTGGAGATGGCGTCGAGCTCACCGCGCTTCATGAACGCGACGGCACCGGCGCCTGCGCCCACGCCGATGAACGATGCAGCGTCGGGCTTCAGTCCGGCCCGCGCCAGCAGGATGTTCACGAACATGTTGGTCGAGGATCCCGGCGCGGTGACGCCGATTTTCATCCCCTTGAGATCGGCCGGCGACTTGTACGCCGCCGCCTTGGCCTTGGGCATCGCCAGCACGATGCCGGCGTACTTGCCCTGCAGCACGAGGGCCTCGATGTTCTGCCCCTTCGCCTGCTGCGTGATCGTGTGCTCGAAGGCGCCGGAGACCAAGTCCGCGCTGCCGCCGACCATCGCCTGCAGCGCCTTGGCGCCGCCGGGGAAGTCCGGGATCTCCACGTCGAGCCCTTCGGCCTTGAAATAGCCCTTCTGCTCGGCGATCGTCAGCGGCAGGTAGTAGAAAAGCGTCTTGCCGCCGACGCCGATCGTGAGCTTGGTCTTCTCGAGGGCCTGTGCGCCGGCGATCGTCGAAAACGCGAGGAATACGAACGCGGCGAACGCCGCGTGGAATGAAATGCGTCGCAAGATTATCTCCTCCGTGCGTGCCCCGCATAGGGACACGCTCCGCTGCGCATTTTCCGCGCCGCGGGGCGCGCGGTCAAACCCGGTGCGCACGCGCCCTGCGCGTCAGATCGTCTGCCCTGCCCGCCGCGCGGCGCGCCCGCGATCGAGTGCGCGCAGTTTCTCGGTGATCGCCGGCCCCATGGACAGGCGCGCGCCCGTCCTGTCTCGCACAGTCTCGATCGCCTTGCCGAGCGAGTCGCCTGCGGCGAGCGCATCGCCGAAAAGCGCTTTGCCGAGCGCCGTCGAATCGGCGTCGTGGCGGCAGGCGTCGGCCGACGCGCCGCCCGGGGTCATCACCAGCGTCTCGACGTCCTCCAGCGCGTCGACGAACGCTTCGGCGTTGCACGCGGAGACGACGACGACGCGCCAGCGGATTCCCGCCTCGTCGAGCAGCGAGCGAAGCGTGGCGGGCGAGAGCTGCGCAAGCTCGAGCGGCGGCATCGATACGCCGAGGCTGCCCTCCTTGTCGCCGGGACCGGCGAGATAGATCATCACCACGTCCTCGTCGACGTTGATGGCCGCGGCGAGCTCCTTCAGCGTCTCGCGCAGGTGCGTGACGGTCGCCATCGGCAGCTCGAGGAGCGTCGCAGGCGCATTGACCAGCGCGATCGAGCGCCCGCGCGTGTCCCAGCGCTCGTCCATCGTCTTCTGCGCGGCCAGCACGTCGGCGCGATATGCGTCGTCGTGCGCGTCGCCCGCGAATCCGATGAAGTAGAGATCCGGCTGGCCCGAGCGCGCGTCCTCGATGGCGGCCAATGCGTCGTCGAGCAGCGTCTGCTGGGCGGCCAGCACCGGCTCCGACGCGGGATTCGGATATTGGCTGTCGATGTCGGCTGCGCCGCTTCCGCGCCACCAGGACGCGTTCGGCATGAGCTGTCCGGAGAAGAACAGCGGCAACGCGAGCAGAAGGCCGCCCGCGATCGCGCGCGGCCACACGGACCGCGCGTCCGGCGCGAGCGCGACCGCGACGACACGGGTCAGCACCGCAAGCCCCCAGAGAATCACCGCGAAATCGAATACGGTGCGGACGTCCTCGAACGCGTCCGGCAGCGCCGGAATCGCGACCGACACCGCGTGCGCGATTTGAATGATTGGATAGGCGGACAGCGCGATCACGGGGATTGCGAGCGCAAGCCACGCGCGTCGAAGCCCCAGCGACAGCATGGCGGCGCAGACGAGCAGGCTGCCGGCGCCGAATAGTTCCGCCCCCGCGCCGAACCACCAGATCTGGCCGCCGGGACCGTAGTGCAGCCAGTCCCCGGCGAAGTCGAGCAGCGCCGAAACGACGAGCAGCAGCAGGATTTCCGCGAGCCCGATGCGAAAATCGAGGCGCGTCACGCGCCGGAAGGTCGCAACGCGCAATCCTGCGCGCAGGTTGAGGCCAAGCGAGGAAAGCTGATGGTTCATCGACATCGCGTACCGTGCGCGCGCAGCGCGAACGTCGCCACGGCGCGGCCGGTCACACCGGCGATCCCGCGTGCGCCGCGATGTACGCCTTGACGCGCTCCGCGTCGGCCGGCAGGCGTTCGAACCGCTGCGGCCGTGATTCGAGGTTGGCGTAGATCGCGGGCCGGGCCGGGTCGCATCCGAGCGCCTCGCGAATCGTGGCGGCGAACTTCGCCGGGAGCGCCGTCTCGATGCAGACGAGCGGCACCACCGGGTCGGCACGGTCGCGGCCGACCTTCAGCGCATCCGCCGTGTGCGGGTCGATGACGACGCCGGTGCGCTCGAACGTCGCGCGAATCGTCGCGATGCGATCGGCATGGGTGCTCGTGCCCGACACGAAGCCCGACGCCTCGACGTTCGTCCAGTGCGGCGTCTCGGAAAGGTCGAACCCGCCTTCGCGCTCGAGCTGGTGCCAGAGGTCGCGCACGATCTCCGGGTCGCGGCCAACGATGTCGAAAATGTAGCGCTCGAAGTTCGACGCCTTCGAGATGTCCATCGACGGGCTCGACGTCGCGTGCGTCTCGGCGGACGCGCGCGGGCGGTATCGCCCCGTGCGGAAGAACTCGTCCAGAACATCGTTCTCGTTGGTCGCGAGGATCAGCCGGCCGATCGGCAGCCCCATCTCCTTCGCGACATGACCGGCGAGGATATTGCCGAAGTTGCCCGTGGGCACCGCGAAGTCGACCGGCGCGCCGATCGAAGGCGCCACCGCAAAATAGCCCTTGAAGTAGTAGACGACCTGCGCGGCGACGCGCGCCCAGTTGATCGAGTTGACGGTGCCGATCGCGTAGCGGCGCTTGAACGACGCGTCGCCGCTGATCGCCTTGACGATGTCCTGGCATTCGTCGAACACGCCGTCGATCGCCAGATTGTGGATGTTGGGATCGGCGAGCGAAAACATCTGCGCCGTCTGGAACGGGCTCATCCGCCCGTCCGGGGAAAGCATGAACACGCGAACGCCGCGCTTCCCGCGCATCGCGTATTCCGCCGAGCTGCCGGTGTCGCCCGAGGTCGCGCCGACGACGTTGAGCTCCCGGTGCTCGCGCGCGAGCACGCGCTCGAAGAGGTTCCCGAGGAGTTGCAGCGCGATGTCCTTGAACGCGAGCGTCGGACCGTTCGAGATGTGCAGCAGGTGCACGCCCGCTTCGAGTCGGGTCACCGGCGTGATGGCCTCGGAGCCGAACGTCGCGGCCGTGTACGTGCGGTCGATCAGCGCCCGGAGCTCCGCGTGCGGAATATCGCCGATGAAGCGCGAGAGGACGGCAAAGGCGAGGTCGCGATAGCCCATCGGCGCCATCGCCTCGAGGGCGCCCGGCTGCAGCCGCGGATACGCCTCGGGCGCGGCGAGGCCGCCGTCGGGAGCGAGGCCTTCGAGCAGGATCGCGCAGAACGGCTGCGGATCGCGCGCCCACTCGCCGCGAGTCGAGACGTAGCTCGTCAATTGAGCTCTTCGAGACGGATGCGCACGACCTTGCCCTTCACCGTCGGCAGCGCCTCGATCTTCGCGATTGCGTCGACAACGTGCTTTTCCACCGTGCGATGGGTGAGCAGGATGATGTCGGTCTGGTCCTCGCCTTCCGAGGGCTCCTTCTGGATCATCGCGTCGATCGAGATCTCGCGATCGGCGAGGATGCGCGTGATGTCGGCCAGCACGCCCGGACGGTCCTGCACCCGCATCCGCAGGTAATAGCTCGTCTCGACCTCGCCCATCGGCAGGAACGGGATGTCGGAGAGCTGGTCGGGCTGGAACGCGAGGTGCGGCACGCGATGCTCCGGGTCGGCGGTGTGCATCCGCGTGACGTCGACGAGATCCGCGATGACGGCGGACGCGGTGGGCTCGGCGCCGGCGCCGGCGCCGTAGTACATCGTCGCGCCAACCGCGTCGCCCTTGACCAGCACGGCGTTCATCACGCCCTCGACGTTCGCGATGAGGCGCTTCGTCGGGATCAGCGTCGGATGGACGCGGAGCTCGATGCCGGCCGCCGCGCGCCGCGTGATGCCGAGCAGCTTGATCCGGTAGCCCAGCTCCTCCGCATAGCGGATGTCCTCCTGGGTGAGCTTCGAGATGCCTTCTGTGTAGACCTTGTCGAACTGCATCGGCACGCCGAAGGCGATTGCCGACATGATCGTGAGCTTGTGTGCTGCGTCCACGCCCTCGACGTCGAACGTCGGGTCGGCCTCGGCGTAGCCGCGCTGCTGCGCCTCCTTCAGCACCGACGCGAACGACGCGCCGCGCGCGCGCATCTCCGAAAGGATGAAATTGGACGTGCCGTTGATGATGCCGGCGATCCATTCGATCCGGTTGGCGGTGAGGCCCTCGCGCAGCGCCTTGATGATCGGGATGCCGCCTGCCACGGCGCCTTCGAACGCGACCATCACGCCATTCGCGTGCGCCGCGGCGAATATCTCGTTGCCATGACGCGCGAGGAGCGCCTTGTTCGCGGTGACGACGTGCTTGCCGTTGGCGATTGCCTGCAGGATGAACGTGCGCGCCGGCTCGATGCCGCCGATCAGCTCGACGACGATGTCGATGTCCGGGTTCGCCAGCACCAACTTCGCGTCGTCGGTCAGCTGCACGTCGGTGGCACCCTGCGTCAGCTCGCGCGCGCGCTCGATCGACTTCTCGGCGATCCACGTGATGCGGATCGGCCGGCCGGCGCGGCGCGCGATCTCCTCGGCATTGCGGCGGAGCACGGTCCACGTGCCAAGGCCGACCGTGCCGATGCCCAGCAATCCGACCTGCAACGGTTTCATCGGCGTCGTTGCCATGACTCGCTACTTCAGTAGCCCGTCCTTTCGGAACATGTCCTTGATGCCCCTGACTGCCTGTCGCGTCCGGGCCTCATTCTCGATCATGGCAAAACGCACGAAACCATCGCCGAATTCGCCGAAGCCGATGCCCGGCGACACCGAGACCCTGGCCTGCGCGAGGAGCTTCTTCGTGAACTCGAGCGAGCCCGCCTCGCGGTACGGCTCGGGAATGCGGGCCCAGACGTACATCGACGCCTTGGGATTGTCGACCATCCAGCCGGCCTCGTGCAGCCCCTTGACCAGCACGTCGCGCCGCTTCTGGTAGTTCATCGCGATGGCCGACACGCAGTCCTGCGGGCCTTCGAGCGCCGCGATCGCCGCGACCTGGATCGGCGTGAACGTGCCGTAGTCGTGATAGCCCTTGATCCGCGACAGCGCGTAGACGAGGTCCCTGTTGCCGACCATGAAGCCGATGCGCCAGCCCGCCATGTTGTAGCTCTTCGACATCGTGAAGAACTCGACGGCGACGTCGCGCGCGCCCGGCACCTGCATGATCGAGGGCGCCTTCCAGCCGTCGAACGTGATGTCGGCATAGGCGAGATCATGCACGACCCAGATGCCGTGCTCGCGGGCGAGCGCCACGATCTTCTCGAAGAACGGCAGCTCGACGCACTGTGCCGTGGGATTCGACGGGAAGTTGATGATCAGCATCCGCGGCTTGGGAAAGCTCGTGTGGATCGCGCTTTCGAGCTCGGCGAAGAAATCGTGGTCCGGCGAGATGGGAACGTGCCGGATGTCGCCGCCCGCGATCACGGGACCGTAGATGTGGATCGGATAGCTCGGATTCGGCACCAGCACCGTGTCGCCGCGGCCGAGCGTCGCGAGCGCGAGGTGGGCGATGCCCTCCTTCGAGCCGATCGTCACGATGGCTTCCGTTTCCGGATCGAATTCGACGCCGTAGCGGCGCTGGTACCAATGGCAGATCGCGCGCCGCAGCCGCGGGATGCCCTTCGACACCGAATAGCCGTGGGTGTCGGGCCGCATGACGGTCTCGACCAGCTTGTCGACGATGTGCTGCGGCGTCGGGCCGTCGGGATTGCCCATCCCGAAGTCGATGATGTCCTCGCCCCGACGGCGCGCCGCCATCTTGAGCTCGGTGGTAATGTTGAAGACGTACGGCGGCAGGCGCTTCAGGCGCTCGAACTCGGTACCGGGAGAGGGTGACATGCGGAACTTTCTGCGTAAGCGCCCGGATCCGTCCGAGCGACGTGAAAGGTTGATTGGAGCTACAATCCTAACCAATTTATGAGTTTACCGCAACGCACCATTCACGGTTGCGTGATTTCACGCCGCCGCTCTCTTGCGTTGAAGCATCGCCAACAACACGACGCTTGACGCAGCGAGAGGGGTCAGCCCGATGCGTGGATGTGTAGCGGCGGTCGCGCGATTCTCGCCGTTCAATACATGAAGCTCCAGCTCGCGTCAGCGCAAGGCAATTACATCACCGGCTCGGGACCGGGCTGGGTGCGCATCGGCACGCAGGAATACCGCGAGAACCTCGTGCTGACATCCGACGTGATCCGGACCGGCTGGGCACCGCACGGTGCGGACGCGCTGACGGAAGCCGACTACACGGGACTGCTCGACCATGCGCCGGATCTCGTCGTGCTCGGGACCGGAGGCGCGATCCGCTTTCCGCATCCGCGACTCACGCAGGCGCTGCTCGCCGCGCGCGTCGGCGTCGAGGTGATGGACACCGCGGCCGCATGCCGGACGTTCAACGTGCTGACGGCCGAGGGGCGCAAGGTGCTGGCGGCGCTGATCGTCGTGTGAACTTGCCCGCTTTTCCTGCTGCTTTCCTTATTCTCCCATCTGCAGCAGCGTGCCATGGTTGCGCGCATAGCGCACCGCCCAGGCGAACACCGCGGCACCGAGTCCGAGGTAAACGACGTCGAGGCCGAGCGCAGCCCAGAGATGCTGCCACGGAAACTCGCCGTGCAGCAGCACCGCGCGCATCCCCTCGAACACGTGCGCGGACGGCAGCACCCACGCGACCGACTGCATCCAGCCCGGCAGCACTGCGATCGGGTAGTAGACGCCCGACACCGGCGCCACGACGAAGATCGACGCCCAGGCAAGCTCTTCGGCACCGAGCCCGAGGCGCATGATCATTCCCGACATCGCGAGCCCGATCGCCCAGCCGAACACCAGCAGGCAGACGAAGAACGCAATCAGCGCGAACCCCATCGAGAAGATCGAGTAGCGGAACAGCAGGTACGCGAACAGGCAGGCGCCGCCGACGCCGATCAGCGCCCGCACGACGCTCATCGTCAGCTGGCCGGCGATGAATTCGCCCAGCGTCAGCGGCGAGACGAAGAGATTGCCGAGGTTGCGCGCATAGAGCTCCTCGATGAACGTCAGCGAGACGCCGAGCTGTCCGCGGAAGAGCACGTCCCAGAGCAGCACCGCGCCGATGAAGAATCCGGGCGCGCTCTTCAGGAAACTGTTGGTCGGCGCGAGATAGATCGTGAGGAAGGCCCAGACGACCATCGTGACGGTCGGGTAGTACATCATCGACACGATGCGCGTCCACGAGCGCAGGATGAGGTAGAGGTGCCGGCGCAGCACGGCACGCACGCGTCGCACCGACGCTGCCGCGCCGGTGTAGCGCGCCGGCGCCGGCACCGCGGTTGCGATGTCCGTGTCGCGATTCACAGCGAAGCGACCTCGTCGGCACCGCCGCCCGCCGCGCGCTCATCGTCGCCCCGGCCGCGTGCGATGTCGAGAAACACCTCCTCCATGTTGTCTCGGCCGTAGCGCTCGAGCAGCGCGGACGGCGAGCCCTGGTCGACGACGACGCCCGCGCGCAGCATGATCACGTCGTCGCACATGCGCTCGACTTCGCCCATGTGATGCGACGCGAGCAGCATCGTGCAGCCGGTGCGCCGCTGGTACTGCTCGAGGTAGGTGCGCATCCGGTCGCCCACGTCGGGATCGAGCGATGCGGTGGGTTCGTCCAGCAGCAGCACCTCCGGCTCGTTGATCACCGCCTTCGCGAGCGACACGCGCGTGCGCTGCCCCGCCGAAAGCGTGCCGTACGGCCGGCGGAGAAATTCTCCGAGATCGAAATCCGCGGCCACGGCGGCAATGCGCAGGCGCGCGTTGCGCACGCCGTAGAGGTCGGCGAACACGCTGAGGTTCTCCTGCACCGTCAGCCGCTTCGGCAGGTCGACGTAGGGCGACGTGAAGTTGATCCGCGGCAGGACGCGCGCGCGATGCCGCGGCATCGCCTCGCCCAGCACGCTGACGCTGCCGGCGGTCGGCGTCAGCACCCCGAGCAGCATCGACAGCGTCGTGGTCTTGCCGGCGCCGTTGCCGCCAAGCAGCGCGGTCGTCGTGCCGCGCCGGACCGCGAACGAAATGCCCTTGACGGCCTCGACCGCGCCGTAGGTCTTGCAAAGGTCCGCGACCACGATGGCGGCGTCGGAGTCGTTCATGCGCGGGGACGGTTCTGGATGCGGCTCCGCACGCAGAAAGGTGCGCGCGCCTCGAATCGATTGTAGCGGAAATCCCGGTGTAGCCTCGCCCGACAAGCGTGCGCACAAATGCGCCGCGCATTAAACTGCCTGCAAGGAGGGCCGAAGCGATGCCAGCGATTGCCGCGGTGCGTGGGGTCGAGACCATGCAGCACCTGACGGAGATCGGCCGTGCGCGCGCGCGCGAGCGCGACCGGCGGCGGCTCCTGGAGATCATCCTGGCCGAGGCCGTGCGGCTGACCGGCGCCGACGGCGGCGCGCTCTACCGGGTCGACGAGCGCGGCGACGCGCTGACGTTCGAGATCGTCAGCAGCGCGACGCTCGGGTGGTCGGTGCACGGAACCCCTTCCGGCGGCCTCCACCTGCCGCCCATTCCGCTGCGCGACGCGAACGGTGCGCCGAACCACCATGCGGCGGTCGCGCACGCGGCGCTCACGCGGCGCAGCATCCGCATCGCCGACGTCTACGCCGTCACCGAATTCGACTTCGTCTCGGCGAAGCGCTTCGACGCCGAGCACGGCTACCGGACCCGGTCGCTGCTGGCCGTGCCGATGCACGATCACGACGATGCGCTGATCGGCGTCGTCCAGCTCATCAACGCGCTCGATGCGAAGGGCAGCGTGACGGAGTTCACCGAGCGCCACGAAGGGCTCTGCGAGGCGCTGACGGGTCTCGCCGGCGTGGTGCTGTCCAACCAGCTGCTGATCGAGAATCTCGAGTCGCTGTTCGGCAGTCTCGTCAATCTGATCAACGTCGCGATCGACGAGAAGTCGCCGTACACCGGCGGCCACTGCCAGCGCGTGCCGCGGCTCACGATGATGCTCGCGGAGGCGGCGCACGAGACGAGCGACGGGCCGCTCGCGCCCTTCTGCATGACGGAGCGTGACCGCGCCGAGCTGTGGATGGCCGGCATGCTGCACGACTGCGGCAAGATCACCACGCCGGTCCACGTGGTCGACAAGGCGACGAAGCTCGAAACCATTCACGACCGTATCGAGCTCGTCGGCGCGCGCTTCGACACGCTGCGCGCCGAGGCGCGGATTCGCGCGCTGGAGCGCCGTCTTGCGGGCGACGACCCTGCCGCTGTCGCTGCCGACCTTCAGCGCGAGGACGCTCTGCTCTCCGCCGATCTCGAATTCCTGCGGGGCGCCAACGTCGGATCAGAGCGGATGGCGGAAGGCGACATCGCGCGCGTCCGGCGCATCGCCGCGCGACGGCTCCACAACCGCGACGGCGGCGAGCAACCGTTGCTGACGGACGACGAGGTTGCGAACCTGACCGTCCCTTACGGAACGCTGACCGCTGCCGAGCGGACGGTCATCAACCAGCACATCGTCGCGACGATCCGGATGCTGGAGGCTCTCCCGTGGCCCCGCCACCTCGCACGCGTGCCCGAATATGCCGGAGGGCACCACGAGAGGATGGACGGCAAAGGGTATCCGCGCGGCCTCTCGCGCGACCAGATGTCATGGCAGGCGCGCATGATGGGCATCGCCGACATCTTCGAGGCGCTCACCGCACCCGACCGTCCGTACAAGAAGGCGAAGACGCTGTCGGAGTCGCTCGCGATCCTCGGCCGGATGAAGGAAGGCGGCCATGTCGATCCCGACCTCTTCGACGTCTTCGTGCGGCGCAAGGTCTGGCAGCGCTACGCGGACGAGCACCTCGACCCGACGCAAATCGATGCGGTCGACCTGCGCTCGATTCCGGGCTACGTTCCCTGAGAATCGCAGGCGGAAAGGCGCGAGCTGACGCGTGGCGCCGGTCGTCGCAGACGTCTCCCGGAAAGCGGGTTGACGATGGCCGCACCGCAATGTGCGACATCGCACGGACAGCGGCTCGCATGGCGGCCACCATCGGTTCGACGTCCGATCTCGTTGGATTGCTTGCCTGGCACTGACCGAGTGCGGCGCTCGTCATCCGATCTAGCGCGTCGCGGGCGATGGCCGGCAGAAGGACGCCAGACACTGCGCTGTCAAGACACATTGGCAGAGGACAGACACGCCTATCCCGGCGTTTCGACCCACCGATCCTGGAGTATTCGCATGTATGCATCTTCCGGCAAGTCCGTTGCTGCGCTCGCACTGTTGGCGTTGGCCAGTTGCGCGGTCGTACCCGTTCATGACGCGGTGCTCGAGGACTCGCGCACCTACGTATACGCCGTACGAAGCGATCCGAACGTCGTCGCATACGCTCCGGTGGAAATCGATCAGGCGGTCGCGACGCTGCGCCGTGCGGACGAGGTGGCTGCGCGCGGCGGGAGCACGAACGAAATTCACGATCTTGCCGCTCTTGCGCGCGATCGAGCGACGCTTGCCAAGCAGTCCGCCCAGGTGAAGGCCGCCGATGTGGCCGCGCAGGCGGAGCGCCAGCGGCAGGAGGTTGCCGCACGCGCCCGCGACGCGGAGGCCGCACAGCGCGCCGCGCGCGACGCCCAAATGCAGGCCGACGCAAGCCGCCAGCAGGCGGTGGTCGCGCAACAGCAGGCGAATACGGCACAACGACAGGCGGACAGCGCACAGCAGCAGGCGACATCGGTTCAGCTGCAGCCACTTGCGGGTGAAGGCGGCTTTCGCGGGTTCCGGGAACAGATGTTCGATCTTCGTCCCGCGCTTGTCGATCGCGGCATGGTGGTCACGCTCGATGACATCGCATTCGACCGCGGCGCGGCCAACCTGCAGCCTGCCGGCCGGCAGGCGGTCCTGAGACTCGCGGCATATCTCACCGCTCATCCGGAGCTCATGATTTCGGTGGAAGGCTTTACCGACAACACCGGCAACGCGTACCGGAACGAGCAGCTGTCGGAGCGGCGCGCACTCACGGTGCAGTCTGCGCTCGCTGCTTCAGGCGTCGATGCACGCCGCATCATCGTGCGCGGATACGGCCCCGCCTATCCGATTGCCAGCAACGAAACTGCAGTCGGCCGGCAGGCGAACTCCCGCGTCGAGATCGTGATCTCGGATCATGGCTCTGTGACACCCCGCGGTTGAGCGGCGATCGCGGCGCTCTATCGGCGCCGCGTCGCCTCGCGTTCGACTGACGGCGCCGGGTCAGGGCGCGCTGCTTGGCGGGCAATAGCCGGACCTGGGCGGGAGAGTCCGCTCAGCAGCGGATCGTCTGCCGGCAAAACTCGGTCAGCTCGCGCACCACCGTCGTACCCGCGATCCGCGTGCGCGCCTTGCCGTCGCCGTATTCCATCGCAAGCTTGAACTCGTATTTCGCGAAGAACGCGTCGAACTGCTCGGCACCGACGGTGCCGGTCGCGTAGAGCTCGTCCTTCGCGGCGTCGTAGTCCAGCACGATCGCCGCGAGCGGCTGCGGTGCCGGCCCCGCGACGACGCGCGCGCCCTGCGCGGGATCGTAGACGCTGTGGTCGGCGCAGCAATGGATGACGTGCGCGTCCGACGTCGCCGAGCGCTGCGGCTGGTAGCGGATGAACGAGATGTCGCGCGTCGGGTACGCGAGCTTGTGCGCGCAGATTGCGGAAAACGCGACGACCGACCGCGCGGGCCCCGCGCCGCCGCCCCAGCCGTAGGACGTTCCGTCGGCGCGCGCGAGCGTTGCTTCCGCGGTCACCGGCCGGCCGAGATTGAGCAGGAAGCACGGCGTACCGGTGAAAGGGTACTGGAACACGTAGTTGGTCTCGGCGGCGAGCGCTCCGGGATGCACGGGCTCGCCGAAGCGGTCGACGAGCCGCACGCGATCGTATGGGCGCGGCGCCGCGGCCGCCCACGCGCCCGAAAGAGCGTCGAGTGCAGCAGCCCCCGGGATCGCTGCGCAGGTTTCGAGGAATCGTCGCCGCCGCATCGCTCCTCCGGCCAATGCCTTCCGTGACGGGAGGCGACGCGCGCCGACCCGCCGCACCACGCGACGGGCGTCAGCCCATCAGCAGTTCGCGCACGTGCTCGGCGGCGCTGCGGCCGAGCGCCGACAGTGCGTAGCCGCCTTCCAGCGCGGACACGATGCGGCCCTTCGCATGTTCGCTCGCAACACCGATCAGCTCGCGGGTCACCCACGCGTAGTCGGCCTCGGTGAGCTTCAGGCCCGCGAGCGGATCCTCGCGGTGCGCATCGAACCCGGCCGAGATGTAGATGATCTCGGGCCTATGCCGGGCGAGCGCGGGCAGCCAGTGCTCGCGGACCGCATCGCGGAACGCCTCGCTGCCGCTTCCCTGCGCCAGCGGGACGTTGACCATTAGCGGGGAATCGCTCTCCGTGCCGGAGTACGGATACAGCGGGTGCTGGAACGTCGACACCATCAGCACGCGATCGTCGCCGGTGAAGATGTCCTCCGTGCCGTTGCCGTGGTGCACGTCGAAGTCGACGATCGCGACCCGCGCCGCGCCGTGCGCCTCGAGCGCGTGCGCCGCGCCGACGGCGACGTTGTTGAAGAGGCAGAAGCCCATCGCCCGGTTGCGCTCCGCGTGGTGTCCCGGCGGCCGCACCGCGCAGAACGCGCTGCGGCACTCGCCGCGCATCACGAGATCGGTCGCGAGGACCAGGGCGCCCGCCGCGTGGAGCGCCGCGGTAAGCGAATCCGGACACATCGCCGTGTCCGGATCGATGTAGTGCAGTCCGGAGGCCGGCGCCTCCGCCTCGATCGTCGCGATGTAGCCGGCGCCATGCACGCGCGCGAGCTCGTTGCGTTTCGCCGCCGGCGCCGTGTGGTGCATCAGATAGCTGTCCAGTCCGGCGCTGATCAGCCGGTCGCCGATCGCACGCAGGCGGTCGGGGCACTCGGGGTGATACGGACCCATGTCGTGCAGCAGCGACGACGGATGGGTGATGTAGGCGGTGGGCACAGGCGATCGCAGCGCTGGGATGGGCGGCCGGGGCAAGTCGGGGAACCGTGTCCCGCCGGAAGGCACGCGCGGGCCGCCGGATGGAGTGTAGCCCGTCGCTGCGGGTGATGACTAGCCCGCTTCCGCAGGTTAGAGTGGGCTCACCCCGATTTCCGTGGAAAGCGTCGCAATGACCGTTCGCACCCTGAGCCAGGCCAATGTCCCCACCACCCAGCGCCTGGCGGCGGTGATCACCGAGCTCGGCCGCATCTTCGTCGGCAAGCCCGAGCCGCTGCGGCTCTCGCTCGCGTGCCTGCTCGCGCGCGGCCATCTTCTGATCGAGGACATTCCGGGCGTCGGCAAGTCGACGCTGGCACAGGGACTGGCCGCGGTACTGGGCCTCAGGTACGCGCGCGTGCAGTTCACGAGCGACCTCCTGCCCGCCGACGTGCTCGGCGTGTCGGTCTTCGATTCGGTCGCGCAGGCGTTCCACTTCCATCCCGGCCCGATCTTCACTTCAGTGCTGCTCGCCGACGAGATCAACCGCGCGCCGCCCAAGACGCAGAGCGCGCTGCTCGAGGCGATGGAGGAGCGGCAGGTGTCTCAGGACGGCGAGACGCGCCGGCTTCCCGAGCCGTTCTTCGTGATCGCGACGCAGAACCCCGTCGAGCAGATCGGCGCGTATCCGCTGCCCGAATCGCAGCTCGATCGCTTCATGATGGCGATCGAGCTGGGGTATCCCGATGCCGCCGCCGAGCGCGAGCTGATGATCGGCGGCGATCGCCGCGCGCAATTGTCCACACTGAATGCGCTCGCCGACCCGCCGACGCTGCTCGAATGGCAGCGCGAGGCTTCGGCCATCCACGTCGCCCCGGCGCTGCTCGACTACGTGCAGGCGCTGCTCGCGGCGACGCGAGGCAATGTCGGCGGCGGCGCCGACGCGGGTGCGCGGCGCGGCCTCTCGCCGCGTGCGGGCCTCCTGCTGCTCGCGGCGGCCCGCGCGTCGGCGCTGCTGGCGGGCCGCGCGATGGCGCTCCCCGAGGACGTGCAGGCCGTGTTCCCGTCGGTCGCCGGTCACCGGCTGGCCGGCGGTGCGCGCGCCGGCGCCCTCCATGCCGCCGCGATGCTGCGCGCCGTCGCGCTGCCCTGAACGTCCGCGTTTCCGCGCGGGAACACCTCCCGCCGTCGCCGATGCCTGCCGCCGCGACTCCCTCCCGTCGCCCCGCCGCCCTGCCGCAGTCGTGGCGCGCGCGTTATCTGCAGCGGATCTTCCGTACCGCGCCGTCCGACCGCGACCCGGTCGTGCTGCGCCACAGCCGCATCTACATCCTGCCGACGCGGCGCGGGCTCGCGTTTCTCGCGACGCTGGCGACGATGCTGCTCGCCTCGCTCAACTACGCGCTGTCGCTCGGATTCGTGACGACGTTCCTGCTCGCCGGACTTGCCGCCGCGGCCCTGCTGCACACGTTCCGCAACCTCGCGGGCATCGAGCTGGCACCGCTTGCCGCGGGCGAGACGTTCGCCGGCGGCGCACTCCCGTTCACGCTGTCGCTCGCCGGCGGCCCGGCGAAGCGCCACGCGATCACGCTGGCGGCGGGCGGCTCCCCCGAAGTGACCGTCGATGCGGTCCCGGATGCGACGCTCCCCGTTACACTCGAGCTGCCCACGTCGCGACGCGGACGCGTCGCGCTCGGTCGCGTGACGCTGTCGTCCGACTATCCGCTGGGACTGTGGCGCGGCTGGGCCTACGTTCACTTTCCCCTCTCGGGCGTCGTGTTCCCCGCGCCCGAGGCCAGTGCACCGCCGCTGCCGGCGGGCTCGAGCGGACACGACTCGCAGGTCCAGTCGCGCGGCGAGGACGCCGACCTCGCGGGCCTACGCGAATACACGCCCGGCGATCCGCTGCAGCGGGTCGCGTGGAAGGCCGTCGCGCGCGGCGCCGGCTGGTACACCAAGCAGTTCGAAGGCGGCGGCGGCGGCGGCCCGGCGCTGCTCGCGTGGCGCGCGCTGCCTGCCACGCACGATTCCGAAGCGAAGATCGCGCGACTCACCGCCTGGGTGCTGATGGCCGAGCGCGCCGCGCGCGCGTTCGCGCTGACGGCGCCCGGCGTCGCGCTTCCGGCGGGACAGGGACGTGAGCATCGCCGCGCCGCGCTGACGGCGCTTGCGCTGATTCCGGAGCGCAGCGCATGACGACCGGCTCCGCAACTCTGGCGGGACGCCCGCGGGCACGCGCAAAACGCGTGGCGGCACGGCAGCTTCTCTCGCCTTCGCAGGTGAGGTGGCTGGGCGCGCTGCTGCTGATCGCGCAGCTTCCGCAGCTCTTCTTCGTGCCGGTGTGGGTGGCAGGCTTCGGATTCATGCTGGTGGTGGTGCGGCTTGCGCTGTTGCGCCGCGACCGCGCGCGACCCGACGCGACGCCCGCGCGCATTCCGTCGTGGACACTGGCGCTCTTCGCGATCGCCACCGGCGTGGCGCTGAAGACGTCGTACGGCTACCTGCTCGGCCGCGATCCCTGCGTCGCGTTCCTGTTCGTGCTGGTCGGGATCAAGTACCTCGAGACGCGCACGCCGCGGGACGGCTCGCTGCTCGTGTGCCTCGCATCGTTCCTCGCCGTCACGCCGTTCTTCTACAGCCAGTCCGTGCTTGCGGCATTGATGACGCTGCCCGCGCTGCTCGCACTCGGCGCGACGCTGCAGGTGCTGGCGCAGCCGTCGCTGCGGGATCTCCCGCTCGCGCGCGCCCGGGGCCCGCTCCTGCAGGCGGGGAAGCTCTTTGCGCAGGGCATTCCGCTCGCCGCGCTGCTGTTCGTGCTGTTTCCGCGGCTGACCGGTCCGCTGTGGGGATTGCCGCTCGACACCGCCGCGCGCTCCGGGCTTTCGCAGCGCATGGCGCCCGGGATGATCAGCGAGCTCTCGATGTCCGACGCCGTCGCGTTCCGCGTCGATTTCGACGGCGCGGTGCCGCCGAAGCGCGACCGCTACTGGCGCGGCCCCGTGCTCGCCTACTTCGACGGACGCGAGTGGACGCCGGGCAGCCAGCGCCCGGACGGCACGCTCGCGCGAGGCGGCGGCCGCCCCATCAGCTACGTCGTCACGCTCGAGCCGCACGACCAGCGCTGGCTGTTCGCGCTCGAGCTGCCCGCGCAGCTGCCGCATTTCGCCTCCGACGACGGCGAAGCGTCCGCATTGACCGGCATGCTGACCGGCGACAAGCAGCTGCTGGCCCCCGGGCCCGTGCGCGATGCGCTGCGCTATCGCGTCGCTTCGACGGTGGCGGACAGCTACCCGGCGGACGAGGCGGCCGTTGCCGCGGAGATCGCCGAGAATGTCGCGCTGCCGCGTTCCCGGGCACGCGACAATCCGCGCACGCGCGAGCTCGCCCGGACGCTGCGCGCGCAGAATCCGGACGACGATGCCTATGTCCGCGCGGTGATGGATTGGCTCCGTGCGCAGCCGTTCCACTACACGCTGTCGCCGACGCTGCTGCCGGAACGTGCGTCCGTCGATGCCTTTCTGTTCGACACCCAGCGCGGCTTCTGCGAGCACTATGCGAGCGCGTTCGCCGTGCTGCTGCGCGCGGCCGGCGTGCCGGCGCGCGTGGTCACCGGCTACCAGGGCGGCGAGATGAACCCCAACGGCGACTACCTGATCGTGCGCCAGTCCGACGCGCACGCATGGACCGAGGCGCTCATCGGCGGTCGCTGGAGGCGATTCGACCCGACCGGAGTCGTCGCCCCGTCGCGCATCGACGTGGGGCTGGGCGCCGCACTGCCGTCCGGCGAACGGGTGCCGCTGCTCGCCCGTCTCGACAGCGGCTGGATCGGCGGGATCGAGCTCGCCTGGGACGCGTTCAACCACGACTGGCGGCGCCACGTCGTCGGCTTCAATTACGAACGGCAGCGTGCGCTCTTCCGGGAGTTGCGCATCGACGTGTTCTCCGGCTGGGAGATCGTCCTCGTCGTCGCCGCCGCCGCCGTGCTGTGGGGCATGCTGCTGCTCGGGTGGCTCACCTACCGCAAGCACCGGCAGGACCGCGCGCGCTGGCTATGGGACACGATGTGCGAGCGCCTCGCGCGCGCCGGGCTGCCGCGCGAGATCCACGAAGGGCCGATCGCCTACGTCGCGCGCGCGTCGGCGCGCTGGCCGGATTACGCGGTCGCCTTCGAGATCATCGGTGCCGCCTATGCGGGGCTGCGCTACGGTGCGATGACGGAGCGGCGAAGGCCCGCCGCGCTCGCCCGTCTCGCGCGCGCGATCGACGTGCTGCCGGCGCCGGCGGCGCTGCGCGCCACGCCGTCGCCTTCCGCAGCCTGAAACTTCAGAGCAATGCGTCGCGGTCGAGACCGCGGCGCTTCAGGCGCGAGCGCAGCTTTTCGAGCGCCTCGGCCTGGATCTGCCGGACGCGCTCGCGCGTGACGCCGAGAAGCTGCGCCAGCACTTCCAGCGTCGAGACATCGCGGCCGTTGAGACCGTAGCGGTGCTCGATCACGGTGCGCTGGCGCTCGTTCAGCTCGTCCAGCCATTGCCGCACCCACTCCTCGATCTCGGTGTTGTGCAGCAAGAGCTCCGGCGCGAGCGCGCTCTCGTCGGCGACGCCGTCGACGACCGACACGCCGCCGTCGCGGTCCATCGGCGCGTCGAGCGAAGTCACGTGCTCGTTGTAGTGGAGGATCTTGCGCAGGTGATCGACCGGCTTGCCGGTGAGGTGCGCGGCGTCCTCGAGCGTCGGCTCGCGTCCTTCCGGCGTGCCGTGCATCTCGAGGTGGCGCATCGCGCGCAGCACGACGTTCAGTTCCTTCACCACGTGCGCGGGCAGCCTGATCGTGCGCGACTGGCTCATGATCGCGCGCTCGACCGCCTGCCGGATCCACCAGGTCGCATACGTCGTGAAGCGAAAGCCGCGCTCGGCATCGAATTTCTCCAGCGCGTGGATCAGGCCGAGGTTGCCTTCCTCGATGAGGTCCGGCAGCGCGAGCCCGCGGTTGGTGTAGTGCTTGGCGATGCTGACGACGAGCCGCAGATTGCGCTCGATCAGCGTCTGCCGCGCCGCGAAATCGCCGGCGGCCATCGCCCGGGCGAGGGCGAGCTCGTCGGCGGCCGCGAGCAGCGAATGCTGCCCGATTTCGTTCAAGTACATCTGCGTGACATCGTTGACGATGTCGGCGCCGAGCCCGGGGGCCGGTTCGGAAAGGGGCAGCTCGCGCGTGTAGCGGTCCGGCTCGGGAGCGGGCGCGACGGCGTCGCCCGCGGCGCCGTCTTCCGGATCGAGGAACGCCGCGTCGTCCGGCGACGGCGCAATCCCGGGCAGCGTGAGGTCGGCCGGGTCGCCTTCGTGGCTCGCGCGCCGCGGCGGGTTCATTGGACACCCTTGGCGCTGCGCGCCTTCCCTCGGAGAGGGAGCAGTTCGCGCTCGGGGCGGCCCGTCGCGCTCACGCAGGCGGGAGAAACTTGAGGGGATCCACCGGCTTGCCCTGACGCCGGATCTCGAAGTGCAGCTTCACCTGATCGCTGTCGGTGTTGCCCATTTCCGCGATCTTCTGCCCCTTCGCGACCGGCTGGCCTTCCTTCACGACGATCTCGCGGTTGTGCGCGTACGCGGACAGGTAGGTCGCATTGTGCTTGATGATGACGAGCTTGCCGTAGCCGCGCAAACCGGTGCCGGCGTAGACGACCTTGCCGGCAGCGCTCGCGACAATCGGCTGGCCTTCCTTGCCGGCGATGTCGATGCCCTTGAGATTCGCCGTGTCGGAGAACCCCGTGATGAGCTTGCCCGTCGCGGGCCACATCCAGCCGAGCTTCGCGTCGTCCTCGGAGGGCGCCGCAGCAGCAGCGGGCGCCTCGCGCGCGGGCTCGACGCGCGGAGCAGGCGGCGGTGCCGCCGCAACGACTTCCGGCACCGGCGCGGCCGCGACCGGCGCAGCGGGAGCCGCGCGCTGCGCATCGCGCCAGGCCTGCTCGGTGTAGGGCTCCTTCAGCGCTTTGGGTTGAACCTTGAGGACATCGGTGTTGCGAGCCCCCAATGGCGTGTGCGGCAACGCAACGCCTTGCGCAGTCGGCAGCGCGCCGGTGCCGCGCGATTCGCCGGGGTCGACCGGCGGCGCCGTCCTGAGCGGTGTCGTCGTGACGCCGGTCGCGCTCGTTTCGCCGGCAGGCGGTCCCGGCGGCGACAGCCGCAGCACCTGGCCCGTGCGGATCACGTTGATGTTCTCGAGGTTGTTCCACGCCGCGAGCTCGCGGTAATCGAGTCCATGGTCGAGCGCGATCGCATAGAGCGTGTCGCCGCGCTTCACCGTGTACGTCGGTCCGGTCGCCTCGACTGGCAGCGCCGGCGCGGCAGGGGTCACGGCAGTTGCCGGCGGCGGCGGACGCGTCGAGCGGTCCTCGACGGGCGCAGGACGGCGCGACGCGCAGCTCGCGAGCACGAACACGAGCGCGATGACCGCGGCGCGCGCGAGCACGGAAGTGCGCAGGGATGGCGTGTGGACGGTGCGTGGTTCGGGCGACATCGGGGCGGCGAGTGCGCCGCCCGCCCGCGTTATGCGAGACCGGGCAGCAATGGCACGAATCTTACCGCATCGAACGTCTGCTCACGAAAGCCGCCGGGCGCGGCTTCGATGACGGTGAGGCGCTGCACGCTGTCGCCGTCGTCCTCGTGCTGCGCGAGCGGCAGCACCATGCGGCCGCCGGGGGCGAGGTACCTGAGCAGCGCCGTGGGCAGATGCGTGGCCGCGGCGGTGACGACGATCGCGTCGAACGGAACCTCCTCGCCGAGATCCGCGCTGCCGTCGCCGTGCATGAGGCGCACGTTCTTCACCTTGATCGCCTGCAGGTGGCGACGCGCCTTCGCGAGCAGCGTGCCGATCCGCTCGACGGTGTAGACGTCGTCGGCGATCTGCGCGAGCACCGCGGTCTGATAGCCGCAGCCGGTGCCGATCTCCAGCACGCGCGAAAGCTTGCCGCCCGCGCGGGCGAGCTCCGTCATCCGCGCGACGACCCAAGGCTGCGAGATCGTCTGGCCGCTGCCGATCGGCAGCGGCGTGTCCTCATAGGCGCGGCCGGCGAGCGCCTCGTCGACGAAGATGTGCCGCGGCACCGCGTTCATCGCGGCCAGCACGACCTCGTCGCGGATGCCGTCGGCGCGCAGCCGCTCGACCATCCGCGTCCGCGTGCGCGCGCTCGTCATCCCGATCCCGGACATGCGTTGCCCGAGCGTCCCCATTGCCTTCCCCTCCCGTCGATCCGACCTACGTCACGCGCCGAGCCATGCTCCCACGAGCGGCATCTGGTCGCGGTTGGTGAGATCGATCTGCAGCGGCGTCACCGAGGCGTATCCCTCGTCGATCGCGTGAAAATCGGTGCCTTCGCCGGCGTCCGCCGCCGGTCCCGCGGCGCCAACCCAGTAGACGGTCTCGCCGCGCGGGCTCTGCATGCGGATCACGTCCTCCGCCTTGTGGCGGCGCCCGAGCCGCGTCAGCCGGTAGCCCTTCAGTGCTGCGCGCGGAATGTCCGGCACGTTGACGTTGATGAGGGTCGGGCCGAGCGGATTCTTCGCATGACGATCGAGAAGCTCCAGCGCGACCGCCGCGGCCGTCTCGAAATGGGTCGCCGTCTTCGACGCGAGCGAGATCGCGATCGACGGAATGCCGAGCAGATAGCCTTCGGTCGCGGCGGCGACGGTACCCGAGTAGATCGTGTCGTCGCCCATGTTCGCGCCGAGATTGATGCCCGAGATCACCATGTCGGGCAATTCATCCAGCAATCCGGTGACGGCGAGATGGACGCAATCAGTGGGCGTGCCGTTGACGAACAGGAATCCGTTCGGCGCCTTGCGCACGGTGAGCGGACGGTCGAGCGTCAGCGAGTTCGACGCGCCGCTCCGATCGCGCTCCGGGGCGACGACGGTGATCGTCGCGCGGGGCGCAAGCGCCGCCGCGAGGCGCTCGAGGCCGGGCGCAAAGTAGCCGTCGTCGTTGGAAAGCAGGATGCGCATCAGGATCAGCGCAGTATATCTCGATGCTCTTCGCCGGACGCGGCTCGCAAGGGCGAACCAAATTCAGGCATCGCGAGTTGTTGTAACCGCGGCACGGCAACGACGCAACCGCGAGCCGCTGCGCGGCACCAAGCGGCGTCCATCGTTGTTCCGGACGCCGTTTCGGTGCTGGCGGCGGACGCGGCAACATGCGTCACACGGCAAGCGGCTAAGAGCCGCGTCGCGTCACCCGGAGTTCCGGAGCCCCGCCGCCAGCCCGTTGATCGTGAGATGTATCGCCCGCTTCGTCCGCTCGTCGGTCTGCCCGCCGCGGTAGCGGCGCAGCAGCTCGACCTGGAGGTGATTGAGCGGGTCGAGGTAGGGAAACCGGTTGCGGATGCTGCGCGCGAGCGTCGGGTTATCGCCGAGAAGTCCCGCGCCGCCTGTGATCGCCGCGTGCTGCGCGACGCTGCGCGCATGCTCCGCGGCGATGCGGCCGAAGATCTCGTTGCGCACGCGGACATCGGGGTGGAGCTCGGCGTAGCGCGACGCGATCGCGAGGTCGGTCTTCGCCAGCACCATGCCCATGTTGGACAGGACGCTGCGGAAGAACGGCCACTCGCGGTGCATCGCGGCGAGCAGCGGCGCGCCGTCCGGATGCGCGGCGAGCCATGCGCCGACGGCAGTGCCGAATCCGTACCAGCCGGGCAGCATCAGCCGGCACTGGCCCCAGCTGAAAACCCACGGAATCGCGCGGAGGTCCTCGATCCGGCGCGACGCGGTGCGCGACGCGGGCCGGCTGCCGAGATTGAGTTCGGCGATCTCCGCGATCGGCGTCGCGGCGCGGAAGTATTCGACGAATTCGGGCGTCTCGTAGACGAGCGAGCGGTAGGCGCGGAGCGCATGGGCGGCAAGCTCGTCCATCGTCGCGAAGTAGAGCGCCGCCCGTTCGCCGAGGCGCTCGTGATCGAGGAGCGCCGCCTCGAGCGTCGCCGCGACCAGCGTTTCGAGGTTGCGCCGGCCGAGCTCCGGATCGGCGTATTTGCTCGCGATGATCTCGCCCTGCTCCGTGATGCGCAGGCCGCCGGCGACGCTGCCGGCCGGCTGGGCGAGGATCGCGTCGAAGCTCGGTCCGCCGCCGCGGCCGACAGTGCCGCCGCGACCGTGGAACAGCCGCAGGTGGATGCCGTGCTCGCGGAACGCCGCGACCAGCGCGAGCTCGGCGCGATAGAGCGCCCAGTTGGCGGTGAGATAGCCGCCGTCCTTGTTGCTGTCCGAATAGCCCAGCATGATTTCCTGCGTGCGCCCGCGTCCGTCGAGCCACGCGCGGTAGCGCGGCAGTGCGAACGCCGCGCGCATCACCGTCGCGCAGCGATCGAGGTCGTCGATGGTCTCGAAGAGCGGCACGATGTTGACGCAGAGCGTGTCGCCGCGCACAAGGCCGCCCTCCTTCAGCAGCACTGCGACCTCGAGCAGGTCCGATACCGACTGGCATTTGGAGATCACGTAGTTCGGCAGCGCGTCCGCCGAGTAGCGGCGATGGACTTCGGCGGCGGCGGCCACTATCGCCAGTTCGCTCACGGTGCGCTCCGAATAGGCGAGATGAGGCGAATGCAGGAGCCGCGGCGACGCGAGCTCGGCGAGCAGCAGCGTCTGGCGGTCGGCTTCGGCGAGCGCCGCATAGTTCTCGCAGGCGCCGACGGCGGCAAGGAGCTCCGCGACGACCGTCTCGTGCACGTCGGCGTTCTGCCGCAGGTCGAGCACGGCGAGGTGGAATCCGAACACTTCGACGGCGCGCTTCAGCGGCACGAGCCGGCCCTCGGCCAGCGGCGTCGCGCCATGCGTCGCGAGCGACGCTTCGATCGTCGCGAGATCGGCGATGAATGCCTGCGGCGTTTCGTACGCGCCGAGATCGGCGTGCGCCTTGCGCGCCGGCGTGTGACCGGTCAGCGTCCGTGCGGTCGCCGCGAGCCGCGAATAGACGCCGATCAGCGCCTGCCGGTAGGGCTCGTCAGCGCGATGCGGATTGGCATCTCCGGCGAGCGACGCGAGCGCGAGGAGTTGCGGTGTCGGCGTGACGAGGCGCGTCGACAGCGACAGCTCGCTGCCGAGCCTGTGGATCTGCTCGAGGTAGTGCGACAGCGCGACCGTCGCCTGCGCCGTGATCGCGTATTCCAGCGTCGCCGCGACGACGAAGGGATTGCCGTCGCGGTCGCCGCCGATCCACGATCCCAGCCGGAAGAACGGCGGCACGCGCAGCGGCGCGCCGAAGCGGAAGCGCCGCGCGAGGCCTTCCTCCAGCCCGCGGTAGAGCGCGGGGATCTCCGCGAGGAACGTCTGCCGGTAGTACGCGAGGCCGTTGTCGATCTCGTCGACGACCGCGAGCCGCGACAGCCTTATCATCGCGGTCTGCCACAGCGCCAGCACCTGGCGCAGCAGGCCCGTCTCGAGCGTGTTGGATTCCTCGAGCGTGAGCTCCTCGCGATCGCGCCACTGCAGGAGCCGCGCGATCTCGCGCTCGCAGTCGAGGATGCTTTTGCGCTGCACCTCGGTCGGATGCGCGGTCAGCACCGGGCACACCAGCGCCATCGCGAACCAGTCCTGCAGCGCCTTGCCGTCGACGTCGTGCGCGGCGATGCGGTCGAGCGCGTCGGCGAGGCTGCCACGCTGCGGGGGCGAGCCCGCCAGTGCGTGCGCGCGCCGGCGGCGATTCTGGTGCACGTCCTCGGCGATGTTGGCGAGATGCGAGAAGTAGCTGAATGCGCGCACGACGTCGAGCGTCGCGGCGATCGGCAGTTCGTTCAGGAGCGTGCCGAGCTGAGCGCGCACCCCGGCTGCGTCGTCCGGTCCGGCGCGGCGGAAGCGGATCGCGGTCTGCCGGATCGCCTCGATCCGCTCGAAGCCGTCCTCGCCGGTCTGCGCACGCAGCACGTCGCCGAGGATGCGTCCGAGGAGGCGCGTGTCCTCGCGCAGCGGCAGGTCCTTGTCCGGGTCGGTCTGCATCGTGGTCGTCCCCTTTCGCGCCGCCCGGTCAGTGCGGCGGTTCGCCGCGCTGCGCCCGGATCGCCTGCGCGAGGTCCCACACGGCGGTCGCGTAGAGGCGGCTGCGGTTGTAGCGCGTCAGCACGTAGAAATTGTGGCAGGCGATGCGAAAGCTCGCCGCGTCCTGCCCGTCGCCCGCTTCCTCGAGCATGAGGAGCCCCACCGGCTCGCCGGCAAGGGTATCGGGCACCACCGCAGCGGTGACGCCATCGGCCGCCCAGAGCTCGAGCGCGCGGCGCTCACTGATGCCGCCGTCGAGGCGCCGCATCGCATCGTCGCGCGCCTCGGGCGCGATCAGCGCGGGCAGCAGCGCCGGCTGGCCCGGCTGCCAATCGTGGCGCGCGAGGAAGTTGGCGACGCTGCCGGCAACATCCGCGGGACTCTTCCACAGGTCGATGCGGCCGTCGCCGTCGAAATCCACGGCGAAGCTGCGGTAGCTCCCCGGCATGAACTGCGGGACGCCGAGCGCACCGGCGAACGATCCTTCGAGCGTGCGCGGCGGCACGCCGAGCGCGCGCGTCAGCAGCAGGTAGTCGCGGAGTTCGCCGCGGAAGAACGCGGCGCGCCTCGGGTAATCGAAGGCGAGCGTCGCGAGCGCGTCGAACGCGCGGTACTTGCCGACGTTGCGCCCGTAATCGGTCTCGACGCCGACGATCGCCACGATGACTTCCGCGGGCACGCCGAACTGCGCCTCGGCGCGCGCGAGCACGTCGGCATTGTCGTTCCACCACGCGACGCCGCCGTCGATGCGGCGCGCGGACAGTAACCGGCGCGAATACTCGTACCACTTCGGCGGCTCCAGCAGCGGCCGCTGCATCGCGGCGATGACGTCGCGCTGGGGGCGCGCCGCGTGAAAGTCGCGCAACAGCGCCTTTCTGTCGAAATCCTGCGTCTCGACCATCTCGTCGATGAAGGCGCGCACCTCCGGACGTGCGGCGAAATCGCGCGCGGCCGGCGGCGCCGCGCCGAGCGGTGCGGCCGCGATGAGCGACCCCTGCACGAGGATGCAGGCAATGACTTGGCGAAGCACGGTCATGCGAATCCCGGAGTGCGCCCGGCGTGGGACGCGAAGCGGATGCGGCAAATGGTATCATTGCACTGCAACATTCCCGCCTACATGCTCTATCCGCTTTTTCGCCCGTTCCTTTTCGCGCTGGATCCCGAAGCCGCGCACCACGCCGCATTCGCGAGCCTCGACGTCGCCGCGAAGTCCGGGATGGCGAAGCTCGTGCTGCCCGCGGTCGTACCGTCGCCGGTCACCGCGATGGGCCTCGACTTCCCCAACCGGATCGGCATCGCCGCCGGACTCGACAAGAACTGCGAGCACATCGACGGCCTTGCGGCCTTCGGCGTCGGCCACATCGAATGCGGCACGGTGACGCCGCGCGCGCAGCCCGGCAATCCGAAGCCGCGGCTGTTCCGGATCGTCCAGGCGCAGGCGCTGATCAACCGGATGGGCTTCAACAACGGCGGCATCGAGCTCTTTCTCGCCAACGCCGCGCGGGCCCGCTACGCGGGAATCCTCGGGCTCAACATCGGCAAGAACTTCGACACGCCGAACGAGCGCGCCGTCGACGACTACATCGGCTGCCTGCAGGCGGTGTACCGGCGTGCGTCGTTCGTCACCGTAAACATTTCCTCGCCCAACACGCGCGGGCTGCGCGAGCTGCAGGCCGAAGCCGCGCTGAAGGCACTGCTGACCGCACTGAAACGCGAACAGGCGACGCTGGCCGACAAGCATGGCAAGTACACGCCGGTGACGGTGAAGATCGCGCCCGATCTCACGCCCGGCGGCATCGACGGCATCGCCCGCCTGCTGGTCGCGCACAGGATCGACGGCGTGGTCGCCACCAACACGACGACCGCGCGCCCGGGCGTCAAGGGCATGCGCCACGCCGACGAAACGGGCGGCCTTTCCGGACGGCCGCTGCGCGAAATGGCCACCGAGGTCGTGCGCCAGCTTGCCCACGCACTCGACGGCGCGCTGCCGGTGATCGGCGTCGGCGGCATCCTGACCGGCGCCGATGCCAAGGAAAAGATCGACGCCGGCGCGACGCTGGTGCAGATCTACACGGGGCTTATCTATCGCGGTCCGGATCTCGTCGCCGAGTGCGCGCGCGCGCTGGCGCCGCCGACACCCTGACCCGGCTCACAACCGGGAGTGCAGGAACCGCCTGCAAGGACATGCGCGATGCACCTCGCGTGTCGCCGAACTCCACGGCGACACGCATCGCATCCATTCTGGCGTAAGGCTCCCGAGAGCGAGTTTCCGCTCCCGGCCAGGAGCAGCCTTCCAGCGAAGTCGCCATTAGCGGTCGGTCGACGGCGCTATCGACCCAAGCAGCTCATCGAGCAATGCCTAGGGATTGCCCGCCGTCAGCTGAACGGGCGGCTCTCGTGTAGTCTTTGTGCTCGATGAATGGTTAGGGCCGGCGCTATGAGCGTAACTCGGAAACTTGCGGCGATCCTGGTGGCAGATGTGGTTGGATTCAGCCGGCTCGCCGGCGCAGACGAGGATCGCACGTTATCGCGGCTGCGGGGGCTCCGAAGCGATCTGATCGATCCCGCCGTCGCCGCGCATCAAGGGCGGCTTGTGAAGCGCACCGGCGACGGTGCTCTCGTGGAGTTCCGCAGCGTGGTCAACGCGGTGCGCTGCGCCATCGAGGTGCAAACCGGCATGATCGATCGCAACGCTGGCCTGCCCGCAGAGCGACGCATTGAATTCCGCATCGGTATTCATCTGGGCGACGTCGTGGAGGAAAGCGACGGCGATCTGATGGGCGATGGCGTCAACATCGCCGCGCGATTGGAGGGCATCGCCAATCCCGGTGCAATCTGTCTGTCCGAAGACGCCTTTCGACAGGTCAGGGCAAGGCTCGACCTGGGGGTGAGCGACCTGGGCGAGACTCAGCTCAAGAACATAGCGCATCCGCTCCGGGTGTATTCGCTGGAAGTTGGCGTTACCGCCGAAGCCAAATCCACTACGCCAGCGCAGCGCGCTGCGCCGGACAGGGCTCCAGCGAGGCTCTCCCCGCCCGACATGCCTTCGATCGCCGTGTTGGCGTTCGAGAACATGAGCGGCGATCCAGAGCAAGAATATTTCGCCGACGGTATATCCGAGGACATCATCACCGATCTCTCCAAGATCGGCGGCCTGTTGGTGATCGCGCGCAATTCGAGCTTCGCCTATAAAGGCAAGGCGGTCGACGTCCGTGTAGTGGCCCGTGAGCTCGGCGTCCGCGCGGTGCTCGAGGGCAGCATCCGCCGCGCCGGCAACCGCGTACGTGTCACCGCGCAGCTGATCGACGCGGAAACCGCCGGACATCTCTGGGCCGACCGCTTCGATCGCGAACTGAGCGACATTTTCGCCGTCCAGGACGAGGTGACCCTGCGGATCGTCGACGCCCTGAGGATCAAGCTCAGCCCAGGCGATGCCGCGAGGATGGATGCTGGAGCTATGACCAACAGCAAGGCCCATGATTTTTTCCTGCATGGGCGCGAGATATTGTTGCGGACGTTCTTGAACCGCGGGGGATTCGAGCGTGCGACCGAACTTTTTACGCTAGCGATTGGCGAAGATCCTGAATATGGGGACCCTTTTGCCGGCCTCGCAATGGCTCAGAATCTGAACTGGCAAAACCATTGGACGGACGACTGGGGCCAATCGCTTGAAAAGGCAGAGCAATATCTCGGCTCGGCCTTGCAGAAGAGTCCGCATGTTGCCTACGTGCACTACGTCGCCGCGACCTACTACTTCTGGAAAAAGGATCTCGACCGATCCGCCGCAGAAGCGGACGCCGCGCTGAATCTCAATCCGAACTACGCTCTGGCGTACAACGCTCGCGGCATCGTCAACATCTATCGCGGCGAGCCGCTCGCTGCCGTTCCGCATATCGAGCAGGCCATGCGACTCGATCCGCTGTTCAAGCCGCAATACACCCACTTTCTCGGTTCAGCGTATCTGGTCGCGGGTAAGTTCGACGTCGCGGCGGCGCTGTTCAACGAGCGCATCCGACTCAGCCCGAAGACTGATCTCTCTCGCGCCTTACTTGCCGTCGCGCTCGGGCATTTGGGCGAAGCCGATGAGGCCGGTCGAGTCTGGCGGGACCTGATCGAGATCAATCCGAAATACTCCTTTAGCGAGCACGTTGGGCGGCTCCCGTTTCGTAATCGCGCCGACATTGACCGCCTGACCGAGGGGCTCAGAAAGGGGGGCATCCAGCCGTAGTTGTAAATTGGCCGACCTCAGTCCATGCGAAACAAGCGGCGCATGCTGGGCGCGGCCCAGCAGTTAATGAGCGCGTTCGAGATGATGCCACTTTCCGGGTGAGATCACTCTGGGACCCACCGCGTTGGAGCAAGTCACTGTGTTCGTTGTGGACGTTCAGCGAAATCTGCGTACGTCCGCTTATCTGTAGCACGACAGGCAGCAACGGGTCGCAAACAGCCGTCAACGAAATTCAAGGAGCCCGTTCCGGCACCGCGGATCGAGTTGATGCGCGGACGGCATGCAAAATCCAAAGAGCCGGCAAGCTCCGTTGGCCCTGCGCCCCGCGCCATTCACCGCGCACCAGTACGTTGGCGCAGGGCGGCAAGCTCGTCCAGCGCTAGACAGGTGAGGGCAAGACCGGCGTAGATCGGCGCGATCAGGTTGACGAACGGCACGAACGAGAGCGGCGCCAGCACGAGGCCGAGACCGAAGAAGCGTCCGCGCGCCGACGCGATCACCCGCCTGCGCTCGTCGGGGCTCGCATGCTCGGCGAGCGCATCGTAGCGGAACAGGCGCTGGTTGAGCCATGCGTTGAGCAGCAGCGTTGCCGCAATGCCGCCCGGCGGAAAGAGCGCCAGCGGAAGCGCGAGGAGCCAGAGCGGAACGAATACGGCGATCGCGACCGCCGCATTGGCAAGGCTGCCGGCGAACGTTCCACCGGCCTTGCGCTCGAGCGCCGGATGCCAGTGCGATTCCACCGCGCGGGTGAACACCGGTCCTGCGAAGACGGCAATCGCCGCCAGCGCCAGCAGCCCGGACGCGGCCGTCAGCACGATGAATGCCGCGAGATTCCCGGCGGCAGCGCCAAGCCATGCATAACCGCTGCCGACTCCCCACCCTGCGATGAGCGCGGCGATCGCATCGGAGAGAGGCGCCCAGAACGCGAGCGCCAGCGCGACCCAGAGCGCGACGCCGGCCGCGACCGGCACGACGAGAAGCATGACGACGCGCCGGTCGGCGAGCAGCACGAAGGCGCGCGCGAGCGCCGCGGCGATCGCGTTCAGCATGGGGCGAAACGGCGGGACGACACGTTCAGGCGGCGATCCGGGCCACGGCCGCGGCAGCGTGACGCGCGCGCGGCGGCGTCAATCGGCGGCGGCGGACTCGGGATACTTTTCGGCCATCTGGGCGATGACGCTGCCCAGTGCGCGATCGATCAGCGGCTCCGCTTCGACCAGGCGCGCGCGGTCCTCGCGGAAGCGCTGCGCGAGCTCGTCGGCCGTCATCGACAAGGCCTTCTGGCCCTGCCGGTTCGTGAAGAGGTAGGTGCCGCGCAGCGGGCTCACCCACGCGAGCTTGGCAAACGCGAGCTGGCCGTCGTCGGACTCGAACTCGATCCACATGCCGCGGTCGAGGTTCTGCGCGATCTCGAGGAACTGGTCGTCGATGACTTCCGGCGTTTCCTCGACCGGAGCCGGCTCGGCAGCCGACATCGCCGTCGCGAGCTCCTCGGCGCGCTGCGCCGCCGCGTCGTCGCCGGCCGCCTTCGCCTGCTCGGCCTCCGCCTTCGCCTGCTGCGCGACGGCAGCGGTGGCGAGCTGCGCCGCCGAAAGCGAGGGCTTCACCGCCGCCGCGTGCGCCTCGACGAGGTTCGCCATGAACCGCTCGCGGTCCGCGGGCGGCCACGCACGCCCGTGCATGCCGGCCGACATCCGCTTCAGGAGCGACGGCAGCAGCGCGACGAGATGGCGGCGGTCCTCGTTGGACTTCTTGGGTTGCACGCTCCATACGAGGTCCTCGAGCGTGGCGACTCCCTGGCCCCAGGACTCGCTTTCCTCGCCGTCGGAAAGGTAGACGCTCTCGAGCGTCCTCTGCCAGTGCTCGCGCAGGAACACCGCGAGGAAGTTGGGGATCGGGTACGTTTCGATCCGGCGCTCGATCTCGGCGCGCGCGACGGCGACGCCGATCTTGCGCCGGTCGTTCTGGTTGATTTCCTCGGCGGTCGACTGGATGTTCGCTTCCGCCGCCTTTTCCTCCTCGGCGAGGAACATCTCCAGCTCCTCGCGCAGCTCGTCGAAGAGCGCGAGGTTGTCGGAGAATCCGTCGAGGACCTTGCGGACGATGCCATCGATCTTCTTGTAGAGCGGATCGTCCTGGCCCATCACCGGCGACCAGCCGAGGCCCGCCTGCGCGAGCGCATTGACGAGCAGCCGCGACGGGTGCGACTTCTTGGCGAAGAACGCGCCGTCCAGCATCGCGGCCTTCAGCACCGGGATCTGCAGCCGCGCGAGCGAGGCCTTAATGCCGTCCGGCAGGTCGCGCGTCTCGAAGATGAAGTCGAACAGCATCGCCACCAGCTCGATCGTCATCGACTCGAGCTGGCTCGCCCGCCTGCCGAGCGGGGAATCCTGCAGGTCGCGCAGGACGTTGTGCTTGCCTTCCGGGATGCCGGCGAACTGGACGAGCGTGCCGCCGCCGAGGTCGAATCCGCTCTCGCCCGCCTGCAGGCGCGCGAGCCCTTCGCCGAGTTCCGGCGTCGTGATGATCGGCGCGCCCGGCATGTAGCCCGACGGCGTCGCCGCCAGCGGGCCGCTCGGGATGTAGCGTCCGCCCGATGCGTGCGAGCCCATCTCGATCGACGGGAAATCGCCGCCGGCGGGCGCGCCGCCACCCTGATAGGGCATCTGTCCGCCGCCCATCGGCGGATAGCCCTGCGGCATCTGCGCCCCGCCCATCTGCGGGAACCCCGGCGGCATGCCCTGGACCTGCGGCTGCGCGGCCGCAACCGCGCCGGCGTACATGCGCCGGAACAGGGCCATCACGTCCATTTCGGCCGGCGGCGCCTGCTGCTGCAGGTCCGGACGCGCGTCGGAGCCCTCGTGCCCTGCCGCGCCGCGCGCGCGATCCGCTGCGCTGCCCCGGTTGATGATGGAGGGACGCGCGCCCGCCGGGATCACGTGCAGCGACTGCAGCCGCTTGTTGAGATCCGAATACATCGTCGTGATGTCGGTGAGCGGCGCCTGGTTCAGCTCCTTCAGGATCGTGAACTTGACCCGCTGCTCGGCCTTCACGGTCTTCAGCGCTTCCGCGAACGCGATGACGAACGCCTCGGGCGCCAGCGGGTTGGCGGCCGTCTCGAGATCGGGGTTGCCGACGAGATAGCCGATTCCGCGGTTCAGCGTCTGCAATTCCTCATAGCAGACGTTCTCGACCACCCGCGCGATGTTGCCGGTCAGCACCGACTCGTCCATCGTGGTGTTCTCGACCAGCGTGAGCTTCTGCGCGTCGACCTTGGAAAAATCGGCCTTCGGGCCGGACTTGCCGGCGATGCGATCGTTGAACACGGAGCGCAGACGGCGCTCGAACTCGTGCATCAGCGTGGCGCGCTCGGATTTCAGCGCCGAACGCGCGTCGAGGAAATTTTGCTGGTCGTCGCGCAGGTCGGTGCGGCCCGCACGGTCCATCAGCATGTCCGACACCTTGTCGAGCAGCGTCGTGAACGACTGCAGCAGGCGATGCACGGCGAGATCCCTGCAGTCGGCAAGGATCTTGGACGATTCGCGCGAGACAGGGCGTCGCGCCGCCGTGGTGGTCGTTTCGCTCAACTTTGCAGCCTCGTCGCAACTTCGGAACGAACCCCGCGCCGCTTTGCGCCGAGATCCGTCACGTCGGGCCTCCCGCCCTGCCACCTCCTCCGATGGCGCGCCCTGCAGCGAGAGTATCCTTGAAAAGTCAGAACGATATAACCCTAAGTTACTGTAGCATAGCAGGATTCCGGATGCCAACGCGAGAAAACCGGGACAATCACCGGTCGAGGTCGGCCCACAGGCGTTCCAGCCGCTTATATGACACGGGAAACGGCGTCCGGAGCTCCTGGGCGAAGAGCGAGACCGCCAGTTCCTCCAGCAGCCAGCGGAATTCGTCGAGCGCAGGCTCTTCGCGTCCGGCGGCGCGGTTGCGCTCCCGCCGCTCGCGGTAGCGCTGCCACCAGGCGGACTGGGCCGCCGCGTGCTTCGCGTCGCGCTCGGGATTGTCCGGGAATTTCGCGAGGCGGCGGTCCAGCGCCTCGAGATAGCGCGGCAGCTGCGTCAGCGCGGACCACGGCGTTGCCCGCAGAAACCCCGGGTGCACGAGGGCGTCGCGATGTGCGCGGACCTCGGCGCCGAGCCGGCCCTGCGCCGCCGGAAGGCGGGCGATGCGCGCCGAGACGGCGTGATGCTCGGCGGCGATCGCGGTCAGGAGCCGGAACATCGACTCCGCCACGGCCGGCAGGCGCGTTCGCGCCCGCTTCACCTGCTCGGCGAACGCGTGCTCGCTTCTCGGCGGCGGGTCGTCGCCGACAAAGGCACGATCGCAGATCGCGGCGAGCGCATCGTCCGCGAGCGCGTCGGTCGCGAGTGCGGGCTTCAGTTGCAGCGCCGCCTGCGTGAATCCCGGCCCCCCCTTCGCGTAGACCGCGACGCTCGGCTTCAATGCGAGCCGGATCAGCCGCACGACGCCCGCGCGCGTCGCGGCATCCGCGGCGACGCGCGTGTCCATCAGCACGACCGACACGCTCTGGCCGTCGTCGACGAGCGCGGGGTAGCCGGTGATGCGACGGCCGTCCTTCATTCGCGTCAGCGTCTCCGGCAGGTCGCCGAAGTCCCACGACGTGACGCCATGCCTTTCCAGCGCCGGACCTTCGCTCGCGAACAACAGCTGCGCCGCTTCGCCGAGCTGCGCGCGCAACGCGTCGAGATCGCGCCCGCTCGCGAGCTCGCGCTCCGCGGCATCGACGACACGGAAATTCAGCGCGAGATGCGGCGGCAGCGCCACGCCATCCCAAGCGCCTGCCTCCGGCGCATCGCCCAGCGCCTGGCGCAACCACCCGCGCAGCGCCGTTTCGAGTGGGGCCGCGCCGGCGTGGGTGGCCTCGAGAAAGGCCGTGACCGCCGGCGGCATCGGCGTCACGCGGTTGCGCCACGACTTCGGCAGCGACTTCAGCAGGAACGTGACCTTCTCCCGGATCATCCCGGGCACGAGCCAGCTCGCGCGCGCGACGTCGACCTGGTTCAGGAGCGCCAGCGGCACCGTCAATGTGAGGCCGTCCTGCGGATGCCCGGGGGCGAACCGGTACGCGAGCGGCAGCGTGGCGCCGGCCATCGCCAGTGTTTCCGGGAAGAGCTCCTCGGTGACGTGTGCCGCCGCGTGGCGCATCAGCGCCTCGCGGGTGAGAAAGAGCACGCGCGGATCGGTCGCCTCCGCGCCGGCGCGCCAGTGCTCGAACGACGCCAGCGAGTGAATGCCCGCGGGGACGCGCTCGGCGTAGAACGCGGCGATCGTCTCGTCGTCGACCAGCACGTCCTGCCGGCGCGCCTTGTGCTCGAGCAGGGCGACGTCGGCGATGAGACGGCGGTTGTGATCGAGGAATGCGCCCCGGGTCGCAAGCTCGCCGGGGACGAGCGCCTCGCGGATGAAGACCTCGCGTGCGGTCGCCGGATCGACGCGGCCGTACGACACGCGACGACGCGGGACGAGCGTGAGACCGTACAGCGCGACGCGTTCGCTGGCGACGACCTCGCCGCGCCCGGCATCCCATTTCGGCTCGAAATAGTCGCGCGTGACGAGATCGCCCGCAACCGCCTCGATCCATTCGGGTTCGACTTTCGCCGCGCAGCGCGCATAAAGCCGCGACGTCTCGACCAGTTCCGCGGCGAGCACCCATTTCGGCCCCTTCTTCGCGAGCCCGGATCCAGGATGCAGGTGGAACCGGATTCCGCGCGCGCCGAGATACGCATCGCCTTCGGCGTCCTTGTTGCCGACGTTGCCGAGAAGACCCGTAGCGAGCGCCTCGTGGATCGAGCGATAGCGCGCGGCGTCGATCTCCGTGGGCAGCGTCGCCTGCCATTTCCAGCCAAGCTCGGTCAGCTCGTGCACCAGCTGCGCGTGCACCTCGCGCCATTCGGTGAGACGCAGGAACGACACGAACTGCGCGCGGCACGCGTCGACCAGACGCCGGTGCGACAGCCTTTCCGCGAGCCGCTCGCCGAAGAATTCCCACAGTGCGATCAGCGACAGGAAGTCGGAGCGCTCGTCGCGAAAGAGCCGGTGCGCCTCGTCCGCCTTCTGCTGCTTGTCCTGCGGACGGTCGCGCGGATCCGGCACCGACAGCGCGCTCGCGATCACCAGCACTTCCGCGAGGCAGCCGCGCTCGCGCGCCGCGACGATCATCCGGCCGACGCGCGGATCGACCGGCAGTCGCGCGAGTTCCTGCCCGGTCTTCGTCAGCGCGCGCCCGGTGTCGACGGCGCCGAGCTCCTGCAGCAGCTGGTAGCCGTCCGTGATCGCGCGCGGCGACGGCGGCTCGACAAAAGGGAAAGCGTCGACGGCGCCGAGCCGCAGCGACGCCATCCGCAGGATCACGGCGGCGAGCGAGCTCCGCTGGATCTCGGGATCGGTGTAGGCAGGCCGCGCGGCGAAGTCCGTCTCGCTGTAGAGCCGCACGCAGATGCCGTCGGCGACGCGGCCGCAGCGGCCGGCGCGCTGGTTCGCGGCCGCCTGCGCCACGCGCTCGATCGCGAGCAGCGTCGTCTTGTTGCGCAGCGAGTACCGCTTGACGCGCGCGAGGCCGCCGTCGATCACGTAGCGGATGCCCGGCACGGTCAGCGAAGTCTCGGCGACGTTGGTCGCGAGCACGATGCGGCGCCCGCGCGACGGCGCGAACACGCGCTGCTGCTCGGGGACGCCGAGCCGCGCGTAGAGCGGCAGGATCTCGACCGCTCCGGCGTACGGCCTCCGCGCGAGCTCCTTGCGCAGGAGCTCGCCCGTCTCGCGGATCTCGCGCTCGCCGGGCAGGAAGACCAGGATGTCGCCCGGACCCTCGCGCCAGAGGTCCTCGGCCGCGGCGACGATCGCGTCCTCGAGCTCTTCCTCGTCGTCCGCCTCGGCGTCGTCGGACTTGAGCGGCCGGTACCGGATCTCGACCGGGTACACCCGCCCCGACACTTCGATGACCGGCGCGGGGGCATCTTCCGTTCCGAAATGGCGCGCGAAGCGCTCGGCGTCGAGCGTCGCCGACGTGATGATGATCTTGAGATCCGGCCGCCGCGGCAGCAGCTGCTTCAGGAAGCCCAGCAGGAAATCGATGTTGAGGCTGCGCTCGTGCGCCTCGTCGATGATCAGCGTGTCGTAGGCGGCGAGCAGGCGATCGCCCTGCGTCTCCGCGAGCAGGATCCCGTCGGTCATCAGCTTGATGAATGCGTCGGGGCGCGTGTGGTCGGTGAACCGGACCTTGTAGCCGACCGTCTCGCCGAGCGGCGTGCCAAGCTCGGCCGCGATGCGCGTCGCCACGGCGCGCGCGGCGATGCGGCGCGGCTGCGTGTGGCCGATGAGACCGCGCTGGCCGCGGCCGAGGGCGAGGCAGATCTTCGGCAGCTGCGTCGTCTTGCCCGAGCCCGTCGCCCCGCAGACGATCACGACCTGGTGCGCGCGGATCGTTGCGGCAATCTCGTCGGCCCGTTGCGCGACCGGAAGTTCGGGCGGATAGGAAAGGGCCGGCCGCCGCGCGGCACGCCGCGCCCGCTTCTCCCGCGAGCGAGCGATCGCCGCGGCGATCCGCTCCCACTCGGCGGCACCGGCGCGGCTCTGCCGCGCACGCTCGATGCGCGAGGCGAGCGGAATCGCATCGGCGCACATGGCGTCGGCGAGTTCTGCCGCGAGGCGCGCGGCGGACGGCGGATTCGGCATGCGGAGGGTCAGTGGGATGCGACGGGGAGTGGCCGATGCGCGACCATGGCGCCGACGCGATCGACGTGCCGGCGGCGCGGATTCTACTCCCCGCGCGGTGCCGCGGCGTTATGATCATGCCAGCGCAACGGCCGCGCTCCCGCTATTGCGCGCGCCAGAACAATCGGAGACACGATGAGCCCTCTGAACCGTATCGCCGCCGTCGCACTCGTGGCGGCCTGCACGCTTGCGCTGAACTCGACCGAGGCGAAGACCTTGCGCTGGGCAGGTCGCGGCGACATGCAGACGACTGATCCGCACGCGCAGAACGAGATTCTCACCAATAACATCAACCGGCTGATCTACGAGTTTCTGCTCGAGCG
>Ga0265331_10000422_pt1 | contig 42940 bp, 42 predicted proteins | sample 41923metaG_FD_202088 | JGI IMG/M metagenome (GOLD analysis project Ga0265331, IMG submission 202088) | Rhizosphere microbial communities from Carex aquatilis grown in University of Washington, Seatle, WA, United States - 4-19-23 metaG | ecosystem: Host-associated > Plants > Roots > Rhizosphere... | reverse complement strand
CCTGTTTGACGCGCTCGTGCTCGCGCGCGCGCCCGATCAGCGGATCGGTCTTGCCCTGCTTCGCCATCAGGTTGAGATTGATCGTGTAGGCCTCGAGCGCGCCCTGGCCTTCGGTCGCCTCGCCGTCCTCCTTCGCCTCGCCCTTCTCCTGCTTCTGCGGCGTGATCTTGGTGATGCCGTGCGCGATGTAATTGACGACGTCGAGCCGCGTCACCCCGCGCTGGTTGAGGAAGTAGACGGCGTGCGATTCCTTCTCGCCGAAGATCGCGACAAGGACGTTGGCGCCGGTGACTTCCTTCTTGCCGGAGGACTGGACGTGCAGGATCGCGCGCTGGATCACACGCTGGAAGCCCTGCGTCGGCTGGGTGTCGGCGTCCGAGTGCGGCGACAGCCGCGGCGTGTGCTCGTTGATGAAGTCCGTCAGCACGCCGCGCAGCTCGTCGATGTCGACGCCGCAGGCCTTCAGCACTTCGGCCGCGGAGGGGTTGTCCAGCATCGCGAGCAGCAGGTGCTCGACGGTGATGAACTCGTGCTGCTTCTGCCGCGCTTCGACAAAAGCCATGTGGAGGGAGACTTCCAGTTCCTGCGCAATCATTTCCGTTGCCTTTCGCGGTCGCTGCCGCCGGTCCGCGGGGTGCGGCGCCGGCTCCATACGGCCATAACGCTCAAGTCTCCTCCATCGTGCACTGCAGCGGGTGCTGATGCTTCCGCGCGATGTCCCTCACCTGATCGACCTTGGCTGCCGCAACCTCGCGCACGTACGTTCCGCACACCCCCATGCCTTCACGATGCACCTGCAACATTACCTGCGTGGCCTTTTCTCGGCTCATCGCGAAAACAGTCTGCAACACCACGACCACAAAGTCCATCGGCGTGTAGTCGTCGTTCAGCAGCAGCACCTTGTACAGCGGGGGGGGCTTTACCCGGGTCTTTTCGATCTCGAGCAGACCGCCGTCCTGCTGCTGATTGGCCATCTTCCAGGGAGTGTCCGCGCTTCCGATCAGCCTATGTTTGATGATTGCAACACATTTTTCAAGGGGAACCGTTTTTGCGGCCCCGCTGCTTGACGGAATATGGAGTCTCCGCTTAAAAATGCAACGTTTGGCTCCTAAGTGGCTGCCGTCCCGGTTCGTCCGCGCCTTCGACGCTGCGCCGCCGTACGTGGTACTTGCTGTCCAAACGACCCGTTCATTCAGGAAGGAAGCAGCTCTATGGCAACCGGAACCGTCAAGTGGTTCAACGACGCGAAGGGCTACGGATTCATCACCCCGGACGATGGCGGCGAGGACCTGTTCGCGCACTTCTCGGCGATCAACATGCAAGGTTTCAAGACCCTGAAGGAAGGCCAGAAGGTCAGCTTCGAAGTGACCCAGGGGCCGAAGGGAAAGCAGGCGAGCAACATCCAGGCCGCCTGACGCACCAACACTTGCGGTCCCGCACCCGGCCGGTGCGGTCGACAAAAAGGCCCGCCGATTTGGCGGGCTTTTTGTTTGCTGCCGCATGCTCGCCGTTCGTCGGCGACGATCGGGCGCGCCGACCGGCGGTCGGGGACCCTCCTCAAAGAAGGACCCCGGACACTGCCGTCAGACTTACATTCTCTCGATCATCGCCGCGCCGAACCCCGAGCAGGAGACCTGCTTGGCGCCGGGCATGAGACGCGCGAAGTCGTACGTTACGACCTTGTCGGCGATCGACTTCTCGAGGCTCGACACGATCAGCGCCGCTGCTTCCTTCCAGCCCATGTGGACCAGCATCATCTCGGCGGAAAGGATTTCCGAGCCCGGATTGACGTAGTCCTTGCCGGCGTACTTCGGCGCCGTGCCGTGCGTCGCCTCGAACATCGCGACCGAGTCGGACATGTTGGCGCCCGGCGCGATGCCGATGCCGCCGACCTGTGCGGCGAGCGCGTCGGAGATGTAGTCGCCGTTGAGGTTCAGCGTCGCGATGACGTCGTACTCCGCAGGGCGCAGCAGGATCTGCTGCAGGAACGCGTCGGCGATGACGTCCTTCACGATGATGTCCTTGCCGGTCTTCGGGCTCTTGAACGACATCCACGGGCCGCCGTCGAGGAGCTTCGCGCCGAATTCCTTCTCGGCAAGTCCGTAGCCCCAGTCGCGGAACGCGCCTTCGGTGAACTTCATGATGTTGCCCTTGTGCACCAGCGTGACCGAGCGGCGATCGTTGTCGATCGCGTACTGGACCGCCTTGCGCATCAGGCGCTCCGTGCCTTCTCGCGACACGGGCTTTATGCCGATCCCCGACGTCGCCGGAAAGCGGATCTTCTTGACGCCCATTTCCTTGATCAGGAAGTCGACCAGCTTCTTCGCCGGCGCCGATTCGGCTTCCCACTCGATGCCGGCGTAGATGTCTTCCGAGTTCTCGCGGAAGATGATCATGTCGGTCTTCTCCGGCTCCTTCACCGGCGACGGGACGCCCGTGAAATAGCGCACCGGGCGCAGGCAGACGTAAAGATCGAGCTGCTGGCGCAGCGCCACGTTAAGCGAGCGGATGCCCCCGCCCACCGGCGTCGTCAGGGGGCCCTTGATCGACACGACGTAGTCCTTCAGGATCGAGAGCGTCTCGTCGGGCAGCCAGACGTCCGGTCCGTAGACCTTCGTCGACTTTTCGCCGGCGTAGATCTCCATCCAGTGGATCTTCCGCTTGCCGCCGTAGGCCTTCGCGACCGCGGCGTCGACGACCTTGATCATCACCGGCGTGATGTCGAGTCCGGTGCCGTCGCCTTCGATGTACGGAATGATCGGCATCGCCGGAACGGTGAGGCTGTAATCCTTGTTGACGGTGATCTTCTCGCCACCGGCCGGAATCTTGACGTGCTGGTAAGTCATGGGGTCTCCTGGGGCATTGCGGCGACGCGGTCCGAAGCCGGGCGCCGCCGATGCCGGCTGCTGCCGTCGCGAACTGTAGGCTGCCTGGGTGAAGGGAAACGGGGATGAACCGGGAACCGGATCCCGGCACGCGGTCTCTCTGCGGCCGCCGCGCGCTGGAACCGGGAAGATCGCTCGCTCCTGCGCGCTTTCCGGCAATTCTGCCTGGCCGATATTATCGTCGATTCGCAGTCTTCCCGCCATCCGGCCGCAGGGCGGCGCCAGGAAGGCGGGCCCGCGCGTGCTATGATCGCGGCCCGTTCGATGACCGCTTAATGCTGCGGCTCCCGGCGACCCTTTGCCGCATGCCGCCCCCCGCTGCAACTGCCGGCAGCCGGCCCCGCTGCCGCCTCTGCCGACCCCGACGCTCAATGATCCGACGCCTGCTTGCCCGTTTGATGCCCGGCAAGAGCAGCAAGACCGGCCGCGCGCGCGTGTACGGCCCCCGCGACCACCCGCTCCGCCGCAACCAGGTCTCCCGCGGCGCGCAGGACGTCATCCGCAAGCTGCAGGGGGCGGGGTTCAAGGCCTACGTGGTGGGCGGCGCCGTCCGCGACCTCCTGCTGGGCATCGTGCCCAAGGATTTCGACATCGCGACGGACGCGCACCCGGAAGACGTGAAGCCCCTCTTCCGCCGTGCGTACATCATCGGCCGCCGCTTTCGCCTCGTGCACGTCCACTCGGGACCGGAGGTCCTCGAAGTCTCCACGTTCCGCGCCGCGCAGACGGGCGAGGACGCGACCGACGAGCACGGGCGGCTCCTGTCCGACAACGTCTACGGCTCGCATGCCGAGGACGCCGCACGGCGCGACTTCACGATCAACGCGCTCTACTTCGATCCGGAGACCGAGGAGGTCTGGGACTACGTCGGGGGCGTCGCCGACATCCGCGCCCGCCGCCTGAAGCTCATCGGCCCGCCGGTGACGCGCTACCGCGAGGACCCGGTCCGGATGCTCCGCGCGGTGCGGCTCGCGGCGAAGCTCGGCGTTGCCATCGACCCGAAAACCGCGGCGCCCATCGCGAAACTCGCCTCGCTGATGCAGAACGTGCCGCCGGCGCGCCTGTTCGACGAAATGCAGAAGCTGCTGCTGTCCGGCCATGCCTCCGACACGGTCAAGAGCCTGCGCGCGCACGGCCTCGCGCACGGCCTCCTGCCGCTGCTCGACATGATCGTCCTGCAGCCGCTCGGACAGCGCTTCATCGAACTGGCCCTCGCGAGCACCGACGACCGGGTGCGCAGCGACCGTTCGGTCTCACCGGGATTTCTCTTCGCGACGCTGCTCTGGCACGAGGTGCTGGCGACGTGGAACGCCGCGAAGGCGCGCGCCGAACGGCCGATGCCGGCGCTCTTCGAGGCGATGGACGCCGTGCTGGGACGGCAGGCCGCCCAGCTCGCGATCCCGCGCCGGTTCGAGGCGACGATCAAGGAGATCTGGTCGCTGCAGCCGCGCTTCGAGCAGCGCTCCGGCCAGCGGCCGTTCCGGCTGCTGGAGCACCCGAGCTACCGCGCGGCGTGGGATTTCCTCGTGCTGCGCGGCGAAAGCGGCGAGCTCGAAGGCACCCTGTCCGATCTTCCCCACTGGTGGGACCGCTTCGCCAACGCCTCGCACGACGAGCGCGAGTCGATGCTGCGGCCGGGCGAAGGTCCCGCAAAGCGGCGGCGCTCGCGCGGCCGCGGGCGCAAGCACCGCGAGGACGGCGGAACGCCACCGGCCACATCCGACGCCACCCCGGAGTGAGCACCGTCGATGCCTACATCGGGCTGGGCAGCAATCTCGCCCATCCGCGCCGGCGTCTCGCGCACGCGCTGCGCGCACTCTCGCGCGTGCCGAAGCTCCGTGTCGTCGCCGCGTCGCGCAACTACGTGAGCGCACCGGTGGACAGCGTCGCGCCGCAGCCCGATTACGTGAACGCCGTGGCGCGCGTGCGCACATCGCTGCCGCCGCGCGCGCTGCTGGCCGCGCTGCAGCGGATCGAACGCCGGCAGCGCCGCCGCCGCGAGCACGAGCGCGGGCGCAACCTGCCGCGAACGCTCGACCTCGATTTGCTACTATTCGGCCATCGTCGCATCGCCGTGCACGGGCTCATCGTCCCGCACCCGCGGATGCACCAGCGCGCGTTCGTGCTGCGTCCGCTTGCCGACATTGCGCCCGCGTTGACGATCCCCGGACGCGGGCTCGCGTGCCGCTTTCTCGCGGATGTGCGCCGCCAGCGCATCGCTCCCACCCGCCGCCACGCGCTTTCCTGATCCGCTTCCCCGATGGACCTTGCCAAGTGCCGCTACGTCGTCGTCGAAGGCCCCATCGGCGCGGGCAAGACGAGTCTCGCGCACGCCTTGGCGCACCACGTCGACGGTGACACGCTGCTCGAGCGGCCCGAGGACAATCCGTTCCTCGCGCGCTTCTACGAGAACATGGCGCGCTACGCGCTGCCGACCCAGCTCAACTTCCTGTTCCAGCGGGTCGACATGCTGCGCGGCGTCGGCCAGTTCGATCTCTTCGGCCGCACGATCGTCGGCGACTTCCTGCTCGACAAGGACCCGCTGTTCGCGCGTCTCAATCTCGACGACGCCGAGTACCGCCTCTACAGCAAGGTCTACGCACAGCTCCGTATGGAAGCGCCTGCGCCCGATCTCGTGATCTACCTGCAGGCGCCGGTCGAGACGCTGGTCGAGCGCGTGCACCGGCGCGGCGTCGAATACGAGCGCACGATCCCGGCGCAATACCTCGCCCGCCTCGCCGACGCGTACAGCCGGTTCTTCTACGGCTACACCTCGGCGCCGCTCCTCATCGTCAACAGCGAGCGGCTCAACTTCGTCGAGGATCCGAACCATTTCGATCTTCTGGTCGCGCACGTCAACGCGATGCGCGGCAAGCGTGAATTCTTCAACCTCGCGTCGTGACCATGACGAGCTACGCCAACCCCGCCCCCTCCGCCGAACGCCCGAAGCGGCTCACCGTGCCCGCGGTCGCGAAAATGGCGGCGGAAGGCCGCAAGATCGCGATGCTGACTGCCTATGACGCGTCGTTCGCGGCGCTCTGCGAGCGCGCCGGCGTCGACGTGCTGCTGATCGGCGATTCGCTGGGGATGGTGATCCAGGGACACGACACGACGCTGCCGGTCGACCTCGCCGACGTGCTCTATCACGCGCGCTGCGTGGCCGCCGGCAGCGAGCGGGCGCTGATCATTGCGGACCTTCCGTTCGGCAGCTACCAGGCCGGAATCGAGCAGGCGTACGCCGCGTGCGCGGCGGCGCTCAAGGCCGGCGCGCACATGGTGAAGCTCGAAGGCGGCGCCTGGCTCGCGCCGACGGTCGAGTTCCTCGTCACGCGCGGCATTCCGGTCTGCGGCCACATCGGATTGCAGCCGCAGTCGGTCAACACGCTCGGCGGCTACCGCATTCAAGGCAAGACCGGCGACGCGGCGGCCGTGCTGCAGGCCGACCTCGCCGCGCTCACGCGCGCCGGCGCCGCGATGATGATTGTCGAGTGCGTGCCGCGCGACGTCGGCGCCGCGCTCACGCGCGCGGCGGGCATCCCCGTGATCGGCATCGGCGCAGGACCGGAATGTTCGGGTCAGGTGCTGGTAATCTACGACGCGCTCGGATTGTCCACCGGCCGCCCGGCCCGGTTTGTGAGGAATTTCCTCGCGGGCCGTGATAGCGTTGAGTCCGCGCTCGGCGCGTATGTCGCCGCCGTGAAGGACGGGAGCTTCCCGGCCGCCGAGCACTGCTTCTGACCGAATCCGGAATGTCCGCGGCGTCGCTGCTGCCGAGGACAATCCCGCCGCACCAACGATCGACGGAGAATCCGATGGAAATCGTGAGCACCGCCGCGGAGCTCGCCGAGCGCCTCGCGGGCGCCGGGCGCGTGGCCTTCGTGCCTACGATGGGCAACCTGCACGCCGGCCACCTGTCGCTGTGCCGCATCGCCCGCCAGCACGGCGACGCCGTCGTCACCAGCATCTTCGTCAACCGCCTTCAGTTCGGCCCGAACGAGGACTTCGACCGCTATCCGCGCACGATCGACGCGGATCGCGCCGGCCTCGAGCGCGAAGGCGTGGACGTGCTGTTCCAGCCGCAGGAACAGGAGATGTATCCGACGCCGCAGGTCTATCGCGTGATGCCGCCGCCGCTCGCCGAGGAGCTCGAAGGCTCGTTCCGTCCCGGATTCTTCCACGGCGTGTGCACCGTCGTGCTGAAGCTCTTCAACCTGGTGCAGCCCGACATCGCGGTCTTCGGCAAGAAGGACCGGCAGCAGCTGAAGATCGTCCGCGGCATGGTCCAGCAGTTCAACATGCCGATCCAGATCGTTCCCGCGGAAACCATCCGGGCCGACGACGGCCTCGCACTCGCGTCGCGCAACACCTATCTTTCGCCGGGCGAACGCGCCGAGGCGCCGAATCTTCATCGCGTACTCTCCGGCATCGCCGCCGCGATCGCGGGCGGTCGCACCGACTACGCGAACCTCGAGGCCGAAGGGCGGATGGAGCTCGCCAAGCGCGGCTGGAAGGTCGATTACATCGCGGTTCGCCACGGCCTCGCGCTGCGCATCCCGCATCCGGAAGGCTACGACCATCCGAACCTGCTGATCGTGCTTGGAGCGGCCACGCTGGGCTCGACCAGGCTTATTGACAATGTGGATGTCATCCGCAAGGACGGCGAAGACTGAAGCGTTTCATGACATCCACATTTCGGCGCAGGCTCACGCGAGCGCAGCGAACGTTAAGCGAGCGAATGCGAGCGGCCGGAGCCACAACGTCCATGTCATCCGCAAGGACGGCGAAGACTGAAGCGTTTCATGACATCCACATTGCGGCGGAGGCTCACGTGAGCGCAGCGAACGTTAAGCGAGCGAATGCGAGCGGCCGGAGCCACAACGTCGATGTCATCCGCAAGGTCGGCGAAGATTGATCGCACCGAATTCGGAATTCCCGCGATGAAACGCATCCTCTGCGCCGTCGCAGCATTGCTGATCGCGGCGCTGCCCTGCATCGCCCCCGCGCAGCCCGCCGCGTACCCATCGAAGCCGATCCGGCTGATCGTTCCGTTTCCGCCGGGCGCCGGCACCGACAGCGTCGCGCGCCTGATGGCGCAGAAGCTGGGCGATGCGCTCGGCTCGCCGGTCGTCGTCGACAATCGCACCGGCGCGGGGGGCGCGATCGGCGCCGCCGAAGCGGCGAGGTCCGCGCCCGACGGCTACACGCTGCTGTTCGTCGCCGGTCCGTTCACCACGGTCGCGGCGGCGTCGCGCTCGGCCGGCTACGATCCGATCCGGCAGTTCACGCCGGTCGCGCCGATCGCCGCCGGTCCGCTGGCGTTCGTCATCAATGCGGAAGTCCCGGCCAACACGATGCGCGAGTTCATCGCGCTCGCGCGGGCGAAGCCCGGGACGCTGAACTACGGCTCGGCAGGCACCGGCAGCATCAATCACCTCGCGCTGGAGCTCCTGAAGCTCCGCACCGGCGTCGACATCGTGCACGTCCCGTACAAGGGCATCGCGCCGGCGACGCAGGACCTGCTCGCAGGCCATATCCAGGCGATCACGGCGTCGATTCCCGCAACGCTGCCGCAGCTCGCGCAGAATCGCGTGAAGGTGATCGCGGTCACCGGACCGAAGCGCGTCGCGCTGATGCCCAACGTTCCCAGCTGGCAGGAGGAAGGCGTCGCCAATGCGACCGTGATCAACTACTGGGGCATCGTCGCGCCCGCCGGCACGCCCGCGGATATCGTCGCGCGGCTCAACGCGGAAACGCAGAAGGTGCTCGCGCTGCCCGACGTCCGGGCGCGGCTGGAGGCCGAGGGCGCAGAGATCATCGCCGGACCGCCCGAGCGCCTCGGTACGCTGATCCAGTCGGACCTCGATCGCTGGAAGAAGCTGATCGCCGACGCGAAGCTCACGCTCGATTAGCGCCGCTGCCGCAGCACCAGCACATTGCCGGCGGCGGCAAGCACCACGCCGAACAGCGCCAGCGCGCTCCACTGGTATCCCTCGAACAGCGTGGACAGCAGCATTGCGACGACCGGTGTCGCCACGCTCGTGTACGAGGACGGCCCCGCGCCGACCTGCTTCAGCAGCGTGAGATAGGCGGCGAAGGCGACGACGCTGCCGAACACCGCGAGATACGCGAGCGACAGCACGTAGGGGATCCGCGCGTCGAACGTCCACTGCGCACCAAGCAGCATCGCGACGAGCGCGGAGATCGCAGCGCCGTACGCCATTCCCCACGCCGTCGTCTCGAAGATCGGCAGCCCGCGGCGCTGCATTTGCATCGACACGAGATTTCCCCCCGTCGCGATCAGCGCGGCGGCGAGGCCGAACGCGATGCCCGCGGCGGCGTTGCCCCCGTTGCGCGCCGCGAGGAGCTCCGGGAGGAACAGCAGCACCACGCCGCCAACGCCGAGCGTCGCGCCGACGAGCGCCCGCGCCCGGATCGGCGTGCCGAACACGAGACGCGTGCCGGCAAGGCTCATGAACACCATGGTCGAGAACAGCACGGCGACGAGTCCCGACGCAACGTAGAGCTCCGCGCGGTAGACGAAGATGTAGTTGAACCCGAACATCAGCGCGCCCTGGGCGACGAGGAGCAGATGCATGCGCAGCGGAAACCTGAGCGAGCGACCGCGGACCACGCACATCATAGCGATCAGCGCCGCGGCGAGCGCGAAGCGGTAGACGAGCGACACTTCGGGCGAGACGTCGCCCAGCTGGAACTTGATCGCCAGCCATGTCGAGCCCCACACAACGGAGGCAATGAGGAACAGCGATGGCGGGGCGGCAATCCGGCGTTTCATTGCACGCTCACGCCGCCCGCAGCGCGTCCACGATCCTGAGGCGCGCCGCGCGCACGGCGGGAAGGAAGCCGCCGACGAAACCCATGCCGAGCGCGAACAGCAGCGACGCAACGACGATCTTCGGCGTCAGCTTGAAGGAGAACGCAAGCTCCGCGAACGTCTGGAAGTTCATCGTCGATATCGTGATCGCCTGCATCGTCGAGGCGGCGGCAAGGCCGATGACGCCGCCGAGGAGGCCGAGCAGTAGCGCCTCCACCAGAAAGGCGGCGAGTATCGACCTGCGCGGGAAGCCGAGCGCGCGCAGGGTGCCGATCTCCGCCGTGCGCGACGCGACGCTCGCGTACATCGTGATCATCGCGCCGATGATCGCGCCGATCGAGAAGATGACCGAGATCGTCGTGCCGAGATAGCTGATGAACTTCGAAAGGGATTCCGACTGGTCGGCGTAGAAGCGCGTCTCCCGCTTCGCCTCGAGCGTGAGCCGCGGATCGGATTCGATCTCCTGCTTCACCGCGTCGAAGCGGTCGCTGTCGACGAGGCGGAAGATCACCGCCGAGAAGCCTACGCGCCGGAACGCCTGCAGCATCTGCTCCGCGTCGCCCCAGATCTCGGAATTGAAGCCGGTGCGCCCCGCGTCGAACACGCCGACGACGGTCCAGTCGCGCGAGGCAAAGCGCAGCGTCTCGCCGACGCCGGCGCCCTGGAATCCGTTTGCGATCGCGCGGCCGGCGATCACCTCCGAGGTCCCCGAACGGAACATCCGGCCCTCGACCAGCTGCACCTGCGAGCGCAGTTCGAGGCCGGCCGCGGTGACGCCGCGGATCACGACGTTCGCCGGCTTGTTCGAGCCGCGTTTCTGCAGGTTGATGAGCACGACGGGCTCCTTGGAGACGAGACGCTGCCCGTCCGGGCCCACGGCGATCTCCGGGTTGCTCTCGACGATGTTCGCCTGCCGGCGGTCGATCCCCGACTGGATTTCCGATTGCGACCCGCGGCGGATGACGATGACGTTGTCCTCGCGGCCCGTCGCGACCAGCGTGCTCTCGAGGCCCGCGGCCAGCATCAGCACCGTGGCGAAGACGTAGACGACCAGCGCCATTCCGCCGGCCGTCAGCACGGCGGTCAGCTTGCGCGCCGTGACGTTCCTGACGATGTAGCTGAACGGAATCTTCATGGCGCCTGCCTCATGCGGCCTCCGCAAAGGCACGCGAGCATCGACATGCGACGGTGTCGGCCGCTTGCGCTCGCTCGCCGACGCGCCCTTCGGCGCGCCCTCCTTGACCCGATCCGCCGTTCAATTCGGTCGAGCGTCGGGCGCCGCCAGCGCTCGCGGACGCACCCTTCGGGCCTGGCGTTCGCCCCGCTCGCGCAGGCGTCCGTGGTTTCACCCGTCTCGCTCACGCTATCGCCCTGAGGCCGTCGACGATGCGGATGCGCGCCGTGTTCCACGCGGGCAGCGCGGCGGCGACGACGCCGACGAGCAGCGCCGCGCCGAGCTGCATCAGGACCGTGGATTCGCTGACAAAGAAGATCGGCAGGATCGACCCGACGAGTCCCGCGAATGCGTGTGCGATCGGGAACGTGACCGCGATGCCGATTAGGCCGCCCAGGAGCGCGATCCCGAGCGATTCGGCCGAGATCAGCATCACGACGAACCCATTGGAGAATCCCAGCGCCTTCAGCGTCGCGTATTCGGCGCTGCGCTCGCGCGCGGTCATCGACATGGTGTTCGCCATCACCGCCATGATGATCACGATCACGACGAACGACACCGCCTGGATCGCGAGCAGGATGGCTTCGGTCATGGCGACGAACGACAGCTGGAACGCCTTCTCCGTCTCGGAGAGCGTTTCGGCGAGCGAATTCTTGAACGTGAGGTCGATCGCGGCGGAGACTTCGGCGGCCTCTCCCGGGTCGCGCAGCCGGACGATGAACACGCCGGTCTGGTCCGCGCGGCGCGGGTACATCTTCTTGATCGTCTCGTTGAGGAGGTCGAAGTGGAAGAACATCGTCGACGTGTCCGTCCCCTGGTCGGCGCCGTCGTAGATGCCGCGCAGGTTGAACGTCCATGTCCCCGGATAGATCGTGCCGCGCAGCGGAATCTGGTCGCCGACGTTCCAGCCATACTTGTCGGCGAGCTTGCGCCCGACGATCGCACCCCTGCGGTCGGTCAGGAACGCCTTGCGCTCCTCCGGCGACAGGATGAATTCCGGATACATGTCGAGATAGCTCGGCGCGTCGATCGCGAACTGCGGGAAGAAGTTGCGCTCGGTGATGTAGACGCCGCCGAACCAGTTCGCCCACGAGACGCCGGTCACGCCGTCGAGCTGCCGGATCTTCTGCGCATAGGTGAGCGGCAGCGGGAACACGAGCGACACCGAGCTCCGCGTCACGAGGCGCGCGCTCGAGCTCGCGTTGGCGCCGGCATACCACGCGTCGACGACCGTGCGCAGCAGCCCGAACGCGGCGATCGCCACGACGATGCCGACGACCGTAAGCAGCGTGCGCAGCTTGTGCCGGAACGCGTTGCGCAGGATGAGGATCGGGATGAACATCGCGGTCGCGACGGCGCGCGGGCCCTTTGGGCTCAGTCGGCCAGCACGCCCTTTTCGAGGTGGATCAGCCGGTGCGCCTTCTCGGCGGATTTGGGATCGTGCGTCACCATGACGATCGTCTTGCCGATATCGCGGTTGAGCCGATCGAGGAGGCCGAGGATTTCCTCGGCCGTCGTCCGGTCGAGGTCGCCGGTCGGCTCGTCCGCGACGATGATCGTCGGATCGGTGATGAGCGCGCGCGCGATCGCGACGCGCTGCTGCTGTCCGCCGGAGAGCTCGTTCGGGAAATGGTCGCTGCGGTCGGTGAGGCCGACGAGCGACAGCACGGTCTCTACGCGCTCGTGCCGCTCGCGCCGCGAGAGATTCGTCAACAGCAGCGGCAGCTCGACGTTGCGGAATGCCGAGAGCACGGGCATCAGGTTGTAGAACTGGAAGATGAACCCGACGTTCGCCGCGCGCCATGCAGCGAGGTCGCCCTCGGACAATTCGGCGATGTCGACGCCGGCTACGCGGATCGCGCCGGACGTCGGCTTGTCGATGCCGGCGATGAGATTCAGCAGCGTCGACTTGCCGGATCCGGACGGTCCCATCAGCGCGACGTAGTCGCCTGCGTACACGTCGAGGTTGATGTCGACCAGCACCGGGATGACCTGGCCGCCGCGAACGTAGTACTTGGACAGGTTGCGCACAGCGACGAGCGGCGTCGCACCATCGGCGCGCGCGCCGGGGAGCGCAGTCGCGGCGTCGGAGGACGTCATGGCGGACCCATTCGGACGGCGTGACAGCGCGGGCGCGCGCCTACTTCGCCGCGACCCTGGCGAGCGCTCCCGCGCGAAGATCGGGCCCCGGATTCAGCACCGCCTTTTCACCCGACTTGACGGCACCGGCGATCGCCGTGAGATCGCCGACCTTGATGCCGGGCGTCACCGGCACTTCGACCGCCTTGTCGTCGCGCAGGACGAACACGACGGACTTGCCGTCGCGCATGGCCAAGGCGCCCGCATTGACGCCGATGAACGGCTTCTGCTGCTCGGGGGTCACTTCCTGCGACAGGAACGCGACCTTGGCGCTCATCTCGGGCAGCACCCGCGGATCGATCGCGTCGAACTGCACCTTGGTCATCACCGTCGCCTTCGCGCGGTCGACGGTCGGCACGATGCGGCTGATGCGGCCGCGAAAGCGCGAGTCCGGCAGCGCGTCGAGCGTGATTTCGCAGGGCTGCCCGACCCTGATCTTGCCGAGGCTCGACTCCGAGACGTCCGCCTCGACCTCGAGCGTGCTCATGTCCGCCATCGTGACGACCGCGCCCTTGGAATCGGTGGCGGACGAGAACGGCGTGACGAGATCGCCGACGTTCGCGCTTTTCGACAGGATGACGCCGTCGAAGGGCGCGCGGATCTGCGTGTAGTCGACGCCGACGTCGGCGTTGCGAGCACCCGCCTGCGCGACGCCGACATTTGCCTGCGCATTGGCGACGGCCGCCTCCGCGCGGTCGAAGCGCATGCTCGCGGTGTCCGCCGCCGACTGCGACAGAAATCCCTTGGCGACGAGGTCCTGGCTCCGCTTCAGCTCGACCTGCGCGTTGGCGCGCTCGACCTCAGCCTGCTTCAGCGCCGCCTGCGCCGCCTTGACGCTGGCCTGCGCGCTTTGCGCCTGCGCGACGACGTCGCGGCTGTCGATCCGTGCGATGGTGTCGCCCGCTTTCACGCGCGAGCCTTCCGCGACGCCCAGCCATTCGAGCCGGCCGGTGGCCTTCGAGGCAATCGCGGCCTTGCGCTGCGCGACGACGTAGCCCGTCGAATTGAGGACGACGTACTGCTGCGAAGGGTAAGACGTGACGACCGGCGTCACCTGCACCGCTTCGGGATGCGGCTGCAGCGACCATGCGACCCCGGCCGCGACGACGACCGCACCGATCGCGCCCAGCCAGTACCACTTCCTGCGCCGGCGCGACTTCACGGGCGCGAGGCTGCGGTCGATGCGAAGCTTGGCTATATCGGCGGGAGCGGATTCGGGCATGACGGAACGCGGCGAAAGCGAAAAAAGCGCCGGCGAAACGCCGGCTTGGTCCGCATTTTACCCCGCGTCACGGCGCACTGCCGCAAAATCGGCGCGACGGCGCTGCAACGGGCGCTAGCCGCCTTCACCCGACGCCGGCGCGACGGGGCTGCGCGACCCGCGCAGCGCCTGCAGCGAGATCAGCACCAGGCCCGCACCGATGCAGCCGATGCCGAGCCATTCGACGGCGGTGAGGCTCTCGTCGTACACCAGCATCGACGAGACGAGCGCAATCACCGGAATGGCGAACATGTTGAGCGACGCGGTCCCCGCGGGCAGAAAGCGCAGGATCGCGATCCACAGCAGGAAACCGAGCGCGGTCGAAATCGCGCCAACGTGGATCAGCAGCAGCCCCTGCGCGAAGCTCCACTCCGTCGGCGGGAGCGCGACGAACAGCGGCAGCAGCGTCAGCGGCAGCACGCCGACCGCCATCTGCCATGCCATGAAGTTCAGCATGTCGAGCCGGTGCCGCTGCTGGAAGTACTTGGTCGCGACGGTGCCCGCGGCCCAGCCGAAACCGGATGCAACCGCCCAGAACCGCGGCGCAAGGTCGCCGTGCCATTCCCACGGCCCGACGACCAGCACGAGCCCGGTGAACGCCGCAGCGATGGCGAGCCACTGCAGGCCGCGCACGCGCTCGTGCAGCACCGGCCACGCGAGCAGCAGCGTCCAGAACGGCATCGTGAACACCAGCACCGACGTGCGCCCGGCGCCGCCGCCCGCCAGCGCCATCGTCGTCGATCCGAAATTGACGGTCGTCTGGAAGAATCCGGTGACGACGATCGCGCCCCAGCCGACCGGCCGCAGCGACTTGCGCTGGACCGCGAGCGCAGCGAAGAGCACCAGCACCGCAATCCACGTGCGCTGCACATTGAACACCACGGGGTTCGCGTGATCGAGGGCGAGCTTCATCACGACCCAGTTGCTGCCCCAGATGAGTGTCAGCGCGGCGAGCGCCGCATAGGCGCTTCTGCGGTCATGGACGCCCAGAACAGCCGTCACCGCGCCGCTTTCGCGATGCCCGCGAGGAAAGTCTCGATGGCCGCGGCGACCGCGGCCGGCTGATCGTGGTGCAGCATGTGCCCGGCGTCGGCGATGATCTCCAGGTGTCCGTCGGGGATGTGCGCGAGACGCCGGCGGATGCCGGCGTGGCTGTCGGCGCCGCCCTCGCCTTCGGGATGATCGTCGAGCCAGCGCGGAATGTTCGAGTCCGCGGCGGCAACCCAGAGCGTCGGCGCCGCGATGCTGCGCCATATCGCGTACGTTTCCTCCATGCGGTAGACGAGCGGAAACGGCAGCTTGTGCCGCGGGTCCGATACGAGGCGCACCTGGCCGTCGGGCGCGACTTCCGCCCAGTGCCGGGCGAGGAACACCGCCTGCTCGCGCGCGAGGCGCCGGTTGTTCTTCTGCAGCCGGTCGGCGACGGCGTCGAGGCTCGCGTAGGGCGCGAATTCAGGAGGGTCACGCAACGCATCGAGCCACGCCGCGTATTTTTCCGGTGCGGCGCCTGCGCGCTCGGCGGGAATGCCGAAGCCGTCGAGCGACACCAGCGCGCGCACGCGCTGCGGCCGCACGCCCGCGTATTGCATCGCCACATTGCCGCCGAGGCTGTGCCCGACGAGATCGACCTGCTCGCCGGGCGCGAAAACGTCGAGCAGCGCTTCCAGGTCCGCCACGTAGTCGGCGAACCAGTAGCCCTGCGGCTGCCACTCGCTGCGGCCGAACCCGCGCAGGTCGGGTGCAATCACATGCCAGCTGCCCGTGAAGGCATCGACCAGAAACTGGAACGACGCCGCGACGTCCATCCAGCCGTGCAGCAGGAAGAGCTTCGGCGCGTCCGGGGCGCCCCAGGTCAGCACGTTGTGCGCGAGACCGCGCAGCGCGACGCGTTGCGTGGCATAGGGCTTCATCGGAGGCGGCGCGCCTGCGACCTCGCGCGCACTCACTTCTTGCCGCAGATCGCGAGGCCGTCCTGCCAGCCGGTGCGATAGTTTCCGTCCGAGCCGAAGCGCGCGGCGTCCTTGCGCTCGGCGCCCGTGGCACTCGCACAGCCGTCGGCATAGCCCTGCCGATAGGGCAGCGGGAATCCCGAAAGATTGACGGACGGCGCCGGCGGCTCGCCCTGCGTCGGCGCCGCCGCGGTGCCGCCGCCCGTCGACGCGCAGCCGGCGATCGTCAGCGCGAACGCGCACATGCAGAGGATCGTCCGCGAGCGTATCGGCGCGGCGTCGGAAAATCGAGGCTTCATCGGTGGATTGTGGCGGCGGTGGACGGAGTAAAATTCTAACAGCCCACCGCCTCGCCCGTCATGACCCCCGCCTTCGTCCACCTCCGCCTGCATTCCGAGTTCTCGATCGTTGACGGCACGGTGCGCATCGACGCTGCGGTCGAGGCGGCAGTGGCCGACTCCATGCCCGCCGTGGCGATCACGGACCTCGCCAACGCCTTCGGCCTCGTCAAGTTCTACAGGGCCGCGCGCCGCGCCGGCGTGAAGCCGATCTTCGGCTGCGACGTGTGGATCACCCACGACGCCGAGCGCGACCAGCCGTACCGCGCGCTGCTGCTCGCACAGTCGCGCGAGGGCTATCTGCGCCTCGCGGACTGGCTGACGCGCGCGTACCGGACCAACCAGTATCGCGGCCGCGTCGAATTCCGCCGCGACTGGTTCCGCGACGGCACGAGCGGCATCATCGCGCTCTCCGGCGCGCGCGACGGCGATGTCGGCAAGGCGCTCCTGCAGGGCAACGCACCGGGCGCCGCCAGGGCGGCGCGCGAATGGGCCGCCCTCTTTCACGACCGCTACTATCTCGAAGTGCAGCGTGCAGAGCGCGACGAAGACGACGCGCTCGTCGCCGCCACCGCGCGCCTCGCCGCGGAGCTCGCGCTGCCGCTCGTCGCGACGCATCCGGTGCAGTTCCTGCGCCGCGACGACTTTCGCGCGCACGAGGCCCGCGTGTGCATCTCCGAGGGGCACGTGCTCGCCGATCCGCGCCGGCCGCGCCGCTTCACGCCGGACCAGTACTTCAAGTCGCAGGCCGAGATGACCGCGGCGTTCGCCGACCTGCCCGACGCGCTCGCCAACAGCGTGGCGATCGCGCAGCGCTGCAACCTGACAATCCCGCTCGGCAGGCCGTCGCTGCCCGACTTCCCGACGCCGCCGGGCGTCACGCTGGACGAATTCCTGCATCGCGAGGCTGCCGCCGGCCTCGAGCGCCAGCTCGCCGCTCTCTTCCCCGATCCGGAAGTTCGCGAGCGCAAGCGCCCCGAGTACGCCGACCGCCTCGAGTTCGAGGTCAAGACCATCGTCCAGATGGGGTTCTCCGGCTATTTCCTGATCGTCGCCGACTTCATCAACTGGGCGAAGGCGAACGGCGTGCCGGTGGGCCCGGGCCGCGGGTCCGGCGCCGGCTCGCTCGTCGCGTATTCGCTCGGCATCACGGGCCTCGATCCGCTGCGCTACGCGCTTCTGTTCGAGCGCTTCCTCAATCCCGAGCGCGTGTCGATGCCGGACTTCGACATCGACTTCTGCCAGTCGGGCCGCGACCGCGTCATCGACTACGTCAAGAACAAGTACGGCGCGGACTCGGTTTCGCAGATCGCGACCTTCGGCACGATGGCGGCGCGAGCCGCGGTGCGCGACGTCGGCCGCGTGCTCGACCTCGGCTACAACTTCTGCGACGGCATCGCCAAGCTGATCCCGTTCCAGCCGGGCAAGCTCGTCACGCTGAAGGATGCGCGCGCGATGGAGCCGCTGCTCGCAGAGCGCGAGAGGAACGAGGAGGAGGTGCGCGAGCTCCTGTCGCTCGCCGACGCGCTCGAGGGGCTGACGCGCAACGTCGGGATGCACGCGGGCGGCGTGCTGATCGCGCCGGGGAAGCTCACCGACTTCTGCCCGCTCTATGCGCAGGCGGGGTCCGAAGGCCTCGTGTCGCAGTTCGACAAGGACGACGTCGAGGCGATCGGGCTCGTCAAGTTCGACTTTCTCGGCCTCACGACGCTGACGATCCTCGACTGGACGCTGAAGTACGTCCGCCAGCTGGAACCCGCCTGCACGCTGACGCTCGAAGGCCTTCCGCTCGACGACAAGCCCACGTACGACATCTTCCGCACGGGCAACACGACCGCGGTGTTCCAGTTCGAATCACGCGGGATGCGCGACCTCATGAAGCAGGCGCCGCCGACCCGTTTCGAGGACATCGTCGCGCTGGTCGCGCTGTATCGCCCGGGACCGATGGAGCTGATCCCCGACTACATCGCGCGCAAGACCGGCCGCGAGCGCGTCGAGTACGCCGACGCGCGCCTCGAGCCGATCCTCTCGCCGACGTACGGCGTGATGGTGTACCAGGAGCAGGTGATGCAGATCGCGCAGGTCATCGGCGGGTACACGCTGGGAGGCGCCGACCTGCTGCGCCGGGCGATGGGCAAGAAGAACAAGGAGGAGATGGCGCGGCACCGCGACATCTTCGTCGAGGGTGCACAGAGGAACAGCGTGCCGAAGCCGCGCGCGGCGCACCTCTACGACCTGATGGAGAAGTTCGCGGGCTACGGCTTCAACAAGTCGCATGCCGCCGCCTACGCGCTGATCGCCTATCAGACCGCGTACTTCAAGGCGCATCACCCGGCCGCCTTCGCCGCGGCGAACCTGTCGCTCGTCATGGACGACACCGACAAGGTGCGCCAGTTCTTCGACGATGCGATCGCGTCCGGCCTCGAGGTGGCGCCGCCCGACGTCAACGCGTCGAACTACCGTTTTGAGCCGATCGACCGGAAGAGGCTGCGCTACGGTCTCGGCGCGATCAAGGGCACGGGCGAGCAGGCGATCGCGTCGATCGTCGCCGCACGGGAGCAGGACGGCCCGTTCCGCGACCTCTTCGACTTCTGCCGCCGCGTCGACAAGCGCCTCGTCAACCGCCGCGTCGTCGAGGCGCTGATCCGCGCCGGCGCCTTCGATGCGATCGATGCGCGGCGCGCGACGCTCTTCAACTCGGTCGGTGTCGCGCTGGGCGAGGCCGAGCGCGCCGATGCGACCAGGTCGCAGGTCTCGCTGTTCGGCGACGAGGCCGGCGCGGGACTCGCGCTCGCCACCGTGCGCGACTGGACCGAGGCCGAGCGCCTCACCAACGAGAAGCTCGCGCTGGGCTTCTACCTGTCCGGACACCCGTACCGCAGCTACGCGGCGGAGCTGGCGCCGCTCGTGCGCACGACGCTCGCGAATCTCGCGCCGTCCCGCGAACCCGTCCGGATCGCGGGCATCGTCACGGCGCTGCGCATCCAGCAGAGCCGTCGCGGCAAGATGGCGTTCGTCACGCTGGACGACGGCGAAGGCTCCGTCGAGGTGATGGTGTACAGCGAGGCGCTCGACGCCGCGCGCCACCTGCTGCGCGAGGACCAGCTCGTCATCGTCGAGGTCAAAGTATCGCCGCGTGTCTCCGACGACGGCCAGGTGCAGGGTCTGCGCGTCATCGCCGAGTCGCTGTGCGACCTCGCCGCTCTGCGCAAGCGTCACGCGAAGGGACTGCGCATCGCGTGCAACGGCGCCGCGAATGCGAACCGCCTGTTCGAGCTGCTGGCGCCGTTCCGCAACGGCAGCTGTCCCATCGTCGTCGAATACCGCAACCACGGTCTCGGCGGCGAGATCGAGCTGCCGGAAGCGTGGCGCATCAACCCGGACGACCAGCTGATCGCGCAGCTCAGGGACTGGCTCGCGCCGGACGCCGTCCGCGTTGTTTACTAGGGCCGGTTAGCGCTATGGGCGCCTCGCGGCGCGGTTGGCGCCGCGGCCTGTGGCGGCACCGCGACTTCCTGCTGCTGTGGAGCGCGCAGGGCATCTCCGCGGTCGGCTCGCGCGTCACGCGCACGGCTTTGCCCATGGCCGCGATTCTCGTCATCGGCGCGGGTGCGTTCGACCTGGGCCTCATCGCTGCCGCGGCAACGCTGCCCGGCGTGCTGATCGCCTTCGCCGGCGGCGGCTGGGTCGACCGGCATCGGAGAAGACCCGTGCTGATCGGCACCGACCTCGTTCGCGCAGGTGCGCTCGCGACGATTCCGCTTGCCGCATGGGCCGGCATGCTGTCGCTGCCGCTGCTGATCGCGGTCGCGGCGGTCACCGGCCTCGCCCGCGTGCTGTTCGAGCTGGCCGACCATGTCTACATCACCGATCTCGTCGGCAGGAAGCGCCTGCTCGACGCGAACGGCAAGCGCGAGGCGCTCGACTCGATCGCCGAGATTTCCGGTCCCGCGCTGGGCGGCGCGCTGGTCGCGTGGCTGACCGCGCCTTTCGCGATCGCCGTCGATGCGGCGTCGTTCGTCGTGTCGGCGCTTCTCGTCGGCCGCATCGAAAAGCGCGAGGTGTCCCATGCGCCGCAAGCAGCGACGTCGGTGCTTGCGGACATTCGCACGGGCGTGGCGAGCATCTGGCGCCTGCCGCCGGTGCGCGCGCTCTTTCTCGCGACGGTGATGCTGACGTTCGTGATGAGCTTCATGGCGTCGCTCTACACGCTCTACGCGCTCACCGACCTGCACCTGTCGCCGGCGCAGCTCGGCATTGCGATCGGCTGCGGCGGCATCGGCGGCCTTGCCGGCGCGGCGCTCGCGGCGCCGACGGCCGCCCGCTTCGGCGCCCGGCGGACGTTGTTGGGCGCGCTGCTGGTCGGCGCGGCGATGCAGGTGCTGATCCCGCTCGCGCCGCCCGTGCCGGCCATCGCGATGATGTTCCTCGTCGGAACGCAGGTGATCGGCGACGGCGCGCTGACCGTCTACATGGTCAATGAAACCACGCTGCGCCAGCGCCTGTTGCCTCCGGCCGCACTGGGGCGCGCCGCCGCCGCGTGGCAGGTCGCGAACGGCGTGCTGACGCCGATCGGCGCGCTCGCCGGCGCGCTGCTCGCCGAAGCCATCGGCATGCGCCCGACGCTGTTCGCGCTGGCCGCCGGGCTCTTCGCCGCTGCGCTGTGCCTTTACGCCGCAGGCCGGACCCTGCGCAACGTCGATTCCGCGTAATCGGATCTACGGTACGTCAGCGTCGCCGACGCGCTCGCGCAACGCCGTCTTCAGCACCTTGCCGGCGTTGTTCTTCGGCAATTCCGCGAAGAAAGCGTACGCCTTTGGACGTTTGAAGCGGGCGATCCGGTCGAGGCACAGCGCGTCGAGCGCGCGCTGCAGCGAGATGCGCGCGTCGTCGCCGGGAATGCCGCCGCGCGCGACGATGCAGGCGACGACCTCCTCGCCCCATTCGGCGTGCGCACGCCCGACCACCGCGGCCTCGGCGACATCCGGATGCGACTGCAGCACCTCCTCCACTTCGCGCGGGTAAATATTGGAACCACCGCTGATGATGAGATCCTTGGACCGGTCGATCAGGGTCAGGAATCCGTCGCGGTCGAACGTGCCGACATCGCCCGTATGGAGCCACCCGTGCGCAAGCGTCGTGGCGGTCGCGTCGGGGTTTCGCCAGTACCCCCGCATCACCGTCGGCCCGCGCACGAGGATCTCGCCGATCTCGCCCGCTGCCAGCGGCGCGTCGTTCGCGTCGGCGACGATCACCTCGATGCCCGTCTGCGCGACGCCGACCGAGCCCAAACGGGCGTCATCGCCGCGCGCGATCGCGTCGGCGACGAGGGCGCGGCTCATTGCCGTGATCGTCATCGGCGACTCGCCCTGTCCGTAGATCTGCGCCAGCCGCGGTCCCAGCGCGGCGTACGCCGCCTTGCAATCGGCGACGTACATCGGACCGCCGCCGTAGACGATCGACTTCAGGCGTTCGAGTGGCACCGGCGCCGCGGCCTGTGCGGCGACAATGCGCTTCACCATCGTCGGCGCGGCGAAGAGGCAGCTGCGCTTCCAGTGTGCGACGAGCCTCAGCGTTTCCCCGGCGTCGAAGCCTTCCGCCTCCGGCAGCACGTGAACGGCAGCAGCGAGGACATGCGGTACCGCGTAGAGGCCCGAGCCGTGCGAAAGCGGCGCCGCATGCACGATCGCGTCGCCCGCCTCGATCGCTTCGACGTCCGCCAGGAAGCACTGGCTCATCGCGACGAGATTGCCGTGCGTGATCTCGACGCCCTTGGGGCGGCCGGTCGTGCCGCTCGTATAGAAAAGCCACGCCGGATCGTCGCCGAGGCAGGCCGCCGGCTGCGCCCGCGGCGCTGTCGTCATGCGCCGGTAATCGACGCCGCCGAGCTGCACCGCGCGCCTTACCCCCGTCGCGTGATCCGCGAATCCGCCAAGCGTCGCGTGCCACGCGGCGTCGACGAACGCGAACGCAGCACCGCTGTCCGCTACGATGTAGGCGAGCTCGTCCGGATGCAGCTTCGCATTCACCGGCACGGCAACGAGACCCGCCCACCAGCACGCGAACAGCGCCTCGACGTATTCCGGCGCGTTGTGCGACACGATCGCGACGCGCGCACCTGCGTGCAGGCCCGTCGCCTGCAGCGCTCCGGCAAGTGCTGCCACCCGCTGCGCGAGCGTTGCGTAGTCGCAGACCGTCCGCTCGCCCTGCGCGAGTGCCGCCTGCCCCGGCCAGCAGCGCGCGTTGCGAACGAGAATGGACGACAGGCTGGCGGCGCGGCCCGGCACGCTCACTGGACTACCTTCGTGCTTCGCACTTCGGTATTCGCCCTTGGGGCGGCCCGGCGGACTCATGGGGGCACCGTCGGCGCCGGACTCAGCCGGCGCAGAGCACGACCGCCACCAGCACCGCCGCCGTGACCACACCCGCTTTTCTCATTGTCGTCTTGCGTCGAAACGGATTGCGGCAAGTTTAGCCGAGTTTCCGCGCGACGGATTCCGGCCAATCGCGAATGGTTACAATGCCCGCACACCCGTCACCGAACTCGAGATCGCCATGCCGCTTCCTGCCTCCATGCGTTACGTTGCCGCCCGCGAGCCCGGTCCGCCGGACGTGCTCGCCATCGCCGAGGGGCCGGTCCCGCAGCCGAAGCGCGGCGAGGTGCTGATCGAGGTGAGCCACGCCGGCGTCAACCGGCCCGACTGCCTGCAGCGCGCCGGCGCCTATCCGCCGCCCGCCGACGCGTCGCCCGTGATCGGGCTCGAGGTCGCCGGCACCGTCGTCGCCCTGGGCGAGGACACGCAAGGCGCGCGCATCGGCGACAAGGTGTGCGCGCTCACGCCCGGGGGCGGTTATGCCGAATACTGCACGACGCCCGCCGGATTCTGCCTGCCGATCCCCGGATCTCTGTCGCTGCTCGAGGCGGCGAGCCTGCCGGAGAATTTCTTCACCGTCTGGCACAACGTGTTCGAGCGCGGCCGCCTCGTTCGCAGCGAGAAGGTGCTGATCCACGGCGGCTCCGGCGGCATCGGGCTGACCGCCATCCAGCTCGCGCACGAGCTCGGTGCCGAGGTGTTCACCACCGTTGGCTCGGACGAGAAGGCCGCGTTCTGCCGCAAGATGGGCGCCGATCACGCGATCAACTACCGGACCCAGGATTTTGCCGCCGAAATCGCGCGCATCACCGGGAAGCGCGGCGTCGACGTCGTGCTCGACATGGTCGGCGGCGATTACATCGAGAAGAACCTCAGGTGCCTGGCGCTGGACGGCCGGCTCGTCTTCATTGCCTTCCTCAAGGGAGGGCGCGCCGAGATCGACTTCCGGCACATCATGATGAAGCGCCTGACCCTCACCGGATCGACGCTTCGCGCGAGCCCGCTTGCGCGCAAGGTCGGCATCGCGCAGGCGCTGGCCGCGAACGTGTGGCCGCTCATCGCGCGCGGCGCCGTGCGGCCGGTGATCCACAAGGTCTTCCCGCTCGCCGAGGCCGCCGCCGCGCACGCGCTGATGGAATCCTCGCAGCACATCGGCAAGATCATGCTCGAGGTGCGCTAGCGCAGCCGCTCAGTACGTTGCGCGCCCGCCGGAGAGGTCGAAGGTGGCGCCCGTCGAGAAGCTGCACTCCTCGCTCGCGAGCCAGCACACGAGCGCGGCGATCTCGTCGACGCTGCCGAAGCGACCCAGCGGAATCTTCGACAGCATGAAATCGATGTGCTGCTGCGTCATCTGGTCGAAGATCGCGGTGCGCACCGCCGCCGGCGTCACGCAGTTGACGCGGATCCCGGTCTTGGCAAGTTCCTTTCCCAAGGACTTGGTCAGCCCGATCACGCCCGCCTTCGACGCGCTGTAGGCCGGCGCATTCGGATTGCCCTCCTTGCCGGCAACCGACGCGATGTTGACGATGCGGCCATAGTCGTTCTTCAGCATCGCCGGGACGACGCTGCGGTTGCAGTAGAAGAGGCCGTTGAGGTTGACGTCGATCACATGCCGCCACGCCTCCGGCGTGTACTCCCATGTGGTCACGTTCGGCCCGGTGATGCCCGCCGAGCAGACCAGCACGTCGATGCGCCCGAGCGCGGGAAGCGTCATTTCGGCGGCGTGCGCCACCGCGTCGGCGTCGGCGACGTCGATCGCCGCCGTGAAGACGACTCCCGAAATGGCACGTTGCGCGGCTTCCAGCGCCATCTCGTCGCGGTCCCACAGCGCGACCTTTGCACCGCTCGCCGCGAGCCTTCGCGCCACGGCGAGGCCAATGCCGGCGGCGCCGCCCGTGATCACTGCCGTGCGCCCTTCGAAATCGAGCTGGTTCATCCGGACCTCCTCTGGCGATTGACGCGAGGATAGCAATCGCGCGGACGCAGGACAATTGCGCGCACCGCTGCGCCGTGCCTCGCATGGTATGCTTTTCGCGGAATCACGCCGCGGAAACGTGGCGACGCCTTCGCGTCCCTCCGCAACCCCGTACAGCGCCGCGTCGACCGATGGAAAAGGACCTGCAGACTCCGTTCGACGTCGCCGTGGTCATGGCCACCGTCGTGCGCCCGACGATCGCCGAAGCACTGCGATCGGTCTACGCGCAGCAGTCCGCGGGACGCATCCAGATCCTCGTCGGCATCGACCGGTGGGAAGGCCAGCGCACGCTGCTCGACGCGCTGCTCGCCGAATGCCCGTCGAACGTCGCCGTAACCACCGTCGACCTCGGCTATTCGACATCGGTGCGGCACGGCGGCCTCTATCCCAGCAGCTTCGGCGGCGCGCTGAAGACGATCCTCACCTACGCCGCCAACAGCCGCTACGTCGCCTACCTCGACGACGACAACGCTTACATGCCGACGCATCTCGCGTCGTTGCGCTCGGCAATCGAAGGCAGGGACTGGGCGTTCGCGCTGCGCCAGTTCGTCGACGACGCGTCGGGCGAATTGCTCTGCGCGGACGCGTGGGAGTCGGTGGGCCCGGGACGCGGCGTTTACGCGAAGGCACAGGGCGGGTTCGTCGACACGAACTGCTACCTCGTCGACAAGCTCGCGTGCCCCGATATCTTCCTCGAATGGGCGAACACGCGCTTCCAGGGCGGCACCGGCGGCGACCGCCAGATCCTGCAGCGGCTGCTGGGGCGCCCCTGGGGCACGAACGACGCCCACACCGTCCTCTACCGGTACCGTCTCGCAGGCCAGCCGACGTATCTGCTGTGGAAATTCAAGCGCGCGGGCGTGGATCTCCACCGCTACCTGCCGGCGAGCGCAATTCCTCCCGAATCGGTGTGGCAGCAGTGCGCTGCATTCGATCGCGAGCAGGAAGGCGCCTCGCATGCCGGGGAGGCGGCGCAATGACGCCGGCCTCGCCGTGCCCGCGGGTCACGGCACGGGCAGCCCGACGATGAATCCATTCCTTCGCGCGCTTCCCCAAGGCGTCACCGCAGCGGAGCTTGCGCAACGATTGCCGCCGACCGTGGTCGTCGAGGGCGACGCTGCGCGCGTGATCCGTGGCATCGCCGGTCTTTCCGGCGCGGGCGCCGGCGCTCTCGCCTTCTGCGATGCGACGCAGCCCGGTGACGCGCTCGCGCGAACCGCGGCGGCCGTAATCATCGTCGATGCCTCGTGCCAGGCCGCGCCGGGACCGCAGCAGACGTACCTGCGCGTCGACGACGTGCGCGCGAGCTTCATTGCCGCCGTCACGCTGCTGTTGCCGGAATCCGCGCGCCCGCAGGAGCCGGCGCCGGGCGTCGATCCTTCCGCGCACGTCGACGCCACGGCGCGGATCTCGCCGCTGGCGGCGATCGGTGCCCGCGCTCGCGTCGGCGCGGGCACGCGCATCGGCCCGGGCGCGGTGATCTATGCGGACTGCGTCATCGGTGCGGATTGCGTCATCGGACCGAACGCGGCGATCGGCTGGGTCGGCCTTGCCTATCACGACCGTCGTGACGGGCAGCGGATGTTCTTTCCGCATCTCGGCGGCGTGCGCATCGGCGATCGCGTCGACGTCGGCGCCAACGCATGCATCTGCCGCGGCATGCTCTCCGACACGTGCATCGGCAATTCTGCGAAACTCGGCAGCCTCGTCTACGTCGGCCATGGCTGCGACATCGCCGCAAACACTTGGCTGTCGGCGGGCACCGCGCTGGCCGGCCATTCGAGCACGGGCGCTCACGCGCTCGTCGGCATCGGCACCGTGGTCGTCGACAACGTGTCCGTCGGCGCCAACGCGCTGCTCGGCGCGGGAAGCGTCGTGACGAGGGACGTCGCCGAAGGCGACACGCAATTCGGAAATCCGGCGCGCACCGTGGCGAAGGCGCGGCGGTTCGGTCCGACGCCACGGAACTGACACGGACCCGCGATGCATCCGACGGCACGGCGCCTGACGACGCACCGGCGCCATGCAGGAGGAACAGGATGAGCATGCCACGATTCATGATGATCGCCGGCGCGCCGGCGCCGGTCGGCCCGTTCTCGCATGCGGTCGAGGTCGACGGCTGGGTGTTTCTCACCGGACAGATGCCTACCGATCCTGCCGACGCCGCCGCGCCGCTTCCCGCAGGCGTCCTGGCCCAGACCCGCCGCGTGATGGACAATCTCGTCCTCGTTCTCGCGGGCACCGGCCTTCGCCTGGAAAACGTGGTCTCGGTGCGCGCGTACCTCACGCATTTCGAGCGCGACTACGATGCAATGAATCGCGTCTATCGCTCCTATTTCCCGGATGAGCGCCTGCCCGCGCGCACATGCATCGGCGTGACGGGACTCGCGCGCGCCGCCCTGGTCGAGATCGATCTCGTCGCCCGGCGACCGTAGCGGCCGGCTGCGTCGGACGTCGCGCCGGCCGTTCGGCGCACACGAAAGCTGCCGATGCGGGTTGCAAGCGCGACCCGGCAGGGACTAGCATCCGCCGAAACCGTTTGCGGCGACAGGGAGACGCGTCATGTCCACCACGATGAAGCACGTCATCGCGCTTTCGCTGATGTTCGGCCTTCTGGGCTGCGCCGGCCGCGAGTTCACGCGCCCCGACATGGCGACGCTCAGGAATGGCGTGACGACCTACGCGCAGGTGACGGAGCGGTTCGGCCCGCCGTACGCCGAAGGCTCGCTGGTCCGCAACGACAAGACCGTGCGCACGGCGAATTACGTGCATGCGGCGGCGGGCGGCAAACCCGCGCGGGAGGGCATCGTGCCGACGCGCGCGATGGCGTTCTACTTCTACAACAACGTGCTGGTCGGACACGAGTTCCTGTCGTCCTGGGCCGCGGACAGCACGGAGTTCGACGAAACGGACCGCCGCAAGATCATCCGGGGGACGACGACGGAGGCGGAAGTCGTGCAGCTGCTCGGGAAGCCGAGCGGGTACGAAATCTACCCGATGATCGAATCGACGTCCGGAAAGGCGGCCGTCTACGCGTACTCGGAGCTCGAAAGCTCCGTGCTCGGGCGCAAGGCCTACCGCAAGGTCCTCGTCGTCACGTTCGATGGCGCCGGCGTCGTGACGGCGCTGGACTACACGTCGGTCGGTTCGAAATAGCGCCGCGCTCTCGCCGCCCGGGGGCGCTACGCTTCAGTGCCAGAGAAAGCGTTGCGCGAACCGCACCGGCGGCGTCGTCCACCTGTTGACGGCCACAGGCAGCGCCAGCGGCTTCAGGAACATCTTCACCGCCATTTCCGTGGGGTAGTGCCGGCGCAGCAGGTCGGCGGCGGCGGAAACGGCGTCGCGAAATTCGCGCCCGTCACGCATCAGGTGCGCATTCCGGGCGTGAAACGGATGCCACAGCCCGCAGTCGACGTCGCTGCCCGCGATTTCGCGCAGGCGCCTGACGAGCGCACCCGCGACGCGCGCACGGCTCCTCGATTCGATCCGGTTGTACTTCTTGAAATAGCGGTAGAAGTGCTTGTAGTGGCGCACCTCGTCGCGCTGGATGAGTCCGGTCAGACGCTCGAGGACCGGTTCTCCGGCGACCGAGCGGATCGTCCGGTAGTACGTCGCCGTCCCCATCTCGACGACGCAGCGCGCGGCCATCTCGAGGCAGCGCGACGGCTCGAGGTCGTCGGTCGTGCACGTGAGCGAATATTCGGCGATGAACTCGGCGAATGCCGCGTCCCAGTCGAACTCCGGCCAGACGTGGTTCACGTAGGCGCGCAGCGCCCGGCCATGGCGAAGCTCCTCCGGCTCCCATTGGTCCGACAGCCACGCCGACACCTCGGCGTCGTCGCGGAAATGTTCGACGAGGTTGCTGGTGTAGAGATCGGAACCCGTCTCGACGAACGAGGCTCCCGCGAGCAGCAGGAACAGCTCTTCGTTCGGCCGGATCCGCAGGACGTCGACGCGATCGAGCGGGATGTCGTCCAGCGTCCACGTTTCGGCGTCGCCCAGCTCTTTGTTCATTGTTCGTCCCCTTGTTCCAGCGCGTCCGATGGCCGCTTCACCTGTCGTTGCCGAGCAGTATGACCGCCGCGGGCGCGCAAGGGTTTCAAATGCACGGCCGGCGCACGGCAAGCGCCTCCGCCCCGGCCAAGTCGAGCTTCCGCCGATTCGGGTCGCCCGCACGGATCGAATATTTTATCCATTCCGCACGAGGGGCAACGGCGCAGTGCACCTGCCAAGGCAGGAACGCCGTTTCCGGGGTCTCGTCGGCCGCACCCTGTCCGGCGCCAACATTCATCCCTGCGCGGCAATCAGGAGGGCCGATGCGCGGTCGCAGCGACAAGGGGCATCGTGTGCACACCGTAGCCGCCGGCGCTTCCGCGGTGCCTCTCGACACGATCGCCTCGGACAAGTTAGCGGCACAGCCTTTGGCGCGCACCGCGCTGCCCCGTTGAGGGCGAAATGCCCTCTCTTGGCGGCGCGACGCGATGGCTCAACTCGCCGCCGCTGACGGCCGCAGGCCTGCGTGGAAGGGTCGTCCTGATCGACGTGTGGACGTACACCTGCATCAATTGGCTGCGCACGCTCCCTTACGTCGGGGCCTGGGCCGAGAAATACAAGGACCAGGGACTCGTGGTGATCGGCGTGCATTCCCAGGAATTCGCGTTCGAGCGGAACGCCGACAACGTTCGCCGGGAAGCGAAGGACATGCGCGTCAGCTATCCAATCGCGATCGACAACGACTTTGCGATATGGCGCGCGCTGAACAACAACTATTGGCCCGCCCTCTATTTCGTCGATGCGCAGGGGCGCATACGCCACCATCAATTCGGCGAAGGCGATTACGACCGTTCGGAGAAGGTCATTCAGCAATTGCTGGCCGAGGCCGGATCGGGCGGCGCCGGCCATGACCTGGTTTCCGTCGATCCCCATGGCGCGAAAGCCGCCGCCGATTGGAGCAGCCTGAAGTCATCGGAAAATTACGTCGGCTACGATCGCACCGAGCACTTTGCGTCTCCGGGCGGCGTAGTACCCGACGCGTGCCATACCTACGCCGCGCCCGAGCGGCTGCAGCTGAACCAGTGGGCGCTTTCGGGAGACTGGACGATGGAGACCCAGTCCGCCGTGCTGAACAAGGCCGGCGGAAGGATCGTCCACCTCTTTCATACGCGCGATCTGCATCTCGTCATGGGACCGGTGGAACGGGGTGCCTCCGTCCGGTTTCGCGTGCTGGTCGATGGCAAGCCGCCACGCGCGGCTCACGGCAGCGACGTCGACGATCAGGGCAACGGCACGGTGACCGGGCAGCGGCTGTATCATCCGATACGGCAACCGAAGCCGATCGCCGATCACGAGTTCGGCATCGAATTTCTCGACCCGGGCGCGGCGATCTTTGCGTTCACGTTCGGCTGACCTACGGGGTGACAAAATTCACGATCCGTTTCATTTGCGCGTACCCGTGACCCCGACTGATCACGCGCTGGGGTCGCACGACGCCCGCGTCACGGTCGTCGAATACGGGGACTTCGAATGTCCGATCTGCAAGCAGGCGGCGCCCGCGGTCCGTCTGTTGCTGCATCGTTTCCGGGACCGCATCCGCTTCGTGTACCGGCACTTTCCGCTGGAGGAAATTCATCCGCATGCATTTTCGGCGGCGGAGGCGGCCGAGTGCGTCGGTGCGCAGGGGAAGTTCTGGCCGATGCACGACCTCCTTTTCGAGTCTCAGCCGCATTTCAAGCCGCCTCAGCTGCGCGCCTGCGCCGATCGGCTGCAGGTCGACCTGAGGCGCTATGCGGCCGACCTGGACGACCACCTCTTCGTCCAGCGCATTCGCGAGCAGATGGCCGGCGGCCAAGCGAGCGGCGTTCGCAGCACACCCGGCTTTTTCGTGAACGGCGAGATCCAGGACGTTTCATTCGGCATGGAAGACCTGTTTGACGCTGTGGAGGCGAAGCTACGAGAATAGGAGGACCTCCAAGGGATGCGCAGACGGTCGACTCTCATGACAGCGCCAATAGCTGCTCCGGCCTCGGAGTCGACATGGAGCCCGCTGCGAAACACGCTGTTTCGCAGTCTCTGGATCGCAACCATCGTCTCGAATCTCGGGACCTGGATGCAGGATGTCGGCGCCGGATGGCTGATGACGTCGCTGAGCCCGTCCCCATCGATGGTCGCGCTGGTCGAAGCCGCGGACAGCCTCGCGCTGATGCTGCTCGCCGTTCCGGCGGGTGCGCTTGCCGACATCGTCGACAAGCGTCGGGTGCTGATCGTCGTCCAGGTCTACCTGCTGATCGTCGCCGGCATGCTTGGGCTCCTCACGCGGCTCGAAATGACGACCCCCTGGATGCTGATCGGATTCACGTTCGCGCTGGGCGCCGGGGCCGCGGTGGTGTTGCCGACGTGGGCCGCGATCGTTCCCGAGCTTGTTCCTGCGCCGGAAATGCCTTCGGCCGTCGCGCTGAACAGCATTGCGATCAACGTTTCGCGCGCGATCGGTCCGGCGATCGCAGGCGTCCTGGTGGCGGCCGTGGGCGCGTGGCTCGTGTTCGCACTCAATGCGCTGTCCTACATCGGCATTCTCGCGGTGCTTGTGCATTGGCGGCGCGAGCACCGCAAGAGCGCACTGCCGGCGGAGCGATTCCTGAGCGCGATTCGCGTCGGGATGCGATTCGTCATGCACACGCGCGCCCTGCAGGTCGTGCTGATCCGCGGCGCGGCGTTCTTCGTGTTCGCGAGCGCAACGTGGTCGCTCTTCCCGCTGATCGTTCGCCGCGAGCTCGGCCGCGGACCGGAGATCTATGGCCTGCTGCTGACCTGCATCGGCGTCGGCGCGGTCGCCGGAGCGATACTGCTTCCTCGCCTGCGTGCGAAGTTCTCGCGGGATGCGCTGGTCGCGGTCGCCAGCGCTCTCTACGCGCTCGCCGCCCTCGCCCTCGCGCACGTGCAGAACCTGGCGCTGCTCGCGGCGGCGATGCTGGCGACCGGCGTGGCCTGGATTTCGATTCTCTCCGCGCTGCAGGTCGCAGCGCAGATGACCCTTCCTTCCTGGGTGCGCGCTCGAGGTCTGGCGGCGTTCGTCGTCGTCTTCATGGGCGGCATGGCGATCGGCAGCCTGATCTGGGGCCAGGTCGCGACGCGAATCGGCATTCCGGCGACGCTTTCGGTGGCCGCTGCCGGAATGCTGATTGCGATCGGATTGACCTGGCGATTCAAGCTCGGCCACCACGAGGTGCTCGATTTCAGCCCGTCACTGGAATGGGCGGCACCGGTCCTTGCCGAAATCCCGGAGGACGACATCGGGCCCGTCCTGGTCACGATCGAATACAGCGTCCCGACCGTGCATCGCAGCGAATTCGTCGCCGCGATGCAGGCGGTGGGCGAAATGCGCCGCCGCAACGGCGCCTACTTCTGGGAGCTCTTTCACGACTCGGCCGATCCGACGCGCTTCATCGAATGCTTCATGGACGAATCGTGGCTCGAGCACCTGCGCCAGCACGAGCGCGTGAGCGTCGCCGACCGCGAGATCCAGCGGCTCGCGAAGCAGTACATGGTCGAGGGCACGACGACACGCTCGCAGCACTGGCTTGCGGATCGCGAACCGTGAATTACAGCCGCGCTACAGCAATTGTTCGGGCACGAAAGGCGCGAACAGCAGGGTCTCGAGGCGCATCAGCGGCGTGATCTCGGGTTCGACCGAAAGCACGACCTCGCCCTGATCGTCCGTCGCCAGCCACTCCAGGCTATGGCCGTCGGGAGCGAAGCGCAGCCGATACGAGCTCTGCAGCTTGCTGATATTGATGACACGGACGACTTCCTGCGCAAGCTCCGGGCAGTCGGCAACCATCCCGAGCTCGGTGTTCGTGCCCTCGGACCTCGGGTCGAGATTCATCGATCCGATGTACACCATCGTCCGGTCGATCACCGCGGTCTTGGCGTGCAGACGGCCCAGCGACGCGCCGGGCAGCTGGAGCCGCTCGTTGTGCCGGATGCGCGTGGGACTGAGCTCATAAATGTCGACGCCGGCCTGCAGTAACTCGACCCGGTAGCGCGCGTACCCCGTATGGGCCAGTGGTTCGTCGTTCGATGCAAACGAATTGGTGAGGACCGTGACCTTGACGTTGCGTGCTTTCAGCTCGCCGAATTCCCGAACGCCCATCGGCCCGGGGATGAAGTAGGGCGACGAAATGACGACGTCGCGCGTCGATGCCATCACCCGGTCCATGATGTTCATCTGCACGCTCATCGAGCGCGCCATTTCGTCCGACGTCGCCATCACCTTGCCGGGCTTGTCGGCAAACGCCACGGCCTTGCCCCAGATGAGCCCGAGGCGACCGGCATCGAGATCGTCGGTGATCGGGCCGTAGCCGAGGATGTCGAACGGCGGCACGTGTACCGACATCATCTGCTCGCCGTCGTCGACCAGGTGGTCGAAGCTCTTTCGATCGTCCTGGCGCTTCGCGGACTCGCCGAGGATGGCCTCGGCCGGATACGCCTGCGGGCTGTTCCAGTAAACGTCGAAGATGCCCTCCAGCTGGCCGACGACGGGACCGACGACCAGCACGTCCATGTCCACGAAATTGGCCGTGGCGCTGCGGGCAAAGTATTCGTCCGCGATGTTGCGCCCGCCCATGATCGCGACCGCGCCGTCGGCGACGAAGAGCTTGTTGTGCATCCGGTGATTGAGCCGCGTGAAATCGAGCAGCGACGCCGCGTACTTGCTCGCGATGCTCTCGCGCGCGCAGCAGAACGGATTGAAGAGACGCACCTCGACGTTCGGGAATGCGGCCAGGCCGCGAAACATCGGATCGCCGCCCGTCGTATAGAGGTCATCCACCAAAAGCCGCACGCGCACGCCGCGCAGTGCCGCGTCGCGCAGCGTGCGCATCATCAGGCGACCCGTGCGATCGTCCGCGATCTGATAGTACTGGACGTCGAGCGTAGAGCGGGCCCGGCGCGCGAGCTGGATCCTGGCATCCAGCGAATAGAAGCCAAGCGGCATCAGCCGGAACCCCGACAGCGTCGGCGCGGGACTGGAGTCGCGCGCGATCCGCACCAGCGGACTGTCGGCAGACGGCGGCTGCGCCGACGACAGCGGTCGATCCGCGAGCGTTGGCAATGCGCCGCAAGCCGACAGCAGGACTGACGCCATCAGCGCTACGGCATCGCGAAGCCGCGATACAATGAAATTTGCCGGTTCGAGGGAGAAAGTCATGGCACGTATTCCCGCTTGCGCCCTTGCCCTGCTTGGTCTCTCCTTCCCCGCATTCGCCGCGCTGGACATCGGCGAAAGCGCGCCAACGTTCGATGCGCAGGCGGCGCTGGGGGGCACAGTCTACAACTTCTCCCTGGCGGATTCATTGAAGAAGGGGCCGGTCGTCCTCTACTTCTTTCCTGCCGCCTACTCCGAGGGCTGCTCGATCGAAGCGCACGATTTCGCGGAGGCCGTGGACGAATTCAAGGCGCTCGGTGCATCCGTAATCGGAGTCTCCGGAGACGATATCGAAACGCTGGCCAGGTTTTCCGTCCAGGTCTGCCAGAGCAGGTTTCCCGTCGCCTCCGACAAGTCGCAGGCGATCATGAAGTCCTATGATGCCGTGATGCAGACCCGGCCCGAATACGCCAATCGGGTGTCCTATGTGATCGCGCCGAATGGCACTGTCGTGTTCCAGTACATGAGCCTGAACCCCACGAAGCACGTGGAGAACACCCTCGACGCCGTGCGCAACTGGGTCCGGCGCAGCGTCGGGAAATAGCGGGCGTCGTCGGAAGGACACCGCCGCCGCGCCGCCACGAAGTCCCGAGCGCAGTCCGTCGACGCCCACACGGGAGCGAATGCCATGCCGAGTTCCGTTTCGTTGCTCGAGGAATTGCACGGTCAGTACGAAGCGGCGCGCCAGTCGGCGCAGCCGCATGCCGACGTCGAGAACTTCCAGCAGATCGACGCGCATATGCGCAAGGCGTTTCGCTGGCTCGAAAGGGCCATCACCTACCTCGACGGGCTGAAGCCTTCGATCGCCCACGAATATGACCTCGGACATGGCCTCGTGTTCGACTCGCCGCGATTCTCGTACGGCTCGGTCGGACAGCACGAGCGCCGGATCGTCGGTTTCCCGGTGCTCGACGAAATCAACATACGATATGAAATCTCGGCGTCCGCGCCACTCGCCCTCGACGTCGCCCCGGCCAGCGTCGAGGTCGCGGAAAAGGCGCTCGACGAAGCCGGTCTGCCATATACGAGTCGCCGCGTCGAGGATGCGGGCGGCACCGTGCACAAGTGCGCGATCTCGGTACCGCCCACGATACCCGCAGCGGTGAGCTTTCACGCCGACTACCAGTCCGGCGTCGTCACGGCGGCATTGGTCAACGTCGATCGCCTGGAGCGCGTCACGCTGGAATTCCAAAGCAAGGAGATCGAGGAGCCGATCCTCGAGGACCTCGTGCGCCTGATCCTCGGCCGCGACTCGGTGTTCCTGCGTCGCGCGCCGCTGGCGGGACTGCGCGGGCGGCCATCGGCCCCCGTGTAGGCGTCCGGAAGATGGCGGGCGCTGGATCACGCGAAGGGTATCCGTGTAAGCTTCTGCCGTGAGGTCAGCGCCTGTTGCGCGCTGACGCGCGTTTGCCATGACGACAGGAACGAATCAAATGCACAAAGCTTCACGCTCCCGTTTTGCACGATGGTCGATAGTGTCGTTCGCGCTGGCCGCGCTGATTTTCGCTGCCGGCGCCGCCACGGCCGCGGCCGCTCCGGCCGTGAACGAAAGCGAGCTCCTCGGCCTGGGGTTCACGGTGCTCGTCGCGACGACGCCGACGCAGGAGGATTGGGTGCGGCGTCTCCCTCAGGGCAAGGTCAAGCCGATGCAGCGAAACGGCAAGAAGTACTTCATTTTCCGCGATGCGACGAGGACGCAGATCTACGTCGGCGGCCCGAACGAATACGCCGCCTATCAGGAGCTCCATCCCGAAAGCCAGCTCGGGACGGAGGAAGCGGCGAGGAAAGGCAGCGCGGCGCGGGCCAAGACAGACACCGCGATGAAGGCGGCGACTGCGCGCGACCTGTCGGATCCCTGGCTCGGCGTCGGCTGGTCCGATCTCATCTGGTAGCAGCGGCGCCGATCGGCGCCGCACGATCGGAGTTCGATCCGTTCCAGCGGCATTCAGGGGCTGAAGCGCCCTCCGGTCGGCATGGCCCCTTGAACGCATGGGCGCCGACGGGCTACGATGGCGCGCCCCCGGGTATCCCTGCTGTTCGCCAACCCACTTCGAAAGGAGGGAGCGTGATGACACGACTTCTGTGCGTCCTGTCCGCCATCGTGACGATGACGCTGTTTGCCGCGCCCGCCGCGGCGCAGGATGCCCCGGCGAAAACGGCCGAGCAGGAAGATGCGGAGCGCATTTCCGACCTCGTGCTGGCCAATCACATCCTGGCCGACCAGGGCGTCGTCGACGGATTCGGACACATCAGCGTTCGCTCCGCGAAGAATCCCAGTCACTACTTCATATCGCGCTCGCGGGCGCCTGCCCTTGTGACCGTCGACGACATCATGGAAATCGATCTCGACGACCAGCCGATCAATGCACGCGGCCGGACGTCCTATCTCGAGCGCTTCATCCACAGCGAGATCTACAAGGTGCGGCCGGACGTGCAATCCGTCATCCACAGCCATTCCCCGGGGGTCATACCATTCGGCGTGTCGGACGTTCCGCTGAAGCCGATATCGCACATGGCGGGCTTCCTCGTCAGAGAAGTTCCGGTCTTCGAGATTCGCGAGGCGGGAGGCAACGAATCGGACATGCTGATACGAAGCAAGGCACTCGGCGCGGCGCTCGCGAAGAAGCTCGGCACCGGGACGGTGGTGCTGATGCGCGGGCACGGCGACACGGTCGTCGGCAATTCGATCAAGACCGCGGTGCTCCATGCGATCTACACGGAGGCCAACGCCCGGCTGGAGGCGCAAGCCATCGGTCTCGGCGGCAAGGTCGTCTATCTGAACGAGGTGGAGGCCGCGAAGATCGGCGACCAGAACGACAAGCTGGTCGAGCGGCCCTGGGAGATCTGGAAAATTCAGGCGCTTTCGCATGCACAACAGAAATGAGGCGTCCGAGGGCCGGCACCCACGGCGCGTCGACGTGTGGCGCAGGGCCAATGCGGTAAGCCGCTCACCGGGCCCGCCAATCGCCTGTGGCATCGGGATCGATATTTGAGGGGTCGTCAATGCCGTTGCAAAAAATCGCCGTTCTCGGTCTCGGAAAAGTGGGGACCCTCGCCGCCAAGCTCCTTCATCAAGGCGGCTTCGACGTCACCGGTTTCGACAATCGCACGCCGCAGGATGTCCTGCCTTTCGCGGTGCACGCCACCAACCTGCTGTCGGACGAAGGCGCGCGCGCGGCGACGCAGGGATTCGACGCCGTGCTCTCGTGCCTGCCGTACCGGATCAACCGGCGCATCGCGACCGAGGCGCATGCGAAGGGGATGCACTACTTCGACCTCACCGAAGACGTGCCGACGACGCAGGCCATCATCGACCTCGGCAAGACCGCCCGCGGGCTCATGGCGCCGCAATGCGGACTGGCGCCGGGCTTCGTCGGCATCGTCGGCGCCGCGCAGGCTGCGGCGTTCGCGGAGTGCCGCTCGCTGCGGCTGCGCGTCGGCGCCTTGCCGCAGCATCCGACGGGTCTGATGGGATATGCGTTCAACTGGTCGCCCGAAGGCGTGGTCAACGAGTACCTGAACGACTGCGAAGTGATCGAGGATGGCGTCCGCAAGACGGTGTCGTCGATGGAGTGGCTGGAAACGCTGTACGTGGACGGCGTGATGCTGGAGGCCTTCACGACATCGGGCGGGCTCGGGACGATCTGCGAGACGTTTCACGGGAAGATCGCCAACATCGACTACAAGACGATGCGCTATCCCGGGCACATGCGCCTCATGAACTTCTTCTTTCACGAGCTGCTGATGCGGGAGCGGCGCGAGCTCGCCGGTGAGATTCTCACCAACGCGAAGCCGCCCGTGAACGACGACGTCGTCTACGTCCACGTCTCGTCGGAAGGGTTGCTCGACGGACGCCTGCAGCGCCGGGAATTCGTCCGCGCCTATCGGCCGATCGAGCTGGTGGGCGGATTGCAGACGGCCATCGCATGGACGACGTCGGCATCGGCGGTCGCGGTCATCGAGCTCGTGCGCGACGGAGTGCTGCCGCAGCGGGGGTTCCTGAAGCAGGAAGAGATACCGCTCGCCAAATTCCTGACCACGGCGACGGGCCGCCTGTTCGGGGCCTGACGGCGCGCCGCGACACGGAAACGGCCTTCTGCCGTTGCCCGCTTTCGACGCGAATTGGACACGCCGCAGCCAGGCGCCATGCCTATCGGTAAAACACCTCCACCTTGCCTTTGAGCTTGATCAGCAGCGGACGGCCTGTGCGGTCCAGCGTCTTGCCGGCCGGCACCTTGACCCACCCTTCGCTGATGCAGTATTCCTCCACGTCCCTGCGTTCGCCGTCGTTCAGGCGGATGCCGATGGCGTGCTCCAATACGGCAGGCACATGGTGGGGGCTGCGCGAGTCCACGGACAGGTGGTCAGGCAGCGGCGGGCGTTGGGGGATGTCATTCATGGGAGGCTCAGGGTTCTCGATTTCCGCGAATCCGGGTCCATTTTACCCTCGGTCGCCGGCCCTGCACGCCTGCGCCCAGATCGTTCAGTTGGCCAAGCGCGCAGGATCGGATCAAACTGGAGCCTAATCATTTCCTTCATCCCTCGGAGGTCAAGATGAGTCACGCGTCAATGTTGAAAGCCCGGCGAAAGCACCAGAAAACCAGGAAGCTGCTCGACGTCGAAGCCAAGCAGGTCAAGCGGCTGGCGAAGCAGGCGTTGGCCGGGCCGGTCGTGAAGAAGGAAAAGGTGAAGAAGGAAAAAGTGGTGAAGGAAAAGGTCAAGACGGAGAAGGTGAAGAAGGTCAAGCTCAGCAAGGAGGAGCTCGGCAGGCAGGAAGCAAAGCAGAAGACCGCAAGTGCCGGGAAAAAAGGCGCGTCGTAGCCTGCTTCGACGCGATGCAGCTGCGCCGGTCACCGTAGAGGCGAGGCCGGAAGTCATCGGACGTTAGCGGGCGTGTGGCCCTTGCGGGCGCAAGAACAGGTCGCGCACGACGGCCGTCATCGGGTCTTTGGTGCCGGGTAAGCCGATTGTTTCCGCGGCCGTAAGGACGACCATCGTGGCAGCTCCGGGACGGGCGACGCGCAAGATCGATGCGCTCAACGATCTCGCATCGGCGCTTTTCGCGGACGGGATGTTCGCGGACGCGATGGATGCATGCATCCGTTCCCTCCAGGCCAAGGAGACGCCTGCCGCAAAAGCGCTGTTCGTTCGCCTGGTCAAGGCCGGCACGAATTTCAGGAACAGGTTCGTACGGCAATATCTGATTCGTGCGCTCTCGGATCCGTGGTGCCGCACGGGGCAGCTCGTTCCTGCGGGCCTGGCACTGATCAGGTCCGATCACGAGGTCGGGCGATGCATCGACCGAGCCGTCGCCTCGTGGCCCGCCACGCTGTCGAAGGACGATTTGTTCGGAACGGAAGGCCTTGCCGCGCTGGCCGCCGACGATCTGCTCTGCGCCGTCCTCGAGAACACGCCTGCGGCCGGGATCGATCTCGAGCACTTCCTGACGTTGGCGAGGCGCGCCCTCCTCCTTGATGTGCTGGCGGCGCAATCGCCTGACAAAGCCGACCCATCGCTGCTGCGCTTCTGTTGCTCCGTCGCGCGTCAGTGCTACATCAACGAGTACGTCTATTACTGCACGACCGAGGAAAATGACCGTGTCGCCGGGCTTCGCGACGCCATCTCCAGGCGCATCACCGAAGCGAAGCCCGTGCCCGGCGTTTGGGTCGCCGCACTCGCATGCTATTCCCCGTTGTCTTCGCTTCCCGACTGCCAGCGCCTGGCGGATGTCATGAGGGCACCGCCGTTGGCCGGCGTGTTCTCGCAGCAAGTGAAGGAACCTGCTCAGGAAGGCAACTTTCGCGCCACGCTGCAACGGTTGACCCCGATCGACGACGAGACTTCCAGACGTGTGTCGAGCCAGTACGAAGACCATCCGTATCCCCGCTGGGTCAGAGCGCCTTCAATTGACGGCGCCGCGCCCTTTGGTGCCTTCCTGGCGGGCGAACTCGGTCTCGATTCCCCACGCTTTGCGCGTCAGGGCGACAGGATCGACGTCCTCATCGCCGGCTGCGGCACGGGACAGCAATCGATCCAGACGGCACAAAGATTTCCGGCAGCGAGGATTCTGGCGGTCGATCTGAGCATCGCGAGCCTCGCCTACGCGAAGCGAAAGACGCGAGAGCTCCGCATTGTGAACGTCGAATACGCACAGGCCGACATCCTGAAGCTCGACGCCCTCGGCAAGACCTTCGACTACATCGAATGCGTCGGCGTGCTGCACCATCTCGAGGATCCGCTGGCGGGCTGGCGCGTACTTCGGTCCCTGTTGCGCCCCGGGGGCGTCATGCATGTCGGTCTCTACAGCGAGCTTGCCCGTCGGGACATCGCTGCCGCTCGAGCCATGATCGCCGCTCAGGGCTATGCGCCGACGACGGAGGGCATTCGTCAGTTCCGGCTTGATCTGCAACGGGTCGACCGATGGCGACCGCATCGATGGCTGACCGCAGTGGAGGATTTCTACGACACGAGCGGCTGTCGTGATCTCCTGTTCCATGCCAGGGAGCACTGCTTCACGCTGCCTCGGATCAGGAAAGCCCTCGCGGAGCTCGAGCTCGACTTCCTGAAGGTCGACGTGGATCCGGCCGTGCAGCAGCGCTTCTCGCTGCAATATCCCGGCGAACTCGCACGAGGCGATTTGAACTGCTGGACGCAATTCGAAGTGGAAAACCCCGGCACGTTTCTGGGCATGTATAACTTCTACGTGCACAGGCACGCCTAGCACTTCGCGGTCTGCCGGTCGATCCGCGGCCAATCGAGCGCCCGGCGCTCGCAGCCCGGCTTTCCGCGACGCCGATTGTCCGACGCCGTCGATCTGTACGCAGCCCCCCCGTCACGGCGAAAGGGGGCGACGTGAGCACTGTTGCGGCAGGACCAGGTCCCGGCGGACCAGGGGTCATTTTCCCCCTTGTGTGCTCCTGCGCACAGACCGCGATCGGATAGCGCTTGAAAATTCCCCCACTCCTCGGGAGAGGGGGGTGCTTGCCCGACGCTGGAGGTCGCAATCTCCTGGCGCCGGCCCGACGAGCTCGCCCACCAGCCCGTTTCACCTGCGTTCGTTACGGAAATCGGCCATGTCCAATGCAGCACTCATTTCCCCCCTCGCCGACGATGACAGCAGGGCGGACGGCATCACCGAAGTGCGGCGCCAGGAAGCCTTGTTGAAGACGGGGGCCCTGCAGAACGCCATTCTCACCAGCGCCAACTTCTCGATCATCGCCACCGACGAGAAAGGCATCATTCAGCTGTTCAACGTCGGCGCCGAGCGCATGCTGGGCTATCTGGCCGCCGAAGTCGTCAACAAGATCAGCCCCTCCGACATTCACGATCCGCACGAGGTGATGGCGCGTGCAGAGGCGCTCAGCCTCGAACTCAACACGACCATCGAACCGGGCTTCCAGGCGCTGGCCTTCAAGGCCTCGCGCGGGATCGAAGACAGCTACGAATTGACCTATATCCGCAAGGATGGCACCCGCTTTCCGGCCGTCGTATCGATCACCGCGCTGCGCGACGACTACGGCGACGTCATCGGATACCTGCTGATCGGTGCCGACAATTCCGTGCGCAAGCAGGTCGAGCTGGAGCTGCACGACGCGATGGCCGTCGCGGAAAAGGCAAACCTCGCCAAATCGGATTTCCTTTCGAGCATGAGCCATGAGTTGCGGACGCCGCTGAGCGCGATTCTCGGCTTCGCCCAGCTCATAGAGTCCGGCACGCCGCTGCCGACGGTATCCCAGAAGCGGAGCATCGATCAGATCCTTCAGGCGGGGTGGTACCTGCTCGATCTGATCAACGAAATTCTCGATCTCGCGCTGATCGAGTCCGGAAGGCTGTCGCTCTCGCTGGAACCGATTTCGCTGGCCGACGTCATGCGCGAATGCCAGGCCATGATCGAGCCGCAGGCCCAGAAACGCGGCATCCGGATGACATTCCCGCATATCGAGATCCTCAGCTATGTAAGGGCGGACCGGACACGGGTGAAGCAGGTTCTGATCAACCTGCTTTCCAACGCAATCAAGTACAACAAGGCGGGCGGAACAGTCGTCGTGGATTGCGTCGCGCGCGATCCGCAACGCATTCGAATCCGTGTCGAGGACACCGGCGAAGGATTGCCTCCGGAAAAGCTGGCGCAGCTGTTCCAGCCGTTCAATCGTCTCGGGCAGGAGTCGAACGCCGAGGAAGGCACGGGCATCGGGCTGGTGGTCGCCAAGCGGCTGGTCGAATTGATGGGAGGTGTCATCGGCGCGGAAAGCACTGTCGGCAAGGGCAGTGTGTTCTGGATCGAGATGAACCTGACGGCGGAACCCCGGATGGCGGATGGCGCAGCGGATCCCCAGGCGGTCATCGCGGCCGAGGTTCAGGCCGACGCGCAGGTGCGCACCCTCCTCTACGTCGAGGACAACCCGGCCAACCTGATGCTCGTCGAGGACCTCATTGCGCGCCGGCCCGACATACGCCTGCTGAGCGCCAGGGACGGCGTCCGCGGCATCGAGATTGCGTGCTCCTCGCGGCCGGACGTCATCCTGATGGACATCAATCTTCCCGGCATCAGCGGCATCACCGCGCTGAAGATACTGGCACAGGATCCCGCAACGGCGCAGATCCCGGTGATCGCGCTCAGTGCCAACGCCATCCCCCGCGACATCGCGAAGGGACTGGAGGCGGGATTCTTCCGCTACCTCACCAAGCCGATCAAGGTGAGCGAGTTCATGGATACGCTCGATGTGGCCCTGAAACATGCGGCAGCCATCCCGGCCGCTCCGCCTTCGGGAAGGAGCGCCTGATGGTCAGCGCGACCGATATCTTCGACGC
>Ga0265331_10000417_pt1 | contig 43212 bp, 30 predicted proteins | sample 41923metaG_FD_202088 | JGI IMG/M metagenome (GOLD analysis project Ga0265331, IMG submission 202088) | Rhizosphere microbial communities from Carex aquatilis grown in University of Washington, Seatle, WA, United States - 4-19-23 metaG | ecosystem: Host-associated > Plants > Roots > Rhizosphere... | reverse complement strand
GCCGCTGGTGATTCCCTTGGCGAAGCTGACGATGTCCGGTTCAATGCCATACCGCGCCAAACCGAACCACTGGCCCGTCCGGCCGAAGCCGGTGATGACTTCATCGGCGATCAACAACACCTCGTAGCGGTCGCAGATTTCGCGGATGCGCGGCCAGTAATCGTCGGGGGCCACGATCACGCCACCGGCCCCCTGAACTGGTTCGCCCAGGAATGCTGCGACCGTCTCGGGACCTTCACGAACGATTGCGGCTTCCAACAAGTCGGCGGCCTGCTCGCCGAGCGTGCGCGAATCGTCCGACGATGCGGCCCTTTGAAAGCGATATGGGTACGGGCTTTCGATGTGGACGAAGCCCGGCACGCGCGGTTCGAACATCGGCCAGTAGGAAGCGATGCCCGTGGCCGACATCGCGGCGAGCGTCACCCCGTGATAGCCCCAGATGCGACTTACGATCTTGGATTTGTCGGGCTTGCCCGAGAGTTTCCAAAAGTAGCGAGCCGTCTTGAAAGCGGATTCGTTCGACTCGGCCCCACCCGAAGTGAAGAAAAAGCGATTGATGCCGAGGTAGCAAATTTCGGCAAGTCGCTCGGCGAGGTCAATTGCGGGGCGGTTGCTGCTGCCGGCGTAACTTGAGGCATAGGCCAACTCAGTCATTTGCCTTGCCGCGACATCGGCCAATTCGCGACGACCGTGGCCGACAACGACGTTCCAGAGTCCGGCCAGGCCGTCGAGGTACTCCTTGCCGTCATGGTCAACCAGCACAGCTCCAAGGCCCCGAATCCACACATGGGCCTTGGCCTGCGCCTCGCGGCGGTGAAGCGAGTGGATCAGATGGGCCTGATCGCGCGATAGATCGTCCAGGTCTGGCATGGACGTGATTGTACACGATCAGTTCGACGACTGCACCGAGTCGGGACCGGGTGGACGGGTGGCGACGAACAGGTGCGGCCGTGGGCGCACGTGCGCGGCGTCGAAGACGCGACGGAGAATCAAGCGGCCAAAAAAACGCGGCCGCGCGCGGGCATGGGCCTTGGGGACCGACATGGCAAAGGTTCCTTCGATGCAACGCCGTTAGCGACGCCGTGGCGGCCATCCGCCTTCGGCGCTCTTGGCACTTGGGCGCGCCGAGTCCCCCGCGAGGCGCCGTGTTCAGGATGGCACGGCCGCCTCGCGGGCGACGATCGGCGGACTTCGGAGCGGGGGACTCCGAGGAGACGTCAGTTGGTATACGCGGGGCCGGGCAGAATCTGTCCTTCGGCCGGGACCGTCACCGTTGGCGCCTGCAGGCAGGGGTCGGCGGAATAGGCGGAGTTGGTACTGCCGCACGAGCTTCCACGGTTGAACCAATGAAAGCAGCCGCCGGCGCTGGCCGTCAATACCGCCACGGTCGTCAAAATCAATAGCCTTTTCATGGCTCTCCTCTGGTGATTCGGAACAACGTTGCGTTCAGGCGACGCTGTGGATCAAGTCAAGCAACTCTACAACACGCCCGACGATGTGCAAACGCAACACACGGATTTTTTTCACCATCCAGCGCAGCTTTTTATCCGCACCGAGCGGATTCGGGGGTTACAATTGACCAGCGCCCACATGGATGCGCCAGTATGTAGCCGAATTCGTAAGTGTTCCGGTGATTGTGTCGTTTCATCGCCTGCCCAAACACGACGTGTCGATGCACGGCAGATTTGCCGAGGACGATTTCCACCAACGCCGCTCGCGATCGGCCGCCTTGTTGGCGCTCGTCGCGCTGGCCGGTGCATCGGTGCGCGCCGACGACATACCCAGCCGCCCAATACTCAGGCGCCCGTCGCCACCCACAGTAGTCGTCGCACCTCGCCGCGCCGATGGTCGCGAACCAGCCGCGGTCAGCGCTGAAAACAACCGGCCCATGGACCAATTCTGGCTGGTCAGCACGCGCGTTCTGCCGCACGACGACGCCCCGAAACCAGGCGACCTTCAACCGCGTGTGTGGCGTCACCTCCCACGCGCCGGTTGGACGGACACGACGCTTGACGAATTGCTCTCGGCGGGCGATCCACGACTGGTGACGACCGTGCTGGTGCACGGCAACGATACCAGCCATGATGACGCGATCGCCAAGGGGATCGAGGTATTTCGCGAGTTCCGCCGTGGGGAAGGCCAGGCCAAGCCATTCCGACTGATTGTCTGGTCTTGGCCCACTGACCATATTCCCGGCCCGTTCCGCCGCGACTTGCGGATCAAGGCCCAACGGGCTGAGATCGATGCGTACTACCTGGCGACATTTATTCAAGCACTGGGCGACACAGACGCTACGAGCCTGGTGGGATACAGCTTGGGAGCTCGCACGATTACCGGCGCCCTGCACCTTTTGGGAGGGGGCCAACTTGAGGGCCGCGGCTTGCCGCAGCGGCGGCGCGAGTCGGCGACGCGGTTACGGGCGTTACTTATGGCTGCCGCCGTCGACGACGACTGGCTCCTGCCCGGCCATCGACACGGCCACGCGTTGGACGCCGTCGAACAACTAGCCGTGCTAGTCAACCCCGGCGACCGAGTGTTGCGGTTCTATCGTTTCCTTTCACCCGACGGCGGTGAAGCACTGGGTGCCGCCGGCATCGACGCGCGGTTGGGCGACGACCGGAAGAAAGTCGTCCAAGTCAATGTGGCCGATGCCGTAGGAAAAAAGCATGGCTGGACGACGTATATCGCCGCGCCCAAGGTCGTTGGTCACGTCAAGGAGTTCGCGCTCTTCGACGCCGCCAAATCACCCATCGCCCCGATGAATGCGCTGAAGTCCGGTGCAGGTAGAACTGCGGCCGGAGGGGGCGGTTAGAATGACGCAGTTCCGGGCCCTGCGTCTCCGCGTCGGGCGGCGTACGATCGCCTGGGAACCACGCGGAGGGCTGTCTGCGCCCTGCCTAATTCGATCAAGAGGCCGGTGGGAGTCGAACCCACTTTGACCGGGTTGCAGCCGGTTGCCGGGCCGTCTGGCTCCAGCCTCGTGCCCCGGCACCGCCTGCTCCGGCGCCGGACGCAAGAGTTACATCGGTCGAAAGGACCGAACGGCTTCAATTTTCGACCATTTCGAAAACTGCGTTCAAACCGGACGAATCTGATTCAAGACGCCGTTTCCGCCGGCCGAGATGCGCGAAGTAACTTCAGAAACCATCCGCTGGGCAAAGCGTGGGGAATTCCCTGACGCTGGGCGAATCGCGTTTGACGACCGCGGGAATGCGTTGAAAGCTAGTCGCTACTGACACCGGCCTCGAATGTACCGGCCAGGTAGCTCTTCTCTTCGTCTGGACAACAAAGATAGATCTTCCCCGGAAGAATTCGCAGTTCGCTGTCGAATTCCCCGAATTCGAGAATCATCAGGAAGTCGCGTACGAATTGATGACGCGGGATCTTGTCGCCATCGTGCATCGTTCGGATACCAACGTGTCCATCCTTGATCCCGGCGTTGCCATTGACGATGAACTTCTGGCCCGCGATCTTTTTGGGAAAAAAGAGCGAGATCTCCACCTCAACCACGGAAAAGATGCCCACTTTCCCCATCTGAAACTTGAGAGTGCTTCCATTTTTTTCGAACGACGCCTGGTCCAGCGTGAATTCAATGCCGTCAACCTTGCCCGTCACCTCCTCATTGGGTATGTGGCCCTTCATGGCGGTGATGCGATTGGTCCAGCCGGCAGGAGCCCCTCCTCCTTTGGCGATCGTCGTCTTGCCTGGTTTGTCGACTTTTTCGATCGTTTCCTTTTTGCCCTTCTGGTTGCCATCACTTTTCGCGCTCTTGTCGAATTCGCTCTTGGGCTTTCCCGATGAACTTCGGCGGGTCGTGGTCACGCGTCGCGTGGACCCGTTGCCGCTCGTCTCGGTCGTGGTAGTGGTCGTTGTGCCGCCATCTTTCTTGGTTGTCGTCGTGGTCGTCGTACCGCCATTCTTCGTAGTCGTCGTCGTGTTGCCTCCTGCGACTGCTCCCGGGGCGTCCATCACGCGGAGCGCGACAACTTGCGGCTCAAGATACACGGTTTGCCCCTGATCGTTGACGAACGAAAACTGCAATGTGACCTGCCGCCCTTGAACTCCGCCTGATGCGACCGGAAGTTTCGCGCTGGCAACACCCTGTGCCGAGATCGGTAAATCCAGCTTCTGGCTTCCCGCAACGGAAACCAGTTGCGGCTGGCCGGCTTTGGCAGGGTCGATCTGCGAGGCCCCTTCGACGAAGTGGACCGCCACCGATTTGATCTTCTTCATCGGGTCGATCACCGGAATCATGACCTCGTAGGTAAATGCCGAGAGGTTGACGCTGTGAGAAATGATATAGCCCTTTCCCAGGCTCCCCTGCAGAATGCCGGTTAGCTCGCTGGACGGAATCGCCAGCCCGATGTTGGTGCCCTGAATCGTCTGCACGGCGATCCCCAGCAGATTTCCTCTGGCGTCGACGACGGGCCCCCCGCTGTTGCCAGGGTTGAGCGCGCCGTCGATCTGTAATTTGGTCAGCTTGCCCGCCGCGTCCTTGCGAATGCTGGAAACCGATCCCTTGCCGATCGTAATGCTCGGGTTCCCCTGGTTCGTCGACAGCGATTCGCCGAATGGGAACCCGAGCATGTACAAAGCCATCGTTTCGACCGGCTGCGGTGATTGGCGGAATTCGATTGGCTGGGGCGGGTTTCTGACCCCAGAGACCCTTAGGATCGCCAGGTCAGGGTCGTCCGAGCCACAGAGGACGTCGGCCTTGACAATCTGTTCGTTAGTGTCGCTACTCTTGAAAACCACTGAGACCTGCGGCTCCTGGCCGGCCATTGCGCGCTGCAACCTCATCAGCGCGATGCGGTCGCGGCCCCGCAACCCTGGAATGAAGCTCCCCTGGAGTAGCTCCTTCGGTTTGCCGACCACATGCTGGTTCGTCACGATCACGGCGGTATCGCCGCTGACTTGGATCACGAATCCCGAGCCACTCCAGTTCACCGGACCAAGGGCAACTTTGACGTAAACCGTCGCATCCTTCAGACGCTGCATGGTTTCAATGGAAAGTGTCTCGTCGCCGCGCGCGGCAACCGGCGCCGCCGAACTTGCTGGAGGTCCAGCGGACTGACCTGGAATGCCAGCCGGCGTGGCGCCCGCCGACGGGCCAGCAGTCCCAACCGGCGGAGCCACCGGCCCCGCGCCAACCGACGACGTATTTGCGAATCCACCCGGCGGTTGTACCGCGCCGGAGCCGGCCTGATTGGTATTTGCGTTCGCCGGATTCACAGCCTGGTTCGCCCCGGCACTCGCCTGTGGCAGTGCGGCGGCAACCGCGGGATCGGTGGAATTCGCAACCCCCTCGGTCGACGGCGCGGCGGCCACGAGGCCACCGGAATTCTTGCGAAGCGATGGAACCAATACTGCCCCGATCAGCACCAACGCGGCCACGCAAGCAAAACCGACGAGCACCCCCCAAACGTAACCCGGTACACCCGGTTCGGTGGAATGGTTTCTCTCCGGGCGCCGATTCAAAGGCCGCAATGGATCGGATTCCGGAAGTACCATCGCATCGAGCGGCCCGTGCATGTCCGACCGCGCCGTGGGTTGTGACGGTGGACTAGCGGCTCGAGTTGCGGTGCGCGGGGCAGGGTTCGGCGCGGCTCGAGAAGGTGCGGGGCGGGAGGGTGTGGCCGCGCGAGATGACGGTGCTCGGGTAGGCGCAGCAGGTGACGGGGCCGTGCGGGCGGGCGTGGGTCGAGTCGGTGTCGCATCACGGTCCGGCGCGGCGCGGGCAGTTGTCGGACGCGATGCCGCGGGCGGCGGCGACATAGGTTGCGGCGGCACTTTGCCAGGGGCCTTCGCCGGCCCGGAAAGCGGCGCTCCGCACCAATCGCAACTCGCCGGCATTGCCCCGGAGGGGCCAGCAAAAGAATCGACGCCACACGAGGGACACTTGATTGCCGCGCTCACTGCAATTCACCCTCCGCGATACGCCTGGAAACCTGGTTTATCAGACGAAATCAATAATTTGTTGGGAAAAAATCCCACACGCCTGCGTCAGCATAACCGTGCTGGAAGGCCAATGCAATATTCGCTGGCAGGTTAGCCTTCCAGCCTGATTGCGTAAGAGCGTGGTCCCCCCTGGCTCAGGCTAAAATATCGTGGATCACATGGCCATGGACATCGGTCAAGCGAAAGTCGCGGCCTCCGTAGCGGTAGGTCAGCTCCTCGTGATTGACGCCGAGTTGATGCAGGACCGTGGCCCACAAATCGTAGACGGTACACTTGTTTTCGACGGCATAGTATCCAAGGTCATCCGTCGCGCCGTAGATGGTTCCTCCTTTCACACCGCCGCCGGCTAGCCAGACGCTGAAACCGTAGGGGTTGTGGTCGCGGCCGTCGCTCCCTTGTGAAAATGGAGTGCGGCCGAATTCGCCCGCCCAAACGACCAGCGTCTCATCGAGCAGCCCGCGGGCGCGCAGGTCGTGGACCAATGCGGCGATCGGCTGATCGACCTGAAAGGCCATTGCGGCATGTCCCTTGTGCAACGCGCCATGTTGGTCCCACGGGTTGGCCGCCCCCCCCGCACCGATGTTCTTCGTCAGACAGCTCAGTTCGATGAACCGCACGCCACGCTCGATCAATCGCCGCGCGAGCAGGCATTGCCGCGCGTAGGCGGCCTTCTCGGCATCAGTCGAATCGAGCCCGTACAACGTGCGCGTCTGCTCCGACTCGCCCGAGATGTCGCATAGTTCCGGAACGGCCGATTGCATTCGGAAGGCGGTCTCATAGTTTTGGATCGCGGCTTCGATTTGCGCGTCGTCCGCGGTCTCGGCGAGGAACAACTCGTCGAACTGCCGCGCGAAATCGAGCCGTCGTCGCTGAGTAACCGTCGGATCGCGAGGGTGGATATTGCCGATCGCTTCGGCCTGATCGGCCTTGACGATCGAGCCTTGATACTGTGCGGGCAAGAAGCCGTTGCTGAATAGGCTCACCCCACCATGCGGCGCGACGGCCGTGCCGCTTTGCAAAACGACGTAGCCCGGCAGGTCGCGGTTCTGCGTGCCGAGCCCGTACGCCGCCCAGGCTCCGGCACTCGGGTAACCCATGATGGGGAAACCGGTGTGCATGAAGAAGTTGCCTTGCGCGTGCTCGTTCAACGGCGAGGTCATCGAGCGAATGACCGCCAACTCGTCGGCCGCCGTCGCGATCTGCGGAAACATGCTGCTGACGGGAATACCGCACTCACCCGAGGGTGTGAACTCGAACGGACTGGCCATGATGTTGCCGTTGCTGTTGAACATCGTCCGCTCGATCTTCACCGGCATCGGCTTGCCATGCTCCTTCTGCAAGCGCGGCTTCGGATCGAACGAATCCACGTGCGAAACGCCTCCCGACATGAAGCAGAACACCACATGCTTCGCGCGAGGTGCGTGGTGCGTCGTCTTCAAGGCTGCGCCCGGCGGAAGCTCGGCTGGTGCGGCGAAGGTCGAATCCCCCGTCAGCCCCGCCAGCGCGACCGCGCCAAAGCCGGTCGAGCAGCGCTGCAACATGCGGCGGCGGGACAGTTGTGGGAACGGAATCGTGTGGTTCGACATAGCGGGGGTGATTTCACTTCACGAAGATGAATTCCTTGAACGTAAACATCGCGCGAGCCAGGTCCGCCCAAAGCGCCCTGTCGTCGACCGACCCGGTGACTGGGCCAAATGCCGCGATCTGGGCTTCCAGGTCCACGATGCGCTGCCTGTCAGCGTCGAGTTGCTTGCGGTCGGTTTCCGTCAACGCGGCCACGACTTGTGAATCGGAGACGAAGTACGCGTCCGACTGCGATGTTGCGCTGATCTCGTCGGCGGTGAGAGCACGGTCATAAAGCTGCGCTCGCAGGATGCGACCCGAAAGCATCTTGTTGCCGCCGACGGGGAGATGCCGCACACCGAAGGTTACGACCGAATCACCCGCCTTGAACTCGATGGGGCCGTTGGATTTATACGCCTTGCCGTAGGGCTTTCCGTCGCGATAACCGGCGACGAGGCCATCGGCGTGGTAGGCGATCGCGAGGTGGACCGGACGGTTGGCCGCGTCGTCCTCGGCGGGGCCGTCGAAAGGCTGCGTCCGCTGAAAGAAGTTGCTGCCGGCCAGCCACTGGCGCGAATTCTGCTCGGCGAAGACGATCGAATTGAACACGACGCCGTCACGCGATTGGATCGTCATCACTCCGCCGCCCTGTTGATCGAGATTCTCGAGTTGCACCCACGCTTCGAGCGTCATTTCCTTGATCGTTCGCTCGATCGGCCCCGTGACGACGCAAGCTCGCTGGTCGACGACGAGCGCACCCCCTTCGACGCGCGCACCCCCCAACGACGCGCCGTGGGCCGTACCGACGGAGTCTTGCAGCCCCCCTTCGAATTCCCAGCGGCCGATCGGATGTGGTACGGACTGCTCACCCGCCGCCGAATTCGCTTTCGCATCGACGAGCAGCCGTGTGCGGACGGGATCCACGATCTTTCGCACGGACGATTGTCGCTCTTCGATCTGTTTCCGCAATTCGGAAACTTGCCTCGCGATCTCCAATCGTCCCGATTTTGTCTCCGCAAGGTACGCTTGAAATCGGCTGACCTCCGCCGCTTGAGCCGGCCGGCCCAACGCCGAGACGAACATGGCGCGAATGCGCTCTTCGTCCGACGCCGATTTTTCCTCGAGCACCTGAGACGCCCAGGCGGATGCGAGCGTCGCGACGCGTTCGTCGTTCATCAGCGTCAGCGATTGGGCCGGCACATTCGTGACGTCGCGGCGGCCAACCGCGCTGAACGGCTCGGGGAAGTCGAACGCCCGCAAAAACGGATCGAGCGAGTTCCGCATGACCCGTACGTAGACGCTCCGACGCGGAGAATTGCCGTCGACCGGTCCGCCGTACAGGTCGCGGTTCAAACCTTCGGATACCGCGAGCAACGCGTCACGAATCGCCTCGGCTTCGAGCCGCCGCACTTGCGCGTGCGAGAGGAACAGATTGTCGGGGTCGACTTGCCGGGCCATCGATGATGGCCGCGACGATAGTTGCCAGGTCTTCGATGTGACGAGAAATCGGATCGACTCCTTGATCGAGCCGCCATGCTCCTGGAAACGCGCGGCGAGAAAATCGAGCAACTCTGGATGGGTCGGCGCCTGGCCGAGGCGTCCGAAGTTATCGGGTGTCGCGACGATGCCTCGGCCAAAAAGATGATGCCACAACCGATTCACGATCACCCGACGAGTCAACGGATTGCCATCGTCGAGCAGGTTCTCGGCAAGCTGAAGCCGTCCGCTTTGCTTTGTCCGATACGGCGTCGCGTCGATCGCCTCCAGGAACCGGCGTGGCACGACCTCTCCCGGTGTCTTGTGGTTACCTCGTTCGAACAACGGCTGATCGCGTGCCACCGATTCCTCCAAGCCAGGCACGCGCGTCGGCTCGACGATCTCTTCTTCGAGCCGCCGGTACTCGCTGATCAGCGCCTTCGCCGCGGCGAGCTGCTCCAGTTCGTTCGCCAGTAGTCCTTGCTTCGAACAGGCGTCGAGCAGGCCGGCCTGAGCATCGGTCGCCGTACCCTCAGACCAGGCTTTGACCGCCGCCGTCACCGCCGAGACGAATCGATCAGCGAGCTCCTTCAAGGAATTCGGGGGAGCACTTGCGGCGGCTTCGAACCATGGATCGAGAAACTCGTGGAGCTCCGGCGGACCCGCATCCCCTTTCTTGACGATCAGTGCCTCACGCACGCCGAACCACGAACGTGCTTCAGGCCGAACCAAGAGCGGCGCGTCGCGCCCTGTGGAGAGTTCGACGTGAACGTCGTCGCCATTCCAATACGTCAAATCGAACTTCTGCCAATACCATTCGTTACCGAGCGTGACGACCGGGAAAACCGTCCCGTCGCGAGGGTAGTCCTCGACGACATAACGCGCGCTCGCCCCCCCGTCGCCGATGACTCGCAGCCACAGCTCGTAGTCGTCGTCGAGCCGCACGTAGCCCGATGTCAGCCTCGCCGGGTGCTTCTGGCTCAGCCGATGCGAGTACACACCCGACGGATAGATGCCCAGGAGCGCCTTGTCGCCGCTCGCCGCAAGAACGAATTCACCAGCGGACGAAGGCTTTTCAGGCAGCCCACCGCCCGTGCGGAACCAGGCCGCGTAGTGCGCCTCGTCGTTCAGGTGCCAATGTCGAAAGTAGTTTCGTCGAGAATGCTCGTCGCGTCGCCGTCGCTCATCGGTCCAGGCGGCGACGCGATGCTGCCAGCCGTCGGCGAAGCTTGCGCCCTCCCCGGTCTCCTGACGCAATAGTGACCACGGATGCAGCGCGAACGAAGGATTATCCGCCTTCGTCCACACCCCGTCATCAGCAAGCAATTGCTCGCGCAGCGTCGGCGTTTGAGCTAGCCAAACCCCCGCGATCGCTTCTCGAATCCGGGGTTTGAGCGCCGCGAGCGCGTCGCAATTCGCATCGAGCTTTGCCGGTACGTCAATCGCCACTCGCCCCGGCCGGCACGAACCGAGAATGCCGAACAGCGCGTAATAGTCCCTCTGACTGATCGCATCGAACTTATGATCATGGCATCGCGCGCATGAGACGGTCAGGCCCAAAAATGCTTTGGAGAAGACGTTGATCTGGTCGTCGATGAATCGCGCCTTCTCGTCGAGCGCGTCGGTCGGCGAAAATCCGTGAAACACCATTCGCCAATGGGCCGGCCCGATCAGCGATTCGTTGGTCCCAAGCTTCTCATCGAGGCGCGGCCGCTCGAGCAGGTCGCCCGCGATATGCTCGCGGACGAGCTGGTCGAACGATACGTCCGCATTGAGTGCTCGAATCAAATAGTCGCGGTACAACCAGCCGTTTTCGATTGCCGGGTCGCCTTCGGACCCGTGCGAATCGGCGTACCGAATCCAATCCATCCAATGCCGCGCCCAGCGCTCGCCGAAGTGCGGACTGCCGAGCAAGTGATCGACAAGCTCCTCAAACCCCTCGGGTTCACCTAACCGCGCCGTCCAGAGCCCGACCTCAACTGACGTGGGAGGAAGGCCGATCAATGCGAAGAAGACTCGCCGTATGAGTGTCCGCGCATCGGCGGGCTCGTTTGGTTCAAGCCCCTGCTCGCGCAGCTTCGCGATCACGAATCGATCGACCGGATGCTGCGACCAATCGCCGCTGTCGAGTGCATCCGGCGGGGCGACACGGCGAATCGGTTGAAAGCTCCACCATTTCTTACGCTTCTCGAACACTGATTCCCACGACGTCGCCAAAGCCAGTTCCTCGGCCGTCGGTGGTTGGTCGCGCGGATCGGGCGCCCCGATAGCGATCCACCTCTCGAAATCCCCGATGACTCGGGCCTCCAGCTTCCCACCCTCTTGAGGCATCTTCATTCCGGGCACTTCATGCCGCAGAATCGCGAGCAATCGGCTCTCACCCGGTTTGCCGGGCACGACGATCGCCCCGCCGTCGCCCCCCTTGAGCAACCCCTCGCGATCATCCAGCGCGAGCGATCCCTCGGCCGCAGTCGCCGAGTTATGGCAACGGTAACATTGCTCTACGAGCACTGGCCGAATCCGTGCCTCGAAGAACTCCACCCCGTCGTGTGTCGGAGGGTCAGCGGCCGTTCCGTCCGACCAGGCAGTCGCCAAGAAGACGAAGCAGATTGCAAGGATCAGCGCGTGTTTTCGAATCATAAGGCAGCTCCGCGAAGCGGTGTCGACAACAACCGCGAGTCCGTGGAGCATAGTCCCTGCACACTCGACAATGTACTGCAATCTCCAATCATCCCATCTTAGGCGCCTAGCGCCCCACCCTCAAGCGCCGGCTGTCCAGAGACTTGCCGTCGGGAATCGGGCGATCCTTCGTGGTAAAGGTATTACGTGTGCGATCGACGAGCTTCTCGACACCCACGTCTGCCGCGTAATGAACTGAATCCACTATGATACCCAACCTCACCCACACAACGGCACCATATCCACCAAACATCAGGTAGCGATCGGCACCCTGACACTGAAACCAGTTGGAAAGCGAATCCCAAAGTTCTCCAGTCTGTTCAGTACAATCAATTCGGTGAACGACGACATTGTTCAGGTTGTGGTCTCGCCGGATCAATTCCTGCAGTCGCAACACAACCGGCCGCGATCGAACAGCCTGCACCGCCCAATTGACATCAATGTGGAGAATCAGCGACTCAGTTTTCAAGATCGCGTGTAGCTCGTTGGGAGTACGGATCGTGTCGGTTGATACACGGCTCATGCCATCCAACCCCATGATGATCTCGCGCTGACCAACGACCGTGCCCTCAGCGGGCAACTTCTGTTCGTCCGCTATTGCCAGCTGCTGAAACAATGTGTCGGGCCAGAAGTGGGTTCCCGCGGCAAAAAGCCCCATCCTTTTCAGCAGCTCCCGTCGAGCGGTTTCGAATGCCCCCGAAATGCGATCGGCCTTTTCAATGTGGTTCAAATCTTCACCAATCTTGGAATGTGACGGCGCGATCATTCCAGAATTTCCCGAACGACGCGGGCGTCGGTGACCCTCGCATCGGTGAGCGATTCTTCGCTGCCGTCGTGCGAGTACGTAAGCCGGGTATGGTCGATTCCCAATTGATGAAGCAACGTGGCGTGCAGATCGGATACTCCCACTCGGTCTTCGACCGAGCGATAGCCGACCTCGTCGGTCGCCCCATGAACATGACCACCCTTGAATCCGCCCCCCGCAAGAATCGCGCTGAAAGCGTTGCGGTTATGATCGCGGCCGGTGCCGTTTTGCGAGACGGGAAGCCGACCGAACTCGCCCGACCAAATGACGATCGTGGAATCGAGCAGCCCGCGCCGCTTCAAGTCACGAATCAACGCTCCCGACGGCTGATCGCACTTCTTGCAAATGGCTTCGTTCTCGGTCTTGGTGTTGCTGTGCGCGTCCCAAGGCTGAAAGGCGGGTTTGACGGGGGGAAAGACCTGTACGAACCGCACCCCACTTTCGACGAGCCGGCGCGCCATCAGGCAGCGCGTGCCGTAACCAGCGGATTCCGCGTCTTCGAGGCCGTAAAGGCGCTTGGTCTCGGCCGTCTCCTTCGTCAGGTCCAGCAAGTCTCCCGCCGCCAATTGCATCCGGGCCGCTAATTCGTAATTGCTGATCCGCGCCTCGAGGTCCGATTCGAACGGGTACTTGTCGCGGTGATCGCGATTGAGCTGCGCCAGCAAATCGAGTTGATTCCTCCGCAACAGATCCGGCACGGGTGTCGGTGGCCGCAGGTTGAGCACGGGCGTCCCCGCCGTCGCAATTTCAGTCCCTCGGTAAACCGCCGGCAACCAGCCGTTCTGCCAGAGGAGCGTTCCGCTCGTGTTGTAGCCCTCAGGATCGCGCAGCACGAGGTACGCGGGCAGGTTCTCATTCTCGGAACCGAGACCATAGCTGACCCAGGAGCCAAAAGCGGGACGGCCAGGGAAGATTTTGCCCGTATTGAGCAGAACGAGCGCCTCCGTGTGGTTGTTGTGTTCCGAGTACATCGAGCGAACCAGGCAAAATTCGTCGGCCATCGCACCGAGGCGCGGCAATAAGGTCGACATCTCCGTGCCGCACTGACCGTACTTTTGAAACTCCAACGGGGAGGCCATCAGTTTGTCGGAGTTCCCCATCTGGAACGTCTCGACCGCGAGCGTTTGGCCGGCGCGCTTTGTCAGTTCAGGCTTCGGATCAAACAGATCCATCTGGCTCGGACCACCATTTTGCATCAGCATGATGATGGCCTTGGCGCGAGGCTCGAAATGCGTACGGCGCGGGGCCGGTGGTGGTGTCGCCGTCGAACCGGCCGCACGTGCAAACTCATCGTGCGACAAGGCCGCAAACGCGACTCCACCAAAGCCAAGTGCCGAGGTTCGCAGTGCCGAAGTCCTCAGCATCGCACGGCGAGTCATTTTACTCATGTTGAATCGAAGAACCTTTCCGTCAGGGAACCACCAGGAATTCACTCGTGTTGAGCAGGGTGTGACAGATCCGCGTGAACGCGCGCTTCTCGGATTCAGCGATATTGTTTTGCGGATCGGCTTGACGATCGTATTCGACCTCGCGGTTCAATGCGGCGCTGCACCACTGTATTTCGCGCTCCGATGGCGTTCGCCCCAAGGTCAATTCGAAGACGGCGGAGATCCAACGGTCCCAGGTACCCGCCGTCGCCTGTGCTTGCTCGGCCTGTACTTGTTCGGCCGTTTTCTGCTCGGCCGTTTTCTGCTCGGCCGTTTTCTGCTCGGCCGTTTTCTGCTCGGCCGTTTTCTGCTCGACCGTTTTCTGCTCGACCAGGACCCGCTCCGACAGGGCGGCGGCCTGCTCCAAGACGAAAGCGTCGTTTAACATGGTCAGCGACTGCAGCACGACAGCCGACGATGACCGCTCGGAACAATTCGTCGCCAGGTTCGGCTGGTCGAACACGTTCAACAGCGTGGGATGGTAGTTTCGGCGTGAGAGAAGATAAATGGTCCGTCGATATTGCATCGACGGCGAGGGCAGCCCCTCCGTTTTGACGACAAACGACCCGTCCGGTCGAGGCACGACTGGGACGGGCGGACCGCCCATCGAACGATCGAGCTTACCGCTGGCCGTTAGAATCGCGTCGCGCACGGCCTCCGATTCGAGTCGGCGCATCCGCTGCTTCCAGAGCAACTTGTTCCCGGGATCAACCTGCTGGGAACGTTCATCGTTGCGGACCGAGGTTTGCCGGTAGGCGGTCGACCTCATGATCCGCTTCAGGAAAGGTTTCAAACGCTGCCCCTCGGTGACAAACGCCGCGCTCAACCACTCGAGCAGTTCAGGATGGCTGGGCTTGGCGCCCGTCACGCCCAAATTGTCGGTCGTTTCGACGATCCCGTGCCCGAACAAATGCTGCCAGATTCGATTCACACGGACGCGGATCACCAGCGAGCCGGCGGGCGAATTTGGGTCGGTCAACCATTTCGCCAGGGCCGTTCTGCGGCCACTCGATCCAAACTGGGGCACGATTTCGTTACTGGTGTCGGCGGCACCTGCCAGCACCTCCGGCAGTCCTGGAGCGACCTCGTCGCCGGGCGTCAAGTAATTCCCCCGGTCCAAAAGGCGAGTTGGCGTCGGCGGCCCGACGTCATACACGGCTTGCCAATGCTGGAACGTGCGTTTCTGGCCGCCAATGTTCGCGATTTGCTTTTCAAGATCGGCCGTCGTGCCCTTGTCCGCCTGAGAAAGAATCGCGGCCAGGTCCTCGGGCTTGATCTTCAGGAGTTCCTCGAACTTGCCCGCCAAGTACTTCTGGACTTCATTGCGCTCAGCGGCCGGCGTGCGGACCGACGTGTGAACGTCGGCGCGGATCGGCGCCGGAAGCTGAGCGAGCTTGAGGTCGAGCAAACGCTGCTCGTAGGGCTTTCGCAGTTCGGCGATTCGGCCTCGAAGTCCGGCGATCTGCAGATCGAGACGCGAATTGTACTCTTCGATGTTTTTCTTCTCCGCAGAGGAGACGTTCGGAAGCTGTCGCGACGCCGGCTGTAGCCACGAGTCGGGATTGTAGGCAGGCTGAAACAATGCCTGCCAGCGGTAATAGTCCGTCTGAAGCAATGGCTCGTATTTGTGGTCGTGGCACTTGGCGCACTGAATCGTGAGCCCCAGCAGATTATTCGCCACGACTTCCTGGGTCCGCTCCAGAATCTGCTGATGAACATCACGTCGGTTCAATTCGTTGGCGTTCGTGTCATCGGGACTGGTGCGCAAGAACCCCGTGGCGACCAGCAGCGGTTGGATTTCGGGTGTGTATTGATCGGCATCGCGCCAATCCGCGCACTCGTCCCCCGCAAGCTGTTCAAGCAGAAAGCGATCGAATGGTTTGTCGTCGTTGAACGAAGCGACCACGTAGTCGCGAAATAGCCACTTGTTCTCCGCGGCGCTGATGATCTCGGCATCGTTGTCCAGGCCCTGCACGTCGACATATCCCGCATTGTCCAGCCAGTGCCTGCCCCACCGCTCGCCGAAGTGAGGCGATTCGAGCAGAGCGTCCAGCAGCCGCTCGTAGGCTTGCGGTGAGTCATCCTGCAGAAACGCTCGGATCTCGTGGGGAGAGGGCGGGAGTCCGACCAGATCGAAGAATGCGCGCCTCACCAACGCGTTGCGGTCGGCATCCGCGGCCAGGGTTAATCCGTTTTGCTCCAGCAAATTGGCGACAAATGCGTCAATCTCGTTGCGAACTCGATCTCGATCGATCACCTGCGGCGCGCTTGTCGGTGCGAGCGGCAGGAACGCCCAGTGTTGGGGCTGCGCGTCTTTCTCGACCTCCTTTTCGACGCGTGTCGCCGAGTCCAAAGCCGACTCATCCGCCACCGAGCGATTCGCGCGCAGACACGACGCGCAGCCGACGAGAATGCTCAGGCAAGCGAAGTTGATCGAACGAAACGACACGCGGCGTTCTCCCGGTGGGCGGAACCAGGCGTCAAACCCGCGTGCAGTATAACATGGCCTGATCTTGTCTGGCGATGTCCCCGATAGCGGATTGGCACCAATGCCTTTTGCTTCGGGGCACTTGACGACGCGCGTCGTTATCGGCATCATCCCAAGTAACGACACTTGTCGTCGCACCGTATTCGATTCGGATGAGGAGCAATTCGACGGAAACGTTGCGAAACTCCGGGACAGCGCCTGGAGCAAGCGCGACCTCCCCTTCAAGACGGTGATCGACCAGCAGGTGGCCGGCAACGATTTTTCCGGAAAGACCAGCCAATGCTACAGAGTTGTCGAGTGGCCCACTCTGATCGTAATTGATCCGCAAGGCAAGGTCGTGGGGCCGGTCGCAAAGAATAAGCTTGCAGACGCGATCAGACGACTACTGGACGAAATGCCAGGCAAGTAAGCTCGATTCCGGGCCATCTTTGCCGCCGTAGCAAATGGTACGACCAGATATACCGTGCGTTTTACCGCCTCCATCGGGCTCCTAGGTCGCAATTCGTAAGAGTCAATCCGACGATTGAGAATTTGACTGCGAAAAGAACACACCCTACCTTTGAGCGTGTACTTACCTATTCACCAAGTGGGGGACCACGTTCGTGACAACTACTAAATTGTCTGCGACTGTTGTGATCGGAGTGGGTGCAGCTCTCGTGGGCGTCATTGCGGGCTGGGATTTGGCGCCGTTGACTTTCGAGTTGGGACGCACTCAACTAGCTGCCGTGTGCTCGATCTTCGGCGTGATTTTCGGCGTGGCCGGTTGTTGCATTGCATCCGAACGTGCTGAAGCGCGCGCCCGAAAACAACAGCAGCTCGAAAGTGTCGCAAGGCTAGGGGTGCTGATCGCTCGATCGACTCGACGCGAGCGAGCAATGATCGGCCGATCCTGAGCCGTCGCGGCGCCTATGTCCCGGGCGCCTGCCATCTTGCAGAAGATGTCGGCGCGGCGCGGCAATCCGATGCTTCGCTTCAATCTCGAGAACATGACCGCTTGAAACCAACCGCACGTCGTTCGAACGACTTGCTCGCTCTCGATCTCCGCAGGCAATCTGGCACTGCGCGAGGGCGCCCAAGCGAACGGTCGGCTGACCGCCTACAACTGGCGCGGCACGATTACCTGGTTGACGGGCAATCCGACCTTCTTCGAGAAGCCAACTCGCGCTTTCTCGACCGGCTCGCGAATCGCTGCAGGAAGCCCGCCTTGCCAGCAAGCAAATGATAAACTACGATACGTTGGAACTTTTCCCCGATAGCTCAGTTGGTAGAGCGAGCGGCTGTTAACCGCTAAGTCCAAGGTTCGAGTCCTTGTCGGGGAGCTTCGGAAACACGGCCGAATGTTCATCCGTGGTCAACTTGTCCAATTCGTCGCGGGACACAATCGCGGGGCCGCGAAATTGGCCGCTCAGTGCCTGCTATTAGCCTGCCTGTTCGCGGGCTACCACTTCGGACTACAGTGGCTGATGCTGCACGCCGGGCTGAAACTGGGGGCGGTGCGCCCCAGCGACAAGGTCTACCGGTTCGTGCCGCTTTATGGTTACTGGGAACCGCACCTCAAGACCGGGCTGCTCGTCGCCGTCGCCGTCATCGCGGGCTGGCTGTGGTACTTTTGCCGGTGGATTTGGCTTGCTCGCACACACTTGGCTGTCGTGCTGCCAGCCCTAATGATCGCCCACGTGCTGATTGCATCGTCGGTGGCGATGATCGATGGCGGTCCGCGTCGACTATGGCGACCGTACGAGTTACTCGACGGCACCGACTATATCGGCGCGGTGGCAAAGGTCGATTCGCTGAAAGCATTCCTGAGCGATTACCCGTCACTGATGCCCGAATTACCAATGCATTGCCGCACTCACCCGCCCGGTGGCGTGCTGTTTCTGTGGGCCGTCGCCCTGCTGTTTGGCGATGGGCCGGTGCCCGCCGCCTGGGCGACGATTTTCGGCAGTTCACTGATGGTCCCTGCCGTTTACCTGTTGGCGCGCAACGTGCTCGACGAACAGTCCGCTCGGCTCGCATCGAGTTTTTTTATTCTGTCGCCCAGTATCGTGATGTTCTCTGCGACATTGCTCGACGCGGTCTTCGGGGTACCGATCGTGTGGAGCGCCTATTTCCTCTGGAAAGCGCGCGGCGGCCGACCGCTGGTTTACGGTGCATTGGGCGGTGCGGCGGCGGCGATCGCCGCTGGAATGACGTTTTCGGCCTCGTTCCTGGCGCTATGGGCCGTCGTCGTTCTTGCGCTCACCGCGCTCGCTGAGCAGTGCCGAATTCGGAATTCACTCCTGGGGATGACTGCGGCGGTGGCGACGAGCGCGGTCTTGTACGCGGCACTTTATGCCTGGTCCGGCTACGACGCCTGGGCCACGTTCGCCGAAGCGATGGCGGGGCAGAGTAAGATCATGGCCGGCCGAGGGCATGATAGCTTGCGACAAGACTTGCACTTCGCGGTGGCCAACCTGGTGGCGTTTTCGTTCTGTGCGGGCTTGCCCCTGGCCACATTGTGGTTGCGGCGAATTGGCCACCTGCTGCTCGGCGTCGACAAAGATGCCGGCGACCGTTTGCTCGCGGGCAGCTTTCTGGTGTCGCTGACGATCTTCGCCGCGGCACCCCTCTATACCCTGGAGGTCGAGCACATCTGGTTGTTTCTGGTTCCCTTTGTCGCGATCGGCGCCGCCGCGGTCGCCGAACGAGACAGTAACGATGGCCAGGGACATGCGATCGCCGTCACCTCGCTCGTGCTCTTGGCGGTGCAAACCGTTCTGATGGAGGTGTTTCTGGAGACGACTTGGTAATCAGCTCGTATGCTCGTTGCAATACTCGGTCTAACCAGTGACGTCACGTCGGGGTGCCAGCCACTCGCCGTTGCCGCGCCGCCATTAGTTTGCCGCAGTGCCACTGCAAATTCCAGCGTGCAACTTAGCCACATTTCAGAACTCCTTCCAGTCGAGCGACGAGGCCGGCACTTGACCCCCGCCCTGGCGGTCCTAGACTGGTAAGTTTGGGCACGCGCGAGAGAACCGATTGTCGTTCGACAGCGCGTGTCGCCCGGTCGATTTTCGAGGATCGCGACGTGCCTGGGACCTGTGTAATTGGCCTGCAATGGGGAGACGAAGCCAAGGGCAAAATCGTCGACTTGTTGACCGATCGCCACGACATTGTCGTTCGCTACCAGGGGGGCGCAAATGCCGGGCATACCGTCGTCACCGGCGGCCAAACCTACAAGCTCTCGCTCATCCCCAGCGGCATCCTCCGCCCAGAGGTGCAGTGCGTCGTCACCGGCGGTGTCGTGCTGAATCCCCCCAGCATCCTGGCTGAAATCGACGGACTCGTCGAACGCGGCGTCGCGGTCGCCAAGAACTTGATGATCAGCGACCGGGCCCATGTGATCTTTCCCTGGCACATCATCGAAGACAGGCTGGTCGAGGGCCGCGCCTCCAATTCCGAAGCCATCGGAACGACGATGCGCGGCATCGGACCCTGCTATCGCGACAAGGTCGGCCGGGCCGACGCAATCCGTTTGGGCGACTTGTACCGCGACAACATCCGCGAGCGTATCGAACAGGTCGCGGGACACAAAAACCAGTTCATCGGGGCGCTGGCCGCCGGCGCGCAGTTCGAGCCGCTCGATGCTGCCAAGATCGTCGCTGAATACGAAACCTACTCGCGGCGGCTGCGTCCGTACGTCGCCGATACGACCACATTCCTGCTCGACGCCCTGGAGGCGGGGCGGCGTGTGCTGTTCGAAGGGGCCCAAGGGGCGCTCTTGGACGTCGACCACGGCACATTCCCCTACGTGACGAGCAGCAACAGCTCGGGAGTGGGAATTCCTTCGGGGTCCGGCGTGCCCGGCCGCTATTTGCAAAAGATCATTGGCGTGGTCAAGGCCTACGGCACGCGGGTGGGCGGCGGGCCGTTTCCGACCGAGCAGGCCAATGCCACGGGCCAGCACCTGCGCGACCGCGGAAATGAGTACGGCACCGTGACGCGCCGCCCGCGGCGCTGCGGCTGGTTCGACGCGGTCGCGGTCCGCTATACATCGCGGCTCAGCGGTGTCGATTCGCTGTCCGTGATGCTGCTCGACGTCCTCAGCGAACTGGACGAAATCCAGATCTGCACGGCCTACGAGATCGGCGGGCAGCGGGTGACGGTGTTTCCCAGCCACGTCGACGACCTGCGCATGGCCAAAGCGGTGTACGAAACGTTGCCGGGCTGGCGCGAGGAAATCAGCCACGTCCGCCGCCTGGCCGACCTGCCTGCCAATGCCCGGCGATATCTCGACCGGCTCAGCGAGATTATTGGCCGCCCGGTCGAGATCGTGTCGGTCGGACCCGACCGAGAGCAGACCATTCATGCCGAGTAGCGGAGCGACGCGGGTGCCCAAGACCTCCTCAATTCCCGAGCTCGACTTGAGCGATGTGCCGGCTGACAAGCGCCCCCGGCACATTGCGGTCATCATGGACGGCAACGGCCGTTGGGCCGAACGTCGCGGACTGCCACGTATCGAAGGGCACCGCCACGGTGTGGCCAGCGTCCGCTCGACGACTGAGGAAGCCGCGCGGCTGGGCATCGGGCAACTGACGCTCTACTGCCTTTCGAGCGAGAACTGGAAACGACCCCGTCGCGAACTCGATTTGTTGATGCACCTTCTCGAGCAGTACCTGATCGAGGAGCGCAGAACCTTGGCCGACGAGAACGTGCGGCTGAACGTGATCGGCCGCCGCGAAGGACTGCCCCCCAGCGTGCTGACGGAGATGGACAAGACGATCGAGCTGAGCAGCTCGCACACCGGCATGGTGCTCTGCCTGGCGATCAACTACGGCGGTCGTGGCGAGGTCGCCGACGCGGTACGCGCGATCGCCCGCGAAGTCCGGTCGGGCCGTCTAGACCCGGAGGCGGTAACCGAGGAGACGGTCGCTGAGCACCTTTACACCGCGGGCATGGCCGACCCCGATCTGTTGATTCGCACAGCGGGCGAAATGCGAATCAGCAACTTCCTGCTCTGGCAGATCAGCTACGCCGAGCTTTGGGTTACCGAGCATTGCTGGCCCGAGTTTCGTGAGTCGGACCTGCACGCCGCGATCCGCGACTTCGCCGCGCGCGATCGCCGCTTCGGTGGATTGAATTTGGGTTAGAACACGCGACCATGGAAACTCCGGAGCATCCGCGGATCGTTGATCTCGATTCGGCATTGCGCCGCTTGGGCGGAAACGAAGAGTTACTTACCACCCTCGTACGATTCTTTTTCGAAGATTCGCCGGGCTTGCTGACAAAAGTTCGAGGGGGCGTCGCAAGTCATGATGCCGCGGCGGTCAGGCTCGCGTCGCACACGTTGATCGGGCTTTCGTCGAACTTTGGCGCCGAACTTGCCATGGCGGCCGCTCGCCGGCTTGAGGAACTTGCGATCGCCAATGACTGGGGCCAGATCAATGCCGCGGCGGCGGTTTTGGAACACGAAATCTCGCGTGTTACCGAGGCATTAACGCGGCGCGGAGGCGCCCCTTCGAGCTAAATGAATTCGTGCCATCGTAGAACGAGTCTTCCGAGGCGTCGTCGCCAGGTTCGGTCGCACGGTCGATTCCTTGGCGCCAACGTCAAACACTGCTAGGCTCGAAGTATGGCAAGTGTGTTGCGGATTCTCGTAGTCGATGACAGCCGGGACGGTGCCATAACCAGTATGATGTTGCTTCGCTCCTTGGGCCACGATGTGACGTCGGCCCAAGAGGGGCTGGTGGCGATTGAGGAGGCGTCTCGTTTCAAGCCCCATCTCGTGCTGGTCGACATTGGCATGTCGCCCCTTGACGGCTACGAAATCGCGAAACGGCTGCGACGTGAACCCGATCTCGCCCACACCACACTGGTGGCCGTCACCGGGTACTCCGATGAAACCCACCGAGAACGAGCCGAGGCCGCCGGTTTCGCCGAGTACCTCGTGAAGCCGGTCGGCCTGGACCAACTCCGCGACCTTCTCGAGCGGGTCGCTTCCTAGGAAGTGGCGAGCCTCCCGTTGGCGGCACCTCAGCGCGGTGATGCGCAAGCAGCTATGGTAGATCGATTGGTCCGGCCGGCGAGGTTGGCAATCACGCCGGCCAGTACGGCCGGCTCGATCGGCTTCGAGGCATGGCGCTGAAAACCTGCCGCCAATGCGCGCTGGGAATCCTCGTCGCGGGCGAACGCCGTCAAGGCGAGGGCCGTCACATCTCCGCCGTCCTCGACGGGAAGGGCCCGTACCTGGCGAATCAGGTCATAACCGTCTTCTTTGGGCATACCAATGTCGCTGACCAGGACATCGGGTGCCTGCACCCGGAATTTCTTTAGTGCCTCGGCGGCGCTTGCCGCCGTTTCTACGGTCGCTCCATAAAGCGCCAGAATCCTGGAAATCGTGCGGCGGCTGTCAGCCTCGTCGTCGACGACCAGCACACGCAAACCGCTCAGGCTGAGTTCGGCCGCCACGGTCGGCGCAAGATGTGTGATAGCCTCGCCATTTGCGCGGTCATCCGTCGCGACGGACGCCAGCGGCAGGTTGACATAAAACGTCGCTCCATGTCCGAGCCCGGCGCTGGCGGCGCGTACCGCGCCACCGTGTAGTTCGATGACATGCCGAACGATGGCCAGCCCCAAGCCCAGCCCTCCATGCGATCGCTTTGTGCCGTCTTCGGCTTGGCGGAAGCGGTCGAAAATGCGCGGCAGAAAATCGGGCGCAATCCCCTCACCGGAGTCGCTAACTTCAATCTGGGCCTGGTGTCGGTCGCAGCGTAACCGCACGCGGATTGTCCCACCTGGAGGCGTGAACTTAACGGCGTTAACCAGCAAGTTCGAAACCGCCTGTCGCAAACGGTCCGGATCGCCTAGTACGTCGCAGGGTTCGTCGTCGAATTGAACATCGAGTGCGATCTGCTTGGCATCGGCGGTCTGTCGTACCATTTCGAGGGCGGCATCGACCACCGAATTCAATGAGACACCGCGCAATTTCAGTTGTAGCTTGCCAGAGATAATCCGCGACACGTCCAACAAGTCGTCGATCAACCTTGCCTGAGCGAGCACGTTCCGTTCGATGATCTCAAGTCCGTTGGCGGTTTCCTCGTCGTCGAGCGCCCCGGTACGGAGCAATTGGGTCCAACCGAGCATCGCGGAAAGCGGCGTGCGCAGCTCATGCGAAAGAGTGGCCAGGAATTCATCCTTGAGCCGGTTGGCCTCGCGGGCCTCGGCGTTGAGCACATTTTCGATGGCGATCGAGCCCATCCGCGCAAGCTGCGCCAATACGGCCTCGTCGTCGGCGTTGAATTCGCCCTCCGGCTTGTCGCACACGTGGACCAGGCCTAATGCGCGTCCTTGGTGGTCGGTCAAGAAAGCAGCCATCCAGGCACTTGCTGGATCGCCGGCGAGGAACGCACCCAAGGCGCGCCAAGGTGGCAGTGCGGCCATTGACGACGCGCTCAAGCCGCCAAGCTGAATCAAGTCATGCCACGCAGCCCTCCATTGAACGTTGGTCGTCTCATCATGGTTTCCTGGCCCAACCTCCGATGACCCCGATGTGTACCACCGAGTCGGCGACTCGATGTGATCCCAGGCGCCGATGGCCGTTGCTTTCCCCGCGCCGAGCACGTCGCGGGCGGCGTCAGTCATCAGGCGCAGGACCGTATCCGACGTGGGAGCCGAGTGGATCGTCAATGATGCCTGAGCCAATCGGTGCAACTGCTCAGCGCGAAGTTGCAAATGCTGGGCTTGCCGTTCCACCTGCCGGGTCTTACGGTGCAAATCGAGAAACACCGAGACCTTGGTCCGCAAGACTTCTGGAACAACAGGCGCCAGGATGTAATCGACCGCGCCTAGTGAATAGCCACGTGCCGCCAGCATATCGTCGCCGAACGACGTGATGAAGATGATCGGCGTGTGCTCGGAGTATTTTCGCTGGCGGATCAAGGCCGCCGTCTCGAATCCGTCCATTTCCGGCATGTTCACATCGAGCAAAATCACCGCGAAGTCGCGCTCCAGCAGGCGCCGCAGCGCCTTGCGGCCCGATTGCGCCGTGATGATGTTCGGACACAAGTCCTCCAAGAGCGCCGAAAGCGCCAAGAGCTTGTCGGCGCGATCGTCGACGATCAAGATCGCGAGTCCGTCGTCAGGTGTAGCCATTTTAGTTCGTCGTCATTGACCCCATAAACTTTATCTCCTGTTCGTCATTTCCTCAGCCAGACGCCCAGCATTGCCAACAGTTGCTCAGTGTCAACCGGTTTGGCGATGTAGTCCGAGGCGCCGGCCTCGATGCACTTTTCGCGGTCTCCCTTCATCGCTTTGGCGGTCAATGCGATGATCGGGAGGGTCGGGAATTTGCCCGAGTCGCGAATGGCCCGCATCGTGTCGTAGCCGTCCATGGTGGGCATCATGATATCCATCAGTACCACGTCGATATTCGCAGTGTCATCGAGCCGGTCGAGCGCGGCACGGCCGGTTTCAGCCCGCACGACTTGCATTTCGTGCCGCTCCAGCAGGCTGGTCATGGTGAAGATGTTTCGCACGTCGTCGTCGACCACCAGCACGCGTTTGCCCGCCAGCGCGCTGTTGGGAGAGTGCAGTTTCTCGACGATCTCGCGCGCCGTGGGATGCAACTGGTCGACGCGGCGATGGAGGAACCGGGTAGTTTCGTCGACGAGCCGCTCAGTCGAGGGCGCAACGCTCAGCGCCAACTGCTTCTCAAGCCGCTTCAATCTTTTAGCCTCGATTGGGGGCAGTTCGCCGGCCAAATCGATAACCACCCGCACGCCGGCCGAATCTCCCTCGCGGCGAAGTGCTTCTAGTAAATCCAGCGCCGAGCCAAGGTACTGCTCCGCCCCAGGCGCGCCGACCTTCAAAACCACGAGGCAATCGGGGTGCGCATCACGGACCGCCGCCAGCGCGCCGTCATCCAGTTTAATTGCGGCGACCCGCACGTCGTCGCCGTCTAGCAGTTCGGCTAGTTCACGGTGACGTGTTTCGTCGCCGACAATCGCCAGCGCCCGGGGCCGCGGCGCGCAATAGGTTTCGATTCGGGCCCAGGCCTGTTCAAGGTCGTCCTGGCTTTGCAGCGGCTTGGCCAGCGCTCCAATCGTCCCCAAACAGGGGCCGCCTTCGATTTCATCGGTGGTGGTGATCAGGTAAACCGGTATGTGGCGCGTCGCCAGGTCGTCGCGCAGGTGGGCCAGGATCCGCCAGCCGTTGATGTCGGGCAGGCGGATGTCGAGCGTGATGGCCAGAGGCTGCAGCTTTCGCGCCAGCGCCAGGCCATCGGTGCCGCGCAGCGCCACGGCCGCCTTGAAACCGCGCCGGCGGGCCGAATCCAACAGGACGTGGGCGAAGACCGGGTCGTTTTCGATGATCACCAACGAGTGATCGCCGGGTTGAATCTGCTCGCGATCGTCATTCAATTCGAAGACGGCGGGCACGACGGCGGCTTGCATGTTCACGGCCATGGCCTCTTGCGGTGGCAACGGCGCGAGCGGCGGCGGCACCAACGTCTCGGACCGCTGCGGCTTGACGGGCACGTAATTCAGGGGCAGGAACAACGTGAACGCGCTGCCCTCACCCGGCGTGCTGGCCAGGCGGATTTCGCCCCCAAGCAGACGCGCGATTTCACGGCTGATGGCCAACCCCAGCCCCGTTCCGCCGTATTTGCGACTGGTGCTGCCGTCGGCCTGCTGAAAGGCCTCGAAAATGATTTGTTGCTTCTCGGGCGGAATGCCAATTCCCGTGTCGACCACCGTTAATGCGATGACTCGGCCGGCATGGTCGAGCGCTTCATGGCCGAGGCTCCAGCCGCTTTCGACCGGCGCCACCCGCACAGAGACCACCCCGCGCTCAGTGAACTTGAAAGCGTTCGAGAGCAGATTCTTGAGCACCTGCTGCAAACGCTTGGCGTCGGTCACCACCGCCGAGGGCAATCCCTGGTCGAAACTCAGAACAAACCCGAGCTTGCGGGCCTCGGCCACGTGACGGAAAGTCCGATCGATGTAATCGTGCAGATCCCTGAACGAAATCTCGCCCACGTCGAGCACTACCGTGCCTGATTCGATCTTCGAAAGATCGAGGATGTCGTTGATTAGCGACAAGAGGTCGTTGCCCGCCGCGTGGATCGTTTGGGCGAACTCCACCTGCCGCGTCGAGAGGTTGCCGTCGATGTTGCGTCCAAGCTGGTCCGATAGGATCAGCAGGCTGTTCAAAGGCGTGCGGAGCTCGTGCGACATGTTGGCCAGGAATTCCGACTTGTACTTGGAGGTCAGGGCCAATTGGGCGGCCTTTTCCTCGAGCGCCCGTCGGGCTTGCTCCACCTCACTGTTCTTCCGCTCGACCTCCACGTTCTGCTCGGCCAACAACTGCGCTTTCTCGCCAAGCTGCTGGTTCGTCGCTTGCAGCTCATGTTGCTGGGTCTGCAGCTCGCGGGCCAGCGACTGCGACTGCTTGAGCAAGTCCTCGGTGCGCGTGTTGGCCTCAATCGTGTTGAGCACGATACCAATGCTCTCGGTCAACTGATCGAGGAACGTCAGGTGCATCGGGTTGAAGCGGTCGAGCGAAGCCAACTCGAGCACCGCCTTGACTTGGCCTTCGAACAGCACGGGTAATACGATCACGTTCTGGGGCGGGGCCTCGCCCAGTCCGGACGAGATCTTGATATAGTTGGGCGGGACCTCATTCAGCAGGATCCTTTGCTTCTCAACGGCGCATTGGCCGACCAATCCCTCGCCCAGGTTGAACACGCTGCCGACGTTTTTCCGTTGTTTGAATGCGTAGCCGGCCAGAAGCTTGAGACGTGACTGGTCATTCGATTGGTCCATGGTGTAGAACGCGCCCTGTTGGGCTTCGACCACCGGCGCCAGCTCGGAAAGGATCAGCCGTCCCACGGCCAAGAGGTCTTTCTGACCTTGCAACATGCGGGAGAACTTGGCCATGTTGGTCTTGAGCCAGTCCTGCTCGTTGTTCTTGACCGTGGTGTCCTTGAGATTACCGATCATTTCGTTGATGTTGTCCTTGAGCGCGGCGACCTCGCCCGAGGCCTCGACCTTGATGCTGCGCGTCAAGTCTCCCTTGGTCACGGCCGTGGCGACCTCGGCGATCGCGCGCACTTGCGTCGTCAGGTTGGCCGCGAGCTGGTTCACGTTGTCGGTCAGGTCCTTCCAAGTGCCGGCGGCGCCGGGCACGCTGGCCTGGCCGCCCAGCTTGCCTTCGACCCCCACTTCGCGGGCGACGCCGGTCACCTGGTCGGCGAAGGTGGCCAACGTATCGATCATACCGTTGATCGTGCCCGCCAGCGCGGCGATCTCGCCTTTGGCGTCGACCGTCAACTTGCGAGTCAGGTCGCCATTGGCCACCGCCGTGACGACCACCGCGATGCCACGGACCTGGCTGGTGAGGTTGCCGGCCATGAAGTTGACGTTGTCGGTCAGGTCCTTCCAGGTGCCGGCCACGCCTTTGACCTCGGCCTGACCACCGAGCTTGCCTTCGGTACCCACTTCACGGGCCACGCGTGTCACTTCGGCGGCGAACGAACTGAGCTGATCGACCATCGTGTTGATCGTGTCCTTGAGCTCAAGGATCTCGCCCTTGACGTCGACCGTGATCTTCTTCGAGAGATCGCCGTTGGCCACCGCGGTCGTGACGGCCGCGATGTTGCGGACCTGGCTGGTAAGGTTTCCGGCCATGAAGTTGACGTTGTCGGTCAAATCCTTCCAGGTGCCGGCCACACCCTGCACGTCGGCCTGCCCACCCAGCTTCCCTTCGGTACCCACTTCACGGGCCACGCGCGTCACTTCGGAGGCGAACGAGCGGAGCTGATCGACCATCGTATTGATGGTCCCCTTGAGCTCAAGGATTTCGCCGCGCACATCGACGGTGATTTTCTTGGAAAGGTCGCCGTTGGCCACCGCAGTCGTGACGGCCGCGATGTTGCGGACCTGGGCCGTGAGATTGCCGGCCATCGAGTTCACGCTGTCGGTCAGGTCTTTCCACGTGCCGGCCACCCCTTGCACGTCGGCCTGCCCGCCCAGCTTCCCTTCGGTGCCCACCTCGCGCGCCACGCGGGTCACTTCCGAGGCGAACGAACGGAGCTGGTCGACCATCGTGTTGATCGTGTTCTTCAGCTCGAGGATTTCGCCCTTGACGTCGACGGTGATTTTTTTCGACAGGTCGCCGGTGGCGACCGCCGTGGTCACCGCGGCGATGTTGCGGACCTGGCTCGTGAGGTTGCCGGCCATCGAGTTGACGCTGTCGGTCAGGTCCTTCCAGGTGCCGGCCACGCCTTTGACCTCGGCCTGCCCGCCCAGCTTTCCTTCACTGCCCACTTCTCGGGCAACGCGCGTGACCTCGGATGCGAACGAGTTGAGCTGGTCGACCATCGTGTTGATCGTGTCTTTCAATTCGAGGATTTCCCCGCGCACGGCCACGGTGATCTTCTTCGAGAGGTCGCCGTTGGCCACCGCCGTGGTGACCGCGGCGATATTGCGAACCTGGCTGGTGAGGTTGCCGGCCATCGAGTTGACGCTGTCGGTAAGGTCCTTCCAGGTGCCGGCCACACCTTTGACCTCGGCCTGCCCGCCGAGGATACCTTCGGTGCCCACCTCGCGCGCCACGCGAGTCACCTCGGCGGCGAACGAGCTGAGTTGATCGACCATGGTGTTGATCGTGTTTTTCAGCTCGAGGATTTCGCCCTTGACGTCGACCGTGATCTTCTTCGAGAGGTCGCCCGTGGCGACCGCGGTCGTCACGTCGGCGATGTTCCGCACCTGGGCCGTCAGATTGCCGGCCATCAGGTTCACACTGTCGGTGAGGTCCTTCCACGTGCCGGCCACGCCGCGAACGTCGGCCTGTCCGCCCAGCTTGCCTTCGGTGCCCACCTCGCGCGCCACGCGGGTCACTTCGGAGGCGAAGGAGCGGAGCTGATCGACCATCGTATTGATCGTGTCCTTGAGCTCCAGGATCTCGCCTTTGACGTCGACGGTAATTTTTTTGGAAAGATCGCCGTTGGCCACGGCCTTGGTTACGTCGGCGATATTGCGAACTTGACCGGTGAGGTTGCCGGCCATGAAATTCACGTTGTCCGTCAGATCTTTCCAGGTGCCGGCCACGCCCTTGACCTCGGCCTGCCCGCCCAGCTTGCCTTCGGTACCCACTTCGCGGGCAACGCGAGTCACTTCGGCGGCGAATGAACTAAGTTGATCGACCATCGTGTTGATCGTGTTCTTGAGTTCAAGGATCTCGCCCTTGACGTCGACGGTGATCTTCTTCGAGAGGTCGCCATTGGCCACCGCGGTCGTGACGGCGGCGATGTTGCGGACCTGGCCGGTGAGGTTGCCGGCCATGAAATTCACGTTGTCGGTCAGGTCTTTCCAGGTGCCGGCCACGCCTCGGACGTCGGCCTGCCCCCCCAGTTTGCCTTCGGTACCCACTTCGCGGGCCACGCGGGTGACCTCGGCGGCGAACGAGCTGAGCTGATCGACCATCGTGTTGATCGTGTTCTTCAGCTCCAGGATCTCGCCCTTGACGTCGACGGTGATCTTTTTCGAAAGGTCGCCCGTGGCCACGGCGGTTGTGACGGCGGCAATGTTGCGGACCTGGCTGGTCAGGTTGCCGGCCATTGAGTTGACGCTGTCGGTCAGGTCCTTCCAGGTGCCGGCCACGCCGTGGACGATCGCTTGTCCGCCGAGTTTGCCCTCAGTACCCACCTCGCGGGCCACACGGGTTACCTCGGACGCGAACGAGCGGAGCTGATCGACCATCGTGTTGATGGTCCCCTTGAGTTCGAGGATTTCGCCGCGTACATCGACGGTAATTTTCTTGGAAAGGTCGCCGTTGGCAACGGCGGTCGTGACGGCGGCGATGTTGCGGACCTGGGCCGTGAGGTTTCCGGCCATTGAATTGACGCTGTCGGTTAGATCTTTCCAAGTGCCTGCCACGCCTTTCACTTTGGCCTGTCCACCGAGCTTGCCTTCGGTGCCGACTTCACGGGCCACGCGGGTGACTTCCGAAGCGAACGAGCTGAGCTGTTCGACCATCGTGTTCACGGTCTTGGCGGTGCGCAGAAACTCGCCACGCAACGGTCGCCCTTCGATCTCCAGCGCCATCGACTGAGAAAGGTCACCTTTGGCAACGGCGCCGATGACGCGAGCCGTTTCGCTGGTGGGATGAACCAGGTCGGCGATCAGCGAGTTAACCGAATCGAGCGAATCCGCCCAGGCGCCACTGACGTGCCCAATCGTAGCTCGCTGCGAGATCCGTCCTTCCTTGCCGACCACTCGGCAGACCCGTTCCAGTTCGGCGGTCATCTTCTGGTTGAGTTCGACGACGTCATTGAACGCTTCGGCAATCGAGCGGTCGAGGCCGCTTAAGTCGGCCGGCAAGCGCACGGAAAAGTCGCCTTGCTTCAGGGCCGACAGGGCGGCGAACAGTTGGCGCTTGTCAAGCCCCTCGCCGGATTCCGCCCCACTTGGCGCGACCGCTACGGCCGTCGTGTTCTGATTGCCATCCTTCGGCTTACCATTACTCGCTTGATCAACACCGTTCACGTCGCGTCGAGCATTTCTTTTTCCGTTCCCGCCACCTTGAATACGTTTGCTTCCAGCAGGAACAGTGGTCGATTGCAAGGTAGTCTTCATGCTCGCGGCCTCATGTCGGAGTTTCTTCCTGAACGGAGAGATTTCGTGGGAGATCCGGCCCATCGGACCGTATCCAGTTTGCCGAAATGGCGGATAACTGAGTCTAGGGCGGTTTGCAGACGAGTGTCAAGCAAGTTACAGCATGAGCAAGGAGGAGTGAATCGGGACTTCAGGGCCCATGCATTTGTTTGAATTTAACAATGATCGCTTGGCGACCAGGTTGGTCGTCGAACGACCAATCTTGTCGAAACCTGGGCATGGCAAATAGTAACTACGCCAGACGCTCGTCCGGCGTGGCCACCGGGTCTCGCGCGCCGCGGGATCGGTGACTCGCGCGCGACACCACTCCGGGACAAACCCATTTCAGCAGATTGGGCAAAAAACGTGCCGTCTCACTTTATTCTGGCGAGGGCGGCAACAGATCCCGCAAATCGGCTTCTCGGATGACGAACAAATTGTCGTCGGATCCTGGCTGTCGCGATCCGAATTCCTCAACGGCACAGATCCATGCGGTGGCACCCTCCGCGGCTGGCCTAATCAGACGAACCCGCACGGCTCGTTGTCCGAGCATGGCGATGCGACGCTGCATGGCGGCAAATGGTTCGTTCATGATCGAACAAGTCCGCAAAAAGAACTGCACGGCCCAATCCATCGTGATCCCGGAACGATTTGAGAACGTCGCCCACGACCACTGGGACCATTTCGTGGTTTCGCATCGAAGCTAGGAATGCTCCGGCCGTGTGTGGCCAAGCAAGCGCGTAGGCGCCTTGCCTGTTTCTTGGAAAGGGCTTTACTTGAAGATTTGCGTGTCGAGGACACGCTTTGCGTTTCCTTCTTCACGGAAGATGTCCCAGCGATTGTCGGCCGCGTTGATGCCAACCTCGACCGTGCCGCTGAAATTCAGCACCTTCCGCGCCAGGTCGGTGGCGTCGCCCCGGTCGTACCGCAAAACGATGGGGTAACGGCTGCTGAGCGTTTTGGTATGCCCGGCGCGCACGACCAGCCGTTCGTCGTTGAAGATGAAATGAAAGTCCTTCGGATCGCGCGAATTGTCAATCGTCACGTCATACCGATGCTGATACAGATCCCAGCCGGTATCGGTCGGGGCGAAGTGGAACGTGCCCTTAGGTAAGACGTATCGCGTAAAGCCCACACTGCCGCCGCGATCGAACTCAATGAACCACTCCACATTGGCCGGCAACACTTGAGACATGCCCGGTTCCATCGTGTAGGCCTTCCCATTGACGACATAGTGCACATTGGCCCCGGTCGTTTTCGGGTTCACCAGCAAGACCCCGTCGTTAACTGTCGGACCTTCCGCATTGCTGATCGGATCATCGGCAATGACAGGAAGCCCCAAGGCCTCGGCCGCATTGCCTTTACCGATTTTTACTCCCCCCCGACCGCGACTGCCAACCATGACCGTGTTCTCGCTCAAGACGATTGCCGTACCGAAAGCGAGATCAGGATTGTAGATCAGCCGCACCTTGCCTGTGGGCAATGCGCTGACGGCGACGGGTTCCGGTTCGATACCCTGCAGAATCTGTCGGATCTCGGCCCAGGTCCGTAGTGCATCCAGGTTGCTCGTCAAATCGCCTTCCATCGGCTGGATTTTGGCCAATTTGCCCAACTCGTCGGTGAGCTCGGCAATCTGGTCTGGCTCGACCTCATCTTTCTGGGCATGCTGTTCCACTGAGTTGAACGCCCGCTCAACAGCCGTCTGCCGGGAGATCCGTTCGGCACCCGCGGTGTTATTTGGTTCGGCTTCCAGCCAGGCCGCGTAGACGGCGACCGGATCGACAGCCTTGACGGCTTTCGTCAGAGCGTTACGGTGCTCGGCGGACCAGCCCCCGGTCTCCGAGATCGCGTCGAGTTGGTCAGGGAACAAGGCTCGGATTTTCGTTTTGAGTTCTTCAACCTGATCGCGGATCTGGGCGTCGACTCCTTCACGAGCCGACTCGAGCCGCCGCGCTGTCAGCGGAATCGGTTGAATGACATCGTTCTTCGCGGTTTGACTCGTCTTGGCCGGAAGGCTGTTTTTGACCTCCGGCAGCGTCGGGCGGCGGGTCACATATCGCGGCCCATCTCCATACGATTGGCCCCAAGTGGATTGAATTGGTTGAATAGCCACCAATGAGGTCGCTAAACATACAATGGCCGAAGGCCAGGAACGTGAGGTTGACATGGAAATCTCCTCCAATTGAAAAGATGGTTTGGCAACGCATGCCGTTTCGTGAACCGGTCCGAACGCCCCGCATATCTAAAATTCGCGATCAATAGTATTTATTAGCAATAAGCGTGCCCAACATGCCCAGGTAAAGTCGGCATGTCTTGCCAGCGCCTGCTCGCCGGGCGGACATAGTAATGGAGGCCAGCGATGACGGCGCGGCGACCAGATTGGTCGTCGAATGGTCATTTTTACGGAAAGGTCGGGTCGCAAATGGGGACACGCCGGCACACCGTCCGGCGTGGCCACCGGGTCTCGCGCCCAGTGGGATCAGCGACCGCTGATCGCGGAGTTGGTTCGGCAAGTCGGCCGCGAGTTGGGAGAAGAAGACGGCGTGATTGTGTTCGATCCGTCGGGCTTCCCCAAAAAAGGAAAGCAGTCGGTGGGCGTGGCGCGCCAGTGGTGTGGTCGGCTGGGCAAAGTCGACAACTGTCAGGTTGGCGTCTACATGGCGTACGTCTCGCGCGTCGACCACGCCTTGGTGGACACGCGCCTGTACTTGCCCGAGGAGTGGGCTCGTGACCGCACGCGGCGCAAGTCGGTTGGCGTGCCCAAGGATGTTCGCTTTCAAACGCGCCACGCGCAGTCGCTGGAAATGCTCCAGGAACACGGCCATCTGTTGCCGCACCGGTGGGTCGCCGGTGACGATGAAATGAGTCGAAACAGCGGATTTCGCCGAGATTTGCACGCTGCCTGCGAACAGTACCTGCTGGCCGTGCCGAGCAACATGCTGATTCGCGATCTCGATGCGCCGACGCCTGAATACAACGGCCAAGGCGCTCCGCGCAAGCGGCCTTTTCAGCGCGTCGACCAGTGGCGTGATGCGCTGCGGGACGACGCCTGGACGAAGATCAACGTCCGCGACGCAGACAAAGGCCCGTTGGAAGTCGAGGTAGCGACCTGCCGCGTGAGGGCCAAGATCAACCAACGTGCAATGAAGTACGACGAGACGTTGGTGATAATTCGTTCGCTCGACGAAGAGGGTGCGACGAAGCACGACTTCTATTTCTCTGACGCGCCGCGCGAAACGACGCTCAAGGACTTTGCCCGCGTGGCGCTGTCGGCGCATCGTGTCGAGGAAGCCATCAAACGCGGCAAGAGCGAAGCCGGGTTGGCCGATTATGAAGTTCGGACGTGGCGCGGTTGGCATCACCATCAGACGCTCTCCCTAATCGCCGCCTGGTTTCTGACAAGTGAAACCCAGCGGGGGAAAAAAATGGACGCCGGCGATCACGTTGCCGCAAGTTCGCGAGGGCATTGCCATGCTCTTGCGCGCCGCTTGCAAATACGACACGCCAACGCAAATCGCCAAACACAAAACCCGCCAACTCATCCGAAACGAGGAAGCCCGGTTCTATCACCACAAAGCATCTAACCGCTTGCCGCCGTTGAGGATCAATCAGCGACGATAACTTCGGACAGTAGAATTAGGGAGCCTATGGTTTCTGCGAGGCGTCGTAATAGCCCGGAGAAGTGAGCATGTTCTCGATCACGTCGTCCCAGGCAGCCTGCGATTGCAACTCTTGAAAGAACGAATCATTAGCTTGTGGAGGTGACTCGGCGCTGCCCTGGAAGTATAGGTTCTCCCATCCGCCGCCGGTGAGGCCAGCGAGGGCGTACAGACCGCCCGCCGGTGACCCAGGAGGCGATAGCGTCAAGTCACCCGCGTTACCCGCCGCGGGATAGTCAGAATTGAGCAATTTGTCGCTGGCCTCTGGCGAACCGGCAATAGCGAGAGCGACCGCGGTGCGATTGCCGTTGCTGGCGAGCGACTGCGTCCAGACTGCTTCGCCACTGGCGTCCGCGGTCCGGCCCAATAGATCCAAGTAGAGAGCATCGACGAAGCCTTTGTTCGTACCGCCGTGTAACATGAAATACTCCGACGAGCCGAGGATGTCGGCGACAACGCTTAATTCGTCGTGGCCTCCCAAGTGGGTCGCCGAATCACCGGGCTGCCCGAGCACGTTGGTCCAGGTCTGCAGTCCAGAAGCGTCAGGCGCACGGTGCAGGAAGACCTCGAAGATCGTCGTGACGACATGGTTTTTGTACTCCTGCGAGTCCATGATATCGGGGACTACCGATGTTCGCAGGCTCGACTTGGTTTGTCCTGGGTTGTTCGCGAGAAAGCTGGTCCACGCTGCCAAACCGTTGGCGTCCGGCTCGCGGCCGAGGAGCTCGCGATACAGGTTGCGCACGAACGTCGCGTCACTGTTGTCACCCGGCTGGCCGGCTATGAAGAAGGTTTGAATCGGCGGCGTAGCCGGGTTCACCACCAGAGTGAGAGAAGTTGTATTGTTCGATTTGTTGGATTGTCGACGATTTGTACGCATTACAATTTGTAAGGCACTACCGTCTGACCCAGGGAAGCAGCACGACCAGGACGCCGAGGCAGGCACCCATAGTGATCAGCGATAGGGCAGCCAAACCCAATCTTGGCCAGCCGAAAGGTCCCGCGAAGCACAGGACTGCGACAAGGGCCAAAATCACGAATAGCAACCGCATGCTGATTTGAAAGGGCTTGTGCATGGTAAAGGCTCGCGATAACGCTTCGATTCGATGTGTTCGATTCGATTTGATTGTGCAAATAGGGTGCCCGGCCAGGGCTACCCCGCAAAACGAAGGTGGGGCGACCGCCGTATTACCACCGGCGCGAAGAAAGACCTGAGGAACTCCTGAGCGTGAGGCCATTTGGCACAGCCTTTGCTCGATCGCTACTACGGAACAAAATCATCGTGCAATAGAGGAATCGGCCCATGAACTTGTATTTTTCGTCCGCCCGCGAGCACCCATCGACTCCGCGCGAACGCATCGCTCCGCTTGCTCGTAGGGCTCGCCATCACGCTGGAACAGGAGCAATTCATTGGTTGAACCGCTCTCGTCTCAAAGTCCATCAAGTGCATCGAGTCAAGCCTGGGGCGACGTGTCTTACCACAGTTGTCACGAGGTGAAACGATGTCAGAATCCGGTTGGGGGCTATGTAAGCATTGCAAGTGGTGGCAGATCGAGCCGAAAGCGTCGATCGCCAACACCACGATGGGTCTTTGTATCGATGAGAAACTTGTCCGGTTTCGGTTGAGAGTCTCGGGAAACAGCGGCTGCAACCGGTATATGCCGGGGAAGCCGGCCCACGCCGCTGGCTCCGGGGCCAAGCCGCCTACGGCCGAAGCCACACGCTGAATGCGGAATCCTCGAGGGAAAGAATTCCGCAGGGAGTCGCCGCCTACTTCTTATGCTTGTTTTTCTTGCGGGTGGCCGCGGCTTTTTTGGCGCTGGCCGAGCGGGCCGCTTTGGTACGAGCGGCGGAGGCGGTTCCGCCGAGCCGACCGCCGCGCTTGGCCGGTTCCTTGTTCTTCGCGTGACCCCGGCCGGATCCGCCCGGCTTTTTACCGCCGCCGTCCATTTTGTTCACGGTGGCCCATGCTCGACCGGCCGCCACCTTCTCGGGAACGCCGCGTTCCTCGTATCCCTGTTCGATGTGCTCCGCCTGCCGTTTCTGTTTTTCGGTGTACTTGGTTTTGTCGCCGCGTGGCATGATCGTGCCTCCGAAGATGTAGAGTTCTTAGGCGCGCCGGCCGCTCGGAGCTTCTATCCTGCCGCCGCTATACTCGCGACCGGGCCGCGGGACCGCCGATTTCATCGGCGGTCCCGCCTCGCCATTGCAGATCCCTTGAAGATCTCTACCAGTAATAGCCGCCCCACGGGCTCCAATACCCGCCATAGTACCGCGGCCCGTAGGAATACGCCGGACCGTAGAAGTACCGCGGGCCACGGTAATAGTAGCCGTACGGCGAGACCGCCGCCCTGATCGCCCTTCTCACTGGAGCTGGCCCACCGTAAATCACCTGGGCGCCAACCGGCTTTCCCGTGAATAGGAATCCCGCCAACAAAGTCGCCAAAATCACATATCGTTTCATACGTCTTCCTCCTTTCTATGGTTGTTTTGTACCGGCGTCCCAAACGAACTTTCGACTGGCCAAACGCCGGCGGTTATGACTCGACCGCCTAACGGTCGTCGTCGCCTCGACTCTCGTCCGAATTGGGTCTATTGTCATCGTCCTGATCGTGGGAACCATTCCCGCGCCCGTCATATCCGGAGCGCCTATCACGACGAGACTGCTCCATCGGGCTCATCCGACCTTCGCTCGCGGCGAGATCCTCGTGCCGCACGAGTTTGGCCTTGATCGTCTTCTCGTCGCCGTTTCGATCGAGATCGAGCGCGATTCGATCGCCGGCTTGCTTTTGCGAAATGGTCTGGATCACCGCTTCCGCCGAGTCGACCTTCCGGCCGTCAATCGCCACGATCTCGTCGCCGGCCCGAATGCCCGCCTCGTCGGCCGGACTGTTCGGGAAGACATCGGTTACCCAGGCGCCGTCGCGCGGACCCCGATCGAGCGCGATTCCAAGGGCAGCGCCGCGGTGGTAATTCATTCTTTCAGCATTCGGATGATCGCCCGCGTAACTGTTGCTCCTTCGATTGGCGCGACCGGCATTCGCCACTTGCTCGTCCCGCTCGTCGTTCTGGGTGTTCCGCCGGCTTCGCCCGCGGTTTATCTCACTCTCCGACCCGAACACCTCGTCCGTGTCAGCCAGCGTGGCCTTCACCGTCTGGTGCCGGCCCTTGCGCAGGATGCCGAGCTCCACGGATTCGTCCTCAGAGCGTGCCAAAGCCCGCTTCAATCCATTGGTATGGATGACGCGGTGCTCGTCGACCGTCAGAATTTCGTCACCTCTCCGCAAGCCGGCCTGTTCCGCCGGGCTCCCGCGCAACACGCGCAGGATATATAAATTACCCGCCGAATCTTCGTTCAAGGTCACGCCCAGCGCCTTGTGGTGCTGGTCATTCTGTCGGCCCCGGCTCGAACGGTCGTCGGCGCGCTCCTCGTCGCGATTCGATTCCTCCGAATTGCTGCTGTCGTCATCCGCGCTCGCCTGCCGTGAACCGCGAGAATTTCTTTGATCGTCGTCCTGGCCGCCCCTAACCGCGAGGCCGAAGCTGAATTGCAGGAACGCGATGGCCAGCGGTGCGACCAATGCCTTTGCGACCCGTGAGAATGTCGTCCGCATCGAACTACCTCCTGTCATGTTGCGCCGCGGTCAATTCACCGCGAACGAGGGCACGAAACCGTCGCGACGCCGTATCGCGACGAGCGCCGCATTTCGTGCAAATTGGGTGCCAAGGCGCGAAGAGTCGCGCAGCGGCCTAGGACCACACGATTCAGCCATTGTTACCTGAATGGCACCGATCGATGAGTTGAAACGATGGGCGTCACGACAGCCAGTTTGGTCGTCGGTGAATCAGGTTCCCTTTTACAAAATCGCGCACGTGTTTGCGGGCGGCTCATAAGGACGTCGAAATGAACGCGCAGACGGTAAAGGGCAATTTGAAACAGTTCGGGGTCGGCATGGACTTTGCACGTTAACGGAGCGGGCATGGGAAGAGTGATCTTTCGGTTTGTCCTACGACATTGCACGCCAATTGCGCGACCTGGAACAGGAAAAGATCGGAGCGAAGACAGCATCGGCGGAGATTTCGACGACTCGTCGATCCCGTTGATTGTCGAAAGGCCAGCTTGGCCGAGCCGGAGTCATTGATCGAGTTCACGGGACCAAGGCGCGTGCGCCATGTCCCGCAACGAGTGGGGCGATGACCCGCCGCCGCATTTTGGCGCGACGGTGGCGTGGGACGAATTCAGGCCGGCGCTATTTTGGTTCATCCGGCCTGCCGCCGTCCAGCCTGGGCTAAAGACGTCCCCCGTCTTTTCGGGGATCTCCAACCTGCTGAAAAGCCCTTCATTCACTATTGGCACGGTGTTTGCTGTAATAATTCGCGACCAACATCGGGCAAATCATCGAGATAGAGGAATTCTCCCATGCGGACCGACCATGCGCCAACTGGGCCGAAACCAAACACGGACTGCGCCCCGCCTTTCAATGACCGTCCCTCCGAAGACGTGTTGCCTTGGGCCGATCCGTACATTGCGCAACTCTTTGCGCGGCCACTCGCCGCGCCACGTGGCCCTCGGCGGTGGCCAAACGCCACTACGGCCGTTCGTCGCTCACGTTAGGGCGGTGCGCGCGCTACGTGCGCCTGCCACCAGCAAAGCGCGTCGGCCTGGCTCCATGGGGCGACGACCACCAAACCGTCCAAGACTTTCAAGACCTCATCGATACTCGCTGGCCGGTCGTTCAAATCCTTCGCCAAGCAAGCATAGATCAATTGGTCGAGTTCGGCGGGTATCGCCCTCGTCGTGATTTGCGCCGGGTGCGGAGGCGGCGTATGCAAAACATGGTCGAGAATTTCCGTTGCATCATTGCCGGGAAAGACGTCCCTGGCGGTGAGTAGTTTGAAAGCGACGGTACCCAAAGAGTAGATATCTGATCGAGTGTCCGTCGTAAGTGGGTCCAGCAACCGTTCTGGTGGCATATAATGCGGCGTGCCGGCCAGCGGCGCGGAGTCGGCCCCGGCATCCGCGGCGTCGACACTCTTGACCAGCCCAAAATCGAGCACTTTTACCACGTCGGCATCGCCGGCGCGCTGGCAGATCATGATGTTTTGAGGTTTGACGTCGCGGTGAACCAACCCCAGGCCGTGCGCCTCGCGGAGCGACCCGCAGACCTGCCGCAACAAGTGGACGGCCCGCGCCGGCGGGAGCTGGCCCTCGAGGGCCAGCAATTGCGCAAGTGTGAAGCCCGATACCAATTCCATCGCGTAATAGAAAATGCCGTCGGGGGTCCGTCCGTAGTCGTAGATTTCAATCGTATTCGGATGGGTCAGCCGGCTGGCGAGTTGCACCTCGCTCTCGAAGCGAGCAAGCACGTCGGCCGTCGCCTGCTCGGACTTGACGATCTTAACGGCCGTGGGCCGATCGAGCATGACATGGCGCGCCCGGAATACTTGGGCCATGCCCCCTTCGCCGATTTGTTCTTCGAGCTCATATTGCCCTAATCGGCGTCCCTTGCCGATCGGGATCGCAGGCGCCGCTACGGGCCCCGAAGGCATGGCCGGTGGGCCGCTTTCATCCGCGACGATCGTTCGGGTATCGTGGTGCGCCAGGAGCGATTCGACCTCCCGACGCAACGCCGTGTCGCCGCCGCACGCCCCTTCGACGAACTTGGGCCGTTCGTGCGGTGGCAAGCCGGTCGCTTCTAGAAAGACGGCCTTGATGCGTGCATGACGCCGAGGGTTCACGACGATTCGTCCTCGGTTTCAGACTCGCTCAGCTCCCGGCGTAACCAGGCCCGCACCATCGTCCATTCCTTCTCGACGGTCCTCTTCGAAAGTCCCAGTGAATCGGCCACTTCCTGAACATTGAGACCGCCGAAGAAACGCAGCTCGACGATGAGCGCTTGCCGCTCATCGATCTCGGCCAGCTTGCGAAGCGCCTCGTCGACGGCCAACAAGTCCTCGTCGCGCCGCGACGAAAGCATCGTGGCCTCGTCAAGCGTGATGCGCCTTAACCCTCCGCCGCGCTTCGAGCGTCGTTTGCGTTTGGCATGGTCGACGAGGATACGCCGCATCGCCTGGGCGCCGATCGCCAGTACGTGCGTCCGTCCCTGCAAATCGGCGTGACGCTGGGCCGCCAGCTTCAGAAACGCCTCATGAACTAACGCCGTGGGTTGCAACGTGTGCTCGGCAGGCTCGCTGCGCAGGTACCCGGCGGCAAGGCGTCGTAGCTCACTGTAGACCAGCGGCACCAACCCATTGATCTCGGGCTTTTCGCCGGGCGGGGGGGCGACGGGCGATGCTTGGAAGGAGCGCGAGCGTCGGGTGGGCATCGGTGGTGCTCCAGTTCACCTCGGTATCTAAATACCCACACATTGTACCAACGTCGTCAGGGCGAGGCACTGACCACGACGCGAATTTTTCCAAACTCCCGCTTCAATTCCAGAATCGTCCCGTCGCGTTCTGTCGTTCCGAGAAGCGGGTGCAACGTCGTCTGGCAGCACACGGAACGCAAAGTAGGGCGTTCCCTACAGAGTCTGTCCCGTCGTCGGATTCTGGCATTGAAGCGGGGCGTTGAATTTTTTAGTGCGGATTTTCAGGCCGTTTGTCGCGTTTATTTACAGGTCAAGCCGGCCGCCACCTTCTTTTCCAGAAGAGGTTTTCGGCCATCGAAAACAGTGGATTTGTCGGTTCAAGCAGGCTGCACGAAACCTTAGGAACGACCGATGGTAAAGCTGACAAATGATCCATATGAGGCCGCGGAAGAAGGCCGCCAACGGCGCGCCGCGGGATGCTCGGCGGCGAACAACTCCATCGAGACCTATCTGGGGGAGCTTCGGGGGTTCCCATTGCTCACCCCGGACGAAGAGCAAGTCCTGGCCAAGGAACTCGCGGTGACCCGGCGACGGCCCGGTCGGGCGATTTTCGGCACGGACTTCATGCTGCGAGGAGCGGCGGATCTGTTGGCGCGCGTCCACGACGGACGCTTGCGCCTCGACCGAACGCTTAACGTGGATTCCAGTGACCTGGAAGCGAAAGGATCGGCTATCCAGCGACTAACGACGGCTTTGGAAGCGTCGAAGCGCGTGCTGCGTCGCAATCGCGCCGATTTCGAGCTGACGCGCAACCGCCGCGCCGAAGCGGCCAAACGGCGAAGCGCCCGGCGTCGACTGATCATTCGTCGGCGCAAAGCCTATCGTCGGATTCGACAGATCGAACAGCAAGCCGTCAAGAAGCTTCGCCGTTCGAAGCACCGCCGCTCACTGCTGGATTTTCTCGACCGTGACCCTGATTGCGCTCCGGGCGACTCGCTATAATAGCTTGAAAGTCGTAAAAAAATACAATTCAACCTTCACGATGTAACCAAGTAAGGAGACGATCTTTGTCGCGCATCTTGGTCATCGACGACGACCGCTCCGTCCAGCACGTGTTCCAGAAAGTGTTTCAGGGCACCGAGGTCGAAGTGCTCGCGGCGGGTTCCGCCGCGGAGGGCCTCGACGTGCAGGTCGCCGAGCAGCCAGGCGTGGTAATCCTCGATATCGTGCTCCCTGACCAGTCCGGGCTGGAAACGATCGAAAAGATCCTCAGCGCGGATTCCAAGGCGCTCGTGATCTGCATTACGGCCAGTGGAACGAGTGACACGGCCATCGAGGCCATGAAGCTGGGCGCCTTCGATTACCTCCTCAAACCGCTCGATTACGTGAAAGTACGGGCCCTGGTTGAAAGGGCGCTCGACATTCGTCGGTCCGCGCACGTTCTCGTTCAAGTGCCCTCGCCCGTGCCCGCCGATGCGGGCCCCTCCGACGTCTTCGTCGGCAAGTGCCCGGCCATGCAAGAGGTGTTCAAGGCGATAGGTCGGGTGGCGCCCCACGACGTGACGATCTTGATCCGAGGAGAAAGTGGAACCGGAAAGGAGCTTGTCGCGCGCGCCATTTACCAGCACAGCACGCGGGCCGGCGCGCGTTACCTGACGGTGAATATCGCGGCCGTTCCCGATACGCTCTTAGAAAGCGAATTGTTTGGTCACGAGAAAGGCTCGTTCACCGGCGCCGACCACAAACGGATCGGCCGATTCGAACAGTCGAATGGCGGCACTTTGTTCCTGGACGAAGTAGGCGACATGTCGCCCCTGGTCCAAGGCAAGGTGTTACGGTTGCTGCAAGAACAACGCTTCGAACGAGTCGGGGGAAATGAAACGATCGAAACCGACGTGCGCGTGATCGCCGCGACCAATCGTGATTTGGGTAAAATGGTCACCGACGGCGAGTTCCGGGAAGACCTGCTTTATCGCCTCAACGGCTACACCATCGAACTCCCCCCGCTGCGCGACCGCGCCGACGACGTGCTGGCCCTGGCGGAGCATTTCCTGACCCTTATCGCACGGGATCTCGGAAAGGAAGTGACGGGCATTTCACCGGAAGCCTTCGATTTGCTGCGGCGATATGCCTGGCCCGGCAATGTTCGGGAGTTGCAAAGCGTCGTTCGGCAAGCCCTATTGCACTCGGCGGGATCGGTGTTGGTGCCCGATTTC
>Ga0265331_10000415_pt1 | contig 43326 bp, 34 predicted proteins | sample 41923metaG_FD_202088 | JGI IMG/M metagenome (GOLD analysis project Ga0265331, IMG submission 202088) | Rhizosphere microbial communities from Carex aquatilis grown in University of Washington, Seatle, WA, United States - 4-19-23 metaG | ecosystem: Host-associated > Plants > Roots > Rhizosphere... | reverse complement strand
ACCGCGTTGGTGAGCCGCTGCGCGACGGACTGCAGCAGCTGGTCGCCGGAGTCGTGGCCCAGCGTGTCGTTGATCCGCTTGAAGTGGTCGAAGTCGAGGAAAAGGCACGCGACGTGCGTCGAGTCGCGATGCGCCTGCGCGATGATCTGCTTCAGCCGCTGGTTGAGCAGCGACCGGTTGGGAAGCCCGGTGAGGATGTCGTGCTGCGCGAGCTTGTACGCATGCGCGGTCGCGATCTCGAGCTCCCGGGTGCGCTGCGCGACCTTGTCCTCCAGCGTGCGCTGGTACGTCGCGACCTCGGCCTGCGATTCGGCGAGGCGCTGCGTCATGTGGTTGAACGTGTGCGTGAGGAGGCCGAGCTCGTCGGACGAGCGCGCCGGCACGAAGACGTCGAGCTTGCCGGCGCCGACCGCGCGCGCCGCGCGCATCAGCCGGCGCATCGGCGCCACCAGCCGGCGCGTCAGCACCAGCGTTGCGCCGGTCGCGAGCACGACAAGAAGCCCGATCACCGACGCGAAGCCGAGCAGCATGTTGCGCAGCTGCGCCTGCTGCCGCTCGAAGGTCATGCCGACGCGGATGAAGCCGATCGGCGCGCCGGCGCCCGTTCCGCGCGCCGGCGGCGGCGCGTGCTCGTCCGTTCCCTCGGCAAATGCCATCGCGGCGACCGGTTTTGTGCTGCCGACCGGCGCCATCAGCTCGACGTAACGTCGCCCCAGGATCGTGCGATCGCTGTTGACGACGCCGCCTGTCGCGACGGACGTCCCGGGCGGGAACGCAGGCAGCGCGACGCCCTGCAGCGATTCCGCGACACGCCGCAGGACGACGGGACGATGCTGCACATCCTCGACGATCACATAGGCAATATCCCCCTCGGCGTTCACGCTGTTCAGCACCGATTCGAGATTGGCCCGATCGTTCGTGTAGAGCCCGTATTCGGTGAGTTCCGCGAGCATCTCGACCACCGACGAGCCCTGCGCCTTCAGCTCGTTCGCGCCGACGCGCGCCTGCTGCCAGACGGAGAAGCCCGTCATCGCCACCGCAGTTGCCAGGATGATGCCGACCGTGAGCGCGTTGAGCTTGGTGAGAAGCCCCATGCGCACGGGCGGCAGCTCGAGCGCCGACGTGGTGTCGGTCGCGATAGGCGTCAGGTGCCTTCTCAGGCGTCGGAGCGTTTTCATTCGAACGACCGGTCGACGTCGGGCAGCAGGCTCATGTTCCATTTGATCTGCAGCTGCTCGGCGGAGCGCAGGTTGATCGCGATGCGCGGGCGCGGCAGCGGCGGCAGGGGTGCCCGCGACGATGAGAGCGAACGCAGCGCGAGCGCGCCGCAATACGCGCCCAGCTCCTCGTAATCCCACTCGACGGCGTACAGCGCGCCCGCCTTCACCCACGCCTCGGTGAGGCCGATCAGAGGAATCCTGTTGCGGAACGAGAAAAGCAGCAGCGCCTTCGACGCCTGCTGCGTGTAGACGGTGGTGTCCGGAATCGCGAGGATCGCGTCGACGGCATTGGGCAGGCTCGCGAGCGCCTGCGGCAGCATCGCGTGCGATGTCACCGGGGCGAGCCGCGTCTGGTACCCGGCGCCGGTGAGCGCGGTGGCGATAGCGTCGACGCGCTTTGCGTTGATCGCCGGGTCGAACAGGATGCCGATCGTGCGCGCCTGCGGCAGGAACGTGCGCAGCGAATCGATCTGCACGTCGATAGGGACGTCGATCGGCACAACCTGCGGATTCGGTGCGCCGCGCACGGTGTCGGGCGACGGCACGAGGCAGCTCACCAGCGGGGAAGACGACCCCGCGCGGGCGACGAGCTCGCTCGCACGCATGCCCAGCGCGACCACCGCAGTGTCGCGGCCGAGCCGCGCGAAGGCACCCGGCGGTGCGCTCTCCACGTCGGGATCGAGCAGCTGCGCCTCGACGGTGATGCCCGTGATCTTCTGGATGCCCGCGAGCGCCTGCTGGTACGGCGGCGCCTCGTCCGACGAGACGACAACGAGATGCTGCGCTCGCACCGCCCCCGCGGCGGCCAGCGCAGCGGCGAGCGTGGCCGCGCCGAACTTACGGCGGCGATTTGCCCTGGCTGCATCTCGTCCGGATTTCACCTGCATTAAACGCTCATGACGACCTTGAGAAGACAGGGGCGACCCGCCTGCGGAATCCGGCCCAACACGTCCTCGGTCCCGACGGGATCGGCGAGCGGTCGGCCGAGGAGATTCTGCACGACGATTTGCGTGCGCACACGCTGAAGAATATTCGGCAGCCGTGGGATCGCGTGTCGGAATGGGCTGCTGCAGTCTTGCATTCCTGTTCCTGCAGCGGGCGCGGTTCAGGCGCTGCGGGCCGGTTTGTCGCGCCGCCTGCCGGCCAACGGGGTCATTGTGCTCAACGCAGAGTCATTTAAGCACACTCCGTGCCATGTTCCGGGGGCGGGCGTGACGGGCGTCGCAGCGTGAATCGGGGTGAACCGGGGCGTGCGCCCCGGGCCCGAAAACGGCACGACGTCAGGATGCGACGGCGATGCGCTGACGCCACTCGCGGGGGCCGGTCTCGTGGACCGAAACGCCCTGGGCATCGACGGCCACGGTGACCGGCATGTCCTTGACGCCGAACTCGTAGATCGCTTCCATGCCAAGGTCGCCGAAGGCGACGACGCGAGAGCTCTTGATCGCCTTCGCGACGAGATAGGCGGCGCCGCCCACCGCCATCAGGTAGGCAGCCTTGTGCTTCCTGATCGCGTCGATCGCGGCGGGGCCGCGCTCGGCCTTGCCGACCATTGCGATCAGTCCCGTTTGCGCGAGCATCATTTCGGTGAACTTGTCCATCCGCGTCGACGTCGTCGGACCGGCCGGACCCACGACCTCGTCACGCACCGGATCGACCGGGCCGACGTAGTAGATGACGCGGTTGGTGAAATCGACGGGCAGCTTTTCGCCCTTCGCGAGCATGTCGGAGATGCGCTTGTGCGCGGCATCGCGCCCGGTCAGCATCTTGCCCGAGAGGAGCAGGCGCAGGCCGGGCTTCCAGCCCGCCACCTCCGCAGGCGTCAGCGTGTCGAGGTCGACGCGCCGCGATTCGGGCGACGGCGCCCATTCGACTTTGGGCCAGCGCGAAAGATCGGGCGGCGCGAGCTTCGCCGCGCCGGAGCCGTCGAGAACGAAATGCGCGTGCCGCGTCGCCGCGCAATTGGGAATCATTGCGACCGGCTTCGACGCGGCGTGCGTCGGATAGTCGAGTATCTTGACGTCGAGCACGGTCGAGAGGCCGCCGAGCCCTTGGGCGCCGATGCCGAGCGCGTTGACCTTGTCGAAGAGCTCGAGGCGCAGCTCCTCGATCGCGTTCTTCGGACCGCGCTTGCGCAGGTCGTGGATGTCGATCGGCTCCATCAGCGCTTCCTTCGCGAGCACCATCGCCTTCTCGGCGCTGCCGCCGATGCCGATGCCGAGCATCCCCGGCGGACACCAGCCGGCGCCCATCGTCGGCACGGTCTTCAGCACCCAGTCGACGATGGAATCGGAAGGATTCAGCATCGCGAACTTCGACTTGTTCTCCGAACCGCCGCCCTTCGCGGCGATGCTGATCTCGACCGAGGCGCCGGGGACAATCTCGTAGTGCACGACCGCAGGCGTGTTGTCCTTCGTGTTGGTGCGCTTGCCGGCGGGGTCGGCGAGGATCGACGCACGGAGCTTGTTCTCCGGATCGAGGTACGCGCGGCGCACGCCTTCGTTGATCATCTCGGTCGGCGTCATCGTCGCGCCTTCCCAGCGCGTGTCGATGCCGAGCTTGACGAAGGCGACAACGATGCCCGTGTCCTGGCAGAGCGGCCGATGGCCTTCGGCGCACATGCGGGAGTTGGTGAGGATCTGCGCGATCGCGTCCTTTGCCGCCGGCGAAGCCTCGGCCTCGTACGCGACGCCGAGCGCCTCGATGTAGTCCTGCGGATGATAGTAGGAGATGTACTGCAGCGCGTCGGCGACGCTGTCGATCAGGTCCTGCTGGCGGATCGGGTTCATGGCGGCCCTGCTTTGGTGGTATGGAATTCCTGCGTTCGCGGCGCCGGTGCGAGCGGTCCGGCGGGAGGCAGCAGCACGAGGCGCCTGCAGCCCCGCGCGCGGATCGCCATGTCGCGACGCCGGTGGATCGGCCCCCGCATCCGCGGCACGCTGCGAAGGGAAAGTCGGGACGCGGGCGCGCATGGAATCGGCGGGAACCCACGGCGCGTGCGGCGTGGCGGCGGTACTCGAGAACGCCTTGGAATTCTAGCACCGGACGCGCCCCGCCGCGACGGCGCACGCTGCCCGGGCGGCATGATCGGGCGCGCCGGTCCTTGCGCTGGGTCAACCTTCCGTCATTGCACGGCAAGCGCGTCGTTGGTTAGACTGCAAGACGGCTTTCCAAACGAGGGAGCGCGAAAAGCGCGCCCGCCGCACGACCTCCAGGAGGAGCATCGCAATGTCCACGATCGAATCGGTATCGAACGAAACCCGCATCTTCGCGCCGCCCGCCGGATTCGTCGCGCAGGCGAACGTCAAGCGTGCCGACTTCGATGCGCTCAACGCCGCCGCCGCGAAGGACTTCACCGGCTTCTGGGCGAAGCTTGCGCGCGACGAGCTCCTGTGGAAAAAGCCGTTCACGCAGACGCTCGACGAGTCGAACGCACCGTTCTACAAATGGTTCGACGACGGGCTCATCAACGTCTCCTACAACTGCCTCGACCGCAATCTCGAGAACGGCAACGCCGAGAAGGTCGCGATCATCTTCGAGGCCGACGACGGCGCCGTCACGCGCGTCACCTACCGGGACCTCCATCAGCGCGTCTGCCGCTTCGCCAATGCGCTGAAGCGCCAGGGAATCAAGAAGGGGGACCGCGTCCTCGTCTACATGCCGATGTCGGTCGAGGGTGTGATCGCGATGCAGGCCTGCGCGCGCATCGGCGCGACGCATTCGGTGGTGTTCGGCGGGTTCTCGGCGAAATCGCTGCAGGAGCGGATCATCGATGCCGGCGCCGTCGCGGTCATCACCGCCGACGAGCAGGCGCGCGGCGGCAAGCACCTGCCGCTGAAGACCATCGTCGACGAGGCGCTCGGGATGGGCGGCTGCGAGAGCATCCGCTGCGTGATCGTCTACCGCAGGACCGGCGGCGCCATTCCGTTCAAGGCGCCGCGCGACCTCTGGATGCACGAGCTCTCGGCGAACGAAGCGGACACCTGCGAGCCGGAATGGGTCGGCGCAGAGCATCCGCTTTTCATCCTCTACACGTCGGGCTCGACCGGCAAGCCGAAAGGCGTGCAGCACAGCTCCGCCGGCTACCTGCTGTGGGCGATGCTCACGATGCGCTGGACGTTCGACATCAAGGCCGCCGACGTGTTCTGGTGCACGGCCGACATCGGCTGGGTGACGGGCCACACGTACATCGCGTACGGCCCGCTTGCCGTCGGCGCGACCGAAGTCGTATTCGAGGGCGTGCCGACGTTTCCCGATGCCGGCCGCTTCTGGCAGACGATCGCGAAGCACAAGGTGTCGATCTTCTACACGGCGCCGACGGCGATCCGCTCGCTCATCAAGGCGTCGGGCGTCACGCCCGCCACCGCGCCGAAGAACTACGATCTCTCGTCGCTGCGGCTCCTCGGCACGGTCGGCGAGCCGATCAATCCCGAAGCGTGGATGTGGTATCACGACAACGTCGGCGGCGGCCGCTGCCCGATCGTCGATACATGGTGGCAGACCGAGACCGGCGGCCACATGATCACGCCGCTGCCCGGCGTCACGCCGCTCGTGCCGGGCTCGTGCACGCTGCCGCTGCCCGGCATCATGGCCGCGATCGTCGACGAGACCGGACACGACGTCGAGAACGGCCATGGCGGCATCCTCGTGATCAAGCGCCCGTGGCCGGCGATGATCCGCACCATCTGGGGCGATCCGGACCGCTACCGGAAATCCTATTTCCCGGAAGAGCTCGGCGGCAATCTCTACCTCGCCGGCGACGGCTCGGTGCGCGACCGCGTGCACGGATACTTCACCATCATGGGCCGCATCGACGACGTGCTGAACGTCTCCGGTCATCGGCTCGGCACGATGGAAATCGAATCGGCGCTCGTCGCGAACCCCATGGTCGCCGAGGCCGCGGTCGTCGGTCGCCCCGACGACATGACCGGCGAGGCGGTGTGTGCGTTCGTCGTGCTGAAGGGCGCCCGTCCGGCCGGACCGGAGGCCGAGCGCATTGCGAAGGAGCTGCGCGACTGGGTCGGCAAGGAGATCGGGCCGATCGCGAAGCCCAAGGACATCCGGTTCGGCGACAACCTGCCGAAGACGCGGTCCGGCAAGATCATGCGCCGGCTGCTGCGCTCGCTCGCGAAGAACGAGACGATCACGCAGGACGTCTCGACCCTTGAAAATCCGGCCATTCTCGAGCAACTCAAGGAGGTCAAGTAGCGCTATGTCTTGATTCCCGCGACGGTCGCGGCCGGATTTCGGCGCAGGATTTCCCGCCGCCGCAGGCGGCTGTTTTCCATAGGTACAATCCGGCCATTCTCGAGCAACTCAAGGAGGTCAAGTAGCGCTATGTCTTGATTCCCGTGCCGGTCGCGGCCGGATTTCGGCGCAGGATTTCCCGCCGTGGCAGGCGGTTTTTCGCGCCGCCGCACGTGAGTTGAATTCCGAAAAGGCGTACAGTGCGGTGCTTCGCACCAAGCGTTCGCCACGGCAGCTTCCACGATGGACAACCGACGCGTCGCCCGCACCGCCAAAGGGCAGCACGAGATTGCCAGCCGGCGCAAGTCGCTGAAGGGCAAGCTGCGCACCGTGCTGTTCCTTATCGATCCGGGCAAGCCGGTCGACGCGATCCTGGAGCAGATCGCGCTGATCGGCGGACCGGCCGACGCGCTGGCGCAGCTTGCGGCCGAGGGCTACATCGAGGAAACGAGCGGGCAGGGCGCCGACGCGTTCGCCGCGGCGCCTTCGCTGGCCGGGAATGCGGTGGAAACCGCTGGCGACGGCGTTCCGCTGCCGCCGATGTCCGTCGAGGACGAAGTCGCGAGCTTCCGTGTGGCCAAGGCGTTCATGAACGACACCATCGTCGACGCGCTCGGCATCCGCGCGTTCACGTTCACGCTGCGGCTCGAGCGCTGCTCGACGCGCGACGATCTTTCGGCGCTGCTGCCCGATTACACCGAGGCGCTCCTGAAGAAGGTCGAACGTCCCGCCGTGCGCGCGCTGGTGGACCGCACGCGCGAGCTCATCAACGCCGGCCGCCGCTGAGCGGCGCGGCGGAACTACCTTCGCGTTTTCACGCCACTCCCATCGGCGGGTTGGCCCTGATCTGCGGTCGCGGCGTCGCGGACTCTCCGCGTTCGGGCGTGCGCACGACGTGAACGCTGCACGGCGCGTTCGCGGTCACAGTGGACGCGACCGAGCGCCACCAGGCGAGCGCACGATCCGAGGTGCCCGGCGCGCCGATCACAATGAGGTCGACGTGATTCACACGTGCGAGGTCGAGCAGCGTTTCCGCGGGATCGGCCGACTCCACGACGTGCAGTGACGTGCGCGACGCCGGAAGCTCGAGCGGCGCGACCCACATGCGCAGCCGGTTGCGGTGGTCGAGGTGCTTGCCCGACGCCGTGTCCTCGAGCCGCGCTCCTTCGCCCAGCGCCGCCGCCTCGATGGCTGACACGAACATCAGCCGGAATTCCGCATTCATTGCGACGAGCGCCTGCGTCGCGCGGCGCAGTGCCGGATGCCGCTCGTCGTCGGGATGCTCGGTGTCGACCGCAACGAGGATGACCGGCGCGCTGCCGGCAACGGTTGGCGGCGCGCTGACCGGCACCGCGACCCCGCGCGAGCGCCACCAGCTGCGCAGCTGCCGCCCGAGGCCGGCGCCGGCCGTCCATTCCGCACGCCGGGTGAGCTGCACCTGGTCCGGATGGCGCAGATCGAAGGCGACGTGCGCCGCCGTCGAATAGCGGCGATCGGCGCGCGTCTCGAGGCAATGCAGGATGATCTCCTGCAGCGGCGGCGGCAGCGACGGCACGAGGCTCCGCGGCGGCGACGGGAGACGCCACAGCCGGTCGCGCATGCCGGCGAAGGTCGCGGGCTCGCCGAACGGCGGCTCTCCGGTGGCGAGCTCGTACAGCACGGCGCCCAATGCGAAGATGTCGCTGCGCGGGTCGCCGCGGTGGCCCTGAAGCTGCTCCGGCGAGACGTAGGCGGCCGATCCCGCTGCGAATGTCTTCGCCTCGGCGAGGAGGTCGGGGTAGCGCGCATGCCGCGCAAAGCCGAAGTCGAGCAGCACTGCTTCGCCGCCCGTGCGCACGATGAAGTTCTCCGGTTTTACGTCGAGGTGGATCACCTGCTGCCGGTGCACGCTCTGCAGCGCGTCGGCGAGCGCGGCGCCGACCTGCGCGAGCTCCGCCGCGTCGAGCGGCGCGCGCGCGACCTGCGCGGCGAGTCCTTCGCCGGCGATCTCCTCCATCACGAGATAGGGACGCATCGCGTCATCGCCGACGGCCACGACACGCGGCACGTGCGAGCCCGTGAGCAGCGGCAGGATCGTCTGCTCGATCTCGAAGCTGACGACGCCGAGCGTCGGCTCGCCGGGGCCGACGCCCGGGACCTTCATCAGGAGCGGGTAGCCGGCATCGCGCTCGGGCGGCGGCCGCACGCGGTAGACGTAGCCGTTGCCGCCCTTGTGCAGGCAATCGCCGATGACGAAGCCGTCGATCGTGTCGCCGGGGCGAATCTGCGTGGACATGGCCGAGGACGAAGCGTCAGATGCCGGATTCGACGCGGTAGGCGAGCGCCGCCGGAAGGCCCGCGCGCCGGATCTTGTCGGCGGCGGCGAGATAGTCGTAGGAGACGCGATGGAACGTGATCTCGCGCCGGACGTCGTCGAACATCGTGTACGCGGCCGCGGGGTTGCGGTCGCGCGGCTGTCCGACCGATCCGACGATCGCGAGCCAGCGGCGCGGCCCGCGCACGGGAATCGGCGTTCCCGGCGACGGCTGGAATGCGCTCATGCGCCCGGTGGGCGTCTCGAAGTAGAGCGTCTGGTCGTGCACGTGACCGCAGAACGTGTAAGGCTCGCCCGAGGCTTCGGCGCAGCGCAGGGCCGTTCCCGGGCTGTCGACGTAGTCCCAGCGCTCGGGCGACGCCGCCGACGCGTGGACGAAGTAGGAGGGCGCGTGCTTCGCGAAAAGCGGAAGGCCCGCGAGAAAGCGCTTCTGCGGATCCGACAGCGTTTCCCGCGCCCACTCGAGCGCGGCCTGCGCCTGCTCGTTGAAGTAGCCGCCGCGCCGGTCGATCGCGGCGTCGTGGTTGCCCTTCAGCACGATCGCGCCTTCCTCTGCGAAGCGCATCACGCGCTCGACCACCGCGCAGGCGTCCGCCCCGTAGCCGACGAAGTCACCGAGGAGCGCGTGCATTTCCGCGCCCTCGGCGCGTGCATGTGCGGCGCAGGCATCGAGGGCCTCGATGTTCGCGTGGATGTCGGACAGGAGTGCAATGCGCACGGGATTCGCGGGGCGACCGCTCGATACCACTCGTCAACGATGTTAGCAGGCGGGCGCGGCCGCGGGGAAACCGCGTCCGCCAATGCAAAACCCCGGCCGTTGCCGGCCGGGGTCGCTGGAGCGTCGGCCCGAGGGCCGGAATCCTACAGGTACGTGGATTCGTCGGCTTGCAGATCGATGTTCTTGCGGTCGCGCAGGAAGATGAGCCCGATCACGAACGTCATCAGCGCGACGACGATCGGATACCAGAGGCCGTAGTAGATGTCGCCCTTCGCGGCCACCAGCGCGGTCGCGAGCAGCGGCAGCATGCCGCCGAACCATCCGTTGCCGATGTGATACGGCAGCGACATCGACGTGTAGCGGATCTTCGTCGGGAACATCTCCACGAGGAACGCGGCGATCGGCCCATAGACCATCGTCACGTAGATGACGAGGATGAACAGGATCAGCAGCGTCATGCCCCAGTTGATCGCGCTCTTGTCGGCGCCGGTGGGATATCCCTGGGCCTTCAGCGTATCCAGCATCTTCTTTTCATCGAACCCGGAAAGTTCGGTCTCGCCGATCTTCGTCGCGACGGCGGACCCCGCCGGCAGCTCATTCGACTTGAACGACAGGCCGTACTTGGTCAGCGCGTCCTTGACCTTGTCGCATTCGGAGAACTTCGACCACGGGCCGACAAAGATGTGGAAATCGCACTGCGCGGGATCGGCGGCGACCGTGATCGGCGTCTTGGACTGGAACGCCTCGAGTGCCGGGTTCACGTAATGCGTGAGCGCGCCGAACAGCGGGAAATACGTGAGCGCCGCGATCAGGCAACCGGCCAGGATGATCTTGAGCCGGCCGATCTTGTCCGACAGCCAGCCGAACACGATGAAGAATGGCGTGCCGAGCAGCAGCGAGATCGCGATCAGAGTGTACGCGGTGATTCCGTCGACCTTCAGCGTGATCGTCAGGAAGAAGAGCGCGTAGAACTGGCCCGTGTACCAGACGACACCCTGTCCCGCCGTCGCGCCAAGCAGCGCGAGCAGCACGTATTTGTTGTTCGGGTAGCGGAGGAAGCTGTCCGTCAGCGGCGCCTTCGATCCCTTGCCCTCGGCCTTCATCCGCTGGAACACCGGCGACTCGTTCAGCTTCAGCCGGATGTAGACCGAGAAGATCAGCAGGACGAGGGAGACGAGGAAGGGGATGCGCCATCCCCATTCGGCGAACTGCGCGGTCGTCATCACGTTGCCGAAGCGGCAGATGCCGATCACCAGCAGCGCGAGGAATAGACCGAGCGTGGCCGTGGTCTGGATCCAGGCGGTGTCATAGCCCCGCTTGCCGGGCGTCGCGTGCTCCGCGACGTACGTCGCCGCGCCGCCGTATTCGCCGCCGAGCGCCAGGCCCTGCAGCAGCCGCAGCGAGACGAGCAGGATCGGCGCGCCCCAGCCGATCGCCGAGTATGTCGGAAGCAGGCCGACCGCGAACGTCGAGAAACCCATGACGATGATCGTGACGAGGAACGTGTATTTCCGTCCGACGAGGTCGCCGATCCGCCCGAAGAAGAGCGCGCCGAACGGCCGGATCAGGAAGCCCGCGGCATACGTCGCGAACGCGGAGAGCAGCGCCGCGGTGTCATTGCCTTTTGGAAAGAACAGCGCGGCAAAGAAAGGTGCCAGGACCGCGTAGAGGTAGAAGTCGTACCACTCGAAAACCGTACCCAGGGACGACGCGAAGATGACGCGCGTTTCTTCCTTCGAAATCCCATGCGTACCCGGTGCGGGCGCGGGCTTGACGACTGTGCTCATCGAGTCTCCTCCACTAGAGCGTTCTGGGCGGTGGGTGCCCAAGGAATGTCGCAGGCCTCTTTGTCGGGCCCGTCAGCGGCGCTAGTCTACACGAACATCCCGGAGTCTTAGCAAGGGGTGCGGTGCCCATGACGGCACCGTGGTTGAGCGCGCGGAGGCCGTTCGAATGCGCCGAGAATTGCTGCGCCGCGTCGTGCGGCAAGCCCCGTTCTACGGCGCGGGCGGGGCGGTGTCGGCGAACGACGGCCGCGTCGCGAGGCGTTCCGCGAGGCGCGCGAGATTGACGTGCCGTTCGCGCCACTCGAGCGCCGCATGACGCAGGTCGAGATAGCCGAGCGCGCAGCCGGTCGCGATGTCGGCAAGCGAATAGCCCTCGCCGTTGCACCACGGGCGTTCCTCGAGCTCATTGGCCAGCGCGTCGATCGCGCGGACGATCTTCTCTTCCTGGTGCGCGATCGACGGCTTGCTCTGCTGGCGCGCCGGGCGCCGGCGCTCCTGCGCGATCAGCATCGCCGCGTCGCAGATGCCGTCGGCGAGCGCTTCCCACCGCTTGACGGCGATGCGCTGGCGCGAGGGCTCCGGGATCAGGCGGCTCACCGGGCTCACCGCATCGAGGTATTCGACGATCACGCGCGAGTCGAACAGCGTCGTGCCGTCTTCCAGCACGAGCGTCGGGATCTTGCCGAGCGGATTGTATTGCGCGATGGAGCCCGCGGCCTCCCGTGGCGAGGCTTCGATCAGATCGAAGTCGATCTTCTTCTCGGCGAGCGCGATGCGGACCTTGCGTGCGTACGGGCTGGTGAGCGAGGCGAGCAGCTTCATCGCGTGGGCGGAAGGGGTGCGAATACAGCGTCGAGTATAGCATCGGCATGCGTGCTTCGCCCTGCGCGGGTGTGCAGTTCGCCATCGCGGCGCGCGTGCTAGACTCGTTCATCCCGAACGTCATGACGCCCGCGCGAGCGCGGCCCTCTTGCCCGATGTCCGCGACCGACCCTGCATTGACCGCGCTGTCCCCGCTCGATGGCCGCTACGCGGCGAAGGTCGCGCCGCTGCGCGAGCATTTCAGCGAGTACGGACTGATCCGTGCGCGGGTGCGCGTCGAGATCGCGTGGCTCGTGGCGCTCGCCGACGAGCCTTCCATCTCCGAGGTGCCTCCGTTTTCGCCGCAGGTCGGCGCGCTGCTGCAGGACATCGCGGCGAAGTTCAGCGCCGCCGACGCCGCGCAGGTCAAGGCAATCGAGCGGCGCACCAATCACGATGTCAAGGCCGTCGAGTACTGGCTGAAGGAGCGCTTCGCCGGCACGCCCGAGCTCGCGCAGGTCGGCGAGTTCGTCCACTTCGCATGCACGTCCGAGGACATCAACAATCTCGCGCACGGTCTCATGCTGGCGGATGCGCGGCGCATGATCCTGCTGCCGGCGCTGCGCGGCATCGCGGCGTCGCTGCGAGAGCTTGCGCACCGGCATGCCGACGCGCCGATGCTCGCACGCACGCACGGCCAGCCGGCGACGCCGACGACGCTGGGCAAGGAGATGGCGAACGTCCACGCCCGCCTCGAGCGCCAGATCGCCGGCATCGAGCGGGTTCCGATCAAGGGCAAGGCCAACGGTGCGGTCGGCAACTACAACGCGCACGTCGCCGCCTATCCCGATGTCGACTGGGAGCGCCTCGCGGCAAAGGTGGTCGTCGGCGTCGGACTGGAATTCAATCCGTACACGACGCAGATCGAGCCGCACGATTACATGGCCGAGCTCTTCGACGCGATCGCGCGCGCCAACACCGTGCTGATCGACTTCGACCGCGACGTCTGGGGCTACATCGGGCTCGGCTATTTTCGGCAGCGGGTGACCGAAGGCGAGGTCGGATCGTCGACGATGCCGCACAAGGTCAATCCGATCGACTTCGAGAATTCGGAAGGCAATCTCGGCCTCGCCAACGCGCTGCTGCGCCACTTCGCCGAGAAGCTGCCGATCTCCCGCTGGCAGCGCGACCTCACCGATTCGACGGTGCTGCGCAACATGGGCATGGCGCTCGGCCATTCGCTGCTGGGCTGGGTGTCGCTCGCGCAGGGCATCGCCAAGCTCGATGCCGATCCGGCGCGCCTTGCCGCCGACCTCGACGCGAACTGGGAAGTGCTGGCGGAGCCCATCCAGACGGTGATGCGCCGCTACGGTCTGCCGAATCCGTACGAGCAGCTGAAGGCGCTGACGCGCGGCAAGTCGGGCATGACCCGCGAGACGCTGCACGCGTTCATCGACGGCCTTGCGCTGCCGGACGACGCGAAGGCGCGCCTCAAGGCGCTGTCGCCTGCCACGTACATTGGCCGGGCCGCGGCGCTCGCGAAGCGCGTCTGAGGGACCTCGGCGCACCTGCGCGCATCCGCGCGCATCCCAAGTCCAGTTGCCGCGAGCGACGGTAGCGCGCTAGCGGCGCCGCGTCGACTTGCGCTCGCGCACGAACGTCACGACGGCCGGCAGAAGCGACGCGATGACGATGCCGATCACGATCAGCGACAGGTTGTCCTTCACCCACGGGATGTTGCCGAAAAGGTAGCCGGCATACACGAGCGAGCCGATCCAGGCGATTCCGCCGATTACGTTGAAGGCGAGAAACCGCCGGTAGGTCATCCCCGCGACGCCCGCGAGGAACGGCGCGAACGTGCGGATGATCGGCACGAAGCGCCCGATGATGATGGTCACGCCGCCGTACCTGTCGTAGAACGCCTTCGTCCGGCGCAGGTGCGACTGCTTGAACCAGCGCGAATCGGGCCGCTCGAACGCCTTCGGCCCGATGTAGCGTCCCACCGAGTAGTTGACGCTGTCGCCGAGGATCGCCGCTGTGGCGAGGACCAGCACCAGCACGTGCACGTCGAGCCCCGCCTTCGCGACCACCGTGCCGGCGATGAACAGGATCGAGTCGCCCGGCAGGAACGGAAACACCACGAGACCGGTCTCGGCGAAGATCACGAGAAACAGGAGCCCGTAGATCCAGTGCCCGTACTGGAGCGCGAGCGTGGCGATCGACTGGTCGAGCGCCAGCAGCGAGTAGAAGAGCGTTGTCAGCATCGAGAGTCGGGGACGATCGCGGGCGGCAGCGTGGGCGGATGCGTCGGCTGCGCCCCGGGCCCCTTTACGGCCCGACGGAGCCGCGCCGGTTCCGCCCCAGCGCTACGGAAGAATCTTGCCGCCTTCGCCGTCGGGCTTGCGCTCGGGCTTCACGAGGTCCTCGCGCGACACGCCGAGCCACATCACGAGCGGCGCCATCACGAGCACCGACGAGTAGATGCCGAAGCAGATGCCGATGGTGAGCGCGAGCGCGAAGTAGTGCAGCGTCTCGCCGCCGAAGAAGAGGATCGACAGCACCATCATCAGCGTCATGCCGTGGGTGATCATCGTCCGCGAGATCGTGCTCGTGATCGCGTTGTCGATCACGTGCGTGACCGTGGCCTTGCGCATCTTGCGGAAGTTCTCGCGGATCCGGTCGGCGATCACCACAGACTCGTTGACCGAGTAGCCCAGCACCGCGAGCACCGCGGCCAGCACCGGCAGCGAGAATTCCCACTGGAACAGCGCGAAGAAGCCCAGGATGATGATGATGTCGTGCAGGTTGGCGACGATCGCCGCGACGGCGAAGCGCCATTCGAACCGCATGGCGAGGTATCCGACGATGCCGAGCGAGACGAGCAGCAGCGCAAGCGCGCCATTTTCGTAGAGCTCCTTGCCGACCTGCGGTCCGACGAACTCGACGCGCTGCTGCCGCGCCGTCGGATCGGCCGCCTTGAGGGCGCCCATCACCTTTTCGGAGAGCTGCGCGCTGGAGAGGCCTTCCTTCAGCGGCAGACGGATCAGCGCGGTATTCGAGCCGCCGAAGCTCTGTGCCGAGTACTCGCCGAGGTCCAGCGTGTCGATCGCCGCGCGCACGTGGTTGAAGTCGACGGCCTTTTCGTAGGTGACCTCGATCACCGTGCCGCCGCGGAAGTCCACGCCGAGATTGAGGCCGCGGGTCGCGAGAAATACCACGGCGAGAACGAACGTGATCAGCGAGATGACGTTGAACACGAGCGCATACCGCATGAACGGTATGTCGCGGGAGATGCGGAAGAATTCCATGGCGGTCTTTGTCGGGAGTGGTGCGCGGGCGCTCAGCGCGCCGGTGCGTGCAGGCGGGCGGGGGTCGGGGAGGTCATTTCGCGGCCGCGGCGGGGCGCCAGACCTGCCCGATCGAAATCGACGACAGGTGCTTCTTCGAGCCGTAGATCAGGTTGACGATGCCGCGCGAGACGAACACCGCGGAGAACATCGACGTCAGGATGCCGAGACAGTGGACGACCGCGAAGCCGCGGACCGGTCCCGTGCCGAAGATGAGGAGCGCGATGCCGGCGATCAGCGTCGTCACGTTGGAGTCGAGAATGGTGCCCCACGCGCGCTCGTAGCCTGCGGTGAGCGCCGCGTGCGGCGTCGCGCCCCAGCGCAGCTCCTCGCGGATGCGCTCGTTGATCAGCACGTTGGCGTCGATCGCCATGCCGAGCGCCAGCGCGACGGCGGCGATGCCGGGCAGCGTCAGCGTCGCCTGCAGCATCGACAGGATCGCGACCAGCAGCAGCAGGTTGATCGACAGCGCGATCGACGAGATGAAGCCCATCAGCAGATAGTAGACGCACATGAACACGACGAGCACGGCGAACCCGTAGGCAACCGAGTTGAAGCCCTTGTCGATGTTTTCCTTGCCGAGCGACGGCCCGACGGTGCGCTCCTCGACGATCTCCATCGGCGCCGCCAGCGCGCCGGCGCGCATGAGGAGCGCAATGTCGTTCGCCTCGCGTGTGCTCATCCGGCCGCTGATCTGCACGCGGCCGCCGCCGATCTCCTCGCGGATCACGGGCGCCGTGATGACCTCGGACTTGCCCTTCTCGACCAGCACGATGGCCATCCGCTTGCCGACGTTCTCGCGCGTGATCTCCTTGAAGATCCGCGCGCCGCTGCCGTCGAGGTTCACGTGCACCGCGGGCTCGTTGTTGCGCTGGTCGAAGCCCGGCTGCGCGTCGTTGATCCGGTCGCCGGTCAGCACCACCTGTCGGCGCACCAGCACCGGCGTCCCCGAGCGGTCCATGTAGAGGTCGCTGCCGAACGGCACCTGCCCTGCCTGCGCCGCCGAGAGCGCGCCGGCGTCGTCGTTGACCATGCGGATCTCGAGCGATGCGGTGCGGCCGAGGATGTCCTTCGCGCGGGCCGTGTCCTGCACGCCCGGCAGCTGGACGACGACACGTTCCGCCCCCTGCTGCTGGATGATCGGCTCGGCGACGCCGAGCTCGTTCACGCGATTGCGCAGGATCTGGATGTTCTGCTGGACGGCGCCCGCCTGGATGCGCGTCTGCGCCTCCGGCTTCAGCGCCGCGACGAGGCGAAGGTCGCCGCCGCCGGCATCCGCGTCGCGCAGCGAGAGGTCGGTATAGGCCTTCTCGATCTCGAGGCGCGCGCGATTGCGCTCGGCGTCATCCTTAAAGCGCAGCACGACGTTCGCACCCTCGCGGCCGATGCCCGAGTACTGGATCTTCTTTTCCCGCAGCAGCGAGCGGATGTCCGTCGTGTAGCGGTCGGCCGACTTGTCGAGCGCCGCCTTCATGTCGACCTGCAGCAGGAAATGCACGCCGCCGCGCAGGTCGAGGCCGAGGTACATCGGCAGCGCGCCGATCGATGCGAGCCAGTGCGGCGAGGTCGAGAGCTGGTTCAGCGCGACGATGTAGTTGTCGCCGAGCTTCGATTGCAGCAGGTCCTTCGCCTTGATCTGGGTGTCGACGTCGGACAGCCGGACCTTGACGCCCACCGGGTCGAGCTCGGTGCCGAGGAACGGGACGCCCCCGTCCTTCAGCGCACTCTCGATGGTGCCGAGGAGCGCCGTGTCGACCTTGATCGCCGCCTTCGAGGTCGACACCTGCACCGCCGGCACCTCGGGGAAGAAATTCGGCAGCGTATAGAGGAAGCCGACGATCAGCGCGATGGCGATGACGATGTACTTCCAGAGCGGGTAGCGGTTCATGGGAGGCGGATTGGCGTGTTCGGTGGACGTCGGGTCGGGCGTGCGTCGGGCGGGCGGGGTCGCGACGCGAGGGCGCCCGGCGCAGCGTCAGAGGTTCTTGAGCGAGCCCTTGGGCAGGACGGTCGCGACGGCCTGGCGCTGCACGGTGACCTCGACGCCGGTCGCGATCTCGACCGTTGCGTACTGGTCGGTCAGCTTCGCGATCTTGCCGACGATGCCGCCGACAGTGACGACCTCGTCGCCCTTCTGCAGCGCTTCCAGCATCGCCTTTGTCTCCTTGGCGCGCTTCTGCTGCGGCCGCAGCATCAGGAAATAGAAGACCACGAAGATCGCGACGAGCGGCAGGAAGGACAGGAAATCGGTGCCGCCGCCGGCCGCGGGGGCCGATTGCGCGTAAGCGGGGGAGATCAGGAAATCAAGGATCACGGTTCGTCCTCCGAAGGATCGGCGGCGCCTCTTGAACGTTCGGGCCGCGGGCGCCGGCGCTTCCGCCGCTCGACCCGTGCTCGCAAGGGGGCGGAAAAGCACACTGTCCCGGGCCGCTCGGGCGGCCGGAAAATTATCAATTTTAGCATGGAGCGGTCCCGCACCCGGCATGCTTGCCTCGCCCGGCCCTCCGGGGCGGCCTGCCCCCCGCCGGCGTCAGGCGCCGCGGGCGCGGTCGGCGTGGAACAGGGCGACGTGCTCGGCGAGGCGATCCCGCGCGATCGCCTCGCGCAGGCCGGCCATCAGCGCCACGTAGTAGTAGAGGTTGTGAATGGTGTTGAGCCGAGCGCCGAGGATCTCGTTCACTTTCTGCAGGTGGTGGAGGTAGGCGCGCGAGAACGTGCGGCAGGTGTAGCACGCGCATGTCGAATCGAGCGGCTGAAGATCGGTGCGGTGCACCGCGTTGCGGATCCGGACGTCGCCGAAGCGCGTGAAGATATGCCCGTTGCGGGCATTGCGGGTCGGCAGCACGCAGTCGAACATGTCGATGCCGGCCGCGACCGCGGCGACGATGTCCTCGGGCGTGCCCACACCCATCAGATAGCGCGGATGGATCGCGGGCATCCGCGGCACGCTGTGGGCGAGGATGCGCAGCATCTCCTCCTTCGGCTCGCCGACGGAAAGGCCGCCCAGCGCGTAGCCCTCGAACCCGATTGCCGCGAGGCCCGCCTGCGAGGCGTCGCGCAGATCCTCGTGCATGCCGCCCTGGACGATGCCGAAGAGCGCGTTCGGCCCCTGTTTCGCAGTGAACGCGTCGCGCGAGCGCTTCGCCCAGCGCAGCGACAGCTCCATCGAGCGCGCAGCCTCGTCGCGCGTCGCGGGCCACGGCGTGCACTCGTCGAACACCATCGCGATGTCCGAATCGAGCGTGTGCTGGACTTCCATCGAGATCTCGGGTGTCAGCAGCATGCGGTCGCCGTTCACCGGCGACGCGAACGTGACCCCTTCCTCGCGCACGGTGCGAAGCGCGCCGAGGCTCCACACCTGGAATCCGCCCGAGTCGGTGAGAATGGGCCGGTCCCAGCCCATGAACCGGTGCAGCCCGCGGTGCGCGCCGATGACGTCCACGCCCGGACGCAGCCACAGATGGAACGTATTGCCAAGGACGATTTCGGCGCCGAGCCCGGTTAATTCGGTCGGCGCCATCGCCTTGACGGTGCCGTAGGTCCCGACGGGCATGAACACCGGCGTCTCGACGGTCCCATGCGGCAGCAGCAGCTGCCCGCGTCGTGCCGCGCCCGAGGTGGCGCTCACCCGGAATTTCATCGCCGACGTCATGTGCGCGCGCCTCGCGCCCGGGATGGCGAATCGGCGCAGCGCAGCGCAAGGGTCGCGCGCGGCATGGGACAATGCGAAGTGAATGTTGTGAGGGCCATGAGAGCGCTGCCGACGGCTGCCGCATCCAAACGTTCCGGATCGATCCGGACAGTAATTGTTTCGCGGCGCAACAGCTAGCTTTTTGCGCCGGCCGGTCGCGCCACGCGGGCAGCCTGTTGCGCGAATTGCCTCCGGTGCGCGCGATGCAGGCCGCGCGGCGCGCTCAGCGCTCCCGTGCACGCTCGAGCAGCATCGCGTCGCCGTAGCTGAAGAAGCGGTACCGCGCGGCGATCGCGTGCGCATAGGCGGCGCGGATGTCTTCGTATCCCGCAAACGCGGACACCAGCATCAGCAGTGTCGATTTCGGCAGGTGGAAATTGGTGAGAAGGCGATCGACGACGCGAAACCGGTAACCCGGCGTCACGAACAGCGTGGTTTCGGCTTCACCCGCCGCGATATTGCCGTCGATTGCCGCGGCGGATTCGAGTGCGCGCAGGCTGGTGGTGCCGACAGCGACGACGCGGCCGCCGCGCGCGCGGGCCGCCGCGATCGCGTCGACCGTGGCGCCGGGGATGCGGTAGCGCTCCGCGTGCATCACATGACGCGCGAGATCGTCGTCCTGCACGGGCTGGAATGTCCCGGCGCCGACGTGCAGCGTCACGTACGCGAACGCGATGCCTGCGGCCGCGAGTGCGGCAAGCAGGGTCTCGTCGAAGTGCAGTCCCGCCGTGGGCGCGGCAACGGCGCCGGCATGGCGCGCATAGACGGTCTGGTAACGCGCGGCGTCGTCGGCGTCTGCCGGTCGCGTGATGTAAGGCGGGAGCGGCACCTCGCCGTGCCGCTCCAGGAAATCGACGAGCGAAGATGTTCCGTCGAAGCGCAGATGGAAGAAGCGATCGGCGCGTCCCACGACGGTCGCGCGCACGCCGTCGGCGAGCAGCAGCACGCCGCCGGATTTCGGCGGATGGCTTGCGCGCAACTGGAAGAGCGCCTCCTCGCGGCCGAGCACGCGCTCGAGCATGAGCTCGACACGACCGCCCGACGGCTTCCATGCGGCGAGCCGCGAGCGGATCACGCGGGTGTCGTTGAACACGAGCAGATCGCCGGCGGCGAGCAGCGAGGGCAGATCGGTGTAGACGAGATCCGCGAGCGCCGCGCCGTCGACGCGCAGCAGGCGGCTCCCCGTACGCTCGCGCGAGGGCGCCTGCGCGATCAGCTCGCGCGGCAGCGTGTAGTCGAAATCCCGGAGAGTGTAGCGGGCCATCGCCTGGCAGGCGCGGATCGGGGTGGTGCCGGGAGAGGGACTCGAACCCTCATGGCATTGCTGCCGGCGGATTTTGAGTCCGCTGCGTCTACCAGTTCCGCCATCCCGGCCGAAGGTGCCGGGCGCGTCCCGTGACGGACGCCGCCCGGAGTGCGCCGGCCCGCCATTATCGCGGAACGGGCGGGTGCATACAACGCGAGGATGAGAATCGCGTCAGATGTGGGCGAACGCAAGCGCCGCCAGCGCCACGGAAACGCCTGCAACCGCGATCGCGCCGATGCCCATCCGCCTGCTGCGCGTGAGAAGCGCGATCGCGCCCAGCGCGATGCCGATCTGGATCAGCATCATCGCCTGCGCCCACCGGTGGTGGACGTGCATCGACTCCTCGCTCTTCACCTCCGCCGCGGCGGACTCGGCTTCCAGTCGCTTCGCCTCGGCCATGATCGCGTCCTTCTCCCCGCGGTAGCGCTCCGCCTCCTTCGCGAATTTCGCCTGTGCGTCGCCGCTCGCGAGCACTGCGCCCAGCTCGGCGAGGTTCTGCTTGTTGCTCTTCGCCTGGTAGAAGTTCCACTGGTCCGACGATTCGGTCTTCCTGATCGCCGCCTCGTTCTTGAAGAGCAGCGCCGCGTTCTGCGTGGCTCCCGCCATGTAGCCCATCATCGCGCCGAGCGTCGCGAAGATCGCCGTCATCACCGCGATGCGACCCGCGAACGGGTCGCCCGAGTGCGCGGCGTGCTCGACTTCGTGGTCGTGCGGACCGTGGACATGAAATTCACCTTCGGACATGGCCGTTCTCCGTGGATGCGACAGTGAGTCTGGGTTTTGCCTGCGATGCGCGCGGACCGTGACCTCACGACCCGGCAAGTGTGTAGGTGACGAATGCGTAGGCGACGCCGCCGGGCACGTCCGGCGGATGCGCGTCCCGCGCGGTTTCGCGCCACAGCTTGCGATCGAACGCGGGAAACGTCGCGTCGCCCTCAAAGCTCGCGTCGATCTCGGTGAGATGCAGCGTCGTCGCGCGCGGCAGCGCCTCGCGGTACAGCAGGCCGCCGCCGATGCAGAACGCGGGCGCCGGCAGCGTGACCTGCGCGAGCGCTGCGTCGAGCGAGGCCGCGACCTCTGCGCCTTCGGCGCGGAAAGCGGGCGCGCGCGACACCACGATGTTCTGCCGATGCGGCAGCGCCCGCCCGATCGATTCCCAGGTCTTGCGTCCCATGATCACCGCGTGCCCGGTCGTGAGCGCGCGGAAGCGGCGCAGATCGGCGGGAATATGCCACGGCATCAGGTTGCCGGCGCCGATCACCCCGTTGGCCGCGACCGCCGCAACGATCTCGAGCTGCGGCGTTGCCTTCCCGGGACCGGTGCCCGCGACGGACGCAGGGGCGGTGCCGGTCATGCCGACATTCGCAGGGGCGAGTACGGTGTCATAATTGGCGCAAATTATAGCGGCGATCCACCGTGTATTACCCCAGATCGTTCCTCAAGTTCATCCTGCTCGGGTTCCTGCTGGTCAGCCTGCCGCTGATCTATGCGCTGGCGGAACTCATCCTGTCGCTCGACCAGCTGCAGGCGCAGGGGCAGGAGGCCGTGCAGCAGGCGGCGCAGGCGGTTCGCGGGAGCCGGCAGCTCGTCGAGCAGTCGGCGACGCTCGAGCGGATCGTGCGCCAGTACCTGATTCTCGAGGACGGCACGCTGCTCGACGACTATGCCCGCGTGCGGCAGGAATTCCTGCAGACGGAAAAGCAGCTCTCGTCGCTGCCGCTCGCCGAGGACAAGCTTGCGGCGCTGGCGCGTCTCGCAGACAGCGAGTCGACGCTCTACAAATCACTGGCCGCGCCGCTGCATTCCGCCGATGCGCAGGCGCAGCTCGCGTCCGGCTACTCGAAGCTGGTCGAGGGCGCACAGCTCACCGTGACGGCGACCAACGACCTCACCGACCGCGCGATCCTGCGGCTGCAGGAGATCGCGGCGCAGGGCCGCGAGAAATGGCTGTACCTGACGCTCGCCGCGGCAGGTATCGCCCTCGCGCTCGCCATCCTCTTCGCCGTGCTCATCGCGCGCCCGATCCGCCAGCTCGATCAGGCAATCCGCCAGATGGGCACCGCCGACTTCACGCACGCTATCGAGGTCAACGGCCCGCAGGACCTGCGCTATCTCGGCCAGCGCCTCGAGTGGCTGCGCACGCGGCTGCATGACCTCGAGGAGCAGCAGAACCGCTTTCTGCGGCACGTGTCCCACGAGCTCAAGACGCCGCTGACGGCGGTGCGCGAGGGGGCCGAGCTGCTGCGCGACAACGTCGGCGGCGCGCTCTCGCCGGAGCAGCGCGACATCGTGCGCATCGTCCGCGAGAACACGCTGTCGCTGCAGAAGCTGATCGAGGACCTCCTCACCTATCACCAGACGCGGGCGATGGAGCCGCAGACGCTCTCGACCGTCTTCCTGCCCGACGTCGTGGGCCGGGTCGTGCGCGAGCACAAGCTTGCCGCGCTGGCGCGGATGATCGCGTTCATGCCCGACCTGCAGCCCGCGCAGGTGATCGGCGACGCCGACAAGATCCGCACGATCGTAGACAACCTCGTCTCGAACGCGATCAAGTACTCACCGCGCTCGGGCGCGATTGCGATCGACCTTCACACCGAGGACGGCTTTGCGGTGCTCGACGTCGTCGACCAGGGACACGGCGTCGACCCGGGCGACCGGCAGAAGATCTTCGAATCCTTCTATCAGGGCAAGCCGCCGGTCGAGGGCCGCGTGAAGGGGTCCGGTCTCGGTCTTGCCATCGCCCGCGAATACGCGCTCGCCCATGGCGGCAGGATCGAGGTGCTCGACCGTGCCGACGGACGTCGCGGCGCGCATTTCCGCCTGATGCTGCCGGCGGCGGCCTCCGGTGCGGCCGCCGCCGCCGAGGCGACGCCGAGCGTCGCCCCCGTCGCGATGGGTGGAACCCGATGAGCGTTGCGCGCTGGCTGATCCTGCTCGCGGCTGCGACGCTGTTCGGCTGCGCAACGCCGCTGCCCGCTCCGCCCGACGAGGAGGAGTATCCCGCGGCGATCGCGCCCACTCCTGCGCCGATGGTCGAATATCCGCCGATCGAGCCGGTCGAGCCGCCGATCGTGACGCCCGAGCCCGAGAAGAGCGCCGAGCAGACACCGGCACCGGCGCCAACGGTCCTGCCGCCGGCGCCCACCGTGGCGGCGCGCCCCGTCCTCACCTTCGAGGAGGAAGAGCTGCTGGCGCTGATCGCCGACCTGCAGCGCTACGGAACGCTGGGTCCGGACGAGCAGAAGCGCGAGCGTGACGTCGCGACGCAGGCGCTCGCGCGGCAGCGCAGCGATGCCAACCGGATCCGGCTTGCAGTGCTCTACACGATCGCGCGGACCTCGCCGCAGGACGACCAGCGCGCGCTGCAGTTGCTCGAGAACGTCGCCCGCAGCAATCCAGGCTCGCCGATGATGAAGCAGCTGGGCGCGGTGCTGCAGGCGCAGATCGTCGAGCGCATGCGCGCCGTTCGCGACGAGCAGCAGAAGACCGACGCAGCGCTGCAGAAGCTCGAGGACCTGAAGACGATGGAGCGGAGCCTCTTGCGCGACCGTCTGCGTGGCCTCGGCGGGGGTAGCAGCGGCGGCGGCGGCGGCGGCGGCGGAAGCGGCGGCGGCGGCGGCGGCGGCGGAGGCGGGCGCTAGCGCCCGGAATCGAATCGCATGGGCGCCATGGTTCCCGGGGGCGAGATTCTGCTGGTCGACGACGACCCCGATCTCCTCAGGCTGATCAGCCTCCGGCTCACATCCGCCGGGTATCGCGTGCGTACGGCGGACAGCGGCGAAACCGCGCTTGCCGCGCTCGCGGTGGCGCGACCGGGCGCCGTGATCACCGACCTGCGGATGCCGGGCATCGACGGCTTGCAGCTCTTCGAGGCGATTCACCGCCAGCATCCGGCGATGCCCGTGATCATCCTGACGGCACACGGGACGATTCCGGACGCCGTCTCGGCCACGCAGCGCGGCGTCTTCGGCTTCCTGACGAAGCCTTTCGACAGCCAGGAGCTGCTGCAGAAAGTTGCGGCGGCAATGGCGCTCGCGGGCGACGCCTCCGGCGAGGTGCAGGAATCCTCGGGCGAGTGGCGCGCCGGCATCATCACGCGGAGCCCGCAGATGGAAGACCTGCTGCGCCAGGCGCGCCGCGTCTCGGATTCCGACGCGAGCGTGCTGATCTACGGCGATTCCGGGACCGGCAAGGAGCTCCTTGCCCGCGCCATCCATCGCGCGAGTCCGCGCCGCGACGAGGCCTTTGTCGCGGTCAATTGCGGCGCGATCCCCGAGCCGCTGCTGGAATCCGAGCTTTTCGGCCACGCGCGGGGCGCGTTCAGCGGCGCCGTCCAGGCGCACAAGGGCCTCTTCCAGGCGGCCGACAACGGCACGATCTTCCTGGACGAGATCGGCGACATGCCACTCGCGCTGCAGGTGAAGCTGCTGCGTGTCCTGCAGGAAGGCGAGGTCCGCCCGGTCGGGGCGACGCAGTCGATCCCGATCGACGTCCGCGTGATATCGGCCACGCATCGCGATCTCGAAGCGCAGAAATCCTCGGGACGCTTTCGCGAGGATCTGTATTACCGCCTCAATGTCGTCTCGCTGCGACTGCCGCCGCTCGCGGACCGGCGCGAGGACATTCCGCTGCTGGCGACGCACTTCCTGCGCAGGCTCGCGGAACGGTACAAGAGACCGGTCCCGTCGCTGGCGCCCGACGCCATGGCGCTGCTCGTGGCCGCCCCGTGGCCCGGCAACGTGCGCCAGCTGCTCAACCTGCTGGAGCAGGCCGTCGCGCTCGCGACGACGACGATGATTCCGGCGAGCCTCGTCCAGAGCGCGCTTCGCGAGGACGCGAGTGCGCTGGTCCCGTTCGAGGAAGCCCGCAAGGAGTTCGAGCGGGACTATCTCGTCCGGCTCCTCAAGATCACCGGGGGCAACGTGACGCAGGCGGCCCAGCTCGCCAAGCGCAACCGGACGGAGTTCTACAAGCTCCTGCAGCGGCACCGCCTCGAGCCCGCGATGTTCAAGGAAGGCAAGCCGGGCTGACGTTTGCGCCGGGGTCGCCCCGTGCGGCGCGAGCAATCGAGGGGAGCTGTCGTGGCCCGGCTGTCTCTCCCGCTGAAGGCCGTCATTCCAATGTCATGATCTGCCGCCGTTGTGCGGCGCAAACTCCATTGGCTGTCGCCGATCGGAGACAGAGAAAGTCATGCAAAAACAGGCCATTAACAGAAATGACACATAGCTTGTCGGTTCGCCGCGACAGATGCGCGATGTTTCGCATCGCGCGCGCATTTCGCGGCCGGCGCAGCGTCCTTGACGTTGTCATAGGAGAAAGTGAATCGGGTATCGCAGATTTCGCGTGGAACTTCGTCGGTGGCATGGAACCTGCTTTGTGTCTGGCAGGAAGCGGACGCCAAGAGACACACGATCATGCCCACGTTCTCACCCGAACTTGCTCCACGCTGGCTCGAAAGCCTCGGGTCGACGCGAAGCGATGCGAGTGACGACGGCGAGGCCGTGTCGCCCGCGCAGCAGGAGACGCTCGAGGCCCTTGCCTATCGGATCAGCGCCGCGCGCGCGATTGCCTGACGCGCGCGACGCGCAACAAGATTGACCGGCCGGCGCGCAGCGCCCGCCGCATGCGGACCGACATCGAACGATGCCGCCGCACTCAAGTCCCCCTTGCCCGCTAACCTCCTCCCGGCGGGCTTCTTTTTTTCAGCTTGGCCTTGCCGGTGCTCTCACACGCCGCGCGCGCGACTGTGTCCGCGCACGGCACGTTGGCCTTGCTGTCCGTTCGAGCTTCCGCATCCGGTCCGCGCAAGTGCCTGGGCAGCGTTCCGCCATGCGGTGGCCAGAGTCCGACAGTCCCCTCGGCCTGACAGGCTTTCGGTCACACCGGCCGGACGCAGCGTCCGCCTTCGAGCGGACGCTGCATGCCGCGCCTGGATGTCAGCTCGCTTCCTTGACCGGCGGGATCTTCCAGCTGCCGTCGAGGATGGAGGGCGCCTTCTCCTTCGGCCAGTACAGCCGCATCATCAGGATGAACTGGTCCTTCGGTGCAGGCAGCCAGTTCTCCTCCCTGTCCTTCCCGGGCGACTCGTTCTGGATGTAGAAATCGACCGATCCATCGGCGTTGGGCTTCAGCTTGTTGCGCTGGCTCACCGTATAGCGATTGATCGGATTGGGCACGAAGAAGTAGCTCGCGTCATACATCGTCAGCGACCAGAAGCCATCGACCGGCGGCAGCTCGCCCTTGCTGAAGTGCAGGACGTACTTGTTCGCGCCGCTGTACTTCTTGAGGACGTCCGGCCCCTCGGACGTCGGATAGACCGCATCCTGCGGGCGATTCGCGCCCAGTCCGATCGCCGTGACCAGTGCGCGCTGCCGATAGCTCGTGCCGTACAGGCCGGTCTTGGTCGTGAACGCCCAGCCGTCGATGAGCTTCATGTCGCCGGCGACCACGCCTTCCTTCATCCAGGCCATGATCTTTTCCTGCGCCGGCTTTGGCGCGGCCGCGAGTCCCTTCGCGACCGCCGGGTCGAGCTTCGACGCATCGAAATCCCGTCCCGGCACGATGCCGATCTTGGCGAGCTTCGCCACCATCGGCGCGTCCTCGGCCACCGGCGGATTGGCCTTCAGCAGTTGCGCGAACAGCTTGAAGTACGAGGCCGCGTCCATGGCGTTGACCTGATCACGGATCGAGGTCTTCATGTCGATAACAGGATCAACCGTCCCCGGTGCTGCCGTGTAGGGCTTGCCATAGGACGACAGCGGAACTGCGGTCATCTGATCCTGCAGCGCATGCACCGCCTTGTAGTCTTCCGGCGTGCCGGTGCAGTAGATCCGGCCCAGCAGCCACACCATCGACGTCGCTGACTTGTATTCGGTGACCCCGGCCGGGAGCGTTCCCGTCCAGCCCGGACCGGTGATCGCGAATTTCTGCGCGGCGGTTCCGGTGGTGCGCTTGCCGGGATCGGCAAAGACAGTCGTCCACCCATCCAGCATCGGCAGCAGGAAGAACCGGCCTTTCATGTCGGGGGCGCTGACGATCCACGGCTCGTTCGCGACATCCAGCCAGATCACGGTGTAAAGAGTGTCCGCGTTCGGTGCCGTGACCGTATGGTCATCGACGGCCGGATATCCGCGCAATTTCGCGAATTGGGCCATCGGCGCCTTGCTGCCTTCCGGAGCGACGACGTTCGTCGACACGCGGCGCGTCAGCTCCATGGTCACCAGCGGGTACGCGTACATGTAGGCGTCGATGCCTGTCTCGCGCGCTTCCGTTTCCTTCACCAATGCCTCGGCGTCTCTGGCCGCGGCGGCAACCTTGTCCTTGGCTTCGGCAGCCGCCTTCTCGGCGCCGCTATCGGCCTTCTGTCCGCAGCCGACCAGCGCCGCTGCGGCGAACAATATGCATAGTGTCGATCGAACTGTTTGCGCCTTCACACATTTCTCCATGGTTTAGTGTCGGATGCTGCCAGGCGATCCGGGAAACGTCGTCTCGTTCCGGCAGGCGGGCAGCAGCGGCGGATTTTCATTGCCCGGCCGCTCCGGAGTCAAGTGCGGCGGGATTGGCGCGGCGGGTGCGACGCCGCGGCCTTCACGGGCCCCGATCAGACCGCGACCGGCGCCTTGATCGCGGGATGCGGATCGTAATCCTGAAACTCGAAATCCTCGAACTGATATTCGGCGATCGACGCGGGCCGCCTGCGGATGCGGAGCCGCGGCAACGGACGGGGCTCGCGCGACAGCTGCAAGTCGACCTGCTCCAGGTGATTGAGGTAGAGATGGCAATCGCCGCCGGTCCATACGAAATCGCCGACGCCGAGATCGCACTGCTGCGCCACCATGTGCGTTAGGAGCGCGTAGGACGCGATGTTGAATGGCACGCCAAGGAAGATGTCGCAGCTGCGCTGGTAGAGCTGGCACGAGAGCTTGCCGCCGGCCACGTAGAACTGGAAGAACGCGTGGCAGGGCGGCAGCTTCATCTGCGGAATCTGGCCGACGTTCCAGGCCGACACGATGAGCCGGCGTGAATCCGGATTTCGCTTGATCTCGGCCAGCACGTTGGCGATCTGGTCGACGTGGCCGCCGTCCGGCGTCGGCCAGCTGCGCCACTGATGGCCGTAGATCGGGCCAAGCTCGCCGTTTGCGTCCGCCCATTCGTCCCAGATCGTGACGCCGGCTTCCTGCAGCGACTGCACGTTGGTCTCCCCGCGCAGGAACCACAGCAGCTCGTGGATGATCGACTTCGTGTGGACCTTCTTGGTCGTTAGCAGCGGAAACCCGGTGCCGAGATCGAAGCGCATCTGGTAGCCGAAGACCGACAGCGTGCCGGTGCCCGTCCGGTCCGCCTTGCGGTGGCCGTGGTCGCGCACATGGCGCATGAATTCGAGGTATTGCTGCATCGTGACGGGCCTGTGCCGAAAGCGCGGTCGCGGGTCGCCGGGAGACGTCGGTGTCCATGCCGCCAGGCTGGATTGTAGCGTCCGGTGTGCCGCCACTGCGCGCCTCCACTCCGAAACCGTTCGGGTAGCGACCGTTCGTCGGACGCGCCGCCCTGCGCCCGGTCCGGGTCTTGACAGCCATTGCGGCGCCGCTAGACTATGAAACTACATGACTAGCCCGTTAGTTATGTCACGGGCCTGGAACGCGACAACGATCGATGCGACAGAGCTATGCGAAGGCGATTCCCCGCGCGTGGCGCAGCACAGCGGGCATGTTCGTTGCGCTGGGCCACGCGCATCGGCAGCGGATCCTGCTGATGTTCGAGCCCGGCGAGCGGCTCAACGTCGGACAGATCGTCGCGGCATCGACGCTGTCGCGCTCGGCGGTCGCGCATCATCTCAGGGTGCTGCGCGAGGCGGGGATTCTGGCGAGCGAGAAGATCGGCAAGGAAGTCTGGTACTGGACCGATCCCGACGCCGTGCGCGCGGCACTCGAAGCGGTGCTGGAGTATCTCGACGAACAGAAGCCGTGAGGGCAAGACCATGCGACCATGCGTTCCGATGCACAATCCGCGAGCGCTCGAGCTTTTTCCCGGGCGGGGCAACGCGTCCGGCGGCACCCGCCTCGCGACCAGCGTGTTCGAGACGCGCTCCTTCTTCACGAACCCGTCCTGAAGGCGCAAGACGATGCACTCCCCGAGCCAGTACGACCTCCTGCGCGAGCGCCGCTTCGCACCGTTCTTCTGGACGCAGTTCCTCGGCGCCGGCAACGACAACATCTACAAGAACGCGCTGATCATCTTCGTCGCCTTCGAGGCGGTGCAGATGACTTCGCTCGACGCCAGCGCGCTGGTCAATCTTGCCGGCGCCGTCTTCATCGCGCCGTTCATGCTGTTCTCGGCGACGTCGGGCCAGCTCGCGGACAAGTACGAGAAGTCGCGGCTGATCCGGTGGATCAAGATCCTCGAGATCGTCATCATGGTGATCGGCCTCGCCGGTTTCTGGCGCCACGACCTCGTGCTGCTGTTCGCCGCACTCGCGCTGCTGGGCGTGCACTCGACGCTGTTCGGACCGGTGAAGTACGCGATCCTGCCGCAGACGCTTGCCACCGAGGAGCTGGTCGGCGGCAACGGCCTTGTCGAGATGGGCACATTCGTCGCGATCCTTCTCGGCACGATCGTCGGCGGCCTCGTCGTCGCCATTCACCCGCACGGGCCGATCATCGCCGGCGTCGTCGCGGTGGTCGTCGCCGTTGCCGGCTATCTCGTGAGCCGCGCGATCCCCGTGACGCCGCCGGTGTCGCCCGAGCTGAGGATCAACTGGAATCCCTTCACCGAGACGTGGAAGAACCTTCGCTTCGCGCAGGGCAATCGCGTCGTCTGGCTGTCGATGCTGGGGATCTCGTGGTTCTGGTTCTACGGTGCGATCTTCCTCGCCCAGTTCGCCGGGTTCTCGCGCGAGATCCTGGGCGGCGACGAGCACGTGGTGACGTTCCTGCTCGCCGCATTCTCCGTCGGCGTCGGTGCGGGATCGCTGCTGTGCGAAAGGCTCTCCGGCCGCCGGATCGAGCTCGGCCTCGTGCCGTTCGGCGCGATCGGGCTCACGGTCTTCGCAGTCGACCTCTGGCTCGCGAGCCGGGGATTGTCCGCGCACGGGCTGGCGGGGCTCGGGGCCTTCTTCGCGGAGCGCGCGCACTGGCACGTCGCGGCCGACCTCGTGCTGATTGGACTGTTCGGCGGCTTCTACATCGTGCCGCTGTACGCGCTGATCCAGGAACGTTCGGAGCCGTCGCACCGCTCGCGGATCATCGCCGCCAACAACATCCTAAACGCGCTCTTCATCATCGTGTCGGCCGGGCTCGCGATCGGGCTCCTGAAATCGGGCCTCACGATCCAGGAACTCTTCCTCGTCACCGGGATGATGAACGCGGCCGTCGCCTTGTTCATCTTCGGCCTCGTGCCGGAATTCCTGATGCGCTTCCTCGCGTGGCTCCTGATCCACACGTTCTACCGCGTCGACAAGGAGGGGCTCCGGCACATCCCGGAGACGGGGCCCTGCGTCGTCATCTGCAACCACGTGAGCTACGTCGACGCGGTGGTCATCGCCGGGTGCGTGCGCCGGCCGATCCGGTTCGTGATGGACCACAAGATCTTCCGCGTGCCGGTGCTGTCGTTCATCTTCCGCACGATGCGCACGATTCCGATCGCGTCGGCGAAGGATGACGCGGCGCTCAAGGAGCAAGCGTTCGCCGACGTCGCGAAGGCGCTCGCGGCAGGGGAGGTCGTCGGCATCTTTCCCGAGGGGCAGCTGACCACCACCGGCGAGATGGGTGAGTTCCGCCCAGGTCTCGAGCGCATCGTCCGCGATACGCCCGTGCCGGTTGTCCCGCTTGCGCTGTCCGGCCTCTGGGGGTCGTTCTTCAGCCGGTCATACGAGGGAAAGGCGATGCGGCGACTGCGCGGGATCTTCTCGCACATCGCGCTGCGCGCGGCACCGGCGGTGCCGCCCGAGCAGGTTTCGCTTCCGGCGCTGCGAACCACGGTGCTGGCGCTGCGCGGCGCGCGCAAGTGACGCAATCCAGGGACACGGGGAGGGATCCATGGCGGCGCTGATCGGGCTGGTCGTTGGCGGATTGCTGGGCGCGATGATGGACGGACGCAGCGGCGCGGCGTTCGGCGGATTCGTCGGCTTCGTCATCGGCGTCATCATCGCGATCCGGCGCGAGCGCAGGACCGCGGTGATTCCGGCGATGGCGCCGCGTGTGCCGGAGCTTGCCGCGCCGTCCGCGGATCCGGCGCTGGCGCTGCGCGTCGCGGCACTCGAGCGTCGCGTGGCGAACCTCGAGAACGTGCTGCGCGGAAGGGCTGCAGCTGCAATGCCAGCAGCGGCGCTCGGCGAATCGGCGCTCAGCGCGGCACTTGTGGATTTCCCGCCGTTGCCTGAGATTCCTTCTGAAGCACCCAGTCCGGCACCGCCATTCGTCGCGACGGCGGCGCAAGCCGCGCCGGCCATTGCGGAGCACGCAGCGTTCAATCCCGATGGCACGCTTACGCCGGCCGCACGCGCGGCGATGGCGGCCGATGCATCGTCATCCGTCGCCGTGCCGGCCGATGGCCCCGGGCGTGGCGCTGCGCCGCCGCCGCTCTTTTCCGAACGCGTCGCGGTGCCGCCGAACCCGGTTTGGGCGTGGCTCGTCGGCGGCAACACGCTCGCCCGCCTCGGCGTGCTGCTGCTCTTCATCGGCGTCGGCTTCCTGCTGAAATATGCCGCCGAGCACGTGCACGTGCCGATCTCGGTGCGGCTCGCCGGCGTCGCGCTTGGCGGCGTCGCGCTGCTCGTCGTGGGCTGGCGCCTGCGCCTCGCCCGGCGGGCCTACGCGATGGTGCTGCAGGGTGGCGGCGTGGGCGTGCTCTATCTCACGGTGTTCACCGCGCTGAAGCTCTATGCGCTGGTGCCGCCGGTCGCCGCGTTCGCGCTGCTGTTCTGGATCTCGGCGCTCTCGTCGTGGCTCGCGATTCGCCAGGACGCGATCTCGCTCGCCGCGCTGGCGGTCCTTGGCGGCTTTCTCGCGCCGGTGCTGACGTCGACCAACAGCGGCAATCACGTGATGCTGTTCAGCTACTACGCGCTGCTCAATGCGGGGATCCTCGGCATCGCGTGGTTCAAGGCGTGGCGCTCGCTCAACCTGCTGGGATTCGTGTTCACGTTCCTCGTCGGCACGTTCTGGGGCGTGACGCGCTACCAGCCGGATCATTTCGCGACGACCGAGCCATTTCTCATCCTGTTCTTCCTGTTCTACGTCGCGATCGCCGTGCTTTACGCGCTGCGCCAGTCGGTCGAGGTGCGCAGCTACGTCGACGGCGGCCTCGTCTTCGGCACGCCGCTGGTCGCGGCAGGACTGCAGAGCGCACTGGTGCGCGACATCGAGTACGGCATGGCCTACAGCGCCCTCGCGATGTCGGCGGTGTACCTCGTGCTCGGGCGACTCCTGTACGCGCGGCACCGTGACGACATTCGCCTGCTCGTCGAGAGCTTCCTGGCATTGGGCGTCGTGTTCGCGACGCTTGCGGTGCCGCTCGGTCTCGACGCGCGCTGGACCTCCGCGGTGTGGGCGCTCGAAGGCGCGGCGATCCTCTGGGCGGGCATCCGGCAGCAACATCGCGTGATGCGCGCCTTCGGGCTGCTGCTCGAGTTTGGCGCGGGCATCGCGTTCATGCTGGGCCTCTCGGTGTGGACGCCGGACACCGCGCCGGCGGCGATTCCTTTCGCCAACAGCGCCTTCGTCGGCGCGATGCTGGTCGCGATCGCCGGCCTCTTCAGCGCGTGGCAGCTGCAGCGCGACGCCAGCGACCTTCCCGACAGCGAGCGCCTTTTCGCAGGCGTCACCTTCGCCTGGGGCGTCGTGTGGTGGCTCCACGCGTGGTGGCGCGAGGTCGACCGGTGGCTGCCGATCGAGATGCAGGTTCCGGCCATCGTCGTGCTGCTCGCGGTCACCGCAATCCTGTTCGCGGTGATGCAACGGCTGCTGCGCTGGCGCATGGCGCGAATTCCGACGCTGCTGCTGCTGCCGGCGCTGGCCGTCACGGCGATCATCGCGATCGGCGACCGCTGGATCGCCACGGAGCACCTGTTCGCCGACGGCGGCTACCTTGCGTGGCCCTTCGCGGTAGCGGTCCTCGCCGCGCTGCTCCACCGGTTCGATCGCGACGAGCGCAGCGCTGCGGACCTTGCGGGCATGTCGGTGGAACCGTGGCACGCGGGCAGCTTCTGGCTCGTGCTGCTGCTTGCCGCGCATGAACTCGCCTGGCAGGGCGGCCGGATCGGATACGGCACGGGCGTGTGGGCGACCGTGCCGTGGGGTCTCGTTCCCGCCGTCGGTCTCGCCGTGGTGTGCGCGCTCGTCGCGGGCGAGCGCTGGCCTTTCGGCGTGCATCGCCGCGGCTACCTCGTTCAGGGCGGCATTCCGGTCGCCGTCGTGCTCGTCATCTGGTCGGTGCTGTCGAACGTGCGCGGCGACGCCGATCCTTCGCCGCTCCCTTATCTGCCGCTCGCGAATCCGCAGGACGTCACCCAGGCGATCGTGCTCCTCGCCGCCATGCTGTGGGTGTTCCGCGTCCGGCGCGAGGACCCCGGCGTGTTCGACACGCTGCCGCGCGGCGCCGTCGCGACGGTGCTCGCAGCGGTCGCGTTCCTGTGGATCAATGCCGTCGCGCTGCGCACCATTCACTTCTGGTACGACGTCCCGTATTACCCGCATGCACTGTGGCGCTCGCCGCTCGTGCAGGCGACGCTGTCGATCCTCTGGTCGGCGATCGCGCTGGCGACAATGGCGTGGGCCAACCGGCGGCAGTGGCGCACGCCGTGGTTTGCCGGCGCGACGCTGCTCGGCGTGGTCGTCGTGAAGCTATTTCTGGTCGAACTGGCGCAGGTCGGCACGATCACCCGCATCGTATCTTTCATCGGCGTGGGGCTGCTGCTGCTCCTGATCGGCTATCTCGCGCCGGTGCCGCCGCGCAGGGAGGACACCCCATGATCGGTCGCCTCGTTCTCGTCGCCCTCGTCGCCACCGGTGCGCACGCGGAGCGCCCCTCGGAGTACGCGTCGGGCATTCCGGTCATGCCGGTGGGGAGCATGCCGTTCCAGCGCGTCGCCGTGCCGGCGACGGTGTACGAAGGCGCGGCGCGCCCCGACCTCGCGGATCTGCGTGTCTTCAACGCCGACGCCGAGGTCGTTCCGTATGCATGGCTCCCGCGTGCGGCCGACACGCATGCCCGCGCAGACGCGATCGCGCTGCCGCTTTATCCGCTCTACGTCGATCGCGACCGGCGCGACGTGTCGGGACTCGTCCTCCACGTCGTCCGCGATGCCTCGGGAACGGCCGTCGACATCCGCTCGGACGACGCCGCGCCGGCCGCGGCTTCGGCAACGACGCTTGCCGGGTTCGTGCTCGACGCTTCCGCGCTCACCGAAGCGCTCAACGCGCTCGTGTTCACGCTGCCGGCAAGCGTCGGTGCGGCGACGATGCATCTGCGGATCGATGCAGGCGACGACCTCGCGTCGTGGCGGCCCGTCACCACCGACGCGGTGCTGGTCGATCTCGAGTACGGAGGAAGACGCCTCGTGCGCGACCGCGTCGAGATCCCGCCGACGCGGGCAAAGTACCTGAGGCTGTCGTGGATGCCGGGCCAGCCCGTCATCGACTTCACCGCCGTGAGCGGCGAAGCCGCGGCGCGTATCGTCGAGGCGCCGCGGCAATGGCGTATCGCGGCGGGCACGCCGGTGCCGGACCACGAAGGCGAGTTCGACTACGACCTCGGCGGCGCGTATCCGGTCGACCGTATCGACGTCAGCCTCGCCGATCCGAACTCGGTCGTGCCGACGCAGATCCTCGCGCGTGCGAGCCCGACGGAGCCGTGGCAGAGCGTCAATTCGACGGTGTTCTACCGTCTGCGCCAGCCCGAAGGCGAGGTCACCAGCGTGCCGGTGCCGGTCATCGGCGGCGCGCGCCGCTACTGGTTGCTCCGCTTCGACCCGCGCAGCGGCGCGTCGGCGCGCACGGCACCGCCGCTGCGCGCAGGTTGGCAGCCGGCGGAGATCGTGTTCGCCAACCGCGGAGCGCCGCCGTTCACGCTCGCGTACGGCAACCGCACGGCGGGCCCGGGCGCGCTGCCGATCGCGACGCTCGTCCCCGGCTACGACGCGGTGAAGGGGCTGCCGGCCGGTGTCGGCGTCGCCTCGATCGGTCCGGCGATGGAACTGGGCGGACCCGATCGGCTGCGCACGCCCCCGGACGTCAAGCGGTGGATCCTCTGGGCGAGCCTCGTCCTCGGTGCGCTGGTGCTGGGATGGATGGCGTGGCGGCTTTCGCGCGAAATGGGTGCCGCGCCTGCGCCGCGCGACGCCGAAACGCCGCCGGAGTAGTTACGTCACGCCGGCGGCGCGGACGCGCTCCACACGGCGGCGACGAGCGTCGGCAGCACGATGCCGGCCTTTCCGCGAAGTGCGTAGTCGGCCTGCGCACTCAACGGCGTCGTTTCGGTGTTGATCTCGACGACCTGCGCGCCGTGCCTCCGGGCGAGCGTCGGCAGCGCCGCCGCGGGATAGACCCCGGCCGACGTTCCGACGACCAACAGGATGTCGCACCGGCTTGCGGCGTCCTCGGCGGCGGCGAGCGCGTCTTGCGGCAGCATCTCCTCGAACCACACGACATCGGGACGCAGGAAGGCACCGCACGTCGCGCAACGGGGGGGCGCAGCGGCGTCGGTGTCCTCCCAGTGCTCGGCAGGCGTGCCGTCGCGCGAGCAGCACACGCGCGTGATGTTGCCGTGCAGCTCGACGACGCGCCGGCTGCCGGCGCGCTGGTGCAGCCCGTCGACGTTCTGCGTGATCAGCAGGAATTCCGGAGCATGTCGCTCGAGCACCGCGAGCGCGACGTGCGCCGGATTGGGTGTCACGCGTCCGACCCTCTCGCGGCGCATCGCATACCAGTCCCAGACGCGCTTCGGGTTGCGCGCAAAGGCGGCCGGAGTGGCGAGCTCCAGCGGATCGAACTGCGCCCACAGGCCGGTCTGCGCGTCGCGAAAGGTCGGCACCCCGGATTCCGCCGACACGCCAGCGCCGGTCAGCGCCGCAACGAAGCGCGCGGCGCGGAGCGCGCTCACCAGCGGCGCGGGAATGACGGGCGGAGCGTCGTTCACGCACGATTGTCGCACGTGCCACGCGCTGCTCCGACCGTGCGCGGCGTGCGTGCTACACTCGAACGCACCCCCGCAGCGTGGTGCGACGACGATGTCCGGCAATACTTTCGGCACGCTTTTTTGTGTCACATCTTTTGGCGAATCGCACGGCCCGGCGATCGGCTGCGTCGTCGACGGCTGCCCGCCGGGCATGGCGCTCGCCGCCGCCGACATCCAGCACGAGCTCGACCGCCGCCGCCCCGGCACGTCGCGGCACGTCACGCAGCGGCGCGAATCCGACGCCGTCGAGATACTCTCCGGCGTCTTCGAGGGCCGCACCACGGGCACGCCGATCGCGCTCCTGATCCGCAACGAGGACCCGCGCAGCAAGGACTACGCCGCCATCGCCGAGACGTTCCGGCCCGGCCACGCGGACTACGCGTACTGGCAGAAATACGGCATTCGCGATCATCGCGGCGGCGGCCGCGCGTCGGCGCGCGAGACGGCGGTGCGCGTGGCGGCGGGTGCCATCGCGAAGAAATGGCTGCGCGAGCGGTTCGGCGTCGCGATTCGAGGGCATCTCGTGCAGCTCGGTCCCCTTGCGATTCCGTTCGAGAGCTTCGATTGCGTCGATGCGAGCCCGTTCTTCGTCGCCAACGCGACGATCGTCCCCGAGCTCGAAGCGTTCATGGACGCGCTCCGGAAGGACGGCGACTCCTGCGGCGCGAAGATCACGGTGAGCGCGTCCGGCGTTCCGGTGGGCTGGGGCGAGCCGGTCTACGGCCGCCTCGACGCCGATCTCGCGCAGGCGATGATGGGGATCAACGCGGTGAAGGGTGTGGAGATCGGCGCGGGCTTCGCGAGTGTCGCGCAGCGCGGCACCGAGCATTCCGACGAAATGACGCCGCAGGGATTCCTGTCGAATCGCGCGGGCGGCATCCTTGGCGGAATCTCGACCGGGCAGGACGTCGTCGTCACGATCGCAGTGAAGCCGACGTCGTCGATCCGCCAGGACCGCCGCTCGATCGACAAGTCCGGCAACGCGGTCATCGTCAACACGCACGGCCGCCACGATCCCTGCGTCGGCATCCGTGCGACGCCCATCGCCGAGGCGATGCTGGCGCTGGTGCTGATGGACCACGCGCTGCGGCATCGCGCGCAGAACGCCGACGTTGTCACGACCACGCCGAGGATCGCCGGATCGGTGCCGCCGGGCGCGCGCGCCGCCGACGGTGCCTCCGTCGACGATCCCGATCCCGACGAAGCGTAATTGGTCTGCGGAGCCGCCTCCGGAACAGACGCGGTCGCGTAGCGCCGCGACGGGCGCCGTTCAGGGATCGGTGCGGGTGATCTTCGCGCCGGCGCCGCCGTGGGCGAACCGGATCGCGACATCGTCGCCCTGCTTCACGTCGGCGGCGCGCGTGACGATCGCACCGCCCGCCGTGGCGACGATCGCATAGCCCCGGTGCAGCGTCGCCGCGGGATTCAGCAGCGCAACACTTCGTCCGAGTGCGTCGATGCGGCGCTCGCGGCGCTCGCGCGCGAGCGCACCGCCCCGCACGAGCGCGTCGCCGGAGTGCAGGAGCCGCGCTGTCTGCGGCAGCGGCTGGCGGAGCTGCAGCAGCAGCCGCTTGCCGAGGCCGCCCGCATCGGTGGCGGCGCCGTCCACCCGATGGGCGAAGGCGCGCACCAGGCGCTGCGCGAGCGAGCCCGCTTCGTGCGCCTGCGCGGCAAGGCGTGCCGCGGGATGCACGAGCCTGCGCTCCAGCACGTCGAGCCGCTGCATCGGCACCTCGAGCGCGCGCAGTGCGGCACGCTGCCAGCGCATCCTGAAGCCGACGAGATCGCGCGCGACGGCCACGCGGTCCGGGGCGATCAGCGCCGCGGCGCCGGTCGGCGTCGGCGCGCGCGCGTCGGCGACAAAGTCGCAGATCGTGAAATCGGTCTCGTGGCCGACCGCCGAGACGACCGGCAGCACCGATTCGTACACGGCCTGCGCGACCGCTTCCTCGTTGAATGCCCAGAGGTCCTCGATGGAGCCGCCGCCGCGGCCGACGATCAGCACGTCGACCTCGGCGCGGGCGTTGGCGGTGCGGATCGCCAGCGCGATCTCGGCGGCCGCACCGTCGCCCTGGACGTTCGTCGGGTAGACGATCACGCGAAGCGCAGGCCAGCGCCGCGACAGCGTCGTCAGGATGTCGGCAAGCGCGGCGGCGCGCGTCGACGTGACGATTCCGACCGCTGCCGGAAACGCCGGAAGCGCCCGCTTGCGCTCGGGAGCGAACCAGCCCAGCGCGTCGAGGCGCGCCTTCAGCTTCGCGAATCTTTCGTACAGCGCCCCCTGGCCCGCGAGGCGCATCGTCTCGACGTTGAGCTGGAACTCGCCGCGGGCTTCGTAGAGAGACGCGGTGGCGCGCACCTCGACGGCGAGCCCGTCCTTGAGGCCGAAGTCGGCGAACTGCGCCTTGTGCCGGAAGAAGACGCAGGATACCTGCGCCTGCGGATCCTTCAGCTTGAAGTAGCAGTGGCCCGAGGCGGCCCGCGTGAAATTCGAGATCTCGCCCGAAACCCAGACGAGCCCGATGTGGCGCTCGAGCAGGAGCCGCGCCGAGCTGACCAGAAGCGACACCGGCAGCACCGCACGGGTGTCGCCGGCCGTCCCGGAAGATCGTTCCGTCCGAGGCCGCATGCCGGATTATCCCGCGGAACCGGGCGCGGCGACGCCGACGCTGCGTTTCGAGCGCGGTCGTCGCAAATCATGCGACAACGCAGGCGCAGCACGTCGTTCGTCCAAGACAAGTTCCCGCATCGCAATCGTTACAAATTCGTCATGCGCCTGTCATCCGGCGCCGCGAACGGCGCGTTTCTGTCGCGGGGAAGATTCTGCAAATGGTTGAAGCAATGGCAGAAAAAACAGGCCTGAAATTGGGCATCGCAACCTTTTTCCCGGCCCGCGTACGACTTAGCGATCGAATTTACAAGATATGCACACTATTATCCACAGGATTTGTGGACAACCTGCGTTGGCGCGCGCAACCGGGTCCCCGCAGATCGTTGCCTGGCGCGGGATTCCGGGCAATCGCCGGTGCCCACTGGGAGGCGCGGCGATGGCAGCGGATACCCCTACCGGTTAGAATGTACGTCGAACCACTGTTGTTCATGAACAAACGATGACAGGTGCTGCGCCGCCGCAACTCGGATCGCCCGCTTCGCCTCACGGCGAGGCGAAAACCGCTGCACCCGGCGCCCGCGGGAAGGATGCGCCCGCCAATGCGCCCGCGGCCAATTTCCTGCGCACGATCATCAATGAGGACAACCGCACGGCGAAATACGGCGGCAAGGTGGTCACCCGTTTTCCGCCGGAACCCAATGGCTACCTGCATTACGGCCACGCGAAGTCGATCATCCTCAACTTCGGGCTCGCCGCCGAAAATGGGGGTCGCTGCCACCTGCGTTTCGACGACACGAATCCGCTGAAGGAAGACACCGAGTTCGAGGATTCGATCGAAGGCGCGGTGCGCTGGCTGGGCTACGACTGGGGCAGCCACCTCTACCACGCGTCCGATTACTACGACGACCTCTACCGGTTCGCCGAATGGTTCGTCGAACAGGGTCTCGCCTACGTCGACAGCCAGTCGGCCGAGGAAATGAGGGCGCTCCGCGGGACGCTCACGGAAGCCGGGCAGGCGAGCCCGTATCGCGATCGCCCGATTGCCGAGAGCCTCGACCTCCTGCGCCGGATGCGCGCGGGCCTGTTCCCCGACGGCGCGCACGTGCTGCGCCTCAAGATCGACATGGCGAGCCCGAACATCAACATGCGCGATCCGGCGATCTACCGGATCCGCCACGCGAGCCACCACCGCACGGGCGACAAGTGGTGTGTCTATCCGCTCTACGACTACACGCACTCGATCAGCGACGCGCTGGAGCGCATCACCCACTCGATCTGCACGCTGGAGTTCCAGGACCACCGGCCGCTCTACGACTGGGTGATCGGCAAGCTCGCCGACGGCGGGATGCTGCCGCGCCCGCTGCCGCAGCAATACGAGTTCGCGCGGCTCAATCTCACGTACGTCGCGCTGTCGAAGCGCAAGCTGATCCAGCTGGTCGAAGGCGGCTACGTCGACGGCTGGGACGATCCGCGGATGCCGACTCTGGTCGGCGCCCGCCGGCGCGGCTTCACGCCGGCGGGATTCCAGCTCTTCGTCGAGCGCTCCGGCGTGTCGAAATCCGATTCGTGGATCGACATGGGCGTGCTCGAGGACTGCATGCGCGACGACCTCAACATGAAGGCGCCGCGCCGGATCGCGGTGCTCGATCCCGTGCGCCTCGTCATCGACAATTTCCCGGAAGGGGCGAGCGAGGACTGCTTCGCGCCCAACCACCCGCATTTTCCCGAGCAGGGAAAGCGCGCGCTGCCGCTCACGCGCGAGCTCCTGATCGAGCGCGACGACTACCAGGAGTCGCCGCAGCCCGGCTATTTCCGCTTGGCACCCGGCGCCGAGGTGCGCCTTCGCTACGGCTACATCATCCGATGCACCGGTGCCGACAAGGACGCCGCCGGCAACATCACGGCGGTGCATTGCACGTACGACCCCGAGACCCGAAGCGGCACACCCGGCGCGAACGCGCGCAAGGTCAAGGGCAACATCCACTGGCTGTCGGCGGCGCACGCAGTCGAGGCCGAGGTGCGGCTCTACGACCGCCTCTTCGCCGTGCCGTTTCCGGGCGCGCGCAATCCGCACGGCACGCGGGTCGGGGCCGAGGCGGCAGCGGCCGTCGCCGGTCACGCCCCGGTCGTCGCGGGCGAGGATGACGACGACGCGGCCGAGGCCGTCGAGCGCACGTTTCTCGACGACCTCAACCCGGATTCGAAGCGCGTGATCGCCGCGTTCGTCGAGCGGGCAGCCGCTGCCGCGGCGCCGGAGGACCGCTTCCAGTTCGAGCGGCACGGCTACTTCGTCGCCGACCTCGCGGATCACACGCCGGCGAAGCCCGTGTTCAACCGCACGGTCACGCTCAAGGATTCGTGGGGCCGCGACTAGAACCCATCGATATGATGGCGGCGCGCCCCGATTGCATTGTAGTTGCGGCCTAACGCTCGCCAGGGCTCGCGTCAGCCTGCACTGAAGCTAGCGGTTTCGTGTCCTCGATCGCCCCTCGCCGGCGATGCGCTAAGATGCCGGTCGCCGAATCTCCTCCCGGAAGGATCCCGAGATGAAACGCATCATCCTTTTCATTGGCACGAACCTCGCCGTCGTGCTCGTGCTGTCGGTTGTGCTGAAGCTCCTCGGGCTCGACCGCGCTATGTATTCGCAGACCGGCGTGCAGTATGGCGAGCTGCTCGCATTCTCGGCGGTGGTCGGATTCACGGGGTCGATCATCTCGCTCCTGATGTCGAAGCCGATGGCGAAGTGGTCGACCGGCGCGCGCGTGATCGACCAGCCCGCGAACGACGCCGAGGTATGGCTTGTGGAGACGGTGCGCAAGCTCGCAGCGCGCGCCGGCATCGGCATGCCGGAGGTCGCGATGTACGAGGGCGCGCCCAACGCCTTCGCGACCGGCGCCTTTCGCAATTCCGCGCTGGTCGCCGTGTCCACGGGGCTCCTCCAGTCGATGAACAGGGAGGAGGTCGAGGCGGTGCTGGGCCACGAGATGTCGCACGTCGCCAACGGCGACATGGTCACGCTGACGCTGATCCAGGGCGTGGTCAACACGTTCGTCGTGTTCTTCGCGCGCATCATCGGCTCGATCGTCGACAAGGCGGTGTTCCGCACCGAGCGCGGCAACGGCCCCGGCTATTTCATCACCGTGCTGGTCGCGCAGATCGTCCTCGGCATCCTCGCGTCGATCATCGTCGCGTGGTTCTCGCGCCATCGCGAATTCCGCGCCGACGCCGGCAGCGCCAAGCTCCTCGGATCGCCGTCGCCGATGATGAACGCGCTGCGCCGGCTGGGCAGCGTCGAGGCGGGCGCGCTGCCGCAGTCGATGAGTGGCTTCGGCATCACCGACAAGGGTGGCGTCATGTCCTTGTTCGCCACCCATCCCCCGATCGAGGAACGGATCGCCGCGCTGCAGAACGCGCGCACGGCCGCCTGAAGCGCCGTCCGGCACGGGACCCAAATGTTCAAGATCGAGGTCGAGGACGACAAGGGGATCTGGACCGACGTCCGCAGCGACGACGGGGCGATCCTGACGTTCGAGCGCGAGGAGGACGCCCGCGCGAAGCTCGCGGCGCTGTTCCCCGTGCTCGTGCAGATGGAGAAGTACGCGGGCGGCAAGCGCACGCGCGTCATCCGCATTCTGGAAGACGAGGACGACTGGCCGAAGCCGCCGCGTTCGAAGTGACACGGGATCGTGCCGGCGGAAGCGCAGGGCGCTCTTCGAGAAGGCGGGCGACCTGCCCGATCTGGCGCGGTGGGCCGCGGCGCTGGCGCGTGCGCTGGCCTCCGACGCATCGCGCGTTGCTCGCAGCGGAAACGGACCCGGCAAAAAATCACGGCCGGCGGGGCATTGCCCGGCCGGCCGCAACATCGACCCCCTCGATGCGGGGGCGAGGCGCTGCTTACTTGAGGTGATTCGAGACGAGCTTCGTCATCTCGAACATCGAGACCTGTTTCTTGCCGCCGAACACGGCGCGCAGCTTCTCGTCCGCGTTGATGAGGCGCCTGTTGATGGCGTCCTGCAGCTTGTTCTTCTTGATGTAGTCCCAGATCTTCTTGGTGACTTCGGTCCGCGGCATCGGCATCGATCCGACGACGGCGGCGAGGACGGCGCTCGGCGTC
>Ga0265331_10000414_pt1 | contig 43435 bp, 33 predicted proteins | sample 41923metaG_FD_202088 | JGI IMG/M metagenome (GOLD analysis project Ga0265331, IMG submission 202088) | Rhizosphere microbial communities from Carex aquatilis grown in University of Washington, Seatle, WA, United States - 4-19-23 metaG | ecosystem: Host-associated > Plants > Roots > Rhizosphere... | reverse complement strand
ACCGCGGAGAAGCAGAGCGCGAGGCCATCGCTGGTCATGGTCGCCGAGTCCTCCACCGTGAGCGCCGCGAACTCCGGCGCCAACGGCTCGCTGCAGAACCAGCGCGAGGCCCCCTGCTCGTTGCGAATCGCCTGCGCGTAGGGCTTGCCGGCCGAGCGGCTGGAGGCCGCCAGCTTGCGGACCTCGAACATCGGGTGCGCGGCGAGGGACGCGAGGAACTGCTGACCGGCGAGGCCGGTCGCGCCAACCACGGCAACGGGAATACGGGACATGTCGAGGGGACCTCCGGGCGCCTTGTATGGGGCAAATCTCGCGCGGACGCAAGTCCAAGGGCGCGAGCCCGCGCGTCACGCCCGCGACGCCGGCCGCGTCGGAAGCTCACCCGATCAGCGGGGCGGCTCCAGGGGCCGAATGTCGGCGCCGTCGACCACGTACACGATGGGCTCGTCGACCCGGCCGTGGTCGGGACCGAAGGTGAGGTTGCCGGTGAGCCCGCCGAGCAGAGGCCTGCCGTCCTTGGCGCCGAGCGCCCGGATCACGTCGGCCCGGGTGCGGGCCCCACGCTGCGCCATCGCGCGAAAGGCGGCGACGGCGTCGTAGGCGTACGCCTCCACGGCGTGGGGATCGCGGCCGTAGGCCAGCCGGTACGCCTCGGCGAAGGACCGGGCGGCCGGGTTGCCGACCGCCGCGAAGAAGCCCGGGCACAGCAATGCCCCCTGGACATAGCGGCCGGCCTGCTCCAGCAACTTGCCGGAGAGATCGTTCGCCGTCGACAGGAGGAGCACGGGCACGGCCGCCTCCGCGTCGTCGCCATCGCCTTGGCCCGGCTGGGCACCCGGCTCGCGGGTCCGACGCCGGGCGGCGCGCGTGGCGCGCCTCGATGGCGCACGCGCCGCTCCGGGCGCGGGCTTGACCCAGGGCTGTGGCCACAGATCCGCCACGGCCAGGGCAGGCGCGATGAGCGCGATGCGCTCCGCCGCGTCCGGCACGAACACCGCCTCGAAGCGCGCGCGCTTGAGCTGGGCCACCGCCGGGGCGAAGGACGTGGCCCCCGGGACGTAGGTCGCCTCGACCACCACCGTGCCCCCGCCCTCCACCACCGCCTTGCGGAACGCCTCTCGCAATTTGCGACTCGCGGCGTGATCGGGGCCGAGCAGCGCGAAGGTCTTGACCCCGAGGCGCAGCGCCTGGCTGGCGAGGCTCCGCGCGCGGGCATCGGGCGCGTGAATCATCTGGAAGGCCGAGGTGAGGGCCCCCGGGGGGGTATCGTCGAGCGCGAGCAGCGGAATGCCGTCCTCGGAGGCCTGGGCGACGGCCCCCGAGCCGATCTTGGCCCCGCCGGCGGCTCCGGCGGCCGCGATCACCCCGATCACCGCCTCGGCGTGCGACAGCTCGGTCACGCTGCGCGCCGCGCGCTCGGGATCGGTGCCGGTGTCGCGCACGATGAGCTGCACGGGTCCGGTCCCCGCGGGCCCCCCGGCCTGGGTGCCGGCGGCGAGGGCATTCGCCCCCGGAGGCGTCGCGGGCGCCCCCGCCCCGGCCGCGCCACCCGCGGGGCCGCGCGCGGGGGCGCCCCCGGCCAGCATGGCGGCCCGCAAGGCGGCCTCGCCCACCACCTGGAACTTCCCCGACAGCGGGATCGCGAGGCCGATGCGGTTGGGATCGCCCGGCCCCACCCGCGACACCGCGCTGTCGAAGCCGAGGGCATGGCGGGCGGCGTTGGTCTCCGACTCGACGAACATGGCCCCCGTGGGATCACCGCGGCCCCGCAAGTAGAGCGCCGCCTTGCTGCCGAGAGTGGCGCGCGCGAGCCCGCCAGGAGAGGCCGCCCCGTACGCCCGCCAGGCCCCCTCGGGGTTGACCTGCGCGGCTATCTCGGTGGCGCGCTTGCGGGCCCAGGCCTTCTCGCAATCCCGGCCCACGCGAAAGTAGGCGCCCCACAGCTCGAGCGCCCCCGCCGGGTCCTGGGGTGCGACGGCCTCGGCCAGCGCGCCGCGCAGCTCGATTCCAGCCTCGTCGGCGGGATCCACCTCGGACCCGCTCCTCGGCAGGAACGGCAGCAAGAGCTCCCGCCCGCGGTCGAGGTTGCCGAGGCGAACCTCGGCGAGGCCGAGGTAGTACGTGGCCGCGGCGCGTGGGCTCGCCCCCGCGGCGAGCACGCCGGGCGGCGGGGTCCCGGCCGCGGCGGCCCCCGCCCCGGAAGACGCCGAGGACGACGCCGAAGAAGAAGCCGAGGACGACGCCGAGGACGACGCACGACCCGCTCCACCCGGCGCCTGGGCGCTCCCCTCTCCGACCCACGGCTCGAGGATGCGGCGGGCCTCCTTCGGCTCTGCGCGCTGGAGGGCCAGGCGGGCCAGCATCAGATCGGCGAAGACCCGGCTCGGGTGCTCGGGGTGGAGCTTGACGAAGCTCTCGAGCGCCGCGCGAGCGGACGCAGTTTCACCACGGTCGAAGTGGATCCGGGCGGCCTCGAAGTCGGCCTCGGCCCCGCGGCCTTCGCGCCCGAGGATCGCCGAGTCCGGCGTCAGAGCCCCGGCCCGCGAGCCCGCAGGTTTCGCCGGGCCGCCGGCCGCCCCCGGCGGCGCGGCCCCGGTCGCCGAGGCATCGCGCTCGGGCCCGACCGCCCCCGAGGACCCGCCGGAGGCCGCGCCCGAGCCCCGCGCCGGAACCTCGGCGGCGGGGATCCCGGTGGTCGGCGTGAGGCCCTGCGAACGGGCGAAGGCGCATCCGGCCAGCGATCCGGCGACGAGGAGCAGCTGGCAGCGAGAGGGAGACCGGCGCATGCCAGCTTTCTACGGCGAATCGGCCGCGCTGTCTTTCTTTTGCCGCCAGCGCCCGACCAGCCGGGCCTCGGTCAGCGCGCGAGGAGCTTGCGCCCGAGGGACGACAGCGCCAGCCCACCTGCGTCCAGGGGACTGACCCAGCGCCATCCGCCCGGTGGCGCCCCGCCGAGCACCGAGCGCCTGGCCACCTCGCATTCGAACAGATCGACGGTGAGGTCGCGGTGGGTGAGCACATGCCGGATCGTGGCCACGAACCTCGGCGCCGGCGCGTGCGGCGCGGCGAGCAGCGCCCCCCACGCTGGCGTGGCCGGGGTGCCGGCGACCCGCCCCGCGCCCGCTCCCACCCCCGCGCCAAGGCCATCGTCATCGTCATCGTCGTCGTCGTCGACGTCGACGTCTTGCCGCGCACCCTCCGCGGGCACCGCGACCACGGGCGGCAGGAAGGTGCCCGCCAGGAGCCCGGTCGTGCGCAGCCCGAGGGCCACATCCCCGCGCGACCAGGCTCGCAGCGCGGCCCAGCGCACCCCCAGCCTCGGGGCCCGCGCCGTCTTCACGGGTATGGCCTCCGCTCGCCCGCGACGGGCGGCGTGGCACAGGTGCGCGACCGGACAGCCGCCGCAGTCGGGCGTCCTCGGGCGACACACCATCGCGCCGAGCTCCATGACGGCCTGGACGAAGTCGCCGCTGCCCCGGGACGGGACCCAGGCGAGGCCGGCCGCCGCCAGGCGCGCGCGCATGTCGGGCGTGTTCACCGGGGCCTCGACGCCGCACAGCCGCGCCACCACCCGGACCGCGTTTCCATCGAGCGCGAAGGCCCGCCGCCCGAAGGCGATGGCGGCGATGGCGGCCGCGGTGTACGGGCCCACCCCGGGGAGCGCCCGCAGCGCCGCTTCGTCCGACGGCAGGACCCCGCCGTGCTCGGCGACCACGGCGCGCGCCGCGCGCTGGAGGTTCCGGGCCCGGGCGTAATACCCGAGCCCGGACCAGGCGGCGGTGACCTCGCCCTCGGGGGCGGCGGCCAGCGTCGCGAGATCGGGGAAGCGTGCGAGCCAGCGATGAAAGTACGGGATCACCACCGACACGCCCGTCTGCTGCAGCATGAGCTCGGACACCAGCGTCTTGTAGGGCGACGGCTCCCGGCGCCAGGGCAGATCCCGCTGCGCGCGCCCGTACCAGCCGAGGAGCGCCGCCGACACCGCCGCCGCCGGTCCGGCCGCGCGCAGCCGGCGCGGCGCCGCCACCGCCGCCGGCGCCCTTTTGGGGGCCGGAGGGGTCACCGAAACGCGACCACGACGGCCGCGAAGATGAGGCCGAGGGACGCCAGATACTTCCACTTCATCCCCTCTCCGAGCCACAGCGCCGCGAAGGCGATGAACACCACGAGCGTGATGCTCTCTTGCAGGATCTTGAGCTGGTACGCCGACAGCGCCCGGTACCCGATGCGGTTGGCCGGCACCTGCAGGCAATATTCGAACAGGGCGATCCCCCAGCTCACCAGGATCGCGATCCAGAGCGGCGCGCTCTTGAACCGCAGGTGGCCATACCATGCGACGGTCATGAACATGTTCGATCCGAAGAGCAAGAGCACCGTTTTCAGACGACCGTCCATGGTGCAAGGTGTACAACACCCGGATGGCATTCGTCGCGCGAGGAAGCGGCCCCCGTCCCGATCCGATCGCGGCCATCGCGGAGGGCGCGCTCGCCCCCATCTATTGCTTTCACGGCGCGGAGCGGTTCCTGGTCGACCGGGCGCTGCAGGCGGTGCGCCAGGCGGTCGTGGCCCGGATCCCGGCGGCCTTCGCCAGCTTCAACCTCGACAGCTTCGACCTGCGGGAGAGTGATCTCGGCAGCGTGGTCGGGACCGCCAAGACGCTGCCCATGATGTCCCCTATGCGGCTGGTCGTGGCGAAGGGCATCGACGGCGTCAAGGCCGACGCCCTCGCGCCGCTCGTGCCCTACATCAAGGACCCGAACCCGCAGGCCTGCCTGGTCCTGGTGGGCGACAAGGTGGACGTTCGGTTCAAGGCGTTCCAGGCCCTGAAGAAGGCGGGATACCTGCACGAGTTCTTGCCTCTGCGCGACCGCGAGCTCGCGGCCTGGCTGGGCGCCGAGGCCCAGCGGCGTCGGATCGCCCTTCGCCCCGACGCCGCCGCGGCCCTGGCGGCGCTGGCGGGCCCAGAGCTCGGACCGCTGTCGCAGGCGCTCGAGCAGCTGTCCCTGTTCGTGGGCCCGGAGCAGCCCGTCACCCTCGACGACGTCGAGACCCTGATCGCCGAGACCCGGCAGCGCAGCGTCTTCGAGCTCACCCGGGCCATCGCGGAGGGCGAGGTCACCGGCGCCCTCGTCGTCCTGTCCAACATGTTCCGCAACCGCGAGCCCCCCCTGCGGGTGCAGTTCATGCTCGCCCGCCAGCTGCGACAGATCTGGAAGGCCAAGGCCCTGCTCGAGTCGGGGATGCCGCGCGACCAGATCGCGGGCGCGGTGGGGGTCCCGCCGTTCTTCGTCGACGACGTGATTGGACCCGCGCGGCGCATGAGCCAGCCGGTCCTGGCCAGGGGCCTCGAGCGGCTCTTCCAGGCCGACCGGGCGCTCAAGTCGTCCAAGATTGACGGGGAAATCCTGCTGTCGCGCCTGGTCCAGGACATCGCGCTCGGCGCGCGGGGCAAGAGCGCCCGCGCGCCCGGGGCGGCAACGCGCTGAACACTGAACACGGGCACGCCCGCTCGGGGCTGGCGCATCCGCCGAGCGAGCGGCGGTGGGAGCTACTTGAGCTTGTTGACGGCGAGGACCAGCCGCGAGACCGACCGCGAGGCGGTGCCGCGCTTGACCGTCCCGCGCGAGGCCGCGCGATCGAGCTGCACGATGGCGGCGCCGAGCGCGCTGGTCGCGGCGGTCGCGTCCTTCTTGCCGATGGCCGCGCGGACCTTCTTCACCGCCGTGCGCATCGCGCTCTTGCGGGACTGGTTGCGCGCCTCGCGCGTGATCCGCTGGCGATTTTTCTTCTGCGATGACTTGATGTTTGCCACTCGAGCTTGTCTCCTTGGGGCGTTCTTCGGAGCCGGGCATCATGAAGATCCCACCCCCCCTTGTCAAGGGTCAAGGATCCCGGGGGCGGATCCGGAGGGCGAGCGTGTCCGTGTTCGAGTTCGAGGGGGGCAACCAGCGTGCCCGGATCGCGACCCGCTCCCCGCAAGTCGCTGGTCGCCCCGACGAACACGAGCTCGCACGGACTCGGACCCGGTCTCGTCGTCCTCCTCAGATCCCCAGGCGCTCGAGGGCGGCCTCGTCCAGGCCGAAGAAGTGGCCGGCCTCGTGGAGCAAGGTGGTGCGCACCTCGTCCCGGACCGATTCCCGGTCGTGGGCGACCCGCTCGATGTTCTTCCGGAAGAGCAGGATCTGCGTCAGCGCGGGATCGGCGCCGCTCTCGGCATGGGTCGCCCCGTGAAACAGACCGAGGGCCCGGGGATCGGTCCCTCCCTGCACGTCGACGGCGGCCGGGATGTCGGCCACCAGGATCGGAATCCCCGCCAGCCGGCCGCGCAGCTCCTCGGGCATGGTGGCGAGGGTCTCCTCCGCCACCTCCGCCAGCTCGGCCTCGGTGAGGTGGACGCAGTCCTCGTCGTGCGTGTGCCCCTCGGTGGGTCCTTGGCCCTCACCTTCACCCTCACCCTCGTGGCCTTGCCCGTCCCCTGCCCCGCCCTCGGCGTCAATCTCGGCGAGATCGAGCTCCCGGGTCTTGACCCACGACGTCGTTCGCGTGTCGCCGTCGCCCTCCATGTCCGCCAGCACGCCGCGCAGGTACCACGCGTCCGCGTAGGCAGGGTGGTTCTCCGTGAGGACGCCGAGCCGAGCGCGCGCCTCGGCGGGCGCCTCGGCCTCGATCAGCAGGTGCACGAACTCGAGCGCCACGACAGGATCCGCCAGGGGAACCTCGGCCGGGGGGAGCTCGGCGAGGGTCTTGCGGGCTTCCGCCAGCCGCCCGAGCTCGAGCTCGATGGCGGCCTTGCACCCGAGGGCCCCGAGGAACTCGTCCTCCTCCTCGGCCAGATCCACCGCGCGCTTGGCGTGGCGCAGGGCCTCGGCCTGCCCCTCGGGCGACTCGCTCAGGATCTCGGCCATCCAGAGCTCGGGCGTGGCCCATTCGGGATCGGACTTCGCGGCTTCGGCCAGGCGAGCCAGGGCCGATTCGAAGTGGCCCTCCTCCCGATCACAGGCCGCCTGCAGCATCGCGATCTCGGCGGCCGCCACCGGCCAGTGCGCCAGGATCTCCCCCGCGGCGGTGCGCGCCTTCTGCACGTTCCCGACCTCGAGCGCTTCCCACGCCGCCTGCATGGCGGCGTCAATTTCATCGTGGTTCACATCTGCATTCACTTCGTCGTTCCCTTGGACTTCAGACATTCGATCCTCCTCGCCCGGGCCCAGTCTCGAAGACCGCCGAACGTGTCAGCGCCGTCAGGGAATCGAGCACATAGCCCACGCCAATCTCGACCGTCCGTTTCGCTCCCCCTCGATCCCCGATGGACGGGGCGACTTCTACCAGATCCGCGCCGATGACGGACATCTCTCGGCCGAGCCGCCCGATGAGCGCGCGCACGAACCCTTCCGACAGCCCGCCCACCTCGGGGGCGCCGGTGGCCGGCGCCAGGGCCGCGTCGGTTCCATCGATGTCGTTCGAGAGGTACACGTCCTCGACGCCCGCGGAGCGGAGCGCACGAAGGTGCGCGAAGATGTCGTCGAGGCCGCCGGCCTCCCCACGGGCCGCGAGATCGCTGGCCCAGAACTGCCGCACCCCGAGCCGCGACTCCCACCACGCGCGGTCATGCCCCGAGGCGCGGATCCCGACCTGCACGAGCCGCCCGGCGCGACCGATCGCGTCGTTGGCGTGGTAGGCCCAGGTGGCGAAGCAGTGCGTGACGCCGAGCCGCTCCGCGAGCAGATCGGTGTGCGCGTCGGGATGCACGATCGCGAAGGGTCGCGGCCGCCGCGCCGCGAGCTCCGCCACCAGGGGCCAGGCGACGGAGTGGTCGCCCCCGAGCAGCATGAACTTGAGCTCGGGGTTGAGCGCGAGGCAGAGCCGCACCACCCGCCGCGCGATCGAGAGCGGGGCCACCGGCATCCCCGCCCGCTCCTCGGGGCCGAGCTCGGGGAACAGCGCCGCCCGGGTCGCCACCTTCTGCGACTCGGAGAGCATCTCGTCCTCGAGGAGCTGGGGGACGACGAAGACGTCGCCGAGATCGATCACGCCCGCGGCGCGGGCCCGGACGCCGAAGTCGGGGACGCGTTCGACGAGCGCGGAGCGCAGCGCACCCGGACCAAAGGCCGCGCCCCGCACCAGCCCGGCCCCCGCGTCGGAAGGGACGGCCAGCAGGGCCACCCGCGCCCCAGGCAGCGCGGCCAGCGCCTCCCGCCAGCGCTGCGTGACGTCGGCGTCGGTCCCCGCCCCGTAGATGCGCTGCTGCAATCGCCGGCGCTCCTCGCCGCCGGTGCTCACGGTGTGAATCCCGCCCCCCGCGGGTCGCAGCAGCAAGGCGAGCTCGCGCAGTGCATCCATACTTCCAGTCTACGCGACCCCAGGTTGCGAAACCCTCGGGCACACATCGCCCCGGCATCCGTCCCCTCTTGCCCGTCCTCGTCCTCGTCGCCGTCCTCGTCCCCCGTCCGGGCACGCCTGGCGACGAGGAGGTGTCGATCACGAATCCGTGATACCGGTGGGATCTTCCTCGGTTCCGCCGTCGTCTGGGCTCTCGGCCGAGCGGCGGAAGGACTCGATGTCCAGCTTGAACCGCCTCGCCCAGCGGTAGATCACCGCCGGCTTGCGCTCGAGCACCCGGGCCACCTGCATCATGTTCCCACCGCTTCGACGGATCAGCTCCTCGAGCTCGGTGGCGGTCGGCGCCGCGCGCCGGTCGACTCGACCGTGCGGCCCGCGGGGGGCGCGATCCGCCCGCCCGGCCCCGGCGGTGAACGCCTGCGGCAGGTGCTCGAGGCCCACCCGCTCGGAATCCCGCGCCAGGTTGTTGGCCGTGGTGATGACCTTCTGCAGCTCGCGGACGTTGCCCCGCCACGCGTACAGACACATCGCCTGAAAGGCCGCGAGCTCGAGGGCCTTGGGATGGCCGCCCTGGAAGAAGCCCGAGAGGGCGCCGAGGTCCTCGCGCCGATCCCGCAACGGGGGGATGCGCACGGGCTCGGCGCCGAGCCGCGCGGCGAGGTCGACCCGCAGCCCGGGCGCGTCGACCGCCACGGGTGCGCCGGTCCGGCTGGTGGCGGCCAGGATGCGCACGTCGATCTGACGGGTGCGGAGTCCACCCACCGGGGTCAACATCCGGTCCTGCACGAAGCGCAGGAGCTTGCTCTGGAGATCGGGCGCCATCTCTCCGATCTCGTCGAGGAACAGCGTCCCTCCCTCGGCGCTCTCGATGATCCCCGGCTTGGCTACCGAGGCCTGCGAGTGCGCCCCGCGGACGTAGCCGAACAGCTCGCTCTCGACCAGCTCGCGCGGGATGGCCGCGCAGTTCACGGCCACGAACCGCCCGCGGCGCTGGCTGGCCCGGTGCACGGCGAGGGCATAGGCCTCCTTGCCGACGCCCGTCTCACCGGTGAGGAGGATCTCGAGCTCCGACTCGGCCAGCCGGCGGAGCCGCGTACACACGGCCGCGAAGTCCGGGCTGCAGGTCGGCACCGGCCCCAGCGGGCCGTCGAGCTCGCGACGGATGTTCCCGAGATCGGTGGGGGACACCAGCCGGAACACCGCGGCCGCCCCGCCCACGAAGATGAGCGCACCCTCGCGGAGCTTGAGCTTGGGGCGCGCGACCATGCCGTCGACGGTCGTGCCGTTCGTGCTGTCGAGGTCCGAGATCTCCCAGCTGCGCTCGACGCGACGGATCACGGCGTGGTGGCCGGACAGGAGCCGGTCGGCCATCACCCACGCGCGTGCTCCCGCCCCAGGGGCCTTGGGCGGATGCCGACCGATCCAGAGCTCGGTCTCGAAGGGAACCAGGCGCTCGCTCGGGGGAAAGCTCGGGCGGTCCGCGCTTCCGATGACGATCAGGGCCGGAAGGCACGCCGTGTCCTCGCGTCTGCGCGCGCGGGGAACGGCAGTCACGCTGTCGGATCTCGCTCCCACGGTAGGCGCCCCTCAGATCTGCGGCGGTCGGAGACCTCCCCCAAGGTTCCGAAACCAACGCCGCCTCGGGATTTCTAGGGCCAGCTCCCACAAAAAACAACCGTCATTCCGTGGCTTCGCCATGGCCGCGCCGTGCCCGCGCCGGGCGCCCGCCTTGCTGAACCCCTGCACGTCGCGAGCGGGTCGGTCTGGCAATCACGTCAGCGTCGGTCCGCGCGCTCGGCTGGAGCGGAGGTCACCATGATGAAGAAGATTGCGCTCGTGGGGTTGTTTGCAGGGGTTTCGATGGTTTCGCTCAATCCCGGCTGGCCGACTTCGGCCGCCCGCCCATCGTCGCTCCGTCCGGCAAAAGTCGAGCTGCCGGTCATGCGCGGCGGGCCTTGTCTCCCGGGCGCCCCGCGCTGTTGAGAGCTGTCGTCCCGTGGGCCGCACCACCGCGGCTTCAAGGAGTGGTGGTGCGGGCCCACAGCTGCACCTGCTCGTCGGCGAGGGCCAGCACCCGGGCGCCGCGCTTCGCGGCGAAGGCCCGCAGCGACGGCGGGACCCGACACGGGCGGCCCGGCTCGAACCCCGCCGTGACCGTCCGACCGGTCCGGGACCCGCTGACCCCGTCGAACTCGGCCCACACCTGCTGGGGCTCGTGCTCGCGCAGGGCCCAGAGCCTGGCTTGACCGGCCCCCTTGCCATTCTCGGCCTCGCCCCACACCGGCGCGCAGACGTTGACGACCGGACCGAGATCGCGGTTCTCGTGCGTCGCCAGCTCGACGAGGTGCAGGCGCGGCGCGTTCATCAAGGTCTCGTAGGCGAGCCACTGGCCGGACGGATCCACCGTGGGCCAGGCCGGGGTGCTGGCGTCGGTGAGGAGGGGAGCACAAGCTCCGCTCGAGAGGCGACACTCCACGATGCGCTGGTCGGGGTAGCTCGCGTAGACCCACCTGTCCGAGTCGGGGAAGAAGGCCGGTGAGGCGTCGAACGAACCGTGGGTGAGCTGGGTCTCGCGCCGGTCCCCCGCCCGCCGCAGGACGATCGAATAGCCGCCCTTGCCCTCGAAGCGCTGCAGGAGCAGATCGCCCCGCTCGTTCATCGCGCCGCCATCCGTGAGCCCGTCGTGGGTCAGCCGCCGAGGCGCCTCGTCCGTGTCGAGCCAGGCGTCGAAGTCCACCTTGCGCGCCAGCAGCATCCAGCCTTGACCGGGCCCGGGCAGGAGCGCCTGGATGTCGGCGCCGGGGAATCGCGCGAGCCAGCGGGTCTTCCCTGTGCGCCAGTCCGCCTCGACCAGCTCGGCCCGACGCTCCGGATCGTAGAGCGTGAACAGCAGCTTGCGTCCGGTGCGGGCAAAGTCGAGGTGCATGGCGGAGGTGGGCACCACGAAGCTGCCGGCGAGCTCGAAGGTGCGGAGCGACTCGACGACGATGCGGCTGTCCGCAGCGCCGTCGTAGAACCGGAGGGCGATCAGGGTGCCATCGGGGCTGACGGCCTTCTCGGCGAGCTGCCGGGTCCCGCTGACGCCCTCGCCGACCACGGTCATCTCGCCGGTGGGCAGCGAGAAGATCCCGGCGTGTCGGGAATCGAGATCGAACGCGAACTCGTCGCCGCTCGGGAGCCACAGCGGGCGCGTGCCCATCACGATCTCGCGCGCGCCGGCCCCGTCGGGGGCGCTCGACAGGTGGACGAAGCTGTGGACGGAGGTCCCGACGTCGCGGGAGCGCACGAAGAGCAGGCTCCGCCCATCGGGGGAGCTGACCGGACAGCCCTCCGCGAAGGTCTCCGGGAGGAGCGGGGCGGCGGTCCGGTCCCCGGTGGCGAGCGCAACCTCCTCGGCCCGCGGGGGCGCTCCCCAGATGACCCGCACCTTGCGGCCACCGTCCACCAGCGAGGCGCACGCCACGTGCCCGGGGAAGCTCGCCCGCAGCATGGCCCCACGCGACCAGTCGGCGGCGCTGCCACCGGGCGGGAGCACCCGGGCATCTCCGGGGACCGTGCGGGAACCGAGGGACGCCTTGGCGCGCGACCACCAGACGGGTCGGGCGGCCCAGAGCGCCCCGACGCATACCAGGGCGGTGGCCGCCCAGAGGCCGTGGCGGCGACGCCGCGTGGGCCCGGTCGGCCGCCGTCCGAGCGCTGCGTCCTCGAATCGGCGCAGGATCTCGACCGCGGAAGCCGGTCGGGCCTCGGGCACATCGGCGACGCAGGCGGCGCACAGGTCGGCCATCGCGCCCTCCCGCGGGCCCTGCTCGACCCGCGAGACGTGCACCTTCCGAGCGCCCCCCGCGGCCCCCGGAATCCACTCCCAGCGCGGCCGGCCCCCGAACAGCAGCTCGTGCAGGACCACCCCGAGCGACCACACGTCGGAGCGCGCCGAGGAGCTCTGCCCGAAGGCTACCTCCGGCGCCATGTACGCGGGGGTGCCGACCATGAGGGTGGACGTGGCGCTCCCGCCGGGATCGGTGGCCAGACCGAAGTCGCTGACGACCAGGCGACCGTCGGCCATGCGCAGGATGTTGTCGGGCTTGATGTCCCGGTGAATCACCCCCGCCGCGTGAAAGGCGGCGACACCGGCCACGATGGCGCGGGCATCGGCCAGCCGAGCCTCGAACGGGACGGTCGGTCGATCCTCATGGGCGGCATGGGCGTCACGGGCAGCGAGCTCAGTCGCCATGGTCCCCCCGGCGGCCAGCTCCATGGTGAGGAACCGATAGCCATCCGCCTCGCCGATGTCGAAGACCCGACAGACGTGCGGGTGCTGGATCTGCCGGCCGACCCTCAGCTCGCGCGACAGTCGATCGAGCCAGGCCACGTCCCGCGCGAGCTCGGGCTTGAGGATCTTGACCGCCACCACCGCCCGGCTCTCGCGGTCGAAGGCCCGCAGGACCCGCCCGCTCGCGCCCGTCCCGATCAGGGCCTCGATCTGATACCGGCCGGCCAGGAGATCGCCCGCCTGAAGGCGATCCGGGTGGGCGCGCCAGGAGGCCTGCCCGCCCACCGCCGTGATGCTGGCGTCTTCGACTGGCGCCGCCGCCGGTGTCGCGGATGCCAGCTCGCCAGGACTCCCCCCCATGTGCTCGGTTATCGTACCGGTTCGGACTGCCCCTGCCAAGCGCCGCGCCCAACCACGGTGGCGCGCCGCACCAGCCGGGTCTGGCGCTCGGCCCCAGGTGATCCGCTCAGCGACGCTCCATCGGGACGAAGTCCTGCTGGGTGGGGCCGGTGTAGATCTGGCGCGGACGCATGATCTTCGAGGTCACGTCCTCGTGCATCTCCTTCCAGTGGGCGATCCACCCGGGGAGCCGCCCGATCGCGAACATCACCGTGAACATGTTGGTCGGGATGCCCATGGCCCGGTAGATGATGCCGCTGTAGAAGTCGACGTTCGGGTAGAGCTTGCGCTCGATGAAGAACGGGTCGGTGAGGGCCGCCTCCTCGAGGCGCAGGGCGATGTCGAGCAGCGGATCCGGGCTCTTCATCTTCTTCATGACCCGATCGGCCGCGACCTTGATGATCTTGGCGCGCGGATCGTAGTTCTTGTAGACGCGGTGGCCAAAGCCCATGAGACGGAAGCCCGAGTCCTTCTTCTTGGCCAGCTCGACCGCCTTCTTGACGTCGCCGCCGCTGTCGTGGATCCCCTGCAGCATCTCGAGGACCTCCTCGTTGGCGCCGCCGTGCAGCGGTCCCCACAGCGCGAGGATCCCGGCCGAGACCGCGGCGAACAGGTTGGCCTGCGAGCTGCCGACCATCCGCACGGTGGCGGTGCTGCAGTTCTGCTCGTGATCGGCGTGGAGGATCAAGAGCAGGTTGAGGATGCGCACCAGATCCTCGTCGATGTCGTAGTTCTCGGCGGGGACCGAGAACATCATGCTGAGGAAGTTGGCGCAGTAGCTGAGCGAGTTCTTGGGGTAGACGAAGGGCTGGCCCACCGACTTCTTGTAGGAGTAACAGGCGATGGTGCGCATCTTGGAGATCAGGCGCGCGATGGTGATGTCGATCTCGCCGGTGTTCTTCACGTCGAGCGACTGGGGGTAGAAGCTCGACATCGACACCACCATGGCCGACAGGATCGCCATCGGGTGGGCGGTGCCCGGATACCCGTCGAAGAAGCGCTTCATGTCCTCGTGGAGCATCGAGTGGCGCGTGAGCTGCCCGGAGAACTCGGAGAGCTCGGTCTGATTGGGCAGGTGACCGTAGATGAGGAGGTAGGCGACCTCGACGAAGGTGGCCTTCTCGGCCAGCTGCTCGATGGGGATCCCGCGGTAGCGCAGGATGCCCCGCTCGCCGTCCAGAAAGGTAATCGCACTTTGCGTACAGGCGGTGTTCATGTACGCCGGGTCGAGCGTCACGTAGCCCGTCTGGGCGCGCAGCTTCCCGATGTCGATACCCCGCTCGCCCTCCGATCCGACCACGACCGGCAGCTCGATGCTCTTGTCTGCAATTTTGAACTCGACGCGTTCAGGCACTTGATTCCTCCGTGGGATTCGAACGCAGCATAACCTATATAGTCCCACCGTGATCGCTCCAACTGTGTGGTTGATGGCATTCTTCGCGGGGGCCGAGCTCGCGGGCCCCGGCCCGGGTCCGGGTGAAGGACCGCCGGACGCGCCTCGTTCGCCGGCCGGTGTCGCGTCCACACCCGCCGGCATGACGGCGCCGGCAGCGGCCCCGCCCACGAATGTTTCGAATCGTGCGGACACGCTGCACCAGCGGCGCGACGCCCCCGGGGTCCTCGCCGAGGAGCGCGCCCTCCTCGAGGGGGCGCTCGGCCGAGCTCCGGGCGACTACGGATTGCTGTGGCGGATGGCGCGCGCGTGCTTCTGGCTCAGCGACGATCCCGGGATCGACAACGATGCCCGTTCGAAGTGGGGCAAGCTCGGCTGGGACTGGGCCGAGCGCGCCATCACCGCCAACCCGGCGGCGGCGGAGGGATACTACTGGGCGGCGGTGAACATGGGCAGCTACGCGCTCGGGCTGGGGGTCGTGCGGGCCCTCACCCTCGGGCTCGAGGGGAAGTTCAAGGACCGGCTCGAGCGAGCCGGCGCCCTCGCCCCGGGCTATCAGTTCGGGGGCGTGGACCTCGCCTGGGGCCGATTTTACGAGAAGCTCCCCTGGCCCAAGCGGGACCACAAAAAGGCGGAGGAGCACCTCCGTCGGGTCCTGAAGCTCTTTCCGGCCAACCTGCGGGCGCGGGTGTTCCTGGCCGACACCTTGATCGAGACCGGCCGTGGGGCCGAGGCGAAGCAATGGCTCGACCAGGTCGCGGCCGCGAAGGTCGGCGCCTACGATGCACCGGAGGAGCGGCGCGCGAAGGCGCTCGGCGACGGCCTGCGCGCGCGACTGGGCAAATAGCCCGCTCGCTCTCGCAACCGGCACCATCGGATCACGGCAGGAGGGTCGTGATCCGCGAGGTGATCGGGCGGGGGGAGAACAGGTAGTTCGCGACGGTGGGGAGAACCCCGAAGCGCTCGGTGTATCCGGTGCCGTCGAACCCCGGTGGCGGCTCGACCATCTCACCGAAGTCGAGGTGGCGCAGATCTGTCTCGGCGAGCAGGGCCACCAGGGCACGAAAACGTGGCAGCAGGATCGGGTCGAACACCCCGGAGCGGACGTCCTCGGTCACGAAGGTCTGGCCGTCCCGCTGACGGAGTCGCATCGCGACCTCCTGCACCCCCACCACCCGCGCCACCGAGGACAGGGCGAGACGCAGGTACAGGTCATCGAGCGCCGGGTCGGCGTCGGCGTCGGCGGCCTCGCCGTCGGCATCGACGCGGGCCGCGGCCTCGCCCAGGCCGGCTTCGCGCAGGTCGATGACGCTCGGCGCGCGCCCGAGGCACAGGACGTAGACGTAGTCGCACCACTCGTCGGCCTCGCCGGGGACGAAGCGGGTCGCGACGTCGAGGCGGGCCGCGATGGTCTCCGCCAGCCGACGGCCCTCCTCGGGGGCGATGCCGGCATCGAGCGCCGCAGCCTCGTCGCGGTGACCCCAGCGACGGTCGGGGTGCAGCCGGGCGAGGATCTGCGCGAGGGCGGCGAACATGTCCCCCTTGCGGCTGCTGCAGCCGCCCTTGCGCCCGCACTCGGTGCAGCTCATCGGGTCTCGCCCCTGGCCCGCCGGCCGAGAGCTTCCTCCCGCGCCTCGGCCACCATCTTCGCGTGCTCGGCGGGATCGGCCCAGCGGGCGCGCCCCTCCTCGGGCAGCAGGTGCAGGGGATCGAAGTAGTAGTAGAGCTGGCCGGGGTGCACGTTCGGGCTGGTGAAGACCGAGATGCCCGTGACCCGATCGTAGTGCTCGTACGAGTGGGCGTCGCGCTTGCCGCCGCCCCGCGGAGCGTCCACCACCACCGTCGGGGTGTTGAAGCCGGCGGTGAGCCCGCGCACCTCCTTCTCGAGGTCGAGCCCGGTCTGCAAGGTCGTCCGCAGGTCCTCCACCCCCTTGACCAGATCGTGCATGTAGACGTAGTACGGGTGCACGTTGACGTGGGCCAGGCGCTTGACCAGGAGGCGCATGGTCTGGGCCTCGTCGTTGACCCCCCGCTGCAGCACGGTCTGATTGCGCACCGTGATCCCGCGCTCGAACAGCTTGTTCATCGCAGCCTGCGTGATCCAGGTGATCTCGCGGGGATGGTTGAAGTGGGTGTGGATCACCACCTCCTTGTGCAGCGCCCTCCCGTGCTCGACCACCCGGGTGAGGGCGTCGGTCCAGGCCGCGTCGGTCAGGATCTTCTGCGGCATCACCGCCGGCCCCTTGGTGGCGTAGCGCAGCCGGCGGATGTGGGGTATGGCGAGCAGGGTCTCCCCGATCTCGGTCAGCTGCTCCGGGCGCAGCTGGTAGGCATCTCCGCCCGAGATGACGATGTCCTCGAGCTCGGGCCGCGAGCGGATGTAGGCGAAGGCCTGCTGCCAGCGGTCGGCGTTGACCCGCAGCTGGAACTTCGAGACCTCGTCGGTGTCGACCCCGACCGCGTAGCTGCGGGTGCAGAAGCGACAGTAGACCGGGCAGGTGTCGAGCGGCAGGAACAGCGCCCGGTCGAAGTACCGGTGGGTGAGCCCAGGGACCGGCATGTCGGCACGCTCGTGGAGCGAGTCGAGATCGAGCTTGGGGTGATCGGGCAGGCGGCGCGACTCGACCGGGATGAACTGCAGGCGCAGGGGATCCTCGTAGGGGCGGCTCCAGTCGACGAGCGACAGCAGGTAGGGGGACACCCGCACCGACATGGGCGCGCTGTGAAAGCCGCGCGCCGCGTCCTCGATGAAGGCGTTCGACACCAGGCCGGCCAGGGCCTCGAGCAGCTTGGGGATCTTGGTGATGGTGTGCTTGGCCTGCCACCGGTGATCGAGGAACTCCGCCTCGCCGACCTCGGCGTAAGCCGGGACCGCTTGCCAGAAGGGTCCCTCGCGCAGGCGCGTGTGCTCGAGCGCCGCGCTCGGCACCGGGGGCTTCGGCGTCCGCGGCCGCAGGGTGGACGCGTCTGCGCTGGCGTCGTCGATGACGGGACGCTGGCCGAGCTGACCTGGCGGAACTGGCTCCAGGGAGGCGACCGCGGCAACCGCGCCGCCACCAGCCGCGTTGACCCCCGTCAGGACAGCCAGCTTGCTTTCGACTGCCATCTGTCAAGCGTAACGTGTCGCTCAGCGGGTTGCCAGGGCCGTCACGAGCCGCAGCTCACATCCGGATGGCGAAGCGCGAGGCGCCGCGCTGAACCATCAGGATCGCGTGCTCCCCTTGCGACAGTCGGCCCTCGAGGGCACGCAGCCGCTCGAGCGTGACCGCGTCACGGTCGAGCAGGAGCAGCACGTCGCCCTCCTCCAGCACGCCGCTGGCGGGACCGCGCGGATCGACGGAGGTGACGACCAATCCTTGCCCCGCCGACAGACCGAGCGCGCTCGCCACCCGCGGCTCGACGGCCCGCACGTCGATCCCGAGGAACAGGTGGGCCCCGCCGAGATCGCCGGCCTGGCCGCCGAGCAGGACCTCCACCTCCATGCGCCGCCCGTCCCGCAGGAACACCACCTTGGCCTTGTCGCCGGGTCGCAGCGCCGCGACCGCGATCGGCAGGCGGCGAAATCCATCGATCACCTGGCCACCGATGCCGACGATCACATCGTTGGGGCGCAGGCCGGCCACCTCGGCCGGCGAGCCGCGCCCGATGACGTTGACCAGGGCCCCCGCGGCGAACGGCACCTTGAGCTCGCGGGCCCGCTCCGGGGTGAAGTCCTCGCCGCCCACCCCGAGGTAGCCGCGGGCCACGTGACCCGAGGCCCGGATCTGGTCCGAGATCTGGCGCGCCAGGTTGATGGGAATGGCGAAGCCCACGTTCATCGCGACCCCGGGGTTGAGGATGGCCGAGTTGATGCCAATGACCTCGCCGCGAAAATTGAAGAGCGGACCGCCCGAGTTGCCCTGGTTGATGGCGGCATCGGTCTGGATGAAATCCTGATAGCGCGGATCCAGCTCACCGAGCTTCTCGCCGATCGAGCGATTCTTGGCGCTGACGATCCCCATGGTCACGGTCTGCCCGAGCCCGAGCGGGTTGCCAATGGCGAGCACGTAATCGCCCACCCGCACCTTGTCCGAGTCGCCGAGGCGCACCGGATTGAGCCCGGCCGGGGTGGTGTCCATCTTGACCACCGCCACGTCGGTGGCGGGATCGCTGCCGAGCACCTTGGCGGGGATCTGCCGGTTGTCCGCCAGCTTGACCATGACCTCGTCGGCGCCGGCCACCACGTGGTTGTTGGTGAGGACGAGCCCGCTCCGATCGAAGAGGAAGCCGGAGCCGAGGCTCTCCGACCGCTGCTGCGAGACGCGCGGCCCACCGCCCATCCCGAACTGCTCGCGCAAGAGCTGACTCCAGGGATCCTCGCGCAGGACCCGGCGGATGATCTTGGTGGTCAGGATGGTCACCACCGACGCCTTGACGTCGTCGACGAGCGGCGCCACCGAATCGCGCATGTCCCCCGGCGCGGGGACGAGCGGCGCCGGGCGCGGGTCGGAGATCGCGGCGCCCGCGGCGCCCGGAGCCGCGGGCGTGGCCGCCTGCGCCGCCCCGGCCAGCGCCGAGCCGGTGGCGCCCGGCCGCGCCGGCGCGGGGCTGACCGCGCTCGGAGCGGTGCCTGTGCCGTCCGGGCGGGACTGCTCCCACGAGCACCGCCCGACCGCGAGGACCAGCAGACAGGCTCCGCACAGGCGGCGGAGACCGAGCGGCAGGCCGAGCACGCTCGGCTAGCCCCGGTAGACCACGATGCCTCGCGTCGGATCGTAGGGCGTCAGGGCAACCGTGACCTTGTCGCCGAGGACCACGCGAATGCGGTGCTTCCGCAATTTTCCGCCGAGATGCGCGAGGATCTGATGACCATTTTCGATCTCGATGCGGAAATTGCCCGCCGGTAGGACTTCAATCACCCTGCCCTGAAACTCGATATGTTCTTCACGACCCATGGGCGGCGAGACCCTAGCCGCTCGGCCGCCCAGGGTCAACGACAGAGAGCAGATTGGTGGTGATGCCCCCCACCGGTGCCGCCGGCCGGAATGAAGGTGGGCCCCTCTCCCTGACCCTCTCCCCGCTGGCGCGGGGCGAGGGGCGAAAGGATGGGAGGAGGGAAAGCGGGGCGCCTCCAATCGTGTCCCTCGCCCCGCGGGGCGGGGTTAGGGAGAGGGGCCTCTTCATCCGGGGCATGACCGCGAGGTACCATGTTCACCTCGCGATGATCAGGCGAGCGTAGCGCGGCTTTGCCGCGCGGAGCGAGAGGGGCGCGGGGACGTGCGAGCGGCAGCGAGCCACGTCCCCGACAAGGGTCAGGGAGAGGGGCCCAACTTTTCTGTCGAAGACGTGGCGCCCGCCCGATCGTGCACCTCGCGAGAGCCCTCGCCATGGCCCTTGCAAGAACCCCGACGAGACCGCTTAATCGAACCCTTGGTCGACTCCTTCGTCGAGGACCGGCGCCAGCTCATCGCGGGCAATCGGGTGCGGTTGCTGCGCGACGGCGCCCAGATCTTCCCGGCCTGGCTCGAGGCCATCGAGGCGGCCCGGTCCCGGATCTCGCTCGAGATGTACATCTTCGCGGACGATGGCATCGGGCGACGGGTGGCCGAGGCCCTGTGTCGCGCCGCCGAGCGTGGGGTCGCGGTGCGGGTCCTTTACGACGACGTCGGCTGCCGGCTGACCCCGCGCGCGTTCTTCGAGGCGATGCGGGCCCGCGGGGTGATGACCATCGCCTACCATCGAAACCGGCGATTTTTGCCCCGGGTCTGGAAGATGTTCCGCCGCAACCACCGCAAGAACCTGGTGATCGACCAGCAGACGGGGTTCGTCGGGGGGCTCAACATCTCGAACGCCTGGGTGCCGGCCACCGAGGGAGGGGACGCGTGGCGGGACGCGGTGGTCGAGGTGCGTGGGCCCGGGGCCCAGGCCCTCGAGGCGGCGTTCGCCGAGACCTGGAACCCGCGGGCCCGCAGGAGCGCGCGTCTTCCGGTCGGGCCGGTGCCCGGGCCCGCATCTGCCGCGCTGGCGGCTCCGGGCGGAGGGACCGGGGCGGCGGCCGGGGCCACGGCGCTGGCGGTGGTGACCAACTCCGAGCGCGGCGCGCGCTTCGCGATCCGGCGCTCGATCTTGCATGCGCTGCGGGCCAGCCGCCGCCGCATCTGGCTGGCCAATCCCTACTTCGTTCCGGATCGCGGGTTCTCGCTGGAGCTGGAACGGGCGGCGGCGCGGGGCACCGACGTGCGGATCCTGGTCCCCGCCCGCAGCGATTCGAACATCCTCGACGCCGCTGCCCACGCGACCTTTCCCCGGCTGCTCGGCGCCGGCGTGCACATCTGGCGCAGCCCGTCGGTGATCCACACCAAGGCCATCGCGGTCGACGACGTGTTCGTGTCGCTCGGCAGCTACAACCTCGATCACAGGTCGCTGGCATACAACCTCGAGATCGTGGTGAACGTGATCGACGAGGACTTCAACCGCCGCGTCGCGGAGATGCTGGCCTCGGAGATGTTCTCTAGCGTCGAGGTCACGCGCCAGGCGCTGGCGGAGGAGCCGCTTCTCGCCAGGATCGGCGATCGCCTGGCCTACGGGCTGCGGCGCTGGCTGTGAGGCCGCGGCCTGGACCCGACGATCGTCGACGATCTCACTTCCTCGACTTGGCGGCCGGCTTGGGGGACGGGCGGGGCGCGGGGGCGGAGCTGGACTTGGCGGCGGGAGCCGGCGCGACCTTGGGGGGTGCGGCCTTGGCCGGTGGCTGGACCCGCGCGGCCCGGGGGGCGGACGCCGATCGCGTGCCCGGGACCGCTGCCACCTTGGTCCCGACCGTCTCGGCCCTCGGCTCGGCCTTCGGGGTCTGGGACTCCGACCTGGCCTGGGCGGAGGTCACCCCCATCACGTTGCCGTCGGGATCTGCGATGAGCGCGACGGCGCCCTTGTTCATGAGGTTCAACTTGGGCACGAGCACCCGCCCCCCGAGGCGGGTGACCTCCACCAGGGTGCGGGCTACGTCGGTCACGGACACGAACACCACCGGTCCAGGCGCGTAAGCCAGCGCCGACATCACCAGCGATGCCTGAGGCCCGTCGGGCACCTCGACCGCCAGGTGCCCTCCGGTCTGTTCGCCCTCGGGCCGCCACCCGAACAGGGACTGGAAGAACTCCGAGCTCCTTGCAAAGTCTCCGCTCGGAAACTCGACGTGAATGATTTCGCCGACCATGCCGCGTGCCAACCTATCATGAAAGCGGCGTGCAGGCGGGCCCGCGTGGGCTCGCCGGGCGCCCTATGGCGAGATTTGAACAGCCGCGACCAGCAGCGTGGCGGTCTCGCAGAGCGAGATGGTGGCGCCGTAGATGTCGCCGGTGAGCCCACCGAGCCGGTGTTGCAACCACAGGCCGAGCCCGAGCGAGACCCCGAGCGCGGCCGCGAGCTGGACGACGAGACCGTGCCCGAGACGCAAGGACCAGGTCACGAGCAGGATGGACTCGGCGGCGAGCGGGGTGAGCGCCACCCGCCCCTGGAAGACCCGCCCGAGCCCGGCGGCACGCGCGTAGCGAAAGAACGCGAGCTGGGGAATCACCGCCCAGCGCGCCACCAGCGGGAAGGCCACCAGCGGCAGGAGCGCCCGCCGCTCGAGGAGCTCGCGGAGAGCGGCGAGCTGGAGGAGCACGACCAGCACCAGCGCGAGGGCGCCCGCCGCCCCCACCCGGCTGTCCCGCATGATGCGCAAGGTGCGCTCCCGATCCCCGCGCCCGCCGGCGAGGCCGTCGAACAGATCCGCCACGCCATCGAGGTGCAGACCGCCGGTGACGAGCGCCAGGAACACCACCACCGCTCCGGCGACGATGGAGGCGGGAGCGAGCCGGACGAGGTGGAGCCATCCCACCCCCGCGCACCCGAGCCCGAGGGCGAGCCCGACCACCGGGAAGAACAGCACCGAGCGGGCCAGCTCCTCCTCGGTGGTCGCCGAACCACCCGGCAGACGGGTGAGGAACGCGAAGGCCGCGCGCAGCGGCCGCCACCAGGCCTCCACCAGGCTCGCCATCCAGCCCGACCTCACCACCGGCGCCGCTCGCCCAGCCGTACGCCCACACGTTCGCCCACACGTTCAATCGGCGGCGGAGACACCCGCAAGAGGAGCCCCATCATCCCGAGGAAGATCTGGTCCGCCTCGGCGGCCAGCAGCTGATGCAGGTGCCCGAGCAGATCCCGGAAGGCCCGCCCGATCGCGGTCTCCGGGACCAAGCCCATCCCCACCTCGTTCGATACCAGGACCACGTGCGACCGCCGCGCGCGCAGCGCCTCGGCGAGCTCCCGGATGCGCGCGGTGATGCCGGCCTCGGAGCCGCCCCGGACCAGCAGGTTCGATATCCACAGCGTGAGGCAATCCACCACCAGCACATCCGGCGGGACGGGCGCGAGCCCCGGGACCCCCGCGGCCCCGGGCTCGCTCGCCGCCGGCGCCGCCCCCGGCCCGTGCCACGCGCGGCGCAGGCATTCGGGCAGAGCCACCGGCTCCTCGATGGTGGTGAAGGACGCGGGGCGCTCACCCCGGTGCCGCGCGATCCGGGTGGCCATCTCGTCGTCGAGGCCCTCGGCGGTGGCGATGAACGTGCGCGATGGACCGAGCCCTTCCGCCAGCTCGAGGGCGAAGCGGCTCTTGCCCGAGCGCACCCCACCGCCGATGAGGATCAGCTGATGCGCCGGCGCGGCGGCCATCATGCGAGCCGCCCGAGGTGGGGAACCACCACCACGATGGGGACCCGCGCCGCCCGGATCAGGCGCTCGGTGTCGTACCCGAAGAACAGGCGGTGCTGGATGGCCCGGTTCTCGGCCCCGAGCACCACGAGATCGTAGTTGCCCGAACGCACCTCGCTGGTGACGCCGCTCGAGAACGGATCGTAGCCGAGGTGAACCACGGTCGGCTTGAGATCGGAGGCGCGGAACACCACCGAGATGCGGTCGAGCTCGGGCTCGAGGGTCTTGTCCCCGAAAACGACAGCGCTGCCACTGCCGGCCAGGCCCTCGGGCAGGCCGCCGGTCGAGACGGTCGGCTCCCCGGACCCGCTCGAACCGGTCCCGGCCGTCTGCCGCTTCTCGGTGAGCACCGCGAGCGTCAGCTCGGCGCCGGTGTTCTCCGCGTACCGGTGCGCGAGCTCGACCGCCAGGCGACTGGCGACGCTGCCATCGACCGGTACGAAGATGCGCCGGAAACCGCCCGAGGTGGCGAGCGCGCCGCCAGCCGATGCAGCGGTGCCGATGGGACTGCCACCGGCACCACCACCGACGCTGGCCTCGGATCCCGCGCCCACCGTCCTGGTGGAGGGCGGGATCGCCTGCGCGCCGCGCATGATGGCCACGTGACAGGGCGCCCGGCCCACGATGGCCTCGATCATCGCGCCGCCCACGATCTCGCTCGAAGAGCCCATCATGATGATGTCGGTGCCCCGCGTGGCGGCCTCGACGCAGATCCCCTCGGCAACGTCGCTCGAGATGGCCCGCCTGATCTCGGGCGGCAGCCGCCCGCTCGCCTGCGCCCGCAGCGCGTCGAGGTGGGCCGCGAGATCCCGCACCGGGGTCGGTCGAAACCAGTTGCGCAGGCGGTTCCTCCAGGTAACGGGATCCTCGATGGAGAGGATGTCGACCGGCGCATCGCTCTCGCGGGCGAGGCCGAAGGCGAAGCCCGCCACCGTCAGCGCGCCCGGCCCGCCCCCGGTCGGGATCAGGACCCGCACCCGGTGACGGTCGATGAAGCCCTTGGAGGCGGCGGCCTGGATGCGCTGCTGCTCGTCGGCGGTCATGCGCACCCGCGGCATGGTCAGGCGCAGGCCAATCGGCGCCATGAACGAGGTCACGATGGCCATCATGACGATGATCGAGAACATCTGCGGGCCGAGGATCCCGAGGCCGAGGCCAATGGTGGCCGCCACGATGCCCATGGCGCCGCGCGCGTTCATGGCCACCGCCAGCGAGGCCGCCTCCCAGAACCGCAGCCCTCCCCAGACCGCCCCGAGCGCGCACCCGATGAGCTTGCCCGCGCACGCCACCCCCAGTACCACCGCGAACATCCTCCCGCCGCCGAGCGCGCCGAGATCGACCTTGAGCCCGACGAACCCGAAGAACACCGGCGAGAGCAGGCCGAACACGAAGGTCTCGAGGCGGGCCACCGTCTCGTGCCGGAGCCGCGAGACCTGGTTGAGCACCAGCCCGGCCACGAAGGCCCCGAAGACCGCGTGGACCCCGATCCGCTCGGTGACCGCCGCGCACAGCAGCGTGACGACCACGATGAGCACGAAGTCCGACTCGGCCACCTTGGATCGCTCGATGCTCACCCGCACCAGGAACTTGAGCGCCGGGAAGAGCACGAAGGCCGCGAACGCCACGAAGGCAAAGAGGTAGACGAGCGTGAGGCCGAGGGCGCCCACCCGCAGCGTGCCGTGGGTCGCCGCCCCGGCGATCATCGACAGGATCAACCACCCCGCGGTGTCGTCCACCACCCCCGCCGACAGGATCACGAGCCCGATGTTGCGCTTGGTGAGATCGAGATCCACCAGGATCTTGGCGATCACCGGCATGGCCGAGATGGACATGGTGGTGGCGAGAAACAGGCTGAAGAGCCCGCGATGGCTGGGATCGGCGAGGTACGAGTCGGGCATGAAGTGCCCGAGCGCGAACCCGAGCACGAAGGGCAGCAGCATGCCGGTCGCCGAGGTCCACAGCGCAGCGCGCCCCAGGTTCCGGATCAACTTGACGTCGGTCTCGAGCCCGGTCAGGAGCAGGAGGAAGGTCATCCCGAGCGTGCCCACCACCTCGAGCAGGTGGAACTGCGCGACGTCCGGCGGGAAGATCGCCTGAAAGGCCGCCGGGAACGCCCGACCGAACGCGGAGGGGCCGAGCAAGATCCCGGCGCCGAGCTCTCCCACCACCGGTGGCAGACCGAGCCGCTTCATGAGCTCGGCCCCGAGGCGCGCCACGCCCACCAGCACCGCGAGCTCGATGAGCAGGAGGAACACGCTGTGCCCGCTGAGTGGGCGAACCGGAATCATGGCGCGCGGCAGCCTAACACGGACGTCGGACGGCTCAGGGTCCGCTGCGCGTGGCGCGGGGCGCGCGCTTGGCTTCGCTCGCGAAGAGACGCCGCAGCTTGCGCATGGGCAGCGGCCCCTTGTCCGCCTCGGGGTCGCCCTCCCCTCCTCCCACCTCGCTGTCGGGAGGGACATCGGCCTCGGGCCTCGTGGTGATCTTCTTGACCCACTCGAGGCACTGGCGTTCGCTGAAGTTCCCTTCCCGGCGGTCGAACACCAGCTTCTGCTCCAGGGCCGCCTCGTACTCCTCGTCGGTCAAGCGGCCGCGCTCGTGCACCTTGCCGAGGATGCGCCGCACGTAGCGGTCCCAGGGCGGCAGCGGCGCGCCGTGGCAGTACTGCACGTAGCGACGCTTGGGGCTCGGCAGGATCGACGAGAAGAAGGCGCCCTCGAGCGGGGTCAGGTCGGAGGCGCTCTTGCCGAAGTAGTGCTGGGCGGCCGGACCGATCCCGTAGATGCGCGGGCCGAACTCGATGGCGTTGAAGTAGAGCTCGAGGATGCGCTCCTTGGGGATCTCCTGCTCGAGGTACCACACGAGGAACAGCTCCTGCATCTTGCGCGACAGGGTCTTCTCGTGGCTGAGCAGCACGTTCTTCACCATCTGCATGGTGATCGAGGAGGCCCCGCCCCGGAACCCGCCACGCTTGAGGTTGCGCTTGAGCGCGGTCTTGAACTCCGAGCTCACCCACCCGCGGTGCTTGAAGAAGCCGTTGTCCTCGGTGGTCATGATCGCCGCGACGAAGGCCGGCGCGATCTGTTCGTACGGAACGAAGTCGGGGTTCTCGGGGCCGACCACGAACTCCAGCTCCTCGGTCTCCTCGGCCCCGGTCCCACCTTTGGCCCCGTAGGCGCGCGGAACCTCGACCCGCTGGGTGATCGACGCCCCCTTGATCAGCGCCTGGACCTCCTCGGGGGCCTTGAGCACCCGACAGCCGTCGATGTCCACCTTGCCCTTGAGCTCGAGATCGTCGAGGTGGGCGTAATCGATGTGGGTCTCGATGGTGGCGCCGAAGATCCCGTCGAGGACGAAGCCCTGCAGGTGGGGCACCACCGCCGCCGGCAGGTTCGACAGGACCTTGGCGCACGGCAGCCTGGGGACCTCGAGCGTGAGCTCCATGCGGGGCAAGAAGGAGAGCTTGTTGCCGTCCTCGAACGCGAAGCTGCCGGGCGCGAGCTCAACGAACCCCGAGAGCTTGGCCCGCAGCTCCTGCATGCGTCCCTCGAGCCGCTCGATCAGCACCCGCCGGGCGGCGGGGAAGGCCGTCCCGCGCAGGACCAGTGACAAGCCGAGGTTGCGGATCGGCTCGCTCGCGACGGCCGGGTGCTCGAGCGATAGCCCCGCCACCTGCAGGTCACCGCCGAAGCGGACCGCACCATCGGCCCAGCTCACGTCGAAGGCCGCGTTGACCTGGGTGTCCTTGGGCGACAGGATCTCCTTCGGAAGCACGTCGGCGATCTCCGCCAGGGAGAAGCGCTCCGCCAGCAGCGACAGCTGCCCCTCGTGCGACGCCGGGTCGATCCCCCCCTTCGCGGTCCACAGCGTCTCGCGCGCGCCCCCGTAGCTCCCCTCGAGGGCGACCACCAGCTGCTTGCCGGCGGCCGCGTCCTTGGGATCCTTCGGCCCGGGCTGGATGCTGCCGTGGATGCCGGTCAGCGCCAGGGTCGGCAAGGGCGTGGCGAACCCGCCGGCGATGGTCAGGGTCGGGTAGCCCGCGAGGTGGAGGCTGGCCGGCTCGAGGGGCGCCGCGAGCTCGATCGACGCCGCCCCGAAGCGCGGGCCGTTGCCGCGGGACCCGAGCGCCAGCACCCCCTCGAGCCCCCCGAGCAGGACGCTCGCCCGGTTACCGGGAAAGAAGGCCGCGGCGAAGGACGGAAGCCGGACGCGCAGGCCCGAGCCGGTGTCGGCCAGCGTCACGGCCCCGTCGTCGATCACCACCGCCGGCAGCGCCCGCTCGGCGCCCCGCGCGGCCTTCTGACCGCTCGAGCGGCGCTCTCGGAGCCGGCGCACCAGCGCCGTGACGTTGTCGTCGGGACCCCCGCGGACGACGTCGCAGACGAGACCAGACACGTGCACCGTGCCATGGCGCCCGAGGACCATCGCCGCGAACGGGACGAAGACCCGGTCGATGCGCAGGAGCCGCGGCGCGTCCGCTCGGGGCCTCCCGGCCGCGGCGTCGAAGGCGGCGTCGGCATCGGCATCGGCCCCGGTCACCTCGAGGTCGCGAAAGGTGAGCCCGCTGAGCCCTGCGCGTCCGCTGCCGATGCGCAGCGAGATCCCGACCCGCTCGCGCACCAGCCGCGTGACCAGCCTCTTCGCCAGGGTCCCGACCGCGAAGGGATAGACGATCGCGATGGCGAGCAGCGCGAGGAGCACGCCGCGCTGGCGCCAGGTTCCGAGCCGTCTGCTCCACCACGGGGCGGCCATGCGCGGCTGCAAGGTCGGTGCAGCACGGCGCCGGGGGTCGAGCCGGAGGTCAGCCACCGGCTGAATCTAGTGCACCGCCGTCGAAATGACATCACTTTCGGCCGACGATCCCAGCCCTCGCCATCGACGCCATTTCGACGGCGGTGCCGCAGCAGGCACGACAGGCCACGGGGCGAGCGCCGAGCCGAATCCGCCGCGATCCCCCAGGGGATGGCGCCCGGGTCTCACGCCGCGGCGGGGACCCAGGCTTCGAGCCCGGCGTCGAGGTGCAGCGTCTCCGCCAGCCGCTGACGGGCGTGGTGCAAACGCGACATGACCGTGCCCACCGGACAACGGGCGAGACGCGCGATGTCCTGATACGACTCCCCCTCGAGCTCGCGCCATGCCAGGACCTGCCGGTGGGCCGCGGAAAGCCCGTCCATCGCCGAGCGCACGGCCTGGCCGAGCTCCGCCTCGGCCAGGCGATCCTCCGGGGTCGTCCGCTCGACGCGCTCGGCGCGGGCGGCCTCGAACTCGGCGGCGTCCTCGGACCGGTGGCGTTGCGGGCCGCTCAGGACCACGCCGCCGCGGCGGGCCCGCAGATGATCGAGGGCCGTGTTGACCACGATGCGGTGAAGCCAGGTGGAGAACGCCGAGCGGGCCTCGTACCGAGCGAGGTTCCGCCACACCTTGGTCAGGGCCTCCTGCACGACGTCCTCGGCCTCGTCGGCGTCGCGGACCATGCGCAGCGCGACCGCGACCACCCGCGGCCGCGCGGCCGCGAGGACGGCCTCGAGCGCGGCCCGGTCACCGGCCTGAGCACGGCGAATGGCGTCGGTGCTCGGCGTCCTGGCGGGAGCGTCCTTCGCGGGGGAGATCGCGGCGGCGTCCGCGGGGCCCTCGTGGGCGGCGGGAGCAACGGGAACCGAAGCGGTCGTCAGGGAGATCCGATTGGGCTTCATGGACCCGGCTTCGTGCAAACCGGATACCGCCCCTGGCGGCGCGGGCGCGGCGGCCCGGTCACCTGCTAACATGGCGGGGGAAACATGGGTGAACTGCAGCGAATTCGCGGCTTTCTGGACAGCGTCCGGCGTCGCGTGTGGTTCCGTGAGGCGCTGCTGTGGGGCGGGGTGGGTGGGGCGTCCCTGCTGACAGTCTTGCTCGCGCTCGCCCTTTCCGCCGCACGGGTGGGACCGGGCGGCTTCTGGATGCCCGTCACACTCGGCGCGGGCCTCGGATGCGTGCTCGTCGCCGCGACCTTCGGCCTGTGGCGTCCCCGTCGCCGCTTGCGCACGGATCCGGATGCTGCCCGGATGCTGGGGCGGCTCGATCCCGCGTGGCGCAGGCTGTCGGGCGACATCCTGTCGGCCGTCGAGTTCGGCGAGGTTCCCGCCTCCCCCCGGGAAGCGCTGTCGGACGCACCACCGGCACCACCGACCTCGATGCCCGTGACCTCGGTCGCGACGACCTCGCTGGTGCTGGCCCGCGCGTTTCAGGGGACGGTGGCCGAGGCGGTGCGTCCGTTCTCCGCGGCGGGACTGGTCTCGCTGCGGCCAGCAGCGTACGGGGCGGGCGCCCTGGCGGCCGCGCTCGCCCTGGTGATTGGCCTGTCGCTGACCGCGCCTGGCATGGTCGGGCGGGGGCTCGGCCTGCTGTTTCATCGCCCCACCCTCTTCGAAGGCTCGACGGTCTCGAGCGTGCCCATCATCGGGGACGTTCGTCTGACCTACGAGTACCCCGCGTACACCGGCCTGCCGGTGCGGGTGGTGGAGGGCTCGACGGGAGACATCGTCGGGGTGCGCGGAACCCGGGTGCGCATCGAGACCACGCCGCTGCACAAGTCGCGGCGCGCGGCCCTGCTCACGGGGGATCTGGGGGACGGTCCCGAGATCCCCCTGCGCCTGTCGAAGGGGATCATGACCGCCCACCTCACGCTGTCGGAGAGCGGGAACTACCGCTTCTGGCTCCTGCCGCTCATCGGGCGCGCGGTGCGCGAGGATCGCAGCCATCGCATCGAGGTCGAGGCCGATCGCCCGCCGCATGTCGAGATCCAGGGCCCCGCCGACCGCCTCGAGCTCCCGACCCCGCGACCCATCGAGGTCGGCTACTCGGCGTCCGACGACTTCGGGCTCGGCGCGGTCGAGCTGGTCTTCCGGGTCGACGAGGCCCCCGAGCAGCGGCTGCCCCTCAAGGACGCCCACGGCGCGAAGACCGCGCAGGGGCGGACGCTGTGGGATCCCGCGCGCGACGGCTCGCTGCCGCCGGGCGCGCGCATCGCTTACCACGTGGAGGCGCGCGACCAGGACGGCATCTCGGGGCCGAAGAGCGGGATCTCGCGCACCCTCTACGTGTCCATCGCGCGGCCCCAGGAGAGCGCGGACGATCGCCTGGACCGCCAGCGCGAGATCCTCGAGCGCCTGACCTCCGACCTCGCCGACCGGCTGGAGCTCTCGCCCGGCGCGACCGGCGGCGGCGGCGGTGGCCAGCAGGAGCGGGGGCGGGAGCGCGGACGCGGCGCCGGGCTCGCGCTCGGCCTGCCCCAGCTCGAGCAGCGGCAGGCGGCCTTCGCGGCGGTGCACGAGGCGGAGGAGGGTCACATCACCTTGCTCGGGCGCCTGCTCGACGACGATCGGCGCGAGGGCATCCTCGGCAAGACCCTGCGCAACCAGCTGGCCGCGATGGCCGAGCGGCTCGGCCGCCTCCTGCGCGAGGAGCGGGGCATCCTGTCCAGGCCGAGCGTCGGGCGCGCCGCCCAGCGCTCGGCGCGCCAGCTGGCCACCAGCCTGGCGCGGGCCGAGCGACCGCACGAGGGCCACATCGCCGAGCTCGAGAAGGACGTCCTCCTGCTCGACGATCTGATCGGCCGCCAGCGGCTGGAGGATCTGGCGTCGATCGGCCGCGAGCTCACCGATTCACACAAGCGCCTCGAGGATCTGCTGGCGCGCTACGCGGCCACCAAGGACGAGGCCCTCAAGCGCCAGCTCGAGCGCGAGGTGCGCGAGCTGCGGGCGCGCATCGCCGACCTGGCCCAGAAGATCGCCAACCTCAAGACCCGAAACGAGGTGCCGGACGAGTGGCGCAACCTGCCCGACACCAAGACGGTGGCGGAGAGCGCGCGCAAGCTCGACGACCTGCTCAGCCAGGGCGATCCGGGCGCGATGTCGCAGGCCCTCTCCGAGCTCGGCAAGGATCTGCGGGGCCTGCGCGAGATGCTCGACGAGAACGCCGAGGGCTTCGGCGAGGGCCGCTTTCCCCAGGAGAACCGGGTCATCTCCGATCTCATGAAGCGGATCGGGGATCTGGAGGGCGACGAGCGGGCCCTGGCCGGCGAGACCCAGGGGCTGTCCGACAAGCAAGAGGCCGAGATCGAGAAGCGCTTGCAAGGACAGATGGCGGACTGGGCACGCAAGGAGGCAGAGAAGGTCGAGCGGCTGCGCCAGGCGCTGGGCGAGCTGCGGACCGGGGATCCGGAGAGCCCCCTCACCGAGGAGGTCGACCGCGCCCGCGAGAGCGCCAAGCAGCTCAAGCGCCTGCTCGGAGAGCGGGATCTCGCCGAGGCCAAGGGCGAGGCCGAGCGGGCGACCCAGAGCCTCGATCGCGCCGGGGAGCACGCGGTGGCCGCCGCCACGGCCTCGGCGGCTCGGCGCAACAACACCAAGAACAACAAGAGGGGCAGCGACGGAAGCGGTGCCGAGGCGAAGGCGGGGGAGCTCCCCGAGAGCCTGGCGGGCGCCCGGGCCCTCGCCCAGGAGATCGCCGACGACGTGCAGAAGTTCCTGCCTCGCCCCGAGGAGACCCTCGGCCCCGGGGAGCGCGAGCGGGCCCGCGCCCAGGCCGAGCGCCAGAGCGCGATCGGCGAGCGGGCGGACGACACCGCGCGGGAGGCCGGCCGTCGCCTGGCCAGCATCCCGGGGCTCGAGCGGGCCCAGGAAGATCTGCGCGGGGCCTCGGAGCAGATGCGCCAGGCGGCCGAGCACCTGCGCAAGAGCGAGGCCAAGGAAGCCAGCGGCGCCGAGCGCAACGCGGCCGAGCGCCTGGCCAAGCTGCGTGACAACCTGCAGGAGCGCTCGATGGGCGGGGGCAAGCAGCAGCGGGATCCCGTGCGCATCCCGGGCGCCGACGAATCGAGCGCGCCGCGCGCCTGGCGCCAGGAGCTGCTCGACGCCATGAAGGAGCACGCCCCCGAGCATTTCCGCGACGACGTGCGCAGGTACTACGAGGAGCTGGTCAAATGAGGATGGGGGGGGCGCGGTGAAGCGCGCGACGCCACGCCGGTCCGCGGGTGGGCGGACGAGGTCGCCCGCCTCGATGCTGCTGGGGCTGGCGCCGCTGGCGCTCGCTGCGCTCGCGTCCTCACCGTGCCTGGCGGCGCCGGCCGGCGGAGCGGGCGGAGCTCCCGCGCCGCTGCAATCCCTGCGCGCTCCACCGTCCGCCTCCGCGGCCTCCGCAGCGACCGCAGGCTCCGCACCTGCCGCGGCCTCCGGCGGCAATGCGCAGGCCGTCATCCGCGCGAGCAAGCTCGGACAGGCGGCCGAGCAGAACCTCGACGAGTGGCGCTTCGCGGAGGCCCGCACCCAGATCGACGAGCTCGCCACCAAGATCCCCGACTCCAGCGAGGTGGCGTACCTCGAGGGATACGCCCGGTTCCTCGAAGGAAACTACCCCGGCGCGGTGGCCGAGCTGCAGAAGGCGGTCAAGGCCTCGCCGGCGGACCCCACCGCTCGCGAGATCCTGGCCCTGGCGCTGGCCGCGGGGGACGCCGTCAAGGATCACGAGGAGGCGCACTCCACGCACTTCCTGGTGCGCTACCCCGCCGAGGACGCCGTGCTGGTGCCGTATGCGCTCGAGGCGCTGGAGAGCGCCTACACCGCGCTCGCCGAGGACCTGGGGTTCGCGGCCGAGATGCCCATCCGCATCGAGTTCTATCGCAGCCCGTCCGATCTCGCCGCGGTGTCGTCGCTGTCGGCGGCCGAGGTGGCCCGCACCGGAACCATCGCCCTGTGCAAGTGGGCGCGCCTGATGGTGACAACGCCGCGCGCGCTGTCCTTCGGCTATCCCTGGCTCGACAGCATCAACCACGAGCTCGTGCACTACGCCGTGTCCTCGTTGACCCGGGACCGGGCGCCGGTGTGGCTGCAAGAGGGCATCGCCAAGTTCATGGAGCGGCGCTGGCGCGAGCCCATCAACGGCCGGCTCGCCCCGTCGATGGAGCACCTGCTCGCCAAGGCCCTGCGCTCGGGCAACCTGATCGGCTTCGAGGCGATGCACCCGTCGATGGCCAAGCTCCCGTCGGCGGAGGACGCGTCGCTGGCCTTCGCCGAGGTCGCGACCGCGATCGGGTACCTGCACGCCCGCGGCGGCATGCCGGCACTGCGGGCGACCCTGGCGTCGGTCCTGGCGGGCGGGGACGCGCGCGTGGCGGTGGCGACCGCGGCCGGCGGGGGGTGGCCCGAGTTCGAGCGCGGCTGGAAGAGCTACATGGTCGGGCTCAAGCTCCGCACGTATCCGGGCTTCGATCTGCCGACCACCCACATCCGCAAGGCCGCGGCCCTGGCCTCGCGCCGCAAGCCGAGCGAGGACGATGCCCTGGCGGTCTTCAAGGTCACGGGGCCGCTCCGCTACCTGCGGCTCGGCAACATGATGCTGAAGCGCAACCGTCTGCGGGCCGCCGTGACCGAATACGAGAAGGGCGCGCGGGTGGTCGCCACGTCCACGCGCGCCGAGCGGGGACGCGACACCAACGCCGCGCAGTGGTTGTTCCCCGTCAAGCTCGGTCGCACCTACCTGGCGCTCGGGGATCCCGACCGCGCGCTGCAGTCGCTCGCGTCCTTGCAGTCGGCCTATCCCGAGCTACCGTGGCCGAACCTCATCGCCGGACAGGCCCTGCTCGCCAAGGGCGACCCGGCGGGCGCGGTGGCTGCCCTGCGCCTGTCGCTGGCCACCAACCCCTTCGATCCGGCCGTGCACTGCACCCTGGCCGACGCCGACTCGCGACTGCCCGCGGCCGCCCGGCCGGCCCCCGAGATCATCCAGCGCGAGCAACGCTTCTGCCGCGAGCTCTCCGACACACCCTAGTCAGCCTCAACCCGAGGATGAGGACGGGGAATGGGCCCCGATGGACTTGCGACCACGCCGCGGCTCATCAGGGAAGTGCTGTCCCCGGGGAGGGACCTACCCGAGCTGGAAGAATCGGGTATGAAGAGCGGGCGAAGTCGCACAACCATATGTCCAACACGTCTCTTGTGTTCTCCCCCTTCCGTCTCGAAGTCGGGGATGAGCGTCTCTGGAAAGGCTCGAGCGAGATCGGGCTCAGGCGGAAGCCGTTCGCGATCCTGCGCTACATCGCCGAGCACCCGCAGCGCCTGGTGAGCCAGGAGGAGCTGGTCAAGGAGATCTGGGGCAACATCGTCGTCAGCGAGAGCGCCATCCGCACCCAGCTCTACGATCTCAGGCACGCGGTTGGCGAAGGGATCATCGAAACCGTGGTCGGCCGGGGCTACCGGTCCAAGCAGCTGCTCGACGAGGCGCGGCCGCAGCGGCCTCAGGCGACGCGACGACGCCGCACCTTAGGACTCGAGCTCCTCCGAGCTCGAAGGCCAATCTCGTGGGCCACCAGAACGCGCTCGGCAGTCCCAGCCCGGCGCCCGCGATCGGTCCCACAGGGATGTCATGGTCATCTGACGCGGGTCCGACAACTGTCGGCCGGGTTGCCTCCTATCTTGAAGACGTCAGGAGCTCGCGGGAATTCTTCTCGCGACGCCTGACGAGCTTCAGGAAAGGAATCACACGATGAAGAGCCACATCAAGATCACCACGCGCCTCGGAATCTCGGCAACTGCCATGATCCTGGCGTTCCAAGGGCACTCGGGACGTCCCTCGGAGCCCCCGCCGTCGCGAACGCCGGAGAGCTGGCAGACGGACAGACGGTCACGGCTGCGCACAGACCCATCAGCCTGATCCCGCAGGGGCTGGCCGTTCAGGCCGGAGGCGGCGTGACCGGGTTCAGCCGGCAGGCGACCCGCGACATGTTCGGAACCGGCGGCTACTGGGACGTGCGCGCGATCTTCGGCACCGACAGCTACCTCGGCGCCGAGGTCGCGTACGTCGGCACCGCCCGCGACGCGACCGCGGTCGGCTTGACCGGGAGCCCCGCGCTGGTCAGCAACGGGGCCGAGGTCGCGGTGCGCGGGAACCTCCCGATCCAGCTCCGCAGGAACCTCCGGGTGGAGCCGTTCGTCTTCGGGGGAGCGGGCTGGAGCTACTACCAGCTCGCCAACGCCGAGATCAACCGCTCGAGCATCAAGGGTCACGCGAACGCGCTGACCATTCCGTTCGGCGCGGGCGGGAGCCTGACCTACGACCACTTCCTGGTCGACGCGCGGTTCACCTACCGGGCGGTCTTCGACGACAAGCTGGTCCCCATGAGCACCGGCGGCCGCGACCACGCCGACCTGCAGAACTGGTCGGCGGGGTTGACCCTCGGGTACCAGCTTTGAGCATCGGCGCTGGGTGGGCCGCGGTGGTCGGCCCGCCCATGAGGACGATGATGCGTGCCCGCTCCGCACTCACAGGGCCCGAGACTCGCCGATGGCCGCGACCCACACCCGCTCGGCGGCAACCCCCTGCCGTCGACGGATCTCCTCGAGCAGGCGGGGCGGCTCGTCGAGCGGCTCGTCGGTGAGCTTGAAGGTCCCCCAGTGCATCGCGCAGAGCAGGCGGGCGCCCAGGCCCTGGAAGGCCTTGACGGCGTCCTCGGGGTTCATGTGTTGCACCCGCATGAACCACTCGGGATCGTAGGCGCCGATGGGGAGCAAGGCCGCGTCGATGGCGGGGAATCGCCGACCGATCTCCTTGAAGCCCTCGAAGTAGGCGGTGTCCCCCGAGAAGTACACCTTCCGGTCGTCGCCCTCGAGCACGAAACCGCCCCACAGCGTGTCGTTCTTGTCGGTGGGGCCCCGCTGGGACCAGTGCTGCGACGGCACGAAATGGATGGTCAGGTCCCCCACCACCGTCTGGTCCCACCATCCGAGCTCGATGACCTTGTCGGCGCCCAGGCGGGTGAAGAAGGGCCCGAGCCCGGTCGGGACCACGTAGGTCGGCCGGGCGCCGAGGCGGCGAATGGTCGGCGCATCCAGGTGGTCCCGGTGGTTGTGCGAGACCAGGACCACCGACGGGCTGACTTCCTCGAGGGCGATCCCGGGACGGACGTTGCGGGTGATCCCCGGCCCGAGGGAATCGGACCACACCGGATCGGTGAGGATGGTCTGTCCCCCGAGGCGAATCATCCAGCTCGCATGGCCGACCCAGGTCAACGCGGGAGCGCCGCTCGCGATCAGGGCACGATCGGGCTCGACGACCTTCATCTCGAGGTAGCGACCAGGGGCCTTCCGGCGCTTGCCGCGCAGCCGATCGCCGACCGCCCATTTCAAGATCGCCGAGAGCGGCTGCGGTTCGAAGGGTGGCTCTATGTTCCGGAAGCGCACCCCGGAACTATAGCTGGTCGCCGGCCCGTGGCGGCGTGAACAAGCTCGATGTCTACAACCGCCTGGGGGTGGATGAGGTGTGGATCTGGCGAAAGGGGGTCATCCACGTCTTCGTGCGCCAGGGCGACGGTCGCCGAACCGTGGTGGGAAGTTGTAAGGTGCGCACCGATGGATGCGCTCGGAATGACCTCGCGATGGATTGCGGCAGCGCGAGAGCGGGAGTCTCGCCGCCCCGACCGACTCTTCGATGACCCGCTCGCCGGATTGCTGGCGGGTGACGAGGGGCGCGCCACCATGGCGTCGATCGAAGCCGCCAGCGGCGTGGCCGACAATCCCTATCTCACCATCCGCACGCGCTTCCTCGATGACTTCCTGGTCGAGGCCATGCGGGACGACCTCCGGCAGATCGTGATCCTGGCGGCCGGCATGGACGCGCGGGCGTTCCGTCTCGCGTGGCCGCCGGGAACGGTCGTCTTCGAGGTCGAGCGCGGCGAGGTCCTCGATCACAAGCGCGCCGTGCTCGCGGAAGCGCAGGTCCCGCCGCCGCGCGCGCGTCGGGTGGAGGTCTGCGCCGACCTGCGCGGAGACTACCGCGCCTCCCTGCGCAGCGCGGGCTACTCGGAGTCGCAGCCGACGGCCTTCCTGCTCGAAGGTCTGCTCCCCTATCTCCTGGACGAGACCACGGCGCTGTCCATCCTGTCGGGGGTGGCGGCGATCGCCGCCCCGGACAGCCGTCTGGCCCTCGACATGATCGGACAGAGCTTCCTGCACTCGCCCTTCATGAAGCGCCACCTCGACCACCTGCGCGCGCTCGGCGTGCCGTGGCAGTTTGGAGACGACGATCCCGAAGGCCTCCTGTCACGCGCGGGTTTCACCGAGGTTGCGGTGAGGCAACCAGGCGAGGTCGGGCACGGTCGCTGGCCCCACCCAACCGTCCCTCGCTCCGTGCCCGGAATCCCGCGCGCCTACCTGGTCGTCGCGCGACGGCGAGCCAGATAGACGCTCAGGCTCTGTGATCGAGCGCGGGGCCCTTCGACTGCTGGAGTCGGCAATGCGAGCGCTTCCGATCTTGGGGGGCGCCGTCTATCCCCGCCGTTGCAGCGGTCGGTGCCGCCGCGCGAACGCCCAAGGCAGGTCGAGCCTGCGGCTCGGCGACGTCCCCGCCGTACGGCAGGCCGTTAGCCATCCAGGACCAACATGGATCGAAACGAACTCGTGAGGGACGTGTCCGCTCGTTTCGGTTTCGCTATCGACAGGGCTCAAGTCCTCGAGCACGGCTTGGCCAATGGGATGTTGTACGCCAGCATGGCAGCCGGCAGGCTACCAACCTTCGCTGACTTCGACGCCTTCCTTCAAGCGAGGTCTGAGAAGACACTGGGCGCATTGATCCACGACCTCAAGAAGCACCTCCTGGTCGATCCGGGACTGCAAGGAGTGCTGGCGGCCTTCCGCTGTACCCTCGTGACCAACAACGTCCGACATTTCTCGAAGGTCCCCAGCCCATCCGTGGAGAACTGGGCATGACCATGGGCGCTGCCCATCAAGCCTGTGCAGGCGGACGTGGTCCTCGCTTGCGCTCGGAACCACGCCGCTGAACGGCAGATCGATCCGGTGGCGGGGCCACCCTCCAGCACACTGCTCGGCAGGGAAGGAGCAACGCCACCAGTGTCTGATTCGGCGTGGAGGCACCCACTGCCCTTGCCTGGGTCACTCTCCGTCGAGGTTGGGGTCGGCCGCGGGAATCTCGACCGAGATGGGTGGAGCGTCGAGCGCGCCGACGTGGAGCCGCCAGGGGCCGGAGACGCGACGGCGGTGGCCGGCGGCATCGGTGCGGTGGAAGGCCGAGAGCGGGACGGCGAAGGTGACGAGCGTGCTCGCCCCCGGCGGGAGCTCGACGCGCCGGAAGGCCGCCAGGGAGGCTCGCGGATCATCGGGCTCGCGATGCGCCGGCTCGACGAAGACCGGGACGGTCCAGGTGCGGGCGCGCGGGCCTGGATTGACCATCGTCAGGGAGAGGTCGACGGTGCCGGCGGTCACCGTGGCCGTCACACCCTCGGCGGCGAGAGCGCCGTATCCGAGGCCGTGGCCGAAGCGATAGGCGGGCTGGCCGGTGAAGTAGCGATAGGTCCGGCCGCGCATGCGGTAGTCGGTGAACGCCGGCAGGTCGCGAAGGCTCTCGTGAAAGGTCACCGGGAGTCGCCCCGACGGAGAGACCTCCCCGAAGAGGACATCCGCCAGGGCCGTCCCGCCCTCCTGGCCGGGATACCAGGCCATCAGCACCGCCGCCGGAGGCGCGTCGCGCACCCAGGTCGGCAACGCGAGTGCGCCACCGCCCGTCAGCACGACCACCACCGGCTTGCCGGTGGCGAGGAGCCTGCGCAACAGCAAGGGCTGCAAGCCAGGCAGACCGAGATCGCGCCGATCTCCGGAGGGGTTGAGGCTGTCGGGGTCGCCCTCCTCTCCTTCGAGCGCGGGTGACAGGCCGAGGCAAGCGATGACCAGGTCGGCCCGGCGCGCGATCTCCTCGGCCGCGGCCAGATCCGAGCCCTCCCGGCCGGCCAGGCTCACGCCGCGCGCAGACTCGACCGCGATGCCTCGGGCGCGGGCCGCTGCACGCACGCCCCGCAGCAGGGTCACGGGATCCGCGGGGGTCCCATGGTAGTTGCCGAGCAAGACCTCGACGTCGTCGGCCGTGGGACCGATGACCGCCAGCCTGCGGACAGGGCCGTGGCCGCCCGCAGCCTCAGCCGTGGTCGCATCGATTGGAAGCACACCGAGCGGGTTGTCGAGCAACACCATCGATCGTGCGGCGGCCTCGCGGGCGAGGGCTCGATGCCGCGCCAGCAGCACCGCCAGCGACGCGCCCGCCGCCCCGGCCGGCCCCCCGGCCGCGGCCCCTGCTGGCCCCGACCCCGCCATCGCCACGCTCGCCACCTGCGCATCCTGCACCGGATCGAGCACCCCGAGGCGGAAGCGCACGGTGAACAGCCGCACCACCGCCGCGTCGAGATCGGCCTCGGCGATCGCGGCAGGCACCGCCGCCAGGGCTTCGCCCAGGTGACCGTAGGTGCGACCGCAGTCGAGATCGGTCCCCGCCGCGAGGGCCTGGGCCGCCGCGCTGGCCTGGCTCGCGACCAGCCGGTGGCCGCCCACGAGATCGCCCACCGCCCCGCAATCTCCCACCACGAACCCCTGGAAGCCCCACCCGCGGCGCAGGACATCCCCGAGCAGCCAGCGGTTTGCAACGGCCGGAACCCCGTTGATGGCGTTGTAGGCCGCCATGATGCCTGCGACCCCGCCCTCGCGCACGACCGCCTCGAACTGCGGCAGGTAGCTCTCGGCCAGATCCCGGGCGTCCACCCGCGCGTCGAAGTGGTGTCGCTCGGCCTCTGGCCCGCTGTGCACGGCAAAGTGCTTGGCCACCGCCGCCGCCACCAGGCCACGGCCGTGATGACTCGCGGGTTCCCCCTCCTGCAGTCCGCGCACGTACGCCACCCCGAGCCGGGCGGTCAGGAACGGGTCCTCGCCGAAGGTCTCCTGTCCGCGCCCCCAGCGCGGGTCGCGAAACAGGTTCAGGTTCGGCGCGAAGAACGTGAGCCCCTGGTAGCGCCCGGTCCCCCGCTCGAGCCCCGCCCCGGCGCGGGCCTCGAACTTCGCCCGCGCCTCCTCGGCGATGGCCTCGGCGACCCGGCGCACCAGCTCCTCGTCGAAGGTGGCCGCGAGCCCGATCACCTGCGGGAAGACCGTGGCCACCCCGTCGCGCGCGATGCCGTGCAGGGACTCGCTCCACCAGTCGTAGGCCGGGATCCCGAGGCGGGGAATGGCGGGGGCGGAGGTCTGCACTTGCCCGATCTTCTCGCCCAGCGTGAGGCGTGAGACCAGCGCCGTGGCCCGGGCCACCGGATCGGTCGAGGCCAGGCCGAGCCCGGCGACGCCGCGCGGAGCCATCGCCGGGGCGCAGGCGAGCGGGCCCGCCGCCATCGCCGCCAGGAGCACCGCCGCGGCCGCCGATCGGCTCACTTCAGCGTGACCGTCCCCCGGGCGTAGACCTTCTCCTTGCCGCCGATGAGCCGGGTGGCGAGCACGTCGTAGGTGTGTCCCTTGACGAAGCCCAGATCCTTAGAGATCGCCACGCCGTTCACCTGCACGATCCTCTGGGTGCTCTGCACCTGCACCTCGCTGAAGTTGACCTGATCGCGCGGCTTGACCGAGATGTCGTAGTACACGATGTTGATGCTGGTCGCCCCGGCCGGCTCCTTGAGGAAGACCATCAGGTTCAGCGTCCAGGCGTTGTTCTGCACGCTCTTGACCGTGGACTTCCCTTGCTTGCGCACCGCCTTCACCATGTCGGCGTCCGAGCCATAGCCGGCGCCGAACTCGGTGTCGCTGACGACGACCTTGCCCTTCATCGTGGCCCACCCGTCCGCCCGAGCCGGGGCCACGCGCAGCACGAGCGCGATCGGGAGGACCGACAGCCAGGACAGCGCGCGGATCCACCGGACGGTGCTGCCATCTTGCACGCGCGACGACCGGAATGCAGGGGCTGTCATGTCTGCTTTCGTGTCTGGTCTCATGGCGAGTCCTCCTGCGCTGACAGGTATCGTCATTGACACCTTTAATCAAGGGCGCCGAGCGCCGTCGACGCCGCGGTCGACGGCGCTCGGGCGGTTTCAGGCCGGCTTTGTGGAAGTCGGCGCCCCGGCATGGCATTCTGTCCGCCCGAGCCGGAGCATGAACGAGCCCGCACCGCTTCCCCACATCGCGTCCCCCACCTCTGCCGACCCGGCCGTACGCGATCTGGAGGCGGTGCGCGAGATCGCCGAGGCCCGGCGGGCCATCGCCAGCGAGATCGGCAAGCGGATCGTGGGCCAGGAGTCGGTGATCGAGCACCTCCTGGTGGCGCTGTTCGCGCGTGGGCACTGTCTCTTCGTCGGGGTGCCGGGGCTGGCCAAGACCCTGCTCATCCAGACGCTGTCGGACGTGCTGGCGCTGTCCTTCGGCCGCATCCAGTTCACCCCGGACCTCATGCCATCGGACATCACGGGCACCGACGTGCTGGAGGAGGATCGGGCCACCGGCCGGCGGGTCTTCCGCTTCGTGCGCGGCCCGCTGTTCGCCAACGTCATCCTGGCCGACGAGGTCAACCGCACGCCGCCCAAGACCCAGGCGGCCCTGTTGCAATCGATGCAGGAAGGCCGCATCTCGGCGGGCGGCAACACCTACGACCTGCCGCAACCCTTCCTGGTGTTCGCCACGCAGAACCCCATCGAGCAGGAAGGCACCTACCCCCTGCCCGAGGCCCAGCTCGACCGCTTCATGTTCCAGATCGACGTGGACTACCCGTCGGAGTCGGAGGAGGTGCGGATCGTCAACCAGATGACCTCGGCCTATCGCCCGGTGCTGCGCAAGGTCCTGTCCCCCGAGCGCATCCTCCAGTTGCAGGACCTGGTGCTGCGGGTGCCGGTGGCCCCCCACGTGGTCGAGCACGCGGTCGCGCTGTGCCGCGCCTCTCGCCCCGGGGGAGCCACCGCGTCCGAGTCCATCCGCCGCTACGTCTCGTTCGGCGCGGGACCGCGCGCCTCGCAGTACCTGGTGCTGGCCGCCAAGGCCAAGGCCATCCTGGCCGGGCGCTTCGCGGTGTCCATCGAGGACGTGCGGGCCCTGGCCGGCCCGGTGCTGGTGCACAGGATCCTCCCCAACTTTCACGCCGAGGCCGACGGGATGACCTCGCGCGCGCTGGTCGCGCGCCTGCTCGAGACCGTCAAGCCGACCTGAGGACATGGCCCCAAGGTTGGAGGATTGAGGAGGTGCCGAGCCCGCCCGAGCCGCCGCCGGGGTCAGCGCCCCTCGAACCGACCGCGGCCGACGCGCCGCCGATCGGGGGCGCAGCGGGCACCGGCATGGTCGGCCCCAGCGGGGCGCGGCTCCTCGACCCGAGCGAGCTCGCCAAGCTCGCCTCCCTGTCGATCCGGGCGCGGGTGATCGTCGAGGGCGCGTTCTCGGGGCTCCACCACAACCGCCACGCCGGTACGTCGATCGAGTTCGCCGAGCACAAGGAGTACGCCCCCGGCGACGACATCCGGCACATCGACTGGAAGGCCGTGGCGCGGGTCGGCCGCTACTACATCAAGCGCTTCGAGGACGAGACCGAGATGCGCACCTACCTCTTGCTGGATGCCTCCGGCTCGATGGGATACGCGCGCAGCACGGTGAGCAAGCTGGCCTATGGCGGCATGCTCTGCGCCGCGCTCGCCTACCTCCTCGGCCAGCAGGGCGACCCCGCCGGGCTCATGCTCTTCGATCACAAGACCCGCAGCTATCTCCCGCCGCGCACCCGGCCCGGTCACGTGCGGGACGTGCTCGCGGTCCTCGAGTCGAGCACCGCCGCGGGGAGCAGCGATCCCGCGCGGGTGCTGGGCGAGATCGCCGAGCTGGCCGAGCGCCGGAGCCTGGTGCTGCTCTTCAGCGATCTCCTCGACGCCCCCGAGGAGCTCGGGGCGCGCCTGCGGCAGCTGCGCGCGCGCGGCCATGACGTGACGGTCTTTCACCTGCTCGACCCGGACGAGCTCGAGCTGCCGGGGCAGGAGATCACCCACTTCGAGGGCATGGAGCCCGGCGACCGCAGGACCTTGCTCGCCGATCCGAACGAGCTGCGGCTGGCGTTCCGGCGCGAATCCCAGGCCTTCCGGGCGCGCTGGCGCGAGCGCTGCATCGAGGCGCGCGTGGAGTACCAGCTCGCACGCACCGACGCCCCACCCGCCGAGGTCCTGCGCACCTTCCTCACCAGCCGGCAGGGCCGCTCCACGGCGATGCGCCGCTGAGGTTCGGGTAGGTGGCCGGGCCAGGTCTGGCCCGGCTCGGCTCGCCCCGGCCAGGCTCAGGCCGGGAGATCGGTCTGGTTCAGCGGCCCGAGGAAATCGCTCTTCCCGACATCGACGCCGCCATGGCGCAGCAGATCGTAGGCGGTCACCACGTGGAAGTAGAAGTTCGGGATCTGGCGCGACAGCAGGTAGTCCTCGGCCCGCATGGCCTTGCCCTTGGGATTCGGCAGCGGGATCAGGGTGTCCGCCGTCACGTTGGCGTAGTCCG